>ERZ857775.244-NODE-244-length-83840-cov-8.976583_pt1 | contig 83840 bp, 48 predicted proteins | sample MGYA00519698_ERZ857775 | MGnify/ENA primary metagenome ERZ857775 (study PRJEB31778, sample SAMEA3449363) | human gut metagenome | biome: human gut; feature: human-associated habitat; material: faeces | place: United Kingdom | collected 2010/2012 ...
GTTTGCAAGCGCACTCGTAACGCCTTTGGCTCACTACCAACCTTTTGCGAGAGTGCCTTCGGCACTTAAAATTTAATTTTACTTAAATTTTTCGAGCTCTATTTGTTGGTCACCCCAACATTTATTATAGAGCCAAAAGATTTATTTTAACGAGTCGACATGAACAGAAAAATGGAGAGATATTTAATTGCGGATTTTTCAAAATATGTGTTTTAGGGGAAGAAGTACGGAAGAGAGCTTGTGATTGCCATTATGCCGAACGGAACATTGGTGTGCGTAATGATTTATCGGTGATCCAACCGAGCCGCACAACGATAATGTTGCTGTAATCAGTAAAAGCTATGACAGCGGTAAGATGTGGGACAAACTAAAACTTTTGTTCCGACATTAAGACCGCGGTGTGTGCAACCGAAATATATATTGGGGTATGACGCGCCAATGATGGTCGTGCATACGTATAATGGTGACTGCCCTTAAAAGGGCTTCAAACCTTTGTTTCGTATACTTATGACAACGGCGCGAGCTGGTCAAAGCCTGTTATGATTGCCCCTTATGCAAACGGACTGTGCTCAAGGCGCGGGATAAAATTTTGCTTGTCTCAAATGTATGTAAAAGTCTTGAGTTCGAGGACGGAAAAAAGCTACAAATTCAAATAAGCGATGATAATTGCAAGACATGGGTTTTGTTTGTTATACAGATGATGCGGAAAGCACGTTTTTCTATCCGCACGCGGCGGTCGAAGAGACGAATAAATTTGTTTATGTTGCTTATGAAAACGAGATTGGTGCTTGCGACGTCTTTCTGAATTGTTCGGGAGTGATGTTTGTTTTTAATTTAAAAGTTTTAATAAAAAACGAAACATCATTATAGCCGACAAGCATTGCGACCTCGCTCACATTTTTGTTTGTATTTGTCAAAAGGCGACAGGCGTTGTCAATCCTAATATCCAAAAGATAGTCTTTAAAATTTTTATGAAATTCATTTTTGAATTTAGTACTCAAATACGGTTTTGCATAGTGAAGCTCTCGACTTAAACTGTCGAGCAGCTTTTTTTCGTTATATCTGTTTTTACAAGAGTCAATCATATATTTAACCAGTTCACTGAGCCGATTTCGATTCATACCCGAAAGCTCTCTTAATGTCATAATAAAGATTTGCGAAAGGCTGTATCTTGCAATGTCAAAATAGCCGCTCTTTTTGTTATCGTGTTCATAAAGCATAAGCATTAAAAGCTGTTTTATAAATCCGTTGTTATCGTGAAAGGTATAGTCGGTGGGGTTAAACGAAAGCGAGCTGTAGTCTATTCCTATCTGATAACTTGAAACGAGATTTTTAAAGCTGTTACAGTCCTTGAGGGAACGGTCTATAAACTCCGGCTTGAAAATGCAATCTATAAGCGTAAAAGGTTTTGAGTCGCCACAGTTATAACAGTGAACGCTGTTATAATCGATTATTACATAATCGCCCGGAATAAGAGTGGTTGATTTTCCGTTTAAGATGTGCGTACATGTCCCGTCCGTAAGATAAGCAAGTTCAAGAAAGTTGTGCGAATGAGGCTCGTTGCTGTTTTGAGGGTGTTTCAACAGCCGAAAAAGATTGTTGTTTCTTTTTATGTTTTCAAATGAATAGGTACTCATATTAACGTTCTCCCCATAAACTGGTTAATTTTATAACTTGACGTAATTATATCACATATAGTACAATAAAGTCAAGCTTAAAAATTGTCTTAAATTAACGATAAAGTTCTGATACATCGAAAGTTTATCATCAAAATTTATTAAAAATAACCCTATGACTGGTGTTTCGGATAAAACAGAGCCGATGTCATCATTTTAATGAAAAATATTAAAAAAAACATATATAATTAATTTTAGGAGGTAAATTTTAAAGTGAAAAGGTTAATTAATTTATTGTTGGTTTTTGCCGTAACAGTTGCGAATACGGGAATGTATTCCGCATTTGCGGAGGGTGATTCCGGGTATAAATACGGAGATATAAGTATCTTCGATTCGTTTTCGGATTACAGCGGTGTATACGGAAACGGCTGTACCCTTCCCAACGGGTTTATCAATATCGATAACGGCAGAGCGAAAAATGTCGGTGCGGAAAAATATGTGGATGAGATACGCACATCAAACGTTGTAAAAATGGGTCCTGACTCTGAACCGGTGCTGCCGTTCGGAACAAACTTTTTGGACGGTTATATGCACGTCAGCTTTGATTTTCGTCAACAGTCATCAAAACAGGGCGAAAATACAGGTAGGAATTTAAGGGTTATGTTTGCGAGAAACGAAACCAAAGACAACGCAACGGATGTTTACGCCGATTTAAACGGCAATCTTTATAATACCGATTCCGCCACAGCGCAAGAGTGGAATATGAACGAATATGATTACACAAAGCTTGTAAAGGGCAAGACAACCGATTTGTTCACGGCAGGCTCAAAAGAATCGGGGATTGCGAGAAAGCTTTCAAACGGCAATCAAAGACTTGTTGGTATAACGGATATAAACGGGACGCTTGATGATGAGAATTCGACCGATGCGGATACCTGGTATAAAACAGATATGTTTTTTGACAGAGAAACGAATATGTATTATGTATACATAAACGGCGTGCTTCAGGATTACGGATTCGGGCTGACCAACGGGGAATTTGTTGAAACAGATAAAAAATCTTCGATTAATTTTACCGCAGAGGGCAGAAGAGCAATCAAAGGATTGGTTTTCAGATGCGACCAGTTAAGAGAGAACAACAGCGAGAACAAAATCGGCGGTTCGGAGGACGGAACAATATATCTTGATAATGTTTATGTGAACGGATATACTGCTAACAACTGTACAAATGATGTTCTGAAAATAACGGCCGATGATTTTGATGAAATTATAAGAAACGGTTCAAAGCTCAATATCGGTTTTTCGGAATACTTGACGGCTGTTCCCTCGAAAGAAAACATCACCATAACCAAAAACGGAGTTGCTTTTGACGGATTTACAGTTACGTCGGATAAATCACAAGCGACACTTACGTTTAATCGTGAGCTTGAAAGCGGCGTTTACAGTTTGGCAATAAGCGGCGTAAAAGGCGCGATTTCGGGAAGTGATGTATCAAACACAATCGAATTTGTTGCATCAGACAGCGGAGAGAATGCGGACGCGGCAAACTATTACTGGGCAAATGAGAATTTTAACGGATTTGAAGAGGGCGTTGTTCCGCCGAACTGGTATTACGGAAGTCTTGACAGAAATATAAAAGACCAATACAACAGATATTATATGCCCGAGGCAAAGGCGAATTATTCGTCAAATGTTAAAAAGACGACAGGCGCGGACGGAACAGCGGCAATCGAGCTGTCGGAGAATTCGGGAACGGAATCGAACAATATGTATTATTTCTTCCCGAGAGGTGTTGCATCGGGTGAGTTCAAAACAGAGTTTGACATAAAGCATAAAAACGGCGGCTGGACATTCGGATTTGTAAATTATGATGATTATAATGCAAGCTATAACCGCGATATATACGGACGGTTGACAACGGGAGGAAGTGCGACTGCTGGGCCTGTTGCCGGCGGCAAGGGAAACGGATGGATAACATCGATGAAGTCGGAAACGTCAATTCTTATCGGTATGGCTGTGAACGGCAACACGGAAAACAGAGATGATGCGGCTGACAGTGTGGAAAAACGTGCTTTTTCGCCAAATGTCGGTATGATAGGTCAAGACAGTACGGTAACGAATAAAAAACGACTCGGCGACCCGAATAACCTCAGTAAAACAGGCTTGACAATTGCGCCCGATACATGGAGCAAAGTTGAAATTGATGTAAATGATAATTCAAAGTCATATAACATTAAAGTGACGCCGTACAAGGCTGACGGAACATTGGATACGGAGAATGCACAAACGACAGTATGGAATGACATAGACAATAACAGATATTTTAAAGGAATAATGGGCTTGCGTTTTTCAAAAAATGCTCATTCCGAAAGCGATTTAACCACATATGAAGCAGAACAAACAGGAAGTGTTTGTATCGATAATGTTAAGGTGTACAAAACGGCAACGGCATATTTAAACGAAAACTTTGACAATTATACCGAGAGCGAAACGGGTACATCAGATAAAAAATTGCCGTCAGGCTGGACAATGTGGAACAGTGATTTATGGAGGGCAAATTACTATGTCGGAGCAACAAAGACAACCAAAAATGTTACGGGCGCGAACGGAAGATATTATAATACGGAATCAAATCCGAACGACAAATCGATGTTTATGTATTACGGAACGCCGATAATATATAAGACCCTCGACAGACCCGTTCCGGCAGGTGAACCGTTTGTTATGGAATTTGATATGTATAATGTCAATACTACCGATAAGACTGATAGGAATAACCGTTGGTCGGTTCTTCAAATGGGCAAGGACGATACGATGCAGCTCCCGGGATATAACTTTGGCAGCGGTGTGTCGGCAACGGGTAAGGTATATGTTGCACCTGCAACGGACAGTGCAACCGGAACAAGCGTACCCGGAAATTTGGTAAATGATAATATTTTGGGCGGATACCTGCCTTTTGCAAGTTATACCGATACTGAGGGGAAAACTGTTACTCCGACATTGAATGATACATATGCGCGCATTAACGGAAACTTTATGAGAATGAACACGGTATTGGGAACGGGAAGCGATAATAAACATACAATCCTGCATTACAGTTCTACGGGGCGTTATGACGCATTGAGGTCGTTCGGGTGGAACTATAATAAAATATTGGATATTTCGGATGTAACAAATGATTGGGAACACTTTAAATTAGTATGTAAACCAATATCCGAAACGGAAACGCAGTATACGTTGACACAAACAAAGTCGGACGGCACGGAAACATCGGCATCATTTAAAAACAGCCGTGATTGGGTAACTTATGATACATATGCCATAGGCTTTGGAGTTCCTTTTAAAAACGGTGATATAAATAAGACGGACGGAACTTTTGGCGTAAAGATTGACAATGTTAAGGTTTATGCGGCAAACACCGCAGGTAATGCCGAGACAAAGGTTTTGAAAAATCATATATCATCGATTGTTGCCGAAAATGCGGACGGTGAGCGGTGCGATATTATAAATGCGGACAACATTCCCGAGGGAACAACATCGGTTGAGATAAAATTCCCCATGCCGATAAATGAAAAAATTTCGCCGACGCTTCCCGAAAAGGATGGTAATACACCCGAAACTCAAACCCCGGCAAGTAACGGAACGTTTACGAGTTTTATAGGAACAAGTGATGATTATTTTGATTATACAAGTATACTCGACAGTATAAAAGATGTTATATCATTGCGTAAGATTGGAACTCAAACCGAGACGGACTATGAAATAAGTCTGTCGGAAGACAAAAAGACGGTTACGCTTACGTTTGAAAATGCGCTGACCGAAAGCGAAAAATATACGCTCGGAATAAACCAAAACATTGCGTTTGGCGGCGGCGGATATGCGCGGCTCGGAGAAAACTTTGTAAAAACCTATGCTGTTTCGGGTGGGTTCGAAAGCGAGCCGATAAACTTTACAAAGGTTGACGTGACGGTCAGACGAGGAACGGCGGACATACCCGTTAATAAAGCCGGTGCGCTTTCGGCAGGCGAAAAGGTAAAGGTTATGCTGACATCGGAGAATATGACATCCGAGGATGCACAGGTGTTTATCGGATATGCGTTCTATGACAAAGACAAGACGAATGATTCAAGGGTATTGACTCAAATCAGCGATAACATAGTTACCGTTCCGAAAAATACAAAGAAACCCGTATCCAAACTTAACGAAATTACGGTTCCCGAAAGCCATACTTTGTTTAAAGTATTCACATGGTCATACCCCGGTATGCAGCCGTATGCGGACGTGATTGAGAACAACCAATAAATTAGGATAAAATTAATCGGGAAACGAAAAAAAGAGAGACTTGCTTTATACGTACATCTAAATTTAGTGTGCGTATAAAGCTGTTATTAAAACCATAACGAAATAGGAGTATGAAAATGGAGCATAAACACAGTATTCGGATTTTGTCATTTGTGCTCGCGTATATTACGGCGATATGTGCGCTTTCGTTCATTATGGACGGTTTGCACAGGGCATATGCCTCAGAGCAAGATGAAAATATCGCTTCGGCGGTTTTGACGGAGAATTTTGAATCACACAACTTTTCAAAAATATCACCGGGTCAAAAGGAAGGTGTTAAGTATATAGTGCGCGGCGGTACACGGTCGTGGTATATGGACAGTTCAACAAAAACGGACAGCGCGTTTATATATTTTGATTTAAGTGACAATTTTGCGAAAGAAATAAACGATGGTTCGACCTTTGAACTCGAATTTGAATATTACAGCATGGACAACGGATGGTTCAGAGTTGTATACGATTCTCAAAGGAAGTCAGACAAAAACGGCGATATAATCTATACGGGTAATTCTCACAGTTGGGAAAAGGCGACCGTTACCATTGATGACGCATATTTTGGCAATCGTCTTTTGGGACGATATGATTTTATGCTGTCGATTCAAGCAGTGGTGAATAACATAGGATATTCCGATGGTCATGTTGCGATAAGGCACGTAAAAGTAACAAAGCATAAGGCAAAAAATCCTGTTACAAATTATTGCGAGATAAAAGAATCGGGAAATGTTTTTTCGGATTTTCAGACCGAAAAGATAATATATAATAACCTTAAAAACACAACGGACAGAGAACAAAGCATTGAGCTTAGAGGCTACGCTCAAACGGTGAGAGGCAATATTGAACTGACAAACAGCCAAAAGATAACGCTTGCCCCGTTTGAAGAAAGAGCCGTTCCGATAAATATCGAAACCAATCGTTGTGATTTGTATGATTATTATACGGAAATATTCGGTGATGGGTATGAATCGAGCTTTAAGCCGCAAAGATTTGCGATTGTCAAAACAGACCCCGACGGCATAAGAAACGAGAGGTATTATGAAAACGTACACCCCGAACGTTATACCGATACCGTACCCGAAATGGCGGATGTTCTGAAAAAGATGAACTGCGCCGGAGTAAGATTTACATTTGGCTGGAAATGGGTTCAATGGAGCGCGTCAAGCCCTCTTGCGTACACCGAAAAGTATAAAAAAACGCATCAGGCTTTTACGGATAACGGCTTGAATATGCTTGTTTGTCTGAATCAGTTCCCCGGCGGAGTTCCCGACCCGTGGGATATAAAGAATACGGATTCAATCGAACAGTATAAAAAGGCTCTTGACCTTATAGTCGGAAGTATGCCCGACACAACACTTTATGAGGTCTGGAACGAGCCTATGGCGACATTTATGATACAGGGTATATTGCATCCCGACCCCGATGATTTTGCGCGCGTTTCCGCGCTCACGGTCGATTATGTTCACAGCTTAAAGCCCGATGCAAAAGTCGGGGTCTGGAGCCTTTGCGGAATGACGCAGGACCAGGTTTTTGAGAAATACTATCTTCCGGGTATGCAATCAAAATATAATATATGGGAAAACGCCGAAGCTTTGGCGATGCATCCGTATACACGTGTTCCGATGGAGCGCACAAACACAAAGGATGAGATAATAAAAAAATACCTCGATGAGTTCTATAAAAGAGGCAGAGAGGATATAGACGTATGGCTTACGGAAATCGGAATGAATTCATATGACAGCGGTGTCGGCAATGAGGAAAACAAGGCGGCTTATAACGCGCGGCTTTTTACATATTTAAGCGCGTGGGATTTGGCGGATGTTTTTGCACATTACAACTTTGAACAAAAGGGCATAATAAAGACAAACCGAGAATCACAATTCGGTATAGTTTCGTGCGGAGACCCGAGCGTTGCCGATATATACGGACACAACTATACGGCAACGGAAGCATATGTTTCCGCGGCGGCGCAAAACTATCTTATGGCACAGATTATGCCGAACGGAGATTTTTGCCGTGACAATGTTATGGCATATCGCTTTAAAAGCGAAAAGTTCAATAAGGACATCGTTTCGATTTGGGGGTTGAATTACGATGAGGTAAAAAAGGTTGACCTCGGAACAAACACGATAAGTTATTATGACATAAACGGAAACGAGACGGTTTTGACGAGCGCGGACGGAACATACACATTTGATATAACGCATCAGCCGTTCTATCTTATGGGTGATATACCAAAGTGCGAGGTTTTGGACGATAAACCCGATTTTGAGCTGTCTCAAAAGGAGTTCAAAGTCCTTCCGGGCGATAAAACGGCGGTTACGATAAATCAAAATATTGAGGGAGATTATAATATCGAGGTCGACACGCCCGTATATGTATCGCTTGACGAAATGAGCGGATTTAAGGATGGAAAGGCGGTTCTTTCGTTCGATATAACGGACGGATTCGAGGACAACACATATATCGGTATTAATATCAAAGATAAAAACGACAGGCTTGTTCAAAGGCTTGAGATGCGCTGTGCAATGACGGAACGAGCGATAAGTTCGGATGTTACATCGTCTCTTGCCGGGTATGAGAATCTAAATCGGTGGAAGGTCAGGATAACGGTTAAAAATGAGTCGATGACGCATTTAAAACGTGCAAAAATCAAGTTTAACTCACCGGCGGGATTTGATTCGACAGAAAGTGTTGACACAGGTCCGATACCTCCGCAAAAGACGGCAGCGGTTGAGATAAACTGTCCCGAAATCCTTGAAAAGGGTATGTATAATTTAAATTATGACGTCATTCTCGATGACGGAATGTCATACAACTTTTCAAAGGCGGTAAGCTTTGTTGTCACAAACAAAGCCGATGCCGATAATCCGATAGTTATTGACGGCAAGATAGGAGAAAATGAATGGGATAAATCGACGGCAATGTACCTGAATAATATCGAACAGGTTGTCGGCTATGAGGACTGGGGCGGAAAGGATGACTTATCCGGATATTATATCGTATCGTGGGATGAAGAGAATTTCTATCTCTGCGCGAGCGTAACCGATGATGTGTTTTATCAAGACCCCGATTATAAGACGGCGATTAAATGTCTCGGTCAGGGCGATGGTATAAGATTCGGTATATATCATAATATTGATACTTATATAGTATCGGGCCAGGGCAATGTCGATTATCACGGAATAGAGCTTGCACTTACCAAAGACGGACCAAAGGCGTATCGTATCAAGTCACAGTCGTTCAACGCGATTCCCGTTGGCGAAATGACGGATGTGGCGACGGTTGCAATAAGCCGCAGCGGTAATGTAGTGAATTATGAGTTTAAATGTGATTGGAATACATTGCTCGGATATGAATACACGCCGAAAGTCGGCGATGAAATATCCTTTGCCGCAAGAATAGAGGAAAATGACGGAAAAGGAAAAAGAGGTTATATGCAGTTCGCGGGCGGTCTCGGCTCGCCGCATAACGTAGAGCTTTTTTCGAGAATGAAATACATTGATATACATTAAAAACATCGAAATGGAAAGGATTATAAAATGAAAGCATTAAAAAGAATTTCGGCGGCCGCGGTTGCTTTGACGCTGTTATCATCAAACGTCCTCGCGACAGAGTATAAGCTCGGCAACGTGAAACAGTTTTACTCTTTTGAGGATTATTCGGCATTATACAGCGGAAGCAACAATACATATCCGAACGGATTCATATATGTATCAAATACGTTTGCCGGAAGAAAGGGATATTATTTTGATAAAGACAGATACAGCAAGGCTTTTAAAGTTGACGGTTTTAATACGGAAACATTTTTAAAATTCGGAAAAATAGTTGACTCGGGAAAGCTGCATCTAAGCTTTGATTTGTATCAGTATTATGACAGCGCGAATGAGCTTTCCAAAGGAAAGACCATGCTTGTTATGTTGGGAACGAATCCGACCGCGACATATAACGAGGGTTGGTATCACGGCGAGGTGGTAAAAAACGCCCAAGTCTATAACCAATACGACCCCGAGGCAATTGTCTATGGAAGCGGTTTTCAAAATATCCTCAACATGGGGCGTATAACCGATTTCGGCGATGATGAAACAAAACCGATTCCGAACGCAAAGGGCGGAATAATATATTATAACGAGGCGAGGTCATGGGGTGCGAACGAGGCGTTTGACCCAAACAGAGTTATTGATTGGAATAATTGGTACAAGTTGGATTTGTTTTTCGATAAAGATAATAATACCTATGAGGTTTATCTGGACGGCGAGCTTGTCGAGGGCAAGCGGTATGTAAACGGAGAATATACCGATTCGCTTGCGCCCACCCTCAATTCAACCGATGCCTATAAGGCGATAAAAGGTGTGTTTTTCAGAACAAAGACAGCGGAATTGATGAAAAACGGCTCACAGCAAAGTTTTTGGCATGCAAGCAACAACGGGGGATTTTTGTTGGACAACGTATATGCCAAGAGTTATACGGGTGACAATGATATAATTTCGCTTGTTTCGGACGATTCAAGCGGAAACGGCGTTGCAGTCGACGGGGGAAAGCTGAGCGTTGCGTATTCCGAGTATATGGACGGTGCGGCATCAAAAGAAAATATTGAGATTAAAAATGTTTTAACGGGTGCAAAGGTTGAAAACTTTGAGGTTGTAAACTCGGACAATATGCAATTTGTGATTGAGTTCGGCGATACGTTGGAACCCGGAAAGTATTCGGTAAATGTTTCGGGATTAAAAGGGAAAATCTCGGGCGGGAGCGTTGCCGTTCCCGTGTATTTTAACACGGTGAACCAAAACAGAGCATGGGTCAACGATGTAAAAGCCTTGCGCAGTGACGGAATGGCGCAAGAGAGGGACATAAAGGTCACATCAGGCACAACGGCGGTTGCCGTTGAATTTACCGAGGCGGTTTCGCTTACCGATGAGAATGCTGCGGATTATTTAAGACTTGAAAGCAACGGACAAACCGCCGAAATAGAAAGCTGTAAAGTTTCGGAGGACGGAAAAACCGTTAATATTTATCCAAAGTATTTGTTCGAACCGGGCGCGGAATACACTCTCACCGTTTCGGGCGGAGTGTCAACTAAATCGGGAAACGAGTTTTTGACAAACTCAAACGGAAATATTCTTGAAGAGAAAATTGAAATAAACAATGACCCTCTTTGTGAATACAGTCATACGTTAAATTATGACGAAGAGAACCAAAAAGCGAGCTTTGAGGTTGACCTTGTAAAGAGCGATACGTCAAAAATAAAATATACAATGGTTGTTGCAAGCTATAAGGATACAACGGATGAAAACGGCGGTACGATTTCTCAGCTTATCGATATTTCATACGTTCCCGTTTCGATAGATGAGAATCAGCGTGTGCTTAAAAAATATGCAACGCAAGCGGTCGATTGTAAGGATGCAACCAAGGTTAAGGCTTTTATATGGGATTATCCTTCGTTTAAAAACATCTATAGCTATGAACAGGAATTATAGGAGGCATATATGAATAAAAACAGTATTATAAAAACTTTAAAATACAAAATTATTCCGTGTATAGCTGTGACGGCGATGTTTTCGGCATCTTCGGCGGCGTATGCGACAGAGGTGTATTTAAACGACGGCGTTATTAAAGTCAACGGTAAGATTGACAATGCCGAATTAGGTGATATATTGACAATAAACGTGGTGAAAAGCGAGTTCGATTGGGACTCAGAGGATATGTGGAACAGCGGTGACTTTTCGAAAAACGCAAAAAATTTAAAATATTATGACACGGTAAGCACCGACGCAAACGGAAAGTATTCGATAAAGTTCAAACTTGACGAAATGGGAAAGTATAATGTATATTTGGGTTCGGAATATTATGATATGCCGATTGTCAATGATTTTTATTATACAAACAAAGACGAAAATATCAAGGCGGTTTCGGATCTTAATAATGCGAAATCAAAAGAGGAAACAGTGCAGCTGTTAAAAAACAGATACGCTCTTATGCTTTATTCGGATAAATATAAGTCGGTTAACCTTGATGAGGTCGGCAGATTGGTATATGAATATATTTCAAAAGCCGAAAAGGAACTTTCGCCGAATGAAACGGTTGCCGTTATATATCAAGGATTTATGGTGAATTTTTTGAACACTGCGGATATTGATATTAAAGATATATCGGATTATTCGGATTGTCTCGGTATGGACGAAAGCGCCGTTGCGAAATATATAAAGAAAAGTTTCGGAACAAAAATTGCCGAATTGCTCAATGCTGCCGAGATAAAAACAATATCCGATTATGACGAGGAAATGTTTTATGCCGCAAGCGGATGTATTATCAAAAACAATGACGGAATCGAGGGCATAAGAGACGTTTTGAACGAGCATATACAAAGAAGCGGTTCGACAGCCGTTGTTACGGATGATATGTGCAAAAAGATAGCAGGGAGCGCGTTATATACAAAGAGCGAACTTGAAAATTGGATTAAAAACTATAAGCCGACCTCCGACGGCACAACGGGAGGCTCAGGCAGCTCGGGCGGTTCGGGCGGTTCGGGCGGCGGCTATAAGAGCGGTTCGTATAATGCGGCGTCAAAAAGTCCGTTCAATGCAGGCTATGACGTACCCGAAAAGCCCGAAATATCCGAACTTGACGGGATATTTACCGATTTGAAAGACGTTGAGTGGGCAAAGGACGCAATAGAGAGCCTTTATTCAAAAGGTATAGTTTCGGGCAGAGGTGAGAGAATCTTTGCGCCGAACGAACCTGTTTTGAGAGAAGAATTTGTGAAGATGCTCATTATGACATTTAATCTGAACCTTGTGAGCGATGATATGAATTTTAAAGATGTAGATAAAAACGCATGGTACGAAAAATTCATAAGCTGTGCTTATGCGTCGGGAATAGTCAAAGGATATTCGGATGAAATTTTCGGCATAGGCGAAAACATTACGCGCCAGGATATATGCGTGATGACGGATAACGCTCTGAAACTTTGTGAGGTCAAGCTTGACGAGGTAAATGATGCAAAAGTATTTGCGGATGGCAACAGTATTGCCGATTATGCCGAACAGGCGGTTGAAAGAATGCAAAGAGCCGGTGTTGTAAACGGATATGAGGACGGCAGTTTCAAACCCGAGGGAATCGCAACGCGTGCAGAGGCGGCTAAACTTTTGTATATGATAAGCTCATATGTAACAGGAGGTACAAAATGAAAAAGATAATTACGGTATTGCTGATATTTGTTTTTGCCGCGCAAGGCTGTTATACAGCCGTTTCGGCAGAATCAACATATGATGCGGACGAACTTTCAAAAGCTGTATTTGTTTTAAACGATTTGGGAATCGTTTCACTTCAAGAGGATGTATCGATATGGGAGACCCGAAAGATGAGCCGCGGCGAGTTTGCCGAAATGATATGCAAGGCATTCAAACTCAAAACAAATTCCGACAAGGTATATTTTTCGGATGTGCCATATGATATGTGGGCATTTAAACCAATATCCGCGCTGGCGGAGTTTGGTTATGTTTCCGTGCCTGAGGACAGGAAATTCAGACCCGATGATACGATTACATATGCCGAGGCGTTAAAGATTCTTTTGAGTGCCTCAAAATATGATATATACGCGGAATATAACGGCGGATTTCCTTACGGTTACATAAAGGCGGCGCGTCAAAACTCAAACTCGGCGCGGCATCGGACAGTGAAACAGAGGTCGTATATCCGACGGCTATTATGCTTTTATATAACGTAATGTCAATGGGCTTTTATGAACCTCTCGGATATTCCGAAAGCGGTTCGGTCGATTACAGAGAGTCGGACGATATTATATTTGCCGCCCTGTGGGATACGTACATAGAGCGGGGAAGGCTCAATGCTTATTACGGCGCAGGTTTGAACACGAGGGTTAATGAATCGGACGAAGTTATCATTGATGACACGAAATATAAACTTGCAAAAGAAATGTATCTTGATGATTGTTTTTTGAACGAAACGGAATTCATATATAAAAAGACTGATTCAGAAACAAAAACGATAATTTATATTGAAGATGCAGAGAGCAAAAACGATATTGTGATAGACACGGACACGCTTAAAAGCTTTGACGAAAACAGCTGTTCGTTTGAGTATTACCGCAACGACACGGTTGTGAAAAAATCTTTCGGCCGCGGCGCAACGATTATATATAACGGGTCTGTGTATGACGGAAGTATTAAAGGTATTTTTGATGAATTTATATCAATGGAAAAGCGCGGAACGATGCGGCTTAAAAGCATTAACGGCGGCGAGGCGGATACTCTGATAATTAAGTCATACCGAAATTTTGCGGCAGGCTATGCCGATGCAATCACGAACAGAATTTTTAATAAATTCGATTCATCGGATTGTATAGATATGAACGATTATGAACAGGTGCTCAAAAGAAATACCGAAAAGGCAGCGATAAGCCTTGACTTTTCGACATTGCCGATGCTTTTATCCGTTGCCGAATCAAAGGATAAAAGCGTGCTTGAAATAACGGTGTGCCGAGAAAAGTTGACGGGAACGGTTGAAAAAATTATGGGGGACGCCAACGAAAAATATTTCACTGTGGACGGCAAGGATTATAAAATAAATCCCGTAACATATAAAAAACAGATGTTCGACCGAAACGGAAACGAAATGTCGGCATCGGCGTTTATAGGAGCGGAGTATGAGTTTTATATAGACTGTTTCGGCGAAATAGGATATATGTCGGAACTCGGCGCAGGTGACGGATTTAAACTCGGTCTTTTGATAGACGGAATTAAAACCGATGATGTGTTTGAAAATAAATTAAAGTTCAAAATTTTAACCGAGACATCGGGGATTGTTGAATATATTGCGAATGATAAGCTGACCGTTGACAACAAATTATATAAGTTTGATAACATCAACGGCATAATGACGGCAATGGAAAAGGGCGCGGCGGTCAGCGGCGCCAAGGTAAAAGACGGACACCTTTCGAAACAAATTATCAGATATAAAGCCGATGAAAATAACAGAATAACCGAAATAGATACAGCCAGTCTCGAAAGCGATGAAAATACGGATAATACTCTAAGCTATGTTGACGGTGATGCAAACCAAGGGTTGGCTTATAAGGTGACGGGAGGTATGCCGAAATTCGGCGACAAAATCCTGATTGATTCCGAAAAGACCAAATTCTTTGCAATTCCGTTTGTTGACGATGACGGCGATTTGGTGGTGGACAGTGACGCAACAACAAATGTTTTGACGGGTGACATCGTGATAAAAAACCGTTCGGGTAATGCTGTTGTTCATACCAAGGTGATTGCTCCGTCGGGCAGTGCGGCAAAACCCACGGATTCAATGTATGTGTCGGGAGCGGTCGGAGCATTTGAAAGCGATATGAAATATCCCGTATCGGCGTACAAGTATAATCCCAATACGCCGTACTGTGACGCAGTTGTTTATACTTATTACACTTATAATGTTCCTCTCGAAAACTTGATGATTGAAGAGTTTTCCGAAATGTATACCGATGACGGCGAAACAGCAGTAATGCTTACCGGATGGCAGCGCGGCGAGCGCGTATCATATGAGATAGCCGACAACTCGGATATTTCGGACTTAGAGTGCGGCGATATTGTGTATATCTGGAAAGATAAAACGGGCAAAAAGGTTGCTTTTGTTAAAAAGATATATGATGTCGGTGATGACAAGTTTGTCAATCGCCCGTATACAGAGGCGGAAAACAGAATCTTTGTTGATTATGTCTGGGCGTGTGAATGGGGAACAATCGACTCATCAACAGGCAAGCTGAATATAGGATATTCGAGGTACAATGTTCTGTCAAAAGGCCTTGTTCTCGATAAGACGGGAAACACAATGCGATGGGATTGGGACGGCAATTATCGAACGTTCGAAGAAACATTTGATTTTTCCAATATTCCGATTGTTATTTGTGACAGGGATGCCGAGAGAAACAAGGTTCGTATCGGTACGGTTGCCGAGGTTGCCGATTGTAAATCATCGGGCGAAGAAAACGCGGCAAGGATTGTGCTGAATACGGACAGAAAGCGCGGCGTGTGCGCGTTTATATATAAATAGTATTGTGCCGAAAGGAAAACATCCATGAATAAAGTTAAAAAAGGTCTGAGAATTACATCGTGTGTGCTGACGGCGATAATATGTTTGATGATTTGCGGCTCGGCTTCCGTTTTTTCAGCGAATACAAATGCGGTTGAGCTTTCTGTCACAAGCCTAAAGACGGCAAACATTTTCTTTGAAGGCGAAAAAGTTTCGTTTGACATACGGCTTAAAAATTTTTCGATGAATAATACAAAAGTTCGGCTTCTGTACGAGATAGGTTTAAAGGCGCTCGGCTCGGAAACATACAATGCGGTTTCAAACGATAATATAACAGACTCGGTTATCAATCTTTCGGGCGGCGAAAGTATAAAGCGTGTGTTTGAATATGATGCGGAAAAATACGGCATATATTCGCTGAACGTTTCGGTACTTGACGAAAATAATAATGTTATCGCCGTCAAAACGACGGAGTTTTCAAAGGCGGTAAAGAACAATAAGCAAAATCCGCATCACGGAATATGCGTTCATTTGGTGCGTTTCGGCGATGCGGAAACAGAACTTTCGCTCGCCAAAAACGCAGGATTTTCCATGGTGCGCGACGATTTTACCTGGGGCGAATACGAAACGGTTAAAGGCAAAAGGCAGCTGTCGGACAGGCAAAAGACATTTTTGAAAAAAGCGCAAAAATACAATCTTGATATTCTCGCCATTGTCGGCGGCGACAACGAATTTTATGTTGCCGAGAATTTAAGAAACAGTCACAGCGCCCTGCCGACCGATATTGATGAATTCAAAAACTTTGTATCCGCCCTGCTTGACGAAGATGACTTTGGTGCGGTAAAAAGAATCGAGATTCAAAACGAGCCTCAGGCGCGCTGTGCAAACTTTGACGGTGTACACTATTGTATGATTAAAGACGGAAAGTTCAACACGGATTTAGAGGATTATGATATTATAGGTTCGAGATATGCACAAGAGCTGATTGCGGCAAACGAGATAATAAAAAGCAAAAGACCCGATATAAAGACGGGGGCGTTTTCGCTTTGTCTTATGAATAACGCAAGCACGGACAATTTTATATCTTCGGTATTCGGTTACTTAAAAAACAGCGGCTGTACCGCCGCGCCGTTTGACGCAATGACAATACATCCGTATAACAGCAGGAATATAAACGGAGAAAAATTAAGCATAGGCGAAACGGTTGAATACTATAAATCTAAGGTAACGGAAAACGGCTTTGATAGTCAAAGCGATGATGTATGGTGTACCGAATACGGAAAAAGCGTAAGCGACGGCGTATCTTATACTGAACAGACAAAATGCATAATTAAGGATTATGCGGAAATAAAAAGTCAAAGCTTTAAAAATGACGCGTATCTGTATAATATGGCGGATGTTTCGAATGGCTATGGGCTTATAAATCACTCGACAAATGCCGATGTTCCGTATGCCGCAAAGTTTTCATATCTTGCGGTTTCGGCTCTTAACAAGCTGACTTGTGACACTAAAGGCTGTGAAAGGATTGTGCGTGACGGCGCGGATATTTATAAATTTTCGGACAATGAAAAAAGCGTATATATGATACAGCCGAACGGGAGCGGCAACAGTGCATCGGAATATGATTTCGGCGATACGGTTTATTATTATGATATGCTCGGAAACGAAATTTCAAAAAGCGATGCCGAAAGTTATTTTGAGTCGGCGATTCCGTATTATGTGACGCATAATACAAAGATGCCGCCGTATGAACAGGATATGTTCACCGTGTCGGGAAAAATAAAGTCATGTTCGGAGGATAAAAACGTTTCGCTGACCGTTTTGCAAGACGGCGTTGAATTTGACGAAAACATCGAAAATAAAATCATATATGCCGACCAGACAAAAACGTCGGAGGACGGAGAATTTAAGTTTAACTTTGAAACGGTGGATAAATTCAAAAACCTGGTGTGTTATGTTGTGTCAGAGGATGATTCCATACCGCTGACGATACGGCTTTCGGGTGAAATAAATGCGTTGCGGCTTTTCAGCGGTACAGAGGAAATTAATTCTCTTAACCTTGATTTATTCGACTTGAATAACGCATATATAAGTGCGGATTTATCAAAGATTAACAAATCCGATGAATGTTATTTGATTTGTGGTTTTTATAAATCAAACAGGCTCGTAAACGCAAAGCTGTGCTTCGGTGAGATGAAAGAAGAGTATGATATATCATCAAACGAGGACATAGATTTTGATGAGATAAGGCTGTTTATGTTTGATTCACCAAATAAATGTATTCCGCTTTGCGGCGCATCATTGATAAAGGGTAAAACTGAAAATGAGAAAAGGAAAGTGTAAAAATGGATAAAAGACTTGATGAAAATTTAAAAGGATTAAATAAAAATTATACCGCGCCGTTTTTGTGGCTTCATAATGAGGATGACAGCTTGATTTTAAGCGAGATTCAGCGTATGTACGAAAGCGGAATACGCGCGGTTTGCCTTGAATCGCGCACCCATGAGGAATTTTGTCGAGAAGATTGGTGGTCGGATATAGAATTGATTTTTAAAGAGTGCAAAAAACTCGGTATGAATGTATGGATACTCGATGACAAGCATTTTCCGACCGGTTATGCCAACGGAATATTTTTGGAAAAATATAAGGATTTAAGACCGTTTTTTATAACGGAATATCATATCGATGCGGCAGGTCCGATAAAAGACGGGGCAGCAATGGCGGATTGTTATCTCAAAGACAAGGATGATGAAATAGTATGCGTTGCGGCGCTCAGACGCGTCAACGGTACGGAAAGATTCGAAAGGGTGATTGATATAACAAGCGGTTTGTCGGACGGAATGGTCTATTTTGACTTGCCGGAGGGGGTGTGGCGTATTGTCTTTATGATAAAGACCAAAGGCGGAAGGGCGCAAAGACATCTCGGTTTTTGCGATATGCTGAATTCAAAGGCAACGGATTTATTTATTAATGAGATTTACGAACCGCATTACGAAAGGTTTTCGGAATATTTCGGCAACACGTTTCTCGGATTTTTCTCGGATGAACCGAGCTTTTTAAACGGTTCGGCGCAAGCGTTTATCATAGAACCCGGGATGCAGCTCGCACACTTTCCTTGGAAAGACGATATTAAAAATGCTTTTAAAGAACCCGAGAGACTCGCCGGAATTTGGTTTGACATCGATGATATATCGGATAAAATAAGGTATGAATATATGAATCTTATAACAGAGGAGTATAAGAAAAACTTTTCGGACAAAGTGGGAAAGTGGTGCCGAGAACATAACGTGATGTATATAGGGCATATAATAGAGGATAACAATATGCACGCCAAAACGGGTCGCGGCGGCGGTCATTATTTCCGCGCGCTTTCGGGACAGGATATGTCGGGGATCGATGTTGTCCTTCAGCAAATTATGCCCGGGTTTACCGAAAATACAAGCATTGGTTTTAACAACATCAATATGAATGAAAAGTTTTTCAATTACTATTTGGGAAAGCTGGGGGCATCGTTCGCTCATATTGACTCTAAAAAAAGAGGAAGGGCGATGTGCGAAATATTTGGCGCTTACGGTTGGGCAGAGGGAACAAAGATAATGAAATACCTTATGGACCATATGCTTGTCAGAGGTATAAATTATTTTGTTCCGCACGCATTTTCACCAAAGCCGAACGATACCGATTGTCCGCCGAACTTTTATGACAGCGGAAATAATCCTCAATACAAGTTCTTCAAAAGAAATATAGATTATTTAAACAGAATGTCGCATATGTTGTCGGACGGACGGCATATGTCAACCTGTGCGATACTGTATGATGCCGAAAGCCATTGGCAGAACCCCGATGGTCTGCCCGAGAATAACGCAGTTTTATATTGCCCCGAGAGCGGTCAGGCGAATCCGAATTATCTTCCGCTCGAAAGGATAGCAAAAGAGCTTTATGATAACCTGTTGGATTATGACATAATTCCTACGGATTATCTGGATAAAATCGAGGACAGCTCATTGAACGGCGAAAAATATAATGTGCTTATTGTTCCGTATAATAAATACATACCCGATGCGGTTTTGAAAAAGCTGAATACAGCCGATGTAAAGGTTATTACCGTTTCTGAAAGTGATTGGAAAACGGAATTTGAAAACGTCAAACTCGGCAATCTTGTCGATTATATGCGTGAAAATAATTATTGTGACATAAGCGCGGATTATGACGGAATATATCTGAGATACTATCATTATACAAGAGATGATGCGCATATATATTTGTTTGTGAACGAGGACAAAAATAATCAGATTCAAACAGAGATTAAGTTTTCAAAATCCGAGATGAGTGAATATATTGAATATGACTGTTTTGAAAACAAGGCATACAAAAAGACGGGCAGAAACGGCAAGATAAAAATTTCGATTGAGCCGTATAATTCGGTGATGATTATCGACGGCGCGTATGTGCCGTCGGAAGCGGAGGAGTATCGCGAAAAGATTTTCGGAGAAGAATATGAGATTAAACCCGAATTCAAAATCAGTTTGGCGGAGGGAAATTCCGACAAGTTTGAGTTTTATAAAAAGACGGATGAGCTGTTTAATGTTACGGGGCGTGATGAACGTCCGCACTTTTCGGGACATATCAAATACGAAACCGAAGTTAAACTTAAAAAGAATGATTTAATGCTTGACTTGGGGTATGTCGGCGAAGCCGCGGAGCTTTATATAAACGAAAATTATGTTGGCTCAAAGCAAATACCGCCCTATACCTTTGAGGTGCGCCGAGACATCATAAACAACGATGACGAGCCCGATAAGATAAAAATAATTGTTTCCAATCATAACGGCTATTCAAGGCGTGATGATTTTTCGAAATATGTAATGTTCGAGCCGTCGGGTCTATTAAAACCGATAAAGATTAAATACCGTGCATAAGCGCGGTATTTAATCCCGTTCATTCAAATTATTCGGCGTTTGTGCTTCCTCTGAAAACAGTATGGGTTCACAGGCTGCCTTTCTGAATTGTACGGGTGTAAGATTCGTTTTTGATTTAAAGGTTTTAATAAAAAAGGCGACGTCGTTATATCCGACCAGCGATGCGATTTCATTTACTTTTTTATTTGTTCCTGTCAAAAGTCGGCAGGCGTTATCGATTCTGATGTCTGAAAGATAGTCCTTAAAGTTTATATTAAGCTCATTTTTGAATTTGGTGCTTAAATACGGTTTTGCATAATGAAGCTCTCGACAAAGACTGTCGAGCAGCTTTTTTTCACTGTATCTTTTCTTACAGGAATCGATGACATATCGGATAATATCACTTGTTTGATTTTCCTTTGTACCGGAGAGTTCTCTCAGGGTTAAAAAGAATATCTGTGAGAGATATTGCCCCGATATGTTGAGATACCCCGTTTTTTGATTGTCATATTCGTAAATCATCATTTCAAGGAGCTGTTTTATAAATCCGTTGTTGTCGCGAAAGGTATAGTCGGTTGGACTAAACGTAATATTTTCGCAATCTATTCCGAACTGATAATTTGAAACAAGATTTTTAAAACTGTTGCAATTTTTGATTGAGCGGTTGATAAAACCGGGTACAAAAATGCAATCTATTAAAGTGATTGGTTTGTTATCATCACAAATATAACAATGCACGCTGTTATAATCGATTATTACATAGTCACCCGGCGTGAGAGTTGTCGACTTTCCGTTCAGTATGTGCGTGCAGGTTCCGTCCAGCAAATAAGCAAGTTCGAGGAAGCTGTGTGAATGCGGCTCTGTCGTGACCTGTTTATGTAAAAACATTCGAAACAGTTTGTTGTTCTTATTGATTTTTAATTTTTCAAACGAATATATGTTTGTCATAATTTTAAACTGCCTCCCGAGCATAAACGGAGCTTTATATACTATAATTATATCACGAAATCAAAATTATTGCAAGTTATTGTTATGCAAAGATTGAAGTTTTGAATGAGTAAACAAGTTATGGATAAAACGTATATTTGCAGGGGCGGTCTCCGCTGTTCGTATGAACGGGCGTCCGCGCGGGAGCGCCCCTACGGGTTTATAACGAAATATAATAGAGTTGTTTTAAGCAGGTTGATTTTTATATTAATTCGTGTATTCGTTTGTTCACGGATTCCCTTATGTCGAACAGTTTTTCGGGAGACTTGGGATAGCTTTTAAACGTTATTCCTCCGTATTTTTCGATTATGTTGAGAACGCTTTTTTTATCCGATAACGATTCAAGTAACTTGCACGCCGCCAAATCCGACAAAGCGTCGTGAAATACCGCCGAACGTATTGATTCAACGGGTCCGTTTTGTGCGGGATATACGCTGAATGCGTCACCTGCAGGCATAAGACCGTATGAATCGGTAACAGTAAAAGGGTTTATTCGTATATCCGACAGCCCGGAATTGTAAAAGTTATAACCCCAGTGCAAAAATCCGTCAATGTTATATTTATAGAACTGTAAACCGATTGCGCGGTTTCTGTATGACGGCATTGCGATATATCTGTTGCAAACATCTTTGTTACAGGCACAGCTGTAATATATCCAACGTTCTTTAATATTAAAGTCAAAAAAGCTTTCGGCGTTCTGGATGACTGAAACGGGGTATTCGGTTATATCATAATTCATAAGAGATGTTTCCGAAACAGCGTCAATAATCTTGTAATCGCCTATAAGACTTTTTACAAGATTATATCCGTATGAATAACAATCTATGCTGTCCTCGGTCGGCTCATCCGAAATATGGAAATAAAACTCGCTGTTTTTGTCTTTCAAAAATTCAATTAGTTCAGGCAAAAACCGGTGTAAAAATTCCGCATATTCCTTTGATTTCGAATCCGTTTTCCATCCGAATATTTGCTCGCATCCGCAAGAGGTTTCGGCAATGATTTTCGGCGTATGCTTTGCACCCCATTGCGAAAAAAGATGCGAAAATTCAAATGTTTTTATTCCGCATGAATTACACATCTTTATCCACCTGTCAAGTTTGGAAAAGTCAAACGAGTATTCGTTATTCAGCTTTGTTACGCCGATAAGCTGAACGGTTGTTCGTTCGCATCCGTACCTTGTGTCCAAAGGCGGAGTGAAAAGCGGCGTGTATATCATATTTATACCTGTGTGAACCGCCATTTCTACAAACTTTTCAACCATTGACCAATATTCCTCAGAAAATACGCGGCATTTGTAATAATCGGCAATGCAATCGGTATGCAGCCATTGTGTATATTTAAGTTTTGGCTTTTGAACGGCTATGTTTAAAACTTGTATTTCAAAAGCGGTTTTTGCCTCGGTTGTGCCGTCCGCATCTCTGAAAATGAATTCAACATTGTAACAACCCGACGGTAAATCGGACGGAATTTCAACGGTTATCCAAAGAACGGTGTACATCCTCGGCTTTGCTATAATGACGTTTTTCTCAATAGGAGAGAGTATATCGGGATATATCCCTGCGTTATGCGAAATAAAATCATCATCGTGATTATCGTCATATGCGGCGAGTTCAACGGGTACATATTCCACCCGTCTAACGGACAGTGATGAACTGAGTTCTGTTTTTGCCGAGAAAAACAGCGGAGTGATTTTGTCCGCTCTGACGGCTGTCTGCCATGAAACGCGTTCGCCTTTTAATGCTGTTATGCGGTTTGTCACAAAGAAATTTTCTTGGTACGGCATAACCTTTTCAAGTGATGATATTTGATGTATTTCCAATTTAGCCATTATTCTTTCTCCTGTTTAAGTTTTTCAAAAAAGTTTATAAAATAGTATAATGCAAAGTCTTGGTCGTTTGCAAATTCATCGAAATATTCGCCCCTTATTCCGTTTACGGTCAGAGGATAAATGTGTGCGCACGATGCGGAACCGTCAGCATTGAAAAGGCAAAGATTATTTCTTGCGCCGACAAAAGCTCGCCTTTTGTATTCGTTATTGCCGGATATTTCGGAGTAATGCAAAAACGCAATTGAACTTAAAATCGACCAATAATGCGGAAATGTGTCGCCGTAAAGACGGCGCTTGCCAAACCAAAATCCGTCCCAATGCCGAATTGCTATATCATTTAAAAAGAAACTCGGCTGTGTGCCGTTAAATAGCTGTAACACTTCCAGATGCTTTTTGCATTCATCGATAAGATAACTCTCACCCGTTATCTTATAAAGTCTACTGTATGTATCAAGACTTCCGTTGATGAGAACAAGTCCCAAACCAAAATCGCACATTCCCATTTTGACTGCGTTGACATAAGAGGTGTTTCGGCCGCACCAAATATGAGTATGACATCGAGATGTCATGGATATTTCCGCGGTCTCATAGTTATCATTGAAAGTGGTATATATTCCGATTGCTCCCCTGTTGGTGAGTATATCGGTATTCAATATGTTTTTGAGAATATATTTTTCTCTGTATATGTTGCCTGCGGTATATCTGTGCACGGTTATTTGGTTATTTTTCGTCTTATAAACAGCGGTGATTCCGTTATCGTTTTCGACGCAGGATATAAGAGTGCCGTCTTTAACGGTACCCCATACATTTTCGCCTTTAGCCCAGTTCATTTTGCTTGAATCGTTCTTGTTTGAAAGCGATTTGACGCCGCCTGTTTCCATATCGTAACGGATTTCAAATTCGTTCATCGGTTTTGCTCCTTTTTTTAATAATGGTTGTTTCATAAGCCGAAAGGAATATTTTTTGTTTGCTGTCGGATGTGTCCGATTCGGCGTAATTGTTCGGAAGTGAAACGGTTGTTTCGTGTTCATTAAAGTTTTGTATAAAAATATACGTATCTTTATTGTTTGAACGCTTTGAAATACGGATTCCATTCGGAAGAGTATATTTACTTATGTTTTGAGTAATCTTATCATACAGCGCGCCGATAAAGCTGCCGTCATCGCGAAAGCCGATATAAAACGCCTTGCCCTTGCCATAGTCATTCTCTGTTGCGGCAGGTGTGTTTATAAGATAGCCCGAATCGTATTCGGCGATTGCGTGTGCGGTGTTGGTATGTATGGATTCGTAAAAATCGATAGCGGAATATGTTTTTTCGTTCGCCTTGACGGTTTGCGTTTCGTTTTCGTTTAAAACATATGTTTCTTCCGCCCATATTCCGAAAAGTTCTTTTAAATCACCGCCGGGAAATCCGCCGTAATAACAAAGGTCATAATCATCACATATCCCGCTTATGTAAGTCGATACAAGTGTGCCGCCGTTTGATACAAAATCCTTTAGGCGGTCAATTGTTTCGCCGTGGCACAAATAAAGCATTGGCGCAATGACTATTTTATACTTTGAAAAATCACACATCTGATTTATTACATCGACGGAAATACCGTGCTTGTAAAAATACGAACAGTGTTTAAGACATACTTCCTTGTATTTTTTATCAGAGCCGTTATATCCGTATATGTTATCAAGAGTCCAGCGGCATTCCCAATCATATATAACCGCAGTATCAGAGTTGACGTTTGTTTCGCAAATATCGGCAAGTTCGGAAAGCTTATGACCGAGTTTTTGCACTTCTTTATAAATTCTTGTATCGGCTCTGCCGGAATGGTCTATTACCGCACCGTGCATTTTTTCGAATCCGCCGAGGCTTTTTCGCCATTGAAAAAAACCAATCATATTTGCGCCGTGAGCTACCGCGTGCAGAGCCGAAAGCTCGTTCATCCCGGGTGCTTTTGCCTTGTTAATAAACGGCGATGAAATTGCGCCCGGTGTGTTTTCCATAATTAAAAACGGAGATATTTTCATCGAGCGGCATATGTCATATATAAAAGCCGCCTCATCGGATGTTGCGGAATCATCGCGGCTGTGCCATTTAGGGTATATATCCCACGAAATAACGTCAACATAATCTTTAAAACGCCAATAATCTATATCGGACAAATCCCCGTGAAAGTTTGTGGTTATGGGAATGTTCGGGGTCTTGCGCCTTAAAACCTCTGCTTCGTTATTAAAGAAATCTATGGTAATATCGGTGACGAATCTTTTCCATTCAAGATAAAGACCCGACTTATAGCTTCGCCCCGACGGCGTTGGTGGGTCAATTTCATCCCATGAGGAATAAGTATTGCTCCAAAAAGCTGTCCAAAGCTTTTGGTTTAACATATCAAGATTGTTGTCATATCTTTTTTTAAGATATTCACGGAATGTATCGGCGCATCGTGCGCAATGACAACCGCCGTAATATTCGTTTGAAATATGCCACATGGTAAGTGCGGGGTGATTGGCGTATCGCTCGGCGAGCTTTGTGTTGACGGCGCGAACTTTTTCGCGATATATCGGTGATGTCGGGCAATAGTCCGAGCGCATCGGCTGTTGTTTTTTTATGTTATTTTCATCGGTTCTGAGTACATCGGGATATTTTTTCGCAAGCCAGTTCGGCATCGCCGCGCTCGGCGTTGCCAAAATTGCACCGATATTGTTTTGCGCAAGTTTATCCATAATCATATCTAAAAAAGAAAAATCGTATACGCCTTCTTCTTTTTCAATAAGCCCCCATGAAAATATTCCGATTGTTGCAACGTTAACATTGGCTTGTTTCATAAGCTCTAAATCGCGCTCTGTTATATCGGGGTTAAAAAGCCACTGTTCGGGATTATAGTCACCACCAAACAATATGGTTTTATAATTTATATTTTCCAATATTCTACATTCCTTCCGAAAATTAGTGATTGAGTAATATTTGGGTAATATTACAACAGAATACGATAAGTTTAGCCTGCTTATCGTATTTGTATTATATATTAGAATTGTATAAAAAGCAATAAAAAGGCAAAAAGATAAAAGCTAAACTAAACATTAGGATAATTTATTACACATCTTTATCGGTATTTTGATGAGATTTTCTGTATTCGCTCGGGGTATGTTCCGTTCTTTGTTTGAACCAGTTTGCAAAATATCTTGAATCACAAAAACCCATATTTTTTGCAACATCTGATACGGGGATGTTTGATGTTGCCAACATACGTTTAGCGTTTTTTAAACGTTGGTTTGACATATATTTATAGGGAGATATTTTGAATTTTTCCGAAAAAAGCCGAATTGCATAGTTTCGGGAACAATAGAGCTGTTTTGTCAAATCGTTGAGCGACATTGTGTAATCCCACATATTATCTATTAAAATTTTGAGTTTGTCGGCGACCGACAGACTTAAAAGTTCAAGCTCATTTTTACATTTATAAAGGTACAATTGCTGAATCATATCAAAAACAATCGTGCTGCATCGGCTCATAAGCTCATAGTCGGGGTATAAGTCAGAGTTGCATAATTCAATGATTTTTTCTATCGGTTCGCGCATATTCAAGCCTTTGAAAAATAAATGCTGATTCAAACCGTATATTTCAAAAAGGCTGTCTGCGAGAGGACCGTAAAAGATAATCCAGATTTTCTCCCACGGGTCATCGGCATTGCAGTAAAAAGTCTGGGTTGAACCCGAGTGGAATATATGCGTGTCGCCGGCACAGGGATAGCTTACTATATCATTTTCTTGGATATAGCCTTTTCCCGAAATTATATATTCAATTGTATAATATGATGTCACGCCTCTTTTGACATAATAATTAGGCCCGCAATAGGTATGACCGCATTCGTTTATCCAAAACGGATATGTTTTATCGGCATAAAATGATTTCTTGTATTCAATGGTGTCATTTAAATATATGTCTTCATTCATAATAACAATCCTCACATAATAGGTAATAATTTCGATTGACAAAGAAATTATACAATGCTATACTTAGATTGTCAAGATGATTTGTTGCGATGATGTAAAATTTATAAATGTTGCACAAATTTATGGGTTTTATATTTAAATGACCGTTTTGTCTAAAATTATCAAAAACAAATTTGAGTCAGATTTTATTATTTTGAAAGCGGGATGAAAGATGATTAAAAAATTCAGTTTGATGTTTGTTATGTTTGCATTTGTATCGGGAATGTTAGGCTGTTATAGCTTGGTGTACGCTCAACCCGATATAAGCTCATCTGTGGGAAAGATAGTCATAAGCGGACAAACGGATGTTCCGGGTGACGGCGTTACGCTTACCGCTTATCCATCCGATTATAAACAAGAGTCTGTTGAGGCTCTTTATTCTGTCCTCGATACAATATCTGACGAAAACGGTAGTTACCGGTTTGAATTCGGTGTTGTTTTAAGCGAAACGGCCGCTGAGGACATAACGGTTTTTATTAAAGAGAATGAAAAGGAAAATCCCGAGAGCTTTAATGCGGATTTTCCGATTAAGAGCGCGTCGAAAGTTGTAAGCGGATTAAAAAACGCACAAGATGCCGATGCGGCAAAGGCGATTATGGATTCGGCGGATAATAAAAAGGCGTTGATTGCTCTTTCGTGCGATGAATATTTCGCTTCGGAAAAATCGGAAGCTCAAAAGAGAGAAATAAGTAATATTCTAAGGTGCAGTATTCCTCAAACAAATGTGACAAGCGAAGAATTTTATAAGCTGTTTGTTTATGCGATGTGTTTATCGGATATTAACACAAAAACAAATGTTGATGGGGCTTTGGAAAAAATAAATATTCGGTATAACGATGAATATTATAACGATATTAAGTCCGATAAGCTCAAAGGCTGGATTAAATCCAACATAACAAATAAAAAATATTCAAAAGCGGATGAGATAAATTCATATTATAATGAGCTTAACATACTTTACATAATTAACAATTCAAAACAGAACGAAACGCAAGAGTATATTTCGAAATATTCCAAAGACTTGGGAATAAGCGAAAATGAGTATTGCAAAAGCTATTTAAAGCTCAGCGGTGATTCAGAAAATTCAGTAACCGAAAAGCTGAGAAAGCTGCTGTATGAACAGCCGGCATCAAGTGCGGATATGTTGGTTGACGACATAAAAAAAGCAATTTCCACGAACTCTCAGATATCGAACGGCGGTACAAGCGGCGGCAGCGGCGGTGGTGGCGGCGGCCGAGCAACAGGCGGATTTTCCGTCGGGAATAATTCGGAAGCCGCAGAAGACATACAAAAAGTGATTTTCACCGATTTGAATGATGTTCCGTGGGCAAAGGATTCAATAGAGACGATTTATAAAAACGGAATTGTTTCGGGTGTGGATAAAAACCTTTTTGCACCGAATGAACTTGTAACTCGTGAACAGTTTGTAAAAATGCTCGTGCTGTCATCGGGAATACCGATTGACAACGGATATACGGCACCGTTTAATGATGTAAAGAAAGTAAATTGGAGCTATAAATACATCGGCGCGGCATACAGGTGCGGAATCGTGAACGGAGTAACGGATGATACCTTTGAGAGAGAAACGCCGATTTCACGTCAGGATGTTGCCGTTATGGCGAAAAGGTGTGCGGATGTAACCGAGCATAAGATTAGCGATATTTTGGAAAAAAGCCCGAATTTCAGAGACGAAAGCGAAATATCTGATTATGCCAAAGATGCGGTTGACGCGCTATACAGGGCAAATATCATAAACGGCGTTGGTGACGGCCGATTTGCTCCGCTCGAAAATTGTACTCGCGCACAGGCGGCAAAGATAATATGTCTTTTGTTTTTTAACTGATACCCAAAATAGGAGGAAGGCTGAAATATGAAGAGAATAAAATGTTTAGAGTTTCATAAATCAAATAGGGGCATTATGATAAAAGTAGTGATGTTGCTTTTAATATGTGCGCTTGTTTTGACATCGGTTGCTGTACCGAACGTTGCGTTTGCGGCAGTCAGCAGTGACAATGACAGTGACTATATGGTCGATACGCTTATCGGGCTTGGTATATTGTCGGATACAGATTCCGATAAATATAAGCCGATGGCGAATGTTAAAAAGTATCAGCTTGTGAACTATATTTACTCGATGCTCGGGGATTATAGCGTTGGCTCGGGTGTAAATGATGACGCATCACTTTTCCTCGAAGGGATAGGTGTAATAGACAGCGCTCAATCGATTAATGCGAGCGAACAGATTACTCGGGAACAAGCGGTTAAAATGCTTGTTGTTGCCCTCGGGTATGGCGAAGCGGCAAAATATGACGGAGGATATCCGACAGGATATATGCATTATGCTGCAAAACTCGGTCTTTTAAAAGGCGTATCCGCCACAGGCGATGATAAGCTTAAAATGTACGATGTCGTTACCTTATTATATAATGCAATCGAATGCGAGGCAGCTGTTATCACGGATATATCCGAAAAAAGCACAAAATATAAGACATATGACGGCGTATCGATTATTGCATTGAACAGAGGAATATATAAAACGGAGGGAGTAATGACAGCCGATTATTATTCAACTCTTTACGGTGAAAGTTCTTTGGCGAAAGGAACGATAAAAATAGGCGATATTATATATAATGATGCCGATTATTCAAAAAATATGCTCGGGTATCCGGTCGTTGCATATTTCAGGCAGGAACGAGGAGCGGCTCTGCCGAGCATAATCTATATGCAAAAGGATACGAATTCGTATCGCGAGCTGACAATAGACGCGGAAGATATAAGTTATGTATCCGATGATTTGTCGGAAATTCGGTATTATGATAAAGCCCACGGTGATACGGAAAGAGTTGTAAGAACGGCATTGCCCAAAGTTATCTTTAACGGTCAGGCGTACCCCGAATGTACGGCGAGCGAGCTTAAAATCCAAAACGGTTCGCTCACCCTTTTGGATTCGGATAATAACGGCGGATACGACATTATTATTGCCGAAAGTTATAAGGTTGTGTTTGTTGATAACTGTAATACCTCATCAAAGACAATAACAAATCTTTTCGGCGGTGAAAGCATAGATACAGATGTAAAGAAAAATAACGGTGAGCTTATAATCAAAAACAAGAACAGCGTTTTAAAGCTTTCGGATATCAGAAAATATGACGTATTATATATTAAAATGCCAAAGAGCAAAGAAAGAGCGGTTATTGAAATTTTTGTATCGGCGGACAGGCGCATCGGTGCGGCGACGGCATTGAACATAACCGAAAAGAAAATCGGAATAAATAATACGGAATACACATTATCGGACAGCTTTGTAAAAGAGTATGAGAAAAACGGGCAATACGCAAAAGTCAGCCTTGGCACTACATATACGATTTTCTTGACACCGGACGGAAAGGTTGCGGCGGTGAAAAAAGATGATTCGGGAATTATGAAATACGGGTATGCGATAAATGTTGCACTCGATAACGATTTTGACAAAAAGATGAAGATAAAGCTTTTTGACGCAAACGGCGAGTGGAAGATATATGAGCTTGAAGATAAAGTTAAACATAACGGAACAAACGGTAAAACATCGGAGAAAATTTACGGTGAGATTACAAATTCAGATGTTTTTGAACCACAGCTCATCGAATACGCGCTTAACAAGGACGGAAAAATTAATATTCTCGAAACCCGTGTAAATGATGACGGAGATACAAATTCGGGACGTTTGCGCGCCAAGACGGCTTACGGCGAGTACAGATATAATGACAATTCGGTGGACAGTAAATACTATTTCGATAATGCAAATTATTGGATTTTGCCGTCTGACGAATATAAGTATGACGAGAACAGTTATCGGATAACAACGGACAGATATTATCTCAATAAGGATGAGAAATACAGTTTTGTCTTGTATGAGCTCGATGAATATGACTTTACTCAAAATGTTACGGTAGTAATGTTGGACAATGCGGATGAAACGCCGACAGGCTCATTGTTTTTGGTATCCGAAGTCGAGGAACGTCTTGACAGTGACGGAAATATTGTTCAGACAATAGTCGGCGGATATCAGAAATACGATAAAATAATGCTGTCTGCCGAAGACCAAGGTGTGTTTGACGGAGTAAACAAAGGTGACATTATTACGGTAAACACAAATGCCGCAGGGAATGTTCCGCTAAAAAACGGATTAAAAATACAATACTCGCTCTCTGACGGAGAAAAGCTCGAACGCGGCGGCGATATATATACAAAGTTTTGTGTATCAAAAGGTAAGATAGTCCAAAGCGATGCGGAAAACAACAGATTCACGGTTAATCTCGGCGCAAGCGGAGTGGTGTCAAGACGCTGGTTTGATGCTCCGAACATTCTTATATATTATAAGGAAAAAGGAAATATCGAACGCGGTGATTCGTCAAGTTTGCAAGTCGGTGATTATATAGTTTATCGTGAATTTTGGGCATCTATTACGGATATAATTATTATTCGCGATTAACGGTAACTGTGAAAAAATAAAATATATCAAAAATATAAATAAAACGGTTTAAACGTTGAAAATTAAGCCGTGAAATTTAGGAGGAAGAGACAGTGAAAAAGATTACAAAAAAAGTTTTAACAATGCTTTTGACGGCGGCGATGTTGATGTCGGTTTTGCCCTTGGGCATTTCGGTAGGTGCCACGGTTGATTCGGCGCACAATGCGCGGAATTTTATGGCGCTTGATAACGGTGCGTTCTGGAATTGGTATCAACAGGTTTCGTGGATAAACCCCGAGGCGTCACTCAGCAAAGTAAGTTTGTATCACATTAACAACGGAAGTGAAGAACTTATAGCGGATAACACGACAACACCTTCGGACGATAAGTTTTACGGAAGTTCAAATCCCGTAAACACAACCAGCGGAGCAAAAATCGTTGTTCGCCCTGCGTCAAATATAGTCGGCAGGGATGTAAAAACCCATGTGTTTAAATTGGTTTGTGAGTATGCCGACGGTGAAAGCAGCGTTCAATATACAACGGGTGATGTTAATTATCTCAATGAGGACGGAAGCGGATATAATAACATTTGGAATGTTACGGTTCATGCCGGAGATTGGAGTTTAATCAGAAACAGAGGAGGTTATAAATATTTCAACGCAAATGATGAGATGTTTCCCGAACGATTTGCGGTTGAATACAACAGAAATAATCCTTATTTAAATCTTTATTCAAACGCCGATTTGGACGATTATGATTTATACGGAAATTATTTCGGCGTTTTGCAGCAAAATATCAACGTTGAGAGCGGAGTAACATATAATATCTCGTTTGATTATATGGGAACAGACGGATATAATGTGCAAGCCGTAACAATGTTAAACGGAGCATGGAACGGTTATACTCTTGCCGACAGCAATACGGCACTTCCGAGCGAATGGACTCATTGCAGCTACAGCGTTACGGCAGGCACCTCTGAGTCGGAAAGCTATATCCAGTTTGTGCTTAAAGGTCAAAACGAAGCTTTTAAAATCGATAACATAAAGATTGTAAAAGACGGAACAGACGATAACTTAATCAAGGACGGAGATTTTTCGAATGTTGCGGCAATGCAGACAGCCGAGTGCGATGAAGCAACAGCGGTAATAGCGAATGACGGCACGGTTACGGTCAATTTTGGTGCTGTTGCGAATGAGAGTGCAATAAGCCGTGTGAGAGTATATGAAAAATTCGATGATAAAAATGTTCTTTTGGCTGAGCTTCCGTATTCGACATACAAGACATTTATAATAAATAACGCCAATGTACAAAAGACTCATACATACGTTATATCGACCGAGAACAGCATAGGTGTTGAATCAAAAGGTATAGAGATTACGGCTGTTGATGCGGATAAGGTTAAAGTTCCGGCGCATCAAGCTGTGGCAAAGGATTTGCGCGCATTAAACGGCGGATTTGACGGAAGAATTATGATTCTTTGGAGAAACGCGAATTATAACGGAATAAAGTCGGTTTCGATTACTGATGAAAACGGAGCTGTGGTTGCTCAATCAAATACAGATGACCCTGTTTCAACAGCCGCAAATGCGGTAAACAGATTCATTGTTGCGAATTGTTCGGAGAACACGTTTTATTCATTTAACCTTGTGACCGAGCTTGAAAACGGACAAAAGTTTACTCAGCCTGTTTGCGGCACATATTACGCCGATGACAGCATTGCTCAAAACGGTGGATATACATACAGCTTAGGGGGCAGCTCGATGTTCAGCATAACCGAGAAGATAGAGAACAATCCTCAAAGACTCACCGAAAGGTCGGCAGAGATTGACAACACCGATGCGGCGAGCGGACAACACTCGCTTAAAATTATAAACGGCTCTAACAATGATTGGGACAACGGATTATTTTTAGACAGTGCGGCAGATGTGTTAGAGGCAAACAGCACATACAAAGTAACTTTTATGGTAAAGGGGTCGTTATATGCTTGGCAAAAGCTTTATGCGTGGAACAGCGGTGAAGGCGGCGGCTCGAATCTTGTTATTGATTTAGAGAGTACGGATGTGACATATGATAATTGGACGGAAAAATCGTATACATTCACAACGGGAGATGAATTATCAGCACATTATCGCGGAATAACTTTTACTATTCAAAACAATGCCGGAGATTTTGCGATTGATGATATTAAACTTGAAAAGTTGACCAGTGATGGTGCGGTTGAAAAAGTTGTATTAAATGAAGGTTTTGAAAACTGTGATAAGAATGAATCAACGGTCGAAAACCTCAAAGCCATAGCGAAAGACGGTAAGGCAGTTTTGTCTTGGACAGCACCGGGGGTTGATGACGGAACAACAAAAGTGGTTCGGTTGTATGCAAAAAAGGGTGTAAATAAATACTTGATAGGTACAGTGTCACCCTTAAAGTCGGGTATAGAAATTGACGAACTTGAAAACAACAAAGAATATACTTTTTATGCTGAGACAATAAAAGAAAACGGTGCGATTTCGGATGCAAGAACGGTTAGTGTTACACCTGTTCCCGACCCGTACAGAGTAAGTACAATCACCTTAATGGATAATACCGAAACGGCGATTGTACCGGGTCAGCTCAAAGCCGGAGCATATAAAGCCGAGTCAGATGTTAAAAATAACAGTGCCGGCGAAAACTTTACCGCTGAATTAATTGTATGCCTTTATGACGGAGCAACTATGATTGACGCAAAGACAACAGGCGCGGTTAAGATAACGCAAAGCGCGGAAAACCTTGAACCGACAACACTGACAACGCCCGAGATTACCGTTCCGAATACAGACGGACACGACTATAAAATAAAGACATATTTATGGAACAGCCTTGGCGGAATGAAACCGCTTGTTCAAAGCGAAACGTTTTAGAATGTGATAAAAACTCTGTGGCGTATATCGCACGGATGTCGGGTAGGAATTTACAGATGACAGGGGAATAACGTAATGAAAAAAAGAGTAACAGCACTTGTTTGTGCGGCGGCAATAATACTTGGCGGATTTATTGCCGCCCCCGATGTCCGGGCAGAGGAAATATTATTTATAAGTACGGGCTATTTTAAAGGCTCATCCGAAATAACGGCAAAATCGGTATGTTCGGGAACAACCGTAACGATTACGGGAACTATATCCGATATGCCGTATACCGATGTTACGCTTTCGGCTTTTTCGGACAAAGAAAATATGACGATTAATAATCTTTCGGCAATGGAACAGACGGTCAGCGATGACGGCGGAAGGTTTGAATTTTCATTTGATTCGAATAAAAAAACCGAAAACGGCGCAATAAATATTGCCGTATGGAATTCGGTCAAAGGTGAGATAAAAAGCGTTTCGGCGGAATACTCGGTTACCGACAAAACAGGACTTTTGACATCGATAAAACGAATGAGAGCCGATATAGATTCTTTGACGGAAAAATGCAAAACGGCGGGGATTCCGTTGGATTATACTTATATTAAAACGGCGGTCATAGACAAGTTTACCGATTTGCTGGACGAAGAGGTGAACAATTCGGACGTGTCGAGGGTTGAGTATTATAACACTGTCTTGGGTGACTTATATGCTAAGGCAAGACAGGAACTTGTTGACGCATTGAGCGGCAATATTACAAACCCGACACCGCCGAGGTATAAAAGCTCGGCGGTAAAGGCGGACAACGGAACTCTTTTGGCGAATACATCTGTGCAAAACGGAAATCACTATGCGGCAAGCGTGACGGAACGTCCGATTTTTTTGACGGGATTCGGTCATTGGGATTATGCAATGAACGATGTTGCGAGTTTTGATGATATGGGCTTTAACTTTCTTCATGCCGAGATAGGACCGAAGTCGGTATTAAAACATCCCGACCCTGTCGCTGATTGGAATTATTGCACAAACGGATTTTTGAAAAGCGGAACGAAATCCGAAATTTCGGAAAACGGACGCAGCGGAAGGGCGATGAGTATAAAATCGACAATGGCATATAACGGCGAGTCATATGTCGGAATATCTCAAACGATTAAGGTTAAACCGAACACAACCTATGTAATAGGATTCTATATAAAAGGCAGTCAAATAGCTTCATCGAGTTATTATTCATTCGGAAAATCGGAAAGATTCAGGTTTGAAAAGTCATACGACGATTATACTCGTGTTACTCAAACATACAAGACTGCCGCGGATGAAACCGAGGCTGAGTTCAAAATTATTGCCGAGGATATAAATTCGGAAATATTAATTGATGATGTTTATGTTAAGGTGAGGTATACGGACGATAATCTTGTCAATAATTCGGGATTTGAGAACGATGCTGACAATTCTCGGTTTACAAACGGTTTTAAGGTTGATTACACAGAGATAAACAACCTTAAAAAATGCCTTGAAACAGCGGAAGAAAATAATGTTGCGGTAACGCTTTTGGTATCGCCGCATTATTTCCCGGGATTCCTTACGGAATCGGACGAAACAATAAACAGCGGCAATACGGTTAAAACGCAGTATCTTCCTTTTAACCCTACGCACCCAAAGGTGAGAGATACGCTTGTCACTTATCTTGATGTATTAATACCTCAAATTAAGGATTATGTTTCGCTCGAAAGCATCATAATTGCCAATGAACCTGCATTTTTGGCAGGCTTTAACGGAACGGAAAACGGAAACGCATACTATATTCCCAAATGGCAGGAGTTCTTAAAAGAGAGATACGGAACAATAACATCTCTTAATAATAAATACGAGTCGGGGTATTCGGACTTTTCGGAGGTCTTGATGCCGAGCTGGGGAAATATTGAAAATCCTGCCAACGGCAAAGACAAAAAATGTATTGACTATATCGAGTTTAACAATGCGATAATATATGACTTTCATAAATATATGTCCGAGGAGATAAAAAGGCTTGCGCCGAATATTAAAATTCATACAAAGATGATGGCGTACCTGCCCAAAACGGCGGAGGTAACAAACAATCAATACTTGGCGAACGGCAATGAATATTCGGCACTCTCGGAACTCATGGATATAAACGGATGTGACGGTGCGGTCGGATACAGAGAGGGTGCAAAAGACGGCAATGATGACAAGCACGGATTTGAAGAAAACCTGATATGGTATGACTTTATGCGGTCTGTTAAAAACGCCCCGATTTATAACACAGAGGACCATTCGCTTGGTGATGGGCTTAATGATGACGGAAGCTTGAATCATTCAACGGAAAATACAAATTGGCTGGTGGCATCGTTATGGCAAGGCGCAATTCACGGGAAGAACGGAACAGCGTTGTGGCAGTGGAATCACGATACCGAATATATAAACGGGGAATATCGCGGAACTGCATTTACATTGAGACCGTATGACACGTATATGCTCGGAAAGACTTCGCTTGATTTAAACAGGCTTTCGTATGAAATTACAGCCATCCAAACAAAAGCGGCGCGTGTTGCCCTGTTTTATTCCGATTATTCATCACAATGGAATAATTGTTACAGAAATGCACTTTATCAGGCGTATTGCGAGGCTATATACAACGGTCAAAAGGTGAATTTTGTGACGGATTATAACCCCGAAAAAATGAATGAAAATGATTATGATGTTGTTATTGCGGTGATGCCGAACAATGTTACGGAAAAATCATTGAATGAGATGCGAAAGTATGTGAACGGCGGCGGAAAACTTGTGCTGACAAAAAATTCGGATGCACAGCCGCTCGGTGCAAACAAATATAATGAGGCGTTTGATGAATCGGATTATTCCGATATAATCCGAAAAAGCACAACAGCCGAATATAAGTCATATGACAATTATTATGTTTATGACAGCGACCAAAGCGTTAAAGGTGCAATAAAGGACGCTATATCCAAAAATGTTTCGGATTATAATAAAATACGGATTACGGATGTTTCAACCGGTGAAGAAGTGTGTTATACCGAGGTTAATTCGGCGGAATACAACGGAGCGGATATTATTAACATCTTAAACATGGAAAAAGATAAAACAAAAACCGTCAGAGTGAGCATAAACGGCGAATCCCTAAAATCATCCGTGAATTTAATCAGTGGTGAAACTTTGGGTGAAACGTTTGAACTGAAACCTTATGTGCCTGTTTTTATCACAACGGAAAAAAGCAAGGCAAACGCGGATATAATTTTAAACGCGGTTAAGTTCGATGGCGATTTTAACCGTGACGGCAAAGGAAGCGAAACAGTCGATTATAACATCTCAGATAAGGTTGCATCCGATACGGTTATGGCGTTGTTCACCGTTCCCGATGATATAAAGCAAGATGATGAGGTTGTCCTTTTTATATGCGAGTATGACGGCGACAGGCTGATAAAGACAGAACAGACGGAAAGAACAAATTTAAGCGGCGGCGAAGTTATAAAACTTGCGATTGAACTCTATAAAAATGATGAAAACACAAAGATAAAAGCGTTTTTATGGAACAAAGAAATGAGTCCGATGTGCGCGGTCAAAACCGCCGAAAACAGGAGGTAAAGAATTGGAATGAAAAGTATGATAATTAAAGCAAAGAGGTTTATTGTTAAGACGGCGGCTGTACTTACGGCAATTTCTGTTGCGGGCGCTTGCGGATTTTGTCCGTATATAAGCCCAAAGACAAATGCGGAAACAGTATCGGGATGGACAGCATATTCAAATGATTCCGATTCGGGTGCTGTTATTGATAATGATATTGTGTATTCGGGAAGCGGTTCGCTTAAATGTTATAATAATACAAAGAGAACAGCCGAACAGTTTTTTTCTCTTTCGACAACGGTAAATGTCAAAAAGGGAAAAACGTATAAATACGGCTTTATGGCAAAGGGCGAAAATATTAACAGAGGTACGGTGTTTATTGACTGGGGGATAAGGACAAGTTTAACGCCTTTTCAAGCGACCTATGATTGGACCCCGTTTGAGATAAGTTATACCCATTCAACCGATGCCGCAACGGTAGAGCTGAGATTTGTTCTCGATGATAAGACGGACGGACTTTGGCTCGACAATGTTTATTTTTATGAAACGGAAAACGGTGTTTGTATAGGTGAGAATCTTATAAAGAATTCGTCTTTTGACACCCCAAAAACGATTGATAAATCCGAAAATGCAAACAAAAACTATGATGCGCTCACAAAATATCTTATAAGCGGAAAAAGAATACCTGTTTACAAAGCGGACGGAATAAGCATAGACGGCGATTTTTCGGATTGGAAAAGTGAATATAACGTTATTCCGATTACCGGTGTGAATATACTTAATGCTTGCACGCCCGATGTAGACGCCAATATCAGGTATGCGTGGGATGATGATTATTTTTATACCGCGATAGATGTTACCGATGACAGCTTTGAACCAATAGAAGGCGGCGGTTTTTGGCAGGGTGACAGCATACAGATTTCGTTCTCGGCGGATGACGAACAAAAGAATTTCGGAACGGAAATAGGATTTAATTACTTTCCCGATACAGACAAAAGCGAAATAAACGGTATTGCGGAATCCGATATAATATATAAAGCAAAAAAATCGGGCAACACGGTTTTTTATGAGATTGCAATCCCGTGGACATTGCAATACGGCGAGACGCGCCCGGAATCGATTTTGTTTAACGCTCTTGTCAATGACTGTGACGGCGGTATAAGAAACTATTGTCAAGAGATAGATGTTATGGGAATATCCACAAACAAGTCTGCCGTCAATAATCCCGTTTTGGTATTTCAAAATTCACCCGAGGATACAACGTTTTTGTCGGAACTTAGAGGTGAAAGTGAAATAGGCGTAAACAAAGATACGGATTTGACGGTTAAAATATTCAATAACAGTAATCAAGCACAAAGCTATTCGATAAAATGTGATGAAACGGGCGAAGAAAAGTCCGTTGAGGTTTTGCTTAAGTCGGAAGGCGAGTTTAAATTACCCTACAAACCAACGGAGAGCGGTGTCACAACAATTGTCGCCGAGGTAAGCGATGGAATCCAAAGCCAAAAGCTTTACTTGTCTGTCAATGTCATTTTTTCAATGGAAATACCGACTTCGGAAGAATGTAACGAGATGCTCGATACTTTGGACGGATATGTACGAAATGCGGAAAGCCTTTTGGCTGAGTGCGAACGTATGGGTTATACACTCGACTATGAGATGTCGGATTATTATATATTAGAGCGTTTTACTCAAATGCAAAGGGATAAGATTAATGACGGACAGTATCAGTATATCACATACCAGTTTTCAAAGCTGACCGAGATTTATAACGCTCTCGTTGAAAACCTTAAAAGCTATATTGACGGAAAATCAAAACCGAAAGCAGCGGTGAGAATGGTTACATCCGACCAACGCGATGAAATAAAAGGCGAAACCTTTTTCCGAGAGACAGAGGTAAACGGTAATATTGAAAAACGACCGTATTATTATGTCGGTACGGGGCATTGGGATTATGTATGGAGTGATATTGAGAATATGCGCAAGCTGGGGTACGATTTTATTCATATTGAATTAGGTCCAAACAGCGTTATATTTCCAGAGAGCTTTGCGGCGGATTGGGATGTAAACGTGCTCGGATACGTTCCCGATTACAGTGTGGAGTTAGACGATAAAACCTCGCACAGAGGAAAGTATTCGGCAAAGATTGTCAATAATACACCCTATAATTATAATAACTTTTTTACGGTCAGACAAACCGTTAAGGTAGAGCCGAATACGGTGTACGAATTCGGAATGTTCGCAAAGGGAACCAATGTGAGCAATACAACCAAGCTGTATATGGGAAATATGGATTACAATGACCGTACTGTCTGCGGCGGAACATATGACTGGACAGAATATTCCGGAACATATAAAACGGGCAGCAATGAAACCACGGCGGACATTATTATTACGTATGATTCGCCGAGTACGGTTATGTATATAGATGATATGTATGTGCGAAAACAGGGAACGGATACAAATCTGATTAAGAACCCCGGATTTGAAAACGGAAATGTTGACCCGAATTCCATAGGTGACGGTATGAGGGTGAAATATGATGCGATAGAGAGAGTAAAAGAGGTTCTTGCAAGTGCCGAAGAGAATAATGTTGCGATTGAGCTTCTTATAACGCCTCATTATTTCCCGACATTTCTTACAACAAAAGACCCTACCATAAACGATGACGGTAAGGTGCCGTTCCAGTTTATGCCGTTCAATCCGACGCATCCGACCGTTAAAAAGGTGTTGGAAAAATATATTGATATATTTATAAACAGCGTAAAGGATTATAAATCGCTACACAGTATTGTTTTGTCAAACGAACCTGCGTTCAACCCGAGTTACGGAACATACTATTTAGAGCCGTACCATAATTATCTTAAAGAGTTGTACGGAACCATTGAAAATTTAAATAAAGCTTACGGTGACAGCGAATACAAAAGTTTTGATGATATAGGCTGGCCGAAATCACCGGGCGCAAATCAATATTGGGTCGATTACAGAACCTTTTCGGATAAAATATTGGCGGATTATCATCATTATTTGTCCGCGGCGGTAAAAGCCGCTGCGCCGGAAATTCCGGTGCATACAAAGATAATGTCAACGTTCAGAGACAAAACACCGCCGTCTATAGATGACTATCGTCTCCGCGGTACGGATTATGAACTTTGGACAGATTGCCTTGATATTAACGGAAACGATGGCGGCGCAGGCTCGTTTAACGGTGAGACAAATGATATTTACACGGTTCTGGGTTGGTATGATTGGCAAACATCGGTTAAGAATGCGCCTTGCATAAATTCAGAGGACCACATACTTTCGGCAACCGATGTTATGGATTATTCACCTCTGCAGCCCGATTTTTGCGCAAGCCAGATATGGCAAGGTGCAATCCACGGAAGAAGCGGAACAAATATTTGGCTTTGGGAAGTGAGGGAATTCGGTGAAAATAATGCCTTGCTTACAAACAGACCGATGGTTGTATCAAAGACGACAAAGGTCGGGTTTGATTTGAACAGAGCTGCGTATCAGGTGGCTGCAATCCAAAACGAACCTCGCAGAGTTGCAATTTTAAAAAGCGAAAATTCTCTTGACGGAAGCGTTGTATCGATAAACACGTGTTACAATACATACATATCGTGCCTTACAGGCGGTATGCGGCCTATGTTTATAACCGACCACAGCTATGAAAAATTGAGCGATTATGAAGTCGTCTTTATCCCGGATATGAGATTTGTATCGGATGAATTGTTCGACAAACTTGTTAAGTACGTTGATGACGGCGGAAAACTTGTAATATTCGGAAACAAGTCGCTGACGATGAACCCTGTCGGAAAAGCACGTGACGCAAAAGCTGTTTCAGAGTTGTTCGAAAAGTCGGGGATAACGGATGTTTCGTATTCGGATAATACGGTGAACAATCCCGGTGATATTGATAAAGCGGTGAAAAGCGCGATAGCGGATAAGCATTTTGATTCGGTGTATGTGTATGATAAAGAAACGGATGAACCTGTTGATAACGTTGAATGGCTCTATGGCGTTTATGACGGAAAAATTGTTGTAAATATGTGTAATTATGACAAGAAAAACGAAAAAACCGTATATGTAAAAGTGAACGGAAAGCGTGTTGAAAGCTTTTTTGAACACAGGGGCGAACAGATATATGACACAGGTGAAATTACCCTAAAGCCGTATCAGCCGATTCTTATAAGCATCGATGCCGATAATCCTTTCTTTGACACATACAAACATTGGGCAGAGGGTGACATACAATCGATATATTCAAAGCAACTTATAAAAGGTGTATCGGCGAGCAGATTTGCGCCCGATGATACTTTAACCGGTGCTGAATTTGCGACGTTGACGGCGCGAGTTTTGGAAATGAAACTTGATGAAAGTTCGGATGTATGGTACGATTCGGCTGTGTCGGGATTGAATAAAATAAAAATTGGCGCAGGCGAATTGAACGCCCCCGAAAATGCAATTACAAGAGAAGATGTGTGCGCAATTGCCGTTCGTGCATATGAGAATAAAAATGGTGCTGCTGAGTCAGAGAAAACAAATTATAATGACCAACACAAAATATCATCGGATAAGGTAGAATTCGTCGAAAAGGCGGCACAATTAAAGATAATGAACGGTGATGATAATAACAACTTTAATCCCACCGAATTTATCACAAGAGCAGAAGCGGCTCGGATAATAAATGGTTTGTTCGACTTGTTGAATAATTAAAATATTGTACTTTCAAAAAAGTATGACATAATAACGGAGGATAATATGAAAGACGACAGAATTATCAAAATATACGAAAAAGCGGAGATGGACGAACGTTTAAAAGACGTACTGTGCAACAGAGGTGACAACTATATTTATCCGTTCTTTTGGATAAGACCCGGTGAAACGGGTCTTATCTTAAACGAACTCAATCGCGTTTGCGAGTGCGGAATAAGAGCGATTTGCGTTGAGGCAAGGCCGTATGAGGAGTTTGGCGAGGATAACTGGTGGAGTGATGTTGAACTTATATTGAAAGAATGTAAACGCCTTGGTATGAAAGTATGGATTCTGGACGATGAACGTTTTCCGACCGGTTTTGCTGCGAACTATATACAAAAAAACAATATTGATAATAAAAAATTCTCGGTTATTTCATATTCGATGGACGCGCTCGGACCGATAAAGGACGGGGCGGTGCTTATCAATAATTACATCCCGGATAAAGGCGATGAAATAATCGGTGTATATGCTTGCAAAAGAGAGAAGAACAGCGAGGTTATGACGGGTGAAATAATCGATTTGAGCGAAAATATCAGCGGTGATTTCGTATATTTTGATTTGCCCGACGGATGTTACAGAATTTCTGCGGTGGTAAGAACCCTCAGAGGATATTCCGAAATGGAACAAGGAAGAATCGATATGTTGTCCGAGGAATCGGCGAGATATATGATAAAAGCGGTATATGAACCGCACTTTGAGCATTTCAAAAAGTATTTCGGCAATACAATCGAGGGATTTTTCTCTGACGAACCGTGCTTTGATAACCGAGATGAAAATGAGCAATTTGCTTCTGAATTAGGCAGACCGAGAACGTATTATCCGTGGAATGATTGTTTGTTTGAAATGCTGAAAGAGGAGTTCGGCGAGGATGCCAAAAAGTATCTTCCGTTCCTGTGGCAAAGTGCGGCAAACCATATCGAAGCGAAAATCAGAACCGCATATATGAATTGTATAACGCGATTGTATCAAAAGAATTTTTCAATGGCATTGGGTGATTGGTGCAGGGAACACGGCGTGTTATATACCGGTCACGTTATTGAGGATGATAATATCCATACAAAAACAGGCGCGGGCGCGGGGCATTACTTCCGTGCGATGTCGGGTGAGGATATTCCGGGCGTGGATGTGGTTTTGAGTGAGGTTATCCCCGGTATGGCGGATTATCCCGTGTTGGGCGAAGTATGTTATCGTTTGTGCGATAATAAATTCTTTCACTATACGCTGGCAAAGCTTGCGTCATCGGACGCGCATATTCGCCCCGAAACAAAAGGGCGTGCGATGTGTGAGATTTTCGGTGCATACGGCTGGGCAGAGGGCGTAAAGATGATGAAGTGGCTGACCGACTTTATGCTTGTGCGCGGAATCAATCATTTTGTTCCGCACGCGTTTTCAATGAGGTTTCCCGATGAGGATTGTCCGCCGCATTTTTATGCACGCGGCAACAATCCCCAGTTCAAAGCGTTCGGTGTGCTTATGCAATATATGAATCGAATGAGTCATATATTAACCGAAGCGCGGCACATTGCCCGAGCGGCGGTGTTGTATCAAGCCGAAGCGGAATGGTCGGGCGCGGAATTTGATTATTCCGAAAGTGTGGGTAAGGTTTTGTATGATAATCAAATTGATTATGATATTGTTCCGATTGATGCGCTGAAAGACGCAATTTCGGAAAGCGGAAAGCTGAAGATAAATCGGGCGGAATATGATTGCTTTATTGTTCCGCACAGCACGGCTCTGCCGATAAGACTAATTAAAAGACTGTATGAATTATCACAGAACGGTGTCAACGTGGTGTATGCCGATGCGTACCCCGAACACTCGAGCGAGGGTGTCAGCATAAACGAATACATACAAGACAGCGAAAATTTGTCGGTTGTAAAAACGGAAAATATTGCGGAATATATGAAATCGAACGGATTTGTCGATGTTCTGTGTGAGGAAAAAACAGATGTAAATAGATTTTTGCGTGTGTTCCACGGCGAGCGGAATGGAAACGATATTTATATGCTGAATAACGAGAATGAAACCCGTGAAATTGATACACCGATAAGATTTAAAAATTTCGGCGGCGGAGATTATATAATTTATGACGCAATGGCAAATTCGGCAAAGCGCGGTTATTCGGCAGACGGCACGATAAAGATAAAGCTTTCGCCGTATTCGTCCGTTGTTATAATAACGGGAAAGGTATCAAAGGATTTGCCTAAAGCTGACGCGTTAAAGCCTATGGGCGAAACGGCGCTGAACGGCGTTTATGAGCTGTCGTTGGCGACCGAAAAAGAATATCCGAATTTCAAAAAGTGCGGCGAACTTGACAGACTTAAAAATATTACCGCTCGGGATATGCTGCCGCAATTTTCGGGGCATATAAGATATGAAACACGGCTTGATATTTCGGTCAATCCGAATTTGAAGTACATACTTGATTTGGGTTATGTCGGCGAAACGGCAGAGGTCAGCCTGAACGGCGAAAATATCGGAATAAAGATTGCACCGCCGTACCGATTTGACATAAGCGAATATGTCAAAGACGGAACGAATGAGCTGTGTATTACCGTGACGAACCACCTCGGGTTTGAAGTTCGCGATAAATTCTCGCGTTTTCTCAAATTTGAACCGTCGGGACTTATCGGACCTGTTAAAATAGAATATGGTACGGTGTAATATATTAACATTCGGTTGAGATATAACTCTTATTTTTTAATAAATGATTTAAGAGTTAAAATAAATATTACTTGACAAATCTCTCTTTAACATATATACTTATATATATAAGCAATATAATGAGAGGATTATCCGATGATAAACAGAACAAGCGGAATGCCGCTGTATATACAGCTGGCAGATAAAATCAGACAGGAAATAAGAGAGGGAAAAATCAATCCCGGTGATAAGCTTATGAGTGAAAGTGAGATGGTTAAGTATTACCAAATTGGGAGGCTTACCATACGTGAGGCTCTTTCGGTCTTGGTGAACGAGGGCTTGCTTATCAAGCACCACGGAAAGGGAACGTTTTGTGCGGCTGTACCGAGCGACGAAGCGCGGCTTAAATTTGACCTTTTGCTCGATACGACGGATGTATACTTTATACCGTACTATCTCAAAAGCATATGTGCAACGTTTGAAAGCCGTCAATGCGACATTGTTATAAACGATACAAAAAATGATGCCGAAACAATAAACCGCCTGCTTTCCGACATTTGCGAAAAAGGTTCGGACGGAGTTATTATACAGCCGTGTTCATACACTCAAATATCGGCGGCGGACGAGACGGAACGGCTTTTTGCAAAGCTCATACGCCGTGAAATACCGTACATAATGATTGACGGCATATACGAAAATGCTGTTCCGTCATATGCGGTGCTGGACGAAATAAAAGCAGGTGCGCTTGCGGCGCAATGTTTTAGAGAAAACGGACATAAAAATGTGTGTATGATTCATTATAACAAATATAAAGATTCCGTTTTGAGAATGAAAGGTTTTGCGGAAGAGTTTGAAAAAGAGCCGTATCTGATTGATTTTGGCGGTCATTTTAAAGAACAGATCGGCGATATGCTCGGTATTCATCCCGAGATAACCGCAATCTTTTGTTATAACGACCTTGTTGCGAAACAGTGTATTGAATTTTTGAATACGGTTGGTGTAAGCGTACCCGATGACATATCGGTGATAAGCGTCGATGATACAGTGATTGCATCGGCAGTTTCGCCGCCGTTGACGAGTATTGTGCACCCGAAAGAAAAGATGGGTGCCGCCGTTGCGGCGGCGATGCTTGACATAAAAGATAAAAAGACGGAATGGCCGTACAAACGGGTTTTTGAACCCGAAATTATAATGCGCCGCTCGGTCAAACGAATATAATATTAATAAAAGTTCAAAAAATCGGAAGTTTTAAAAATTTCCGATTTTTTTATTTTGGGTATTGACTTTTTATTTAAAGTGTGCTATGCTTATATTAACTTATATAGATAAGTTAATATGTTGATAAGAGAGGTAAAATTATGTCGTGTAAAATTTGTATTATCGGAGCAGGCAGCGCTATATTTTCACTAAACCTTGTCAAGGACATTTGTGTAAACAGCCGTTTTAACGGCAGCACCGTTACACTTATGGATATTAACACCGACAGGTTGGACGCAATTTACGGATTATGCACACGTTATGCAGAAGAGATGAATCTTGATATTGACATATTCAAGACGACCGACAGACGTGAGGCAATGCAGGACGCAGACTTTGTTTTGAACGTTGCGCTTGATTATGGTCACGAAAGATTTAAACAGGGAATAAAGGTTGCGTATGACAACGGGTATCGTTTCGGTGGAAGCCTTCATATATTGCATGATGAGGCGTTTTTTATAAACTTTCATCAGCTCAGACTTATGGAAAGCATTCTGGTTGATATGCTTGATATTTGTCCTAATGCGTATTATATAATGGTTGCGAACCCCGTACAGGGCGGTGTTACATATCTGTCGAGAAAGTATAAAAACGCAAAGATAATAGGTATGTGTCACGGATATACGGGCGTATACAGAATTGCACAGGCGATGGGACTTGACAGAAATAAAATCGGGTTTGAAATCTCGGGCGTAAACCATTTTATATGGCTTACCGGGTTCAGATATGACGCAAAGGACGGTTACGCCCTGCTTGATAAGTGGCTTGCGGAACACGGTGACAGACTTGTTGAGGACAGAGAGGAACAGAAAAAGTTTGGGCTTGCGGTTGATGAAATCGGTGTTAAGGCGATTGATATGTATAAGAGATACGGACTTTTTCCTATAGGAGATACACCGAGTGCAGGCGGCGGCGCATGGGGGTGGGAATATCACACCGATGATGCCGTTGAGGACAAATTCGAGAGTAAACCGTATGAGTGGTATCAGCAATATTTTAAAGATTGTGACACACAGATTGCAGAGATTAAGAGGGTTGTTGAGGATAAAACGGTAAAAGTTTCCGAAGCGTTTTCGAGCGTTGCATCGGACGAACCGATGATTCCGCTTATTGAAGGTCTTGCATTCGATACGGATAATAAGGTTATAGTAAATATCTTAAACGACGGCGGATATATGAAAGGACTTCCGACGGATTATGAAGTTGAGATTGCGGCAAGAGTTGATAAAGGCGGCGTTCACCCCATACACAATAACGGCTTGCCAAAACCGATTATGGCGCACCTTTTGCGTGACAGAATTGCGCCGGTTGAAATGGAGCTTGCGGCGTTTGAAACAGGCAAAAAAGAGTATCTTATCGATTTGATTATGATGGACCCTCAAACGCGATCAAGGGCGCAGGCGGAAAAATTATTGGATGATATTTTTGCTCTGCCGTGCAACGCGGATATGAAAGAGTATTATAAATAAATCCGAATTACAAAAAGGTGATTTGAGTGAGATATTATTTAGCGTTTGACGTAGGCACAACAGCGATGAAGTGCATATTGTTTGACAAAGATTTTAACGAAGCCGCAAGCACATCGAAAGAATACAGCTTGATTATTGACAGCAACGGAATGACGGAACTTGATGCGGAAAAGTATTACTCTACATTTTGCGAATGTGTCGGCGAGATTATTTCAAGGGGTTACAATCCCAAAAACATAAAATCGGTCACATTCACAACTCAGGGCGAAACGCTCGTGTGCATTGACGAACACGGAAAGCCGCTTGCGCGTGCGATTGTTTGGCTCGATTCGCGTGCGGCGTATGAGGCGGAATATATACGAAACGGTATCGGCGATGCCGAGTTTTATTCAAAAACGGGATTATGGCAGCCTGACGGAGCTTTACCGCTTGCAAAGGTGATGAACATAAAGAAAAATCAACCCGATGTGTATCGAAGAACGTACAAGTTTATGCTGCTTGAGGACTATCTGATTTTCAGACTGACAGGCAGATATGTAACCGAAAAATCTTTGGTTTCATCGACGGGTTGGTATGATATTATCGGTGACGAATATTATAAAGCGGCGCTTGATTTATGTGATATTTCGCTCGAAAAGTTCCCCGATGTTCTGTCGTGCGGTGCGGTTGTCGGCGGTGTAAGCGATAGAAAATGCGGACTGTCCGAAGATACGCTCGTTGTGTGCGGAGCTATGGACCAGATATGCTCGGCGATAGGTTCGGGAAACATATCAGAGGGGATTGTGACCGAAACAACGGGTACGGCACTTGTGCTCGGCGCAACGGTTGACAAGCCTGTATTTGACGGCGAAAACCCGATAACGATTTATCGGCATTATAACGATAAATATATCTATATGCCGTATTGCAATACTGCCGGAATAGTACTTAAATGGTTTAAAGAAACAATTGCGGCAGAGATTTGCGAAAAAGCGGAGCAAAGAGATATTTCGGCATATCAGATGATTGACGAATATGCCGAAAAAGCGGAATGCGGCAGCGGCGGAGTGATACTTCTTCCGCATTTCGGCGGCAAAAGCACATCCGAAATTATGTCGAATGCGAGCGGCGCGTTTATGGGACTCACCCTTAAAACAACGCTTAATGATTTAACGCGCAGCGTTTTGGAGGGCGTTGCTTATATGCTCTGTGAAATGCTTGAACAGCTGAATTTAAATGGTGTGTATGCGGATAAAATACTGTCAATGGGCGGCGGCGCAAACAGCCGCATATGGGGCGAGATAAAGGCGTCGGTATGTGGCACAAATATAGAGGTGAACAAATACGGCGAAACGACCGCGCTCGGTGCGGCAATGCTCGGTGCGGTTGCGTGCGGTGAATATGATTCCGTTTGCGCGGCAGCAAAGATTGTTAAAGACAGCGGCGAAATAATCACTCCCAATGCCGAGTGGATGAATCGCTATGAAAAGATATATGAAAAATATAAAGAAATATATAAATTATTAAAACCAATTTTTAAATGAGAGAGGAAGCGAAAGAAATGAAGAATATGAAAATGGCTGATGTTATAATTTTTAATGTCGGCGAGGAACAGTACCCCCAAGATTATCTCGGGAATGTCGCTGATATTATATCAGCCAAGATTGAAAAAATGGAATGTAACGTTAAGGGAAGATTCTCGGTTATGAACTTTTCGGATGCGCAAAAGGTTGCCGATGAATTAAAGGACACGACAGCGGATTTGTTTATAATAAACTTTCTGTCGTGGCACATAACCCCGAATATAATGCATATAATCAAAAACCATACAGATGTTCCCTTGCTTATATGGGGTATCGGCGGAACAACCGATAAAACGGGAAAGTTACATTCGCCTGCGGCGGCAGCCGGAATAACGGGATTTTTGCCTGTTGTGAAAGAGTTCGGATTCAAGTATAAAGTTATACTTGAAAAGCCCGATGAAGAACACAGATATGCAGATGTGGCGAACTATATACATAACGTGAGCTGTGCAAAGACGATAAAATCGTCACGAATCGGTCTTATCGGATATGCGGATATGGGGCTTTATACCTGTGCGTATGATAAAACACAACTGTTTAAAAAGCTCGGTATCGATATAGAGAATTACTGCGGCTATGAAATAGCTAACCTTATGGAAAAATTTTCGGATGAAAAAGTAAAAGAAACCGTTGATTGGATAAGGTCAACCGTAAAGATGCAAAACAAGGTTGCCGATAAGCCTCTCGAGGCGGTGGCAAGGCTTTATCTTGCAATGAAAGACAAGGCGGACGGCAGAGCACTCGACGCGATTTCGGTCAAGTGTGTTGACGGAATCACAAAACTCGGGTTTAACCCATGTCTTGCACAATCGCTGCTTGCCGATAAGGATTTGTCGGTTATATGCGAATGTGACGCATACGGCTTGGTTACAAGCATAATTTTATCAACGGTAACAGGTCACACTTCGGCATTTGTTGAACATTACGAAGTGTTTGATAATGAAGTCCTGGTCGGTGTATGCGGATTCATTCCCAAAGATTTTGCGGATGGGGATATGGAGATAAAGTCGGCAAATCTCGGTGAGTATAATACGGGTATAAGCAATGTATCACGTCTTAAATGCGGCGAGGTTACGTTCGGCAGGTTCCATTATACAGACGGCAAATTCAAGCTGTTTTTATCAAAGGGCAAGACAAAGCCGTCACCGAAATGGACAGAACTCGGCTGGGAAGAACCGACACCCGATTTTCCTGCTGTGCTGCTTGAAACGGGAATGAATATGGACGAGTATATAGACAAAGTTCCCGGGCAGCACATCATTATGGTATACGGTGACTATGTTAAGGATATAGAAACGGTGTGCGACCTTTTGAATATTGAAATTGTAAGATAGTATTATAGGGATGATAAGGAGATATAAAATGAGAACAGAACGCAAAAAATTTGAATACAGAGCGGACAAATGCCGCCAAATAAACAAAGGACATCTGCAGCTTGCGGGTATAGACGTTTTTCTCAACGAATCCGAGGTTTTGTATGAGAGAGATACTTTTACACAAGAACAAATGCTCGATGAATTTGAGATAAAATGCGGTGAATGGTACGTAGAGGATGGTTGGGTTGTAGGCAAGAACCCGAATTGCTGTCCCGGTATGCTTGTTTCAAAGGCTGACTTTTTCGGAAATAATATGCTTGAAGTTACGGTTAAGATGGTTGCACCGTCAACCCACGATATAAATATTATGATAAACGGTTCGTGGGATTTGGAAAAAGACCAAAGAGATATTGCGTATGTGACGGGTATCGAGGCTTTTTGGCACGGAAACGTGGGCTTTGAAAAGTCGCCCGAGTATAAGCTGGCCGCCGCGACACAGCTGCTCGAATTTGACCCCGAAAAAGAGTATAAGATGCAGTTTGGTAACATAGACGGTAAGATTTTTGTCTTGGTTGACGGAAAGCTCTGTCTTGAAATCACCGACCCCGACCCGATTGATACTTCAAAGTACGGAAAGATAGGCTTTGAGGCGTATTCGAGCTGGTGGAAGTTTAAAGATGTTAAGGTTAAAAAGCTAAAATATGAAAAGATAACGGAAAAATATGTTCCGGAATTTTAGATAAAAAGAGGCGAATATAAATGATATACATATTGGATACCGCCGATTTGGCGGCAATAAAGCATTGCAATGAGTTCTATCCGCTGTCGGGTGTTACGACAAACCCGTCAATCATCGCAAAAGAAAAAGGCGACTTTTGGCAAATTTTAAAGGAAATCCGCGGCGTTATAGGTAACGACAAAATGCTGCACGTTCAGACCGTACAGACAACGGCGAAAAAAATGGTTGAGGAAGCAAAACTGATAAAAGAGAAAATCGGCGGCGATATTTATATTAAGATTCCGATTGGCGAAGAGGGATTAAAAGCCGTGCCGATGATAAAGAATCTCGGTATCGGTGTTACGATGACGGCGATATTCACTCCGGCACAAGCGTTAATGGCGGCAAAGGCAGGCGCGGATTTTGTTGCGCCGTATGTGAATCGACTGGACAACATTTTGGGTGACGGAACAAACGTTGTTGCCGAAATCGTTCAACAGTTTGAAATATACGGCTTGGATTGCAAGGTTCTTGCCGCAAGCTTTAAAAACGCCGAACAGGTTCACCGTTGTGCGCTCTGCGGATGTCACAGCGTTACGGTGTCGGCGGATGTGCTCAAATCTTTGATTACACATCCTATGACCGATGCGGCGGTTGAAGGCTTTGAACGCGATTGGAAAGGTGTGTACGGTGATAAAACTATACTCGATTTTTAAATCGGGCTTACACATTTGGGTATAAATTATGAGTATAAAGGCTGAATCAATAAAAGCGGCATTGGCGGCTTATGAAATTGAGCGCGATTGCATTGATAAAATGCGCGATTATTTTAACGAAACGGAATTTTCAAAAGCTGTTGAAATTCTCGCCGCTGCGCCGCGCATTGCGGCGAGCGGATGCGGACATTCGGGTATTATATGCCGACACTTTGCGCATTTGATGTGTTGTATAGAGAGACCGGCGCGGTTTATTTCACCTGCCGAGGCGGTGCACGGCGCAACAGGCTTTTTGCAAGATGGTGATGTGATGGTTTTTGCCTCGCGCGGCGGAAAGACAAAAGAGCTTTTACCGATTATGGAGATATGCAAGCGTAAGGGCGTTAAAATAATAACCGTTACCGAAAACACCGAATCGGAACTGGCGAAAGGCGCGGACGTGGTGCTTAAACAATATGTAAACCGCGAAACGGATAAATACAATTCTCAGGGTACAACCTCGTCCACTGCGTTATGTATGATATTTCACACCCTGCAAACCGCACTTATTGAGGAAACAAACTATAAAAACGAACAATTCGCACTTATCCACCCGGGCGGCGCGGTCGGTGCGAGAATAAATAAAAAGGAGATATAAGAGGATGGAATTTAAAGTTTATCAAAAGGAATTGGAATTACAGTCAAGAGGTTGGATACCCACATTTCACGATATTTCAAAGGAAATTAACGAAATAGTCGAGACATCGGGCGTAAAGAACGGGACGGTAAGCATAGTTTCGCATCATACAACCTGTTCGGTTATGGTACAGGAATGTTCACACGATATTGATTCGTTTGACCTCGAATACTTACAGCATGACTTGCTCGATATTATGCGCAAGATGATTCCCGACTTTGCGGAGGAACACCAGTATCGTCATCCCGGTCCCATTCACGCACAGTACGGCAGATATGTCAATGAACCCGGTGATTATTCGAGTATGAACACAGACGGACATCTGCGCAGTGTTTTCTTCGGACGTTCGGAAACAATGACGATTAAGGATGGAATCTTAGACGGCGGCAAGTTTGCGCACGTATATTTCATTGATTGGGATCACGTTCTTGCGCGCCACAGACAGGTAAACGTTACCGTTATGGGAACAACCGATGATGTGGGTGACAGAAAGTGGAACAACGGTGAGGTTATCGATACGCGCCATAAATTCACAGAGGAAGAAAAGGCGTATGACCTGCATTACGATTTACAGCAAAAAAGATAATAAAATACAGAAAGGCAGTGTAAATTCGTATGAAAAGAAAGATAAGAACACCGTATTTTGAGATAGGAACAAAGAATTATATCTACGGTGACAAAGTGTTGGAATATGCCAAAGCGGCGGATGCGGCGGCGGAAAAGTATGATATTGATGTTTTGTTTATAACTCCTGCCGTTGAGATAAGGCGTGTAGTCGAGAACACAAAGCATTTGATAGTTCTTGCACCGTATATGGACACCCTGCGCCCCGGTCGGGGAATGGCGGACATTCTTCCCGAAGCGCTGAAAGCCGCAGGCGCGGAGGGGGTTGTGGTGAATCATTGCGAAAAGCCGATGTCGCTTCCTCAAATTAAGGCAACGATTGACAGGGCGAACGAGCTTGATATGCTTGTATTTGCGTGTGCTGATACGGTTGCCGAAACAAGGGCGATTGCCGAGCTGCACCCCGATATAATTAATCCCGAGCCGTCAGAGCTTATCGGCGGAACTTCTAACGGAGTCAGTGATATGGGTTATGTTAAAGAGGTTATCCGTGAGATAAGAAAGATTGACGAAAATATACTTATTGAACAGGCAGCAGGGATAACAAACGGTGAGCAGGTATATGATTTTATTATGGCAGGTTCCGAGGCGGCAGGGGCAGCGTCGGGAATAATGAATGCCGATGACCCGATTGCGATGATTGATGAGATGATTGGCGCGGTCAGACGCGCGGCGGATGATTTAAAGAAACAGGAGGTTTAAACAGCAATGGTTTATAAAAAAACAGTTGAAGTCAACTCGAATGACAGGGCATATACATTCCATAATGTGACTGAGTATGTTAAACAGGCGGTTAAAGAGTCGGGTATAAAAGACGGAATCGCGGTTGTGTATTCACATCATACAACCTGTTCGGTCACAACTCAAGAGTGTGCGTTTGATATGTCGGTTACGGGTCTTGAAACCCTGCAACAGGATTTGATAAATATTTTTGATGAAATTGTTCCCGTGTGCAAACACGAGGGATACTATTTGCATCCGGGTCAAAAAGCACTCGATTTCGCCGAAGAACACGGCGAGGACGCACGTGGCTGTCATAACACCGACGCTCATTTGCGTTCATCGATAATGGGTAGGTCGGAGAGTATCGTGATAGATGACGGACAGCTCGACCTCGGCGAGTTTGGGTACATCTATTTTATAGATTTTGACACCACAAGAGGAAGAAAAAGAACCGTAAAGATTATGATAATCGGCGAATAATGTCGCTCGGTAAATAACGAACACCCAATATATGCCGATTGCATATATGGGGTGTTTTGGCTATGTTTCACTTTCGTCTATCTTCCAAAATAATTATCTTCGAATTCCTTAATCCGCTTTTCCATAAGTTCTATTGCAGGTTTGAGATACTCCGCTCCGTTATAATACTCAGCCATCATAACTCCCGAACTTTCCGTCAGACGGTCGCGAACTCTAAAATAGTTATCAACCAAAAATATTGCGTATTTCGATAATCTTAAATCGCCGTAGACGTGTTCTCTCTGATTGCCGACACACTCTATCGCAACAGAATACCCGTCCGTGATTGATTCCTTTATATCGCCGTCCGAGAAAACAAGCGTGTGTGCATTGCCTGCATATTCAATGCCCCTTGTGTGAGTGTTATGGCAATCGGTTGAGCCGACAACGGGAATCTTTATCCCCTTTGTCCGCATTTCGTTATATACGGCGAGCTGAATATTATTCTGGTCTTGTTCTATTCCGCTCATAAGCTCAAATGCGTCATAATATCCTCTTTTAAAAACCTCAAAAACAACATTAATCGGCGTGTTATAGCTGTCACAGACATCCCAGAACGGATGAGCGAAAATACAAAGACCTCCGACTTTTCGTATCATATCGCAAATGATTTTGTGAAACGCAAGCTGAAGAGCCTCTTTTTCGTCCATATCGGGGTAATTTTTTGCATCATCTCTGACGGCTTTCATAAACTCGTCATAATTATCCATAATCTGTTTGTTGATGCTTTCTTGTCCGCCAAAGTTTATTATATGAATCCGCCCGTCATAATTTTCGTGTACTTCCTCACCCAAAAACGTTTTAAAACCCGTGTTTAATTCGTTCAGCTTTTCAACGGCCCTCTTTGACGAATCAAAAAATCTGTGGTCGGTAATTGCACAAAAATCATTGCCGAATCTGCGCATATTTGAAACAACGATTTCAGGATTTTCGTTTCCGTCCGAGAATACAGTATGCAGATGCAGGTCACCTTTGAGCGGACGTCTGTTATATAAATCCTCTTTCAGAGAATACATATAAAGTCTTGTTCTCTCTTCTCTTTGATGCAGATTCCAGTATTTTTTATAGCCGAGCTTTACATTGTCCAAATAATTATACTGTTCCGATCCCGCTCTGATTCTTATGCACCATTTTTGTTCACCGATAAATTTATATTGAAATTCAAGAATTCCGTCTTTGGGATAAAGTTCAAATTCCTTATACTTATATCCGTCAAGCGTGAATTCATCGTTTATCGGTATATCGTGAATTTCCATAGGGCATACCGAGACATAATATTTAACCTCATCAATAAAATTTAAGTATTCCGTTTTGGCTTTTATTTTCACATTTGTAACCTTGTCCGCCGGAACAACGGATGGGAAAATATCAAAATTTAAAAGTTCATCTCTCACAGATGTTCAGCTCCTTTCAGATTGACTTAATTATATCACATCAGCGGTGCTTATGCAATAGAAATTAATCGAAAAAATATGTAATTTTTCAGAGAAGAGTTCGATTTTGGGCTTTGGTCTTTAGTCGGAAGGGCTGTTGATAAAAATGGTCTGACGAGAATATAATTATTGATAATCTCAAGTGTGATTCAGATAAAAAAATTGAGGTTGCAGCGATCGAAAAATTTCATGCCAAGCCTATTTATGGAGATATACGAGTATGAATAAACGTGGCTGTTATAGGTTTGGGTTGAAAACGGCTAAAAATAAGCGAAAGACTTTACCTCTGTTATAAAAATCGACTCTTTTTGGAGCTAAATTTGAGGTTTACACAAAATGAGGGATTGACCCGAATGTTTTGCCAAGCGTTACTTTAAAAATTTATCAAAATGTTTTTAAAGTAACGCGTTTATTTTTTTAGCTTTTTATATTTTCCCGGAGTAACGCCAACTGTTTTTTTAAACTGTCTGATAAAATGATATTGATTGGCATAACCGCATTTCTCTGCCGTTTCCTCTACCGAGGTGTTATCGTATTTTAACATTCTTTTCGCTCTTTGAATACGAACTCGACATAAATCAAGTTGTGGCGTGATACCAAAAATCTCTTTGTACAAACAAAAAAATCTTGAACGGCTCAAATTAACAAGAGCTGCCATTTCGTTCGCACTCCAGCTCTTCAGATAATTCGTATGAATAATTGTGCGCGCATTTAAAAATTCTTCTCTTTGTTTCAGATTCAGAGTGTTCGGTTTATTCATATATTTTGACCTTGAAATAAGTGCAAATATTTTCTCTGCCGCCAATTCGGAAAATTCATCACACAGCACATCCTTTTTAACGTTTTCAATCTCTATTTCGGAAACAAGCTGCGAAATCTCATCCGTATATTGAGAATAGTAAACCTTTTCAAATTCTATACCGAATTTTTCCATAATTTCGGTATAATCGCCCTCGGTATGAAACCAGTCATGAACAAGTTCGCCGTTAGGCGACCTAAATTTACGGATACTGTTATGATTCCAAATAACACAGCCGCCCGATTCAATCGTCACCCATTTCCCTCTCAGATATGCAATAACAGGGGTTTGAAACTGTATGAATATATATTCATTATCCGAACTTATACTTTCAAACGAAAATCCCTGCGGCTCTTTCCATACCGCAGCCACTTTTGTAAAAACCATAGTCTCACCTCTCTCATATACATATTATACACAAAATCAGACTATATGTCAATTGTTTAAAACTATAATTCATTTACATATACATTTATTTGGTATAAAATAAATAAAAAAATTAAATTATGTGTCAATGCACAAAATCAGGAGATGATTATTATAATGACAAATTCAATTAAAACAAACACTTTAAGACCCGAGTATCCGCGTCCTCAATTCGTAAGAGAAGATTGGATGAATCTCAATGGCGAATGGGATTTTGAAATTGATTATTCCTGTACGGGACAGGAAAGAGAATTTTTCAACCGAGACACGCTTGGTTCAAAAATCATTGTGCCTTTTTGTCCTGAAAGTAAACTTTCGGGAATATGCAACACTGACTTTATGCCTTGTGTATGGTACAGACGTAATATAGAAATCCCGAATCAATTCAAGGATAAAGAGGCGATACTCCACTTCGGCGCGGTGGACTATCACGCGATTGTTTATGTGAACGGAACACAAGTTATCGAGCACAAAGGCGGCTATACTCCGTTTTCGGTCAACATTACCGACCGGCTCAAAGATAAGGATAATTACATAACATTATGTGCATATGATGACCTGCGCTCAAACAATCAGCCTTCGGGAAAGCAATCCCCGAAATACGAGTCATATGGTTGTTATTATACGCGCACAACAGGAATATGGCAGACCGTATGGCTCGAATTCGCAAATTGCGCACGCGTTGATTCGATTAAAATTACAACCGATATTGAAACCCCTTCTGTAACTGTCGGAATAAAAGCCACCTCTGATGCTGTTGGAAAAACAGTATCTCTCGAAACATTTTGGGATAAAACCTTGACCGGTGCGGCAAATATTATTCTTGGTTCGACATATACTGAGGTGACAATTCCGCTCAGCGAAAAACATCTGTGGGAAATCGGTAAAGGCGGTCTTTATGACTTAAAAATTACCCTATCTGATTCCGACAAGATATACGATACCGTTTCGTCATACTTTGGTTTGCGTTCGGTTTATCTTGATAAAAAAGCTTTTATGATTAACGGTAAGTCGGTATTCGGTTGCTGGGTATTGGATCAGGGGTATTATCCCGACGGAATCTACACCGCACCAACGGACAACGCGCTTAAAGCTGACATAGAATACTCAATGCAACTCGGTTTTAACGGAGCGCGTTTGCACGAAAAGGTTTTTGAACCGAGATATTTATATTGGGCTGACAGGCTCGGCTATCTCGTTTGGGGCGAACACGCAAATTGGGGTCTGCAAATCACTGAGCCGGGTCAAATTCTGCACTTCCTGCCCGAATGGATTGAGGCGGTTGAACGCGACTTTAACCACCCGTCACTTATTGGCTGGTGTCCTTTTAACGAAACATGGGATTGGAATCATCGAAAGCAATGTGACGCTATTCTCGACACGGTGTATCGTGTAACAAAGGCAATTGACCCAACACGTCCCGTAATTGACACAAGCGGAAACTTTCACGTTGTCACTGATATATATGACGTTCACGATTATGAACAAGCCCCGACGGCGTTCGCCGAGAACTATTCGAAAATTTCTGAGGGTATCGTGAATGATGAGACGGGACGAAGTCCGATAAACCGCGGCAGGCAGAAATATGACGGTGTTTTACCTTTCTTTATAAGCGAATACGGCGGCATAAAGTGGTCATCCGACAATGAAAACAGTTGGGGTTACGGCACCGCCCCCCAAACCGAGGACGAGTTTATTCAAAGATATAAGGGTTTAACCGAGGCAATTCTAAACCACGAGGACATTATGGGATTTTGTTATACACAGCTCTATGATGTCGAACAGGAACAAAACGGTCTTATGACATACGACCGAAAGTTCAAGTTTGACCCCGAAATTTTTAAAAAGATAAACACAAAAAAGTATTGACATTATATTTATTATGCCATGATAAATATATAATAGCGATAAGAGGTGTAGATATTTCAAAAGCTCCGGCGGTGTAAGGTCGATTTATTCAAACCTTGCTGACTCAAACAGCGTTGCGGTCGGTGATAATGTTTTATGTGGCTCGGCTATCGGCAATGTTGGTAATACGGCTGCAGCGGAGGTAAGCGAAAATTCACATCTGCATTTTAAAAGCGCAATCGAATATCTTAGGATAGCACACAAAACGCAGACAAAAATAAATATATCGGCTCCGTCGGAGATTGAACTTATTCTATAATTTTTTGATGTAATGTATATGATAAAAAATACAACAGACTCAAGACCTCTGTTGTATTTTTTTGTACGATTTTTAATTTAAAACTATCTTTTCTTTTAAGGGTTAATATAAATGTCATATTCTATAGCTTTAGTCAGGAGGTATAACCTGCTTTTTAATGTAAATGTTGATATTTTTGTTTAAAATTTTGATTTTTTTCGATATTCGGACGGAGATAAATTCGTTTCTTGCTTAAATAAGCGGCTGAAATAGAGCGAATTTTCAAACCCGACTTTATTTGCTATTTCTTTTATACTGAGGTTTGTAAAACGCAGCAGCTCTTTTGAAGTATCGATTTTAATGTTCATAAAATATTTTTTTGGCGCAACCCCAAGAATCCGCTTGAATTTATGTGAAAAGCCGCTTACGCTCATAGCGCAGATTTCCGCATAATGTTCGGAATTATACTCATTGTTATATTGTTCGTACATTTCCACAACAACGCGATTTATGTCAAGGTCAGCCGTTTTTGTATCCCAAGGAACGTTTCTGTTTAATGCGATATTGCGTGCCATTGCCAATAATAGGTATATGGCAAGAGAATTCTTTGCGGTGTTATAATACATTGACTTGATCCTGTCCTCGTGTATAAGCTTGGAAAAACTTGATATAATTGATTCCGATTTGCGACACCTGTACACGCCGGGCAGAAAGTTAAGGTCATTTAAAATTTCTTTTACCGCACTTCCGGAAAAATGCAGCCAAAGAATCTCGCATCCGTCATTTTCAGGGTAAAAAGCATAATTTTGCGGTTGGTTCGGATAGTAAAAAATAAAATTGCCTTCGCTCAGAGAGTATGTTTCGTTATTATACACAGCCTCCCATTTACCGGATACAACATATACAATATGATAGTTAGAAGATCCTTGCTCTCGAATAATTCGAAAAGAACATCTGATTAATCTTCCACACTCATCAATATTTAAGTAATGATTTGATGAAGAGAATTCCTTTTCTTCCATCCCTTTAAAGTACGTAATCACAATTTCACCCCATTTTAAAATTAATATGCGGTATCTGAAGATTTACTCTTAAATGATTATAGCACATTTTAAAATAAATTTCAATATAATTTTAAGGAAATTCAGAGAAAATTTTAAGGGTAACTAACCGTTTTGTGCATATTATGTGCAGTTAAATGCATTGAAAAAAGGTAACAGACTGATATAATATAAAGAGTAAAGGATCGGAAAAATTTATTTCCCGCAAATTATAAAATCATAAAATAAAATTCATTTACAGAGAGGAAGATTTTTATGTTAAAGAGATTATGTAGGATTGGTGTTTCACTGGCTGTTGCACTCAACAGTTTTTCGGTTGTCCTGCCTGCTGCCTTTGCTGAAGGCGACTCGTCGCAGCAGACAATTGAAGACTGTACGTTTGAAATTCAAACGAATTACAAGACGATACAACAAGGTACGCAGTATAAGCTTAATCTTGTAAATTTCACAGGGAAAACGGTCGAGTGGACATCTAACAACCAAGATGTTGCAACGGTTGATGGCAATGGCGTTATTACGGCAAAGGAAGAAGGAAATGCTGTTATTGAGGCTAAAACGACAGAGGGAACAGATAATGTCATTAATTCAAAAACCTGTTATGTTACCGTTTACGAAAGAAAGCCGGGAGTCAGCATAACGCCCGCATATGTAACAGGGAAGCAGACCGAGGGTTCAAAAGTAATCATTGACTTTGAAACTTCCGAAGGAATTAACAAATCCGATGTTACGTGGACAACAAGTAATAAAGATTGTTGTACCGTAGATAACGGAGTTGCTGTGTTTACGGGCAATCAGGGAAATTTCTTTTCCGTTATAACGGCAACAGCGGAAAAAGACGGTGTAACCTATAGTGATTCGTGTGCGGTATATGCGACAAAGTCGGTCGGAAACAGTACTGTTGGGATGAAAGATTATTATTCTCAGCAATATACTTTCACTAAAGATGCGGCTTTTAATAACAAAAATCAACTTATTCAATATATGTATTATGATAAAACCGAACAAAAATACAAACACTATCCGAAACTAACACCAGGAAACGACGGGAATTTTAATAACGAAGATATTAAATACGGATATATATCAGCCAACTCAATCGTATGCGGCGAGAAAGGAGAGGGTGCATTTGCATTTAAGGCGCCGTATGACGGAATTGTTAATGTGGCATTAAATTACGGTGTGCAAAACGGCTGTTTGGCCGATGATGCATTGAATTATGCCGATGTGGGAATCTATCTCAATAATGAACAAAAGTATTTTTGCGATGTAAGCGAAATTACAGACAAAAAAGCGCCGCCGACAATCAGCAGTACGGACGGAAGTCACAAAGGCCTTGATATACAGGTGAAAGCAGGGGATTATGTTTATATCAGAGCAATGATGCCGAGCAGCGTAACCACCCCGGATAAATTGGCGATATTAAAAGCTTGGTATGAAGCGTTTGAATTTAATTTCACAAGAAGCGATAACGACTCATACATAAATGCTCCGCAAAGTATAGATGTGGGTGCGGGCGAAACTGTAAAGCTTAATGCCGCAGCAAGCAAGGAAAACAGCGTTATAAAGTATGTATCGTCCGACACGAGCGTTGCAACTGTTGACGAGAACGGAACCGTTGATGTAAAGAACGACCAAATGGGAAAATCTTGTAAAATTTATTCGGTTGCATTTAATAATGATATGGCATATGCGGGAACGGTTACAGAAATTAACGTAAATGACAACAAGCTTGTATTGAGCAGCGACTATAAAAGAATTGCTGTTGGTGAAAGCTTTATCCTAAAAGGCATAATGAAAGCGGAAACTCCGTACGAAGCAGATATTACGCTATCTTTAATAGATTCAAATGAAATCGTAAGCATTGATGGAAATACGGTTAAAGCACTTAAACCCGGAACAACCGTTGTTACAGCTAAGAGCGGAAACAAAAAGGCAATCTGTGCTGTTGAGGTATATGATCCAAAGCTCTACTTTGAAGAAAACTTTTTTGAAATAAGCGGAACAGGCAGCGATGATACCGCCAAAGGCTTAAAAGGACAAGCGCAGCTTAAACTGAATGGAACATTGGCAAACCCTAAGGATGTAAAGTACACCTGTTATGCTTCCAGATGGATGAAAGAATGGAACGGTAATGTCGCCGGAGATAATAAGTACACCTTTGACAAAGAAAATATGACCGTTACAGCAAAGAACGGTGCATCCGGAATGATTGAGATTATAGCGAAAAGCGGCGATGCAACGGCAACAGCAACAATAATGGTCGGCGGCTGTGCATACGGAACCTATGAAACAGCTTATGTCACAGGAACCGAGCTTTTGAAGGGATATGACGATAATATTAATAATGATGTTTTGCCCGCAAATTACGCTAACCATTATCTCTGGAAGTACGGTTATGCGTCATACGGAGATACCAAGTATACCCTTATGAACCAATATGATAAACCGGGAATTGACAATGATGCAGATAGGGCGACTGTGTCGGGCCCCGGGAATTCGGAAGCTGATTACTGGGTACGCAGCTCGGTTCATATGCCGTCGGATAAGACCAGTTTCAGATTGAATCCGGGACGCTATGATATTAAAGAAAATTGTAAGGATGTAATACTTGTTTTCCGTGCACCGAAAAGCGGAAAGATAAAAGTTAATGTTGGTGTTAATGACGATGACATTGAGATAAAAAATTGTAATATGCCGTTTAAGGTGATACAGAAAAATCAAGTCGTTTACGATTATAGATTTGAAAATCCTGAAGACAAGATAACTAATCCTACTGGATTCAAGGATAACTTTGCAACAAAAACGTTAGATGTGCAAAAGGGTGAGGAAATACTCTTTACTTTGGCATATGATGCGGTAGGCGGAAGCTATTGGCGTACATCTAATATAAATGTTAATGCCGATAAAAGCTTGTTTAACATTACATATGACAGTATAACGGAAGAGTCGGCGGTTGATGCTCACAACATTACGCTTGTACCCGGTGAGGAATATAATTTTTCGGATATTACAGCGGGGGCGGCGGTATCGTTAAACGATGATATTGTGTCTGTAAGCGGCGGAAAAATTAAAGCGGAAAAGGTTGGGAAAACAGAAGTTTTTATTCTGGATGCTCAGGGCAAAAAGACAACCTTGAATGTTTCGGTTAAAAGCTTGAGCGTTAAAAAATCAGCGGATGGCAATTCTGTAACCGTGAAAGGCGGAAAATGTTCAAACGGCATTATTTATGCGGCAGAATATGCTGACGGAAGATTGCTAAACGTAATAACACAGGCGACGAATGCGGACAATATTACTTCCTTTAATATGCCGATAAGCGGAAATAACACCGTTAAGGCGTTTATGTGGGATGAAAACCTGAAACCGAAATGCTATAGCGAGAATTTATAAAATTTATAAACTTAGATACAGGAGAAATATAATATGGTAGGATTTATGAACAGGATTAAAAAACTGACAGTCTTTATGCTGACCTTTACCGTATGCGTTTCGTCTTTCTGCACGGCTCAATGCCGTGCGGAAGGCGTTGACGCAGAAAAGGCTGAGGAAAGCGTTAGATTGATGACAGCATTGGGAATATTTGTCCCCGACAGGTTTGATGAATATGACTCTGAAAAGTATATGACGCGGGTTGAATTCAGCGGCGTTCTTGCCAAATTATTCCGGTTCGGCGAGAAAAAAGACAGACAGGTTTTCACCGACGTTCCCCTCGGTACCGAAAATGCCGGATACATCGGAACGGCATACGAACTCGGTATATTCAGAGGTGACGGAAACGGGTATTTCAGACCATATGACATAGTAACATATGCGGAGGTAGAAAAAGCAATTTTATATGCGGCGGGTTATGATAACAGAATTGATGAACTCGGTGCGGGAAAGCTCAGAGATTTTGCGCATACCGATTTAACCGACGGATTGACATTTGAAAATGAAGCTCAGATGCGGCGTATGGATGTAGCTGAAATTTTTAACAATGCACTTGAACTGTGCGTTATGTATTCGGAAAGGATTGTACGTTCAAACGGACAAACCTATGCTGAAATGAAAAAAGACAAAAAAAATATTGTCCTCACATATTTCCTGAAAATCAACAAAATAGAAGGAATTGTTACGGGAAACGAATACACATCGCTTTATAATAATTTAGGTGCACCCTGTGGCGAAGGTCAGGTACAGATTGAAGGCGTAAATTATAAATATGACAAAGCCGATGCTTTGATAGGACAGTGCGTTACGGCATATATCTCTTCGGAAGACAGCCGTGATAAACAAGCATATTATATTACCGCATACGGAAACAATAAAACCTTGTCGCTGAAATACGATAAATTCTCATTTAATAACGGGGTTTTATATGATGAAACAGGTGATAAGCCCAAGAAAATCAAGTTATCCGACGGTGCGACGGTAATTTATAATGAAACCTATCTCGGAAACTTTGGCACGAGCAGTATAAATAACGATACATTTGATATTAAATCCGGCGGAATATTGCTTATAGATAACGATTCGGACGGCGTATATGAGGTTATACGTATCACTGAATACGAAACCGTATTTGTCGGCAAAACGGATTCAAAAGCCGACATTGTTACTGATGCATATAATCTTAACACGATAAGGCTCGATGATTTTGATAAGACGGAATATTTTTATAAAGGAAAAGCTTCGAATATACATAAAATCACGGAGAATTCAGTTCTGAATTTATTGAAAAGCTCTGACAAAAAACTTTTGAGGGTATATATTGCGGATGAATATATAAACGGAACAATTACCGAAAAGAGGTCGGATGACACAGGAAGCTATGTGAAAATCGGCGGCAGTGAGTATAAAATTTCAAACAGCTATAATGATCTTTTGAAAGCTGAAAATCCGATTGCAAAAAGATTGGATGTCGGCGTGTCGGGAAAGTATATTTTGTCGAATGACAGAGAGATTGCCGCATACATAAGTATGACGGCGGAGAGCTATGGATACGTAATTGCCAAAGCTGCGGAAAACGACGGTTTTTCCCCGGCGGCAAAGGTTAAGCTTTTTACGGAAAACGGACGCATTGAGGAATTTGAACTTTCGGAAAAGACTTCGATTATCGAAAACGGAAAATCGACTTCTTACAGTGCCGATAAGGCAATTGACCGCATATCTCAATATAAAGTTATTAAATATAAGCTCAACAATGACAGAAAGCTTTCCAAAGTGGAAATTCCGGTATACAGCCTCGAAACAAGCGATAAAAACTTCTATCAGAATGTGAGCAAAACATCTCTTCAAGCACAAGGAAACGTTTTGGGCGCTCAATACAGCGCAAATGTAAATACCATTGTATTTAATGTTCCCAACCCCGATCTTTGTGATAAATCAACTGTGTGGGATGAGAAAAATTATACGATAGGAGCAACGTTTGGCGGCGGTTCAAATTATACGGTTGACATATACGATACCAATGAGTTTTGTTCTGCCGGCTTGATCGTGAACTATATCGGTGCAGAAGGGCGTACGCCCGGCGGCGGATATTCGACGCCTATGGTTGTTACGGATATATCAGAGACGCTGCATAACGAAAACACGTGCCTAAAGATAACGGGATATGTTGCCGGGACCGAAAAATCAGTATATGTTTTTGATAAAAATCAAGGTGATTGTTCGGCAACGTGAAACTGGGCGGTTTGGAATGTCCCCGGTTTTAAAGCTTCGGATTTGAAAATCGGTGATGTGATCCAGTATACCTTGGCAAACAACGAATTTATAGACCAATATCGAGTATTGTTCAGACCGAATGTTCAAAAAGACCCGATTGAGCTTTATTCTGACGGGACTACGGTTCCGAACAACATCCAGCGTGCGGATATGTACACCGCATTCGGAAAGGTTTTGGCGACAGACGGAAGGCAGGTAGTCTATACGATTCCTGAAGGTAAAAGAAAAGTAATTCAAATCGGAAGCTATATAAATACATATCTAATCGATATGAAAAAAGAAACTGTCAGAACTGCTGATAAAAATGAAATTCATACCGGTGATGATGTGTTTATCCTTTTGAACTACGGCGGACATTATCAGACAATGATTTACAGATGGGAGTAGCATAAAATGAAAAAGTATCATAATAAAGCAGTTTCTAAAATTTTGTGTGCGGTCTTAGCCTTTTTCACTTTAGTGACGGCTGCGGCGTATGCCGCCGAATACAGCGTAAGCATCAAAAACAACTATGTTTCGTACGTTGAGCAAAACGGCGAGCGGATTGCAAAGCAGATAAAAATCGACGGAAATTTATCGCATAATACCGTTGAAAAGGTTTTTGGATATATGTATGATTCCAATAAAAAGCTTGTTGATATTGTTGATGCGGAATCTGATGAAAACGGCGACTTTACACTGACGTTTACCCCCGGAGAAAATATATCCGACGGAATGGCTGAGATCAAGGTCAGCTCTCTTAACTGTGTTAATGAGGCAAGCGTCAGCGTAACTATAAGCAATATGGGTACAGAAGCGGCCATTGAAAGCTTTTCCATCAACGGGAAGAAAGCCGACATATCCGCCGGAAAGATAAGTCTCACGATGGACAGCTGGACTGATTTGAGAGCGCTTACGCCGAAGTTTACCTTGTCGCAGGGTGCAGAGCTGTATTTAAACGGAGAAAAACAGATAAGCGGAGAGTCAAAGGTTGATTTTTCAAAAAGTGTTTCATATAAGGTTGTATCCGAGGACTTAAAAACCGAAGCTGAGTATAGCGTTGGAGTGAAAAACCCGAAAGAGAGCCAAACCTCGGGCGGCGGAAAAAGTTCCGGCGGCGGAGGCGGAGGCGGCGGAGCTTCTGTCTTTGCCCCGACTAAACCTGTTGAAAATAAACCCGATACAAAAGATGACGAAAAAACATTCTATGACCTTGACGGTTTTGAGTGGGCAAAGGACTATATAAACTCGCTGAGTTCAAAGAAAGTGATAAACGGTTTTGGTGACGGAACGTTTAAGCCCGGCAATAAGGTCACAAGAGAAGAATTTGTTAAAATGCTTGTGACGGCCTTTGATTTAGAGGGTGATACAGACCTTAAATTTAAGGATGTTGATTCAACACACTGGGCATATGAATATATTAAAAAGGCTGTTTCAGCAGGGGTGGTAAACGGAATTTCAGATACGGAATTCGGAATAAATACTGCGATTTCCCGTCAGGATATGGCGGTTATGGCTTATCGGGCGGCGAAAAAAGTCGGAAAGCTGAATAATATCGAACCAGATAAAAACAATTTCAGTGATGAATCCGATATTGCCGACTATGCAAAGGACGCAATAGCGTATATGAAATCAGCAGGGATTATAAACGGTGTCGGCGAGAATATGTTTAACCCTTTGGGTACGGCAACAAGAGCCGAAACAGCGGTTGTTATAAGTAAAATTATCGACGGAGGTGCGCAAAGATGAGAAAAAACACTAAATTCAAAAGCTTTATGAGAAAGCTTGCTTTGTTAATGTCGGTATCGATTGCACTTGCGAACGGTTGCGTGGCGGGGTTTGCCGATCAAGTCACTGACGATAATACCGAACGTGAAATATGGCTGAACATATATACCGCCGATATTTGTGTTGGTGACAGTATTCGGATTAAAGGGGCATATAATACGCTTGAAATACCCGAAAGCGGAAACTTTGTTTTTTCGAGTACAAACGACAGTGTTGCTTCGGTTGATGCAGACGGAAACGTCAGTGCGGTTTCTGTCGGTGCAGCATGGATAAACGTGAGTGACGGAGAGTTAAGCTCGTCTTGTTCTATATTCGTAACCGAACCGAAAAAAGCAGGGGTTAAGCTCGGCGTTCACAGCATTGGTATTGCTCAAAACAGTTCGTATGTTTTATCGGCAGAATTAGGCGAAGCCTATAAAGGTCAAAAAATCGTTTGGTCATCGGCTGATTCGTCCGTTGCGTCGGTGAATGAGGGCGTTATAACGGGCGTTAAAAACGGACAGACAATTGTACGTGCCGCACTTGAAAGCGATTCCAATATATATGATGAATGTAGTGTAATGGTTGGAACATTGAATACGTATACTAACTTTTCAGACAAAGCAGAGGATAATGCCGATAGCTCCGCCCTTCAATATGTTTATGCAAAGCCCGGTACAAATGAATGGACAAAGGCCAGGACCGACGGAAAATCCGGTATGTATAGGCTTAATAATGACGATGCAGTAGTTATGACATCGTGGGGTATGTTTTCGGGAAGTAATTATGAGCCTGCGAGAGTATTTTGCGCACCTGCGTCCGGTGTGGTCGATGTTTCACTCAAAGGTGAGAACTATTTTTCGCTGAATCCGGAGAAGCCTTCGGAAAAAAGAGGAAGCGGAAGGCTTGAGGTTATCTTGAACAATACTGTTCTCAAAACCATTGAGCTTGATTCGTTTCTGTTGACGGAAGGCGAAAACAAAGGAAAATATGCGTCGACAACATCCTATAACGGAGGACAACCCCGTCAAGAGGATGAAACAAACGGAAGCTTCGGAATAAATATGGCGGAGGTATTTGGAAAACTTTCGGTAAACGTTCATAAAGGCGACAAGCTTTATCTTGCGCTCAGAAAAACGGGTGAATCCGATATTATAATTAAAAATTGGATGGGATTTGATTTTGCATATAATTCAAACAAGTCTGCCGAGTCAATTGGTGTAACCGAGGATAGTATTAGTTTGAAAGCGGGGAAAATATTTGATAATTTTAAAGCTGAACTCAAGGGAAATGATATCAGCGATAGCAAGATTGAATATTTAAGCGGTGATGAAACCGTTGCTAAGGTGAGCAAGGACGGAATCATAAAAGGCGAAAAGGCGGGAGAAAAAACAAGAGTGTATGCCGTAAACCGTGAGTATAAGCTTATAAATTATGCCGATATAACGATAGATAACCCTGATGTGGAAATAATCAGCAAGCCTGTGTACAATCGGGAAAATCAAAATATTGTTTTTTCGGTTAAAAACAATAAAAACGAAAAGGCTTCTCTTAAAGCAGCTGCGGTTCTGAGAGATAAAATCGGAAGAACTCTTTTGACTGTGGAAACTGACGCCTTGGAGGTTGAGTCGAAAGGCGAAAAAGAAATAAAAATAAACGGTATCGATACAAAAAATGCGGCTGTGATTGATATTTATCTTACGGATATTGATATTAACAGATGCATATATCCGGATAGAATAAGTATTCCCTAAAAGGTGGAGGTAAAATATGAAAAACAAAATTATAATTCTCATCGCTATACTTTCGTTAGTGCTTACATCTGTACAGTTTACGGTTGTTGTTGATGCCGCAAAGCCTTTTGAAAATCTTTCCGAAACGGAAATGATTGAAAAAATGCTTGAAAAAGAGGTTGTTGCCAATAAAGATGACGGCTTATTTCACGCCGAAGAAGAAATAAGCAAAGAAGATTTCATCAATATGACAGCAAGACTTTTCAACATCACTGATGAAAACAAGAGTGAAAAGCTGTTGCAGAACAATGTAATATCTCAAAAATTTATTGATGACGAATCGTCCGTAGTTCCGAACGAAAAAGCAGCAGTAATTCTTTGCAGGGCGTTTATAAATGCATATCAAATTGATATAGACGGCAATTGCGATATGCGTGATTTCATCGATGTTTCGGGATGTGCCCAGCCATATGTGAAAAAAATGTGGAACTGGGGATTTATCAAAAACGATTCGGGATTTTTTAATCCTCAGGCAAATTTGACACGCGGTGATGCGGCGGTGATTGCGTATAAAATGTTTTATACCGATCATTACTATACTTGCAAAAACGGTCCCGGAACGTATAAAAACGATGAAATGGCAAAAGAGGTAAAAGAGGCATACAACAGAGGAGCGAGAAAGGTCGTTATTCAGCCGGGCACATATTATCTTTATAACCCGTCTGAGGCGAATACATGGCTTGTCAGTCATTTTGAGATCTCAGGTGTGAGCGATTTTACCCTTGAGGGATATAACGTCAAGTTTATAGGCTGTACTCCTGCTTTGGGTGATGAAAAAAATACTGGTCTGTGCGTGGCGCTGTTTGCGAATAGCGATAACATAACCGTTCGAGGATTTACAGCAGACTATATCTATCCGATATTTACACAGGGCAAGGTTGTCAAGACGGAGGTTGACTCAAGCAACGCAAACTGGGTGGAAATTGAAATAGATGAAGGTTATCCGAATCAGCTTGATGACAGGAATTTTTTCAGCGAGAGTCCGTCGGTATATCTTCATGATAGATACACGCATAAGATGAAAGTGGGCTGCGGCGGAATGAATTTAAGCAGCTTTACAAAGGTTAACGGCTATGAGAGACGTTGGAGAGCCAGAAACTGGGCGCCTCAAAACCAAGCGGCATACGAGGTCGGCGACCTTATAAGTATGCGAATGAACAATTTTACGGCTATGAACACAAGGTTTGTAAGTTGTTTAAACGCAACGCTTGAAGATTATACCGCTTGCAGCGGAACATTCGGCATTTTGATTGAACCGTCAAAAAGAGTAGAGGGAAACAAAGATGTTCTACATTTGAATAATGTAAAGGTTACATATGGCGAAAGACCTAAGGGCGCAACGCAGGACAGACTTTTATCCACGTATGCGGACGGAATACATTTGTCATATTTGTCAGGAGAAATCCTTTTGGAAAACTGTCTTGTTGAGGGAAATGCAGATGACTCGTATGCATTGAACGGACGGCATTATATAGTAACGCAGACATCGAGAGATACTGTGGATTCCGAAGGAAAACCGCTTGACGATACATATCAGCTCAAAGAGAATCAATTTATTATCGGTACTCCGTATTATTCCGAAGTTATTCATGCCGGTGATGTTATGGCTTGCTATGACAGAGAGTCAAATTATCTCGGAACAATAAAGCTGACATCGGTAAAGAGTATAGGAAAGGGTGACCTGCCGTATACTTCGCCGAAGGATGCGAATATGATTGGTTTCAGTGAAATGGGAGAATGGCTGTTGGTTGAGGCAGAGGATGACTCTATTGTTAAGCGTCTTGATTATATGATGGATACCGATGGGTCGGCAGGTAAGTATGTGATGCGCAACTGTATAGCAAGAGATACCATTATGAGAGGTATACTGTCTCAGAACTGGAACGGTGTTATTGAAAATTGTGAGTTCAGTAATGTAGGTTCACAGGGTGTTTCTCTGATGGGCGAAACGAACTGCGCTCAAGGTCCGTATGCGAGAGATATAGTCATAAAAGGCTGTAAGTTTGAAAACTGCGGATACGGAGGAGTAAGCGGAGGAATGTTTACTCCGCCCCCTGTGATAAATACGGAAATTGCGGAATCCGGTTTGTCAAACGCCAATATTGTTGTAGACGGATGTTATTTCACAGATAACTATGGTCACGATATTAAAATCGGTAATACAAAAAATGCAATCATAACAAATAATATTTTCGGTAAGCGTAATGACTATACAAAGAATGCGAATTATCCGGGTGTATCGAGTGTTAAAATCAAAAACAGTGAGGATATTTTGTTTGATAAAAGTAATACGGCTCTGACAGAGCGCGAGCTTATATCATATCAGGATGTGAAAAACTTTAAGACAGAAGCGAAAAGCATATATTCTTCCGAATTTGCCCTGAAGTCTGAAAATAAGACCGATAATGAATGGTCATATGAGTATGCGGCAAATGGAACAGATAATTACGAGCTGTATAATTATGGGTATTATGCAGACGGAGAGTGGGTTGTTACAGTTCCGCTTTGGTCACAGAACAAAAAGCAAAACAGCGAGTATGGTTACATACTCGGAAAGACAGAGGTTTATCCCGGTTCGGACTATGATTTGATTGAAACGTACACAGCTCCGTATGACGGAAAAATACAAATTAATTTTAATAACGGCTTGAGCATAAAGCGCGGACTGAAAAACGAAGACGGTGTCAAATTTAAAGTTATCAAGAATACCGATACACAGATTTGGCCTCAGGCAGGCTGGAAGAGTATTACAAGTTCAACCCCGATAAGCTATGTTGAACCTATTGTGACAGATGTTAAAAAAGGTGACAAAATTCGTTTCCGTGTAAATGGCAACAATGATCGCTGGGATGACAATTTTATGTTATCGCCGGAGGTTGAATATATAAGCGGATATAAAGAAATAACGCCTGTATACGATTTTGCGATTAACGAGCGTTATGTTTCAAAGAATGTGGGAGAGACAATTCAATTAAGTACAATCGGGGCAAAGGGAAATGTTGAGTGGCACAGCAGCCGCGAGAAAGTGGCAGAGGTTGACCAAAACGGAAAGGTTACTTTAAAGCATCCTGGAATGGCTTCTGTGACAGCCAATGACGGAAAAAGAGAAGCAACTTGTATTATAGCCGTTCATGAAAATAATAAGAATGGTATTTGTTTTAATACAAAGGCGATAAAAGCAAGCAAGGGAGAAACGCTCGAGCTGCCTTTGGAGATTGAAGACGGGATCAACAAATCGGATATAAAAATTAAGAGCGGTGACAATAAAAAAGTTAAAGTAAACCCCGATGGTACAGTAACGGTAGTGTCGTCGGATATAGCTGAAGTACCCGTTGTTGCCGAGTATAAAAATCACAAAATCGAGATAATCATTTGCATTATTTAAAGTTTCCGAACAACCAAAAAAAGATGTCCGACAGGGCATCTTTTTTTGGTTGTGTCATAAAACAAAAGGCAGTCGATGCTTGTACGAACGGCGGCGAGTTGGTGTGTGATGTTGATGCAGGGGTTTTGGTAAATCGTGTGCTTGATGCGGCGGCTGTTGCGTGCCGAGAAAAAAGAACGGTTAAAATATAGATTAAATAGGAAGAAAATAGTCGCAGTCAGACTTACTTCGTATCCGATATAAATTAAAACCAAAAAACATACATATATGCAACAAAATTACAAGAAAGATACAACATCCTTATATTGAGTTTTATGTAAAAAGTGTTATAATATAGATATGATACGATCGAGAGTATTAGTCGGTCGGATATAAAACTATGTTTATAGGGGACGGATTTGAAATGTGTGGAAAAAGGAAACAAAATAAAGGATATATACTTGAAATAGGTGAAAAAAGCTTAAAACTTGACGGCAAGCCGTTTTACCTTGCGTCGGGAGAGATGCACTATTTCAGGTTCTTTAAAGATGGCTGGAGGCGGCGTCTTAAGCTTATGAAAGATTTTGGACTGACTGCCGTTCAGACATATGTACCGTGGAATTTGCACGAAAAGCACGAAGGCGAGTTTGATTTTTCGGGAAATCTCGATTTGGCGGCGTTTCTCGAACTATGTGATGAAATCGGTTTAAAGGTTATGTTTCGTCCGTCACCGTATATGTGTACGGAATGGAACTTCGGCGGATTGCCGTACTGGCTTTTGAATAAAAAAGGTATAGGAATAAGAACGTCAGACCCGATTTTTGCAGGCTGTATAAAGAAGTATTACGAGCGGCTGGCCAAGGAGTTTGTTCCTTATCTTTCGACAAACGGAGGTCCGATTATTGCTGTTGCGGTTGAAAATGAATACGGAAGCTATAGTGATGATGGTGAATACGTTAAGATGATGGGCGATTTGCTCAAAGAAATCGGTGTTGATGTGCCGCTGTATACCGCCAACGGCTGGGAACCGTTCAAACTCAAAAACGGCAGCCGCAAGGAATATTGGACAGCATTTGATACAAGGGAAATAACCGAAAACATAATAAATGCTCATAACGAATATCAGCCCGATAAACCGCTGTATAATGCTGAATTTTGGGACGGAGGGCTTCAGCAGTGGGGTGGATATTTTCAGAGAATTTCGTCTGATGATGTTACCTCACGCTATAAAGAGTCAATCGAAATGGGCGCCTTTGTAAACTTTTATATGTTCTGCGGCGGTACGAATTTCGGATTTAACAACGGCGCATTGGTCGGAAGATATGAGGCTGACAGGCCTGAAGCGGAAAACAGATATATTCCGTATATTACAAGCTATGACTATGACGCACCGATTAATGAGCAGGGCGAGCCGACAGAAAAATATTTTGCGTGTAAAAAGATTTTAATGGACTATTTAACGGCAAACGGATTTGAATTCGGCGGCACAAACGAATTTGAATATAATGCTGCTGATGACGATCATTTGCAAAGGATTGATAATGTAAAGATGAACCGCTCGGCGGATTTGCTGCAAAATATTGACGCACTTGCCGCAGAAACGGTACGGTCAAGTATGCCGATGACGATGGAGGACTTGAATCAGGATTCGGGATTTATTCTTTATTCAACCGAGATAAGATATACAGATACAGCAGAGCGTTTTGTTAATATATTCGGCTTACACGACAGGGCAACGGTATATGCAAACGGCATATATGCAGGAACATATATGCGTGACAAGAATGACGAACCGATAAAGTTTACCGTTCCCAAAGCGGGATTAAAACTTGATATTCTTGTTGAAAATCTCGGAAGAGTAAACTACGGAAATGCAATGTATTTCGATAAAAAAGGTATCTGTGACTATGTAAAGATTGAGGTTTTAAATCCTGACGGAACAATATATCCGTGGAATTATACAATGAAAACCGGATGGATCAACACATCGCTTCCCATGGAGAATTTAGACGGACTTGATTATACAAAGACGGCACGAGATAATCTGCCGGCATTTTATACGGGTGAGTTTGATGCCGTTCCCGGCAAAGACACGTTTTTGAATATGCGCGGCTGGAATAAAGGCTTTGTTATGATAAACGGGTTTAACATCGGGAGATATTGGTCAATAGGACCGCAAGAGGCATTGTATGTTCCGGGTGAACTCTTGAAAGAGAAGAATATTGTTACCGTATTTGAAATTCATACACCCAAATCGGACAGAACGCTGTTGTTTGACGATAAACCGTCACTCGATACAGTAAAGCGCCCTGTGTTTGATACCGTAACGGCAAACCTGGGATAACACAATAATGATAAAATCATCAAATACAATTAATTGAATAAAATGACTGATAAACCGTTTGTGGAGTCAATCCCGAATTTTGTGTAAACCCTTTACTAAACCTTTTGGAGCTAAATTTGAGGTTTGCACAAAATGAGGGAATGACCCGCAGGCGTTGCTCCCTATCACTATGAATCCGATCAGTTTACGGCTATTACAAAGAAAGGTTCTCGATATCAACAATTATTTATTTTTCAATGTTCATGCTAAACTATTCAAAAACAAGAATCTGCAAGTGTTTGCAGGTTCTTGTTTTTGAATAAGCAGTAAGAATAGTTTCGTTATCTATCTGAATTTTAAATAGCAAAGTATCGGAGAGTTTAAATTTTTGCGTGAAACTTTTTGGCCGACTCGTTGCTCGGAAGATTACCGATTATTCTTTTATATGTTTTCGTAAAGTAGGATTGATTATCAAATCCGCAAAAAGCCATAACTTCTCCTACCGAATATTCCCCGGTGGATAAAAGTTTTTTTGCCATACTGCATCGAACTTGATTTATATATTCAACAATTGTCAGCATAGTACATTTTTTAAATTCTCTGGTTAAATGCGTTTTTGAATAGCCGACGAATTTTGCTATATCATCTATTGTTATATGATTGGCAAAATTTGTGTTGATGTACAGAATTGCTTGTTTGACCTTTTCTTTTGGCCGGATAAGACCCGGCTGTGGCTTATCAGAGTTATACTTTTCGAACATATACACGATACTTTCAAGTAAAAATACACGTAATTTGGGTACTCTGAGAGAATCTGTGCCGCTGAAAACATCATAAATCGTGTGCATTTTTTTAAAAAGTTTTTCATCGGTGATATATGACTGTATGCAAAAATTTTCAAGTGCAATTCCGTTTTCCGGTAAGAAGTTTTTGTCAACGATAATACAATAATATGAAAGCGTTGATTGCGTGCCAATATTATGCATTGAATAAGGATTTGCAATCACAATCGCACCCGGTTTTACGCTAATCTTTTCAGAATCGAGCAAAACATACCCTTCCCCTTTGGTAAAAATCAAAATTTCTGGGTCTTCGTGCCAATTTCCGTCTGAAAACGTAACATTAAAATCTCGCGCAATGTATTCGCCGTATATAATCGGTGATTTATCCGCACACCGAGGATAACTTTCATAAATCATATTAACGCCTCCGTTAGGGTTGAATAATGTTAAACTTTGATATAATTATTGCTTGAAAAATACATTTATATGAGTATATAATAATAGAAAGTAAAGAAAAAATCAATATTTAAATTAAAAAATAGTATAAATGCACAAGATGAAAGTATTTTAATGTTAATTGCATTCTATAAAAACTTAGAAGGACAGGTGGTTACAATGAGTGATAATAAAATTAGGATTGATAATTTTGAAGCCAAAGAGTGGTTTTCGTCAAGAAAATGGGGAATGTTCAACCATTTTTTAAATTTAGAACCGAGCCGTTGGAGAGCATTCGGAAAAGAGTACAAAGACTATAATGAACGAGTTAAAGCCTTTGATGTGTCACGGTATGCAAAATTGGCAAATGAATTAAATGCAGGCTATGTTGTCTTTACCATTACCCAACTGCAAAGATATATGTGCGCACCGAATAAAACATATAACGAAATAACTGGATTAAAAACAGGAGAGGGGTGCAGCGACCGCAATTTAATAGCCGATATGATAGATGAACTTGATAAATACAATATACCGCTGTTTTTATACTTTGTTCGGTATATCCGATATTGCAAAATATAAAATAAACTATGGCAGCGATGCGCGGTTTGTTGCAGGATATGCTGTTGAAAAGGATGATGCCATTGTAGGATTGTCAACTGTTGCGCCCAACGGAAAAATAGATGAATTTGCACATTTTCACGGTTATGAGGCGGTACCCATAATTGTATATGATGATTCGCTCAGAGAGAATAAGATGTATGAGGGAACAATAAACGATGTTCTGACATACGATGACGCAGGCGAAAATGCATCGGTGGTAATACCGTTTACGTTTGCCGGATGGGCAAAGGAATTTATGATATATAAAAACGGTTTAAAATAATTGTATAACAGCAAAATCAATAAAAGAGGAAGAATAAATGATAACTTTAGATGAATACATAAAAGAGAATTTAAAAAAATGCATTCGTGAGAATACACACGATAGCGGCACACTTTTAGGGGTTCCGTATCCATATATAGTTCCGTCAACGGAACACTTTGATGAATTATATTATTGGGATACGTACTTTGCCAACATAGGACTTTTAAAATGCGGAATGCATAAGCTCGCAAAGGATAATGTCGATAATATGCTTTATCTTGTTGATAAGTACGGTTTTATGCCGAACGGGAACAGGACATACTATCTTATTCACTCACAGCCGCCGCTGTTATCGGAAATGGTAAGAGATATATACAATCATTTTTGCGATGATGTTTGGCTCAGAGGTGCATATGGTGCTCTGGTTAAAGAGTATTCATTTTGGATGGAAAAAAGGTCATTTGATATCGGATTAAATTATTATGATTCAGATGTACCTCTCGGCAGGGAAAAGGATTTTGCTGCCGGGTTTGTTAAAAGAATAGGTTTCAAGCATCGGATAGGCGATTATGATTTGGCACGTCATGCATTGGCAACATCCGAAAGCGGTTGGGATATGAATCCGAGATGTAAATTTGATTTATATAATTATGCAACGGTCGATTTAAATTCACTTTTATACGGGTTTGAAAGAAATATGGCGTATTTCGCAAAAAAAACTTAAGAAATATACCGATGAGATTACGTGGAAGTCGCGCTCGAAAGAACGGTTGGAAAATATGAACAGTTATATGTTGAATGACGAAAATGTTTTTCTTGATTATAATTTTGTAACAGGAAAGAAAAGTGATGTTTTTTCCGTTGCATCGTACTTTGCTATGTTTACAAAAGCGGCAAACGAAAAACAAGCAAAGACGTTGGTTGATAACCTGCCAAAACTTGAGGAAAAGTACGGAATATCAACCTGCGAAAAACGAACTACAAATATTGATTATCAATGGGATTATCCGAACGGCTGGGCATGTTTGCAATATATAATGATACGCGGACTCGAAAATTACGGTTATCATGATGATGCTGTCAGGATTTCAAAAAAATATGTTGAACTTGTTGAAAAGGTTTTTGCCGAAACACAAAACCTTTGGGAAAAGTATAATGTTGTTGAGGGAAATATAAATGTCAGCCGTGAATACAAGATGCCGACCATGCTCGGATGGAGTGCCGGTGTTTATATATTTGCAAAAGATTTTTTAAAATGTACAGCATCCAAAGCAATTGTATAAATTTTGAAATTTGGTGGTATGCGTGAGTTTGTATTATTGATACGTTTAATATGGGATGTTTCATCAAAAATTACATAATTTTCGATGAAACATCCATTTACAGACGATGTCGAAAATGCTATAATTATAATATTTTTAAAACATTGCTGATAAAAGGAGAGGAAAAATGAAACGTTCGGAATTAAACAAGATAATGAAAGATGCGGTGGAATTTATAGAGAAAATGAATTTTAAACTGCCACCGTTTGTGTATTGGTCGTCCGATGAGTGGATGACCAAAGGTCACGAATATGACGAAATAAGAGATAATATGCTCGGATGGGATATAACCGATTTCGGCAGCGGCGATTATTCCAAAATCGGTCTTTTGATGATTACGCTCAGAAACGGCAATTTCAATGACAAAAAATACATAAAGACATATGCCGAAAAGCTGTTGATAGTAAAAGAGAAACAAATTACGCCGTTTCATTTTCATTGGAGTAAAATGGAGGATATAATAAACCGCGGCGGCGGAAATCTTATAATACAGGTATATAATTCAACCGAAGATGAAGAAATGGACAGAGAATCACCTGTCAAGATTATGTCTGACGGTTGCGAATATGAGGTTGCCGCAGGAAGTCTTATAAAGCTTACGCCGGGCGAGAGTATTTCTATACAGCCGAGAATGTACCATAAATTTTGGGGAGAGGAAGGCAAGGGAGCAATACTCGTTGGCGAGGTTTCAAAGGTTAATGACGATAGGGTTGACAACCGTTTTTATGAACCGACGGGTAGATTCCCGGAAATAGTTGAGGACGAAAAGCCGCTGTATCTTTTAGGTAATGAATATCCGGAGGTTAAAGAATAATGATATTTGAAGACAAAGATAGAATTGTATTTGCGGGCGATTCGGTAACAGATGCGGATAAAACACAGCCGCATGGCGATGATGATGCCCTCGGACAGGGGTTAGGGGTCGGATATGTTCGCTTTGTGTATGATATGCTTGCGGCAGAGTATCCCGATAGGAATATCCGCATAACCAATTCGGGTGTTGGCGGAAATACAAGCACTCAGCTTTGGAAACGCTGTAACAAAGACGTGTTGGATTTAAATCCCGATTGGGTTTGTATCTTTATCGGAATAAACGATGTTATGAATAAATTTTTGTTTCCCGAAAGAGATGAATTACAGGTTTCATCGGAAGAATATGCCGATAATCTTGAAAAAATGATTATGTCGATCGAAAATAAGGTAAAGGGAATATTTATAATTTCACCGTACACAGCCGAAATATATCCGAATGACAGATTGAGAGAACAAATGGATATTTATCGGAAAATAGCGAAAAAGACAGCTGAAAAATTTTTGTGTAAATACATAGATATTCAAGAAATGTTTGATGAGTACTTTAAACACAGACACCAAGCAACGATTGCATGGGACAGAGTCCACCCCAACAGAACGGGAGCATATATGATTGCGAAAGCATTTTTAAAAAAGTGCGATTTTAATTTTGGATAAAAAGCAGGTGTGAATATGTCAAAGTATTATATGATAGGAAACACGCATTTTGACCCTGTGTGGGAGTGGAAGTGGGACGAGGCGATGTCGTCGATTATGGCAACATTCCGCTCGGCACTTGATAGGATGAGCGAGTATCCCGACTTTATTTATTCGTTTTCGTCACCGCCTGTGTTTGAATGGATAAAAAAGACAGACCCCGATATGTTTGAGGAAATCAAAAGGCGAATAGACGAAGGAAAATGGGATTTGGCGGAGGGCTGGTGGAATCAGCCCGACTGCTTTTCGGCATCGGGCGAGAGCTATGTGCGCCAAGGACTTTACGGACAAAGATATTTGATGAAGAATTTCGGAAAGCTTTCGGAATGTGCGTTCAATACCGACAGCTTCGGACACCCAGATATACTGCCGCAGATACTAAAAAAATCGGGGATAAAAAACTACTGTATGTGCAGACCCGAGGAGCGGCATTATTCGTTAAAATCACCGTTGTTTAGGTGGCAGAGCGGTGACGGAAGCTCTGTAAAAGCATTTCGTATGGGCGGAAGTGCGGGTGAAGGCTGGTCTAAAGATATGGCGTGGGTTTTTAATGATCTCAAAGATGCAAAAGAAGATTTGTTGGTCGTATACGGCGTAACGGACCACGGCGGTGCGCCGACAAAGGTGGCAATAGATGAAATTATAAAGAATAACAATGCGGAATTCAGTACGGTCAATGGGTATTTTGAGGAACAAACCGATATTCAATATAATATTTCCGATGAATTTATAACCGGTGATTTTGGTGTGTACAGCAACAATACATCAATAAAACAGATGAACCGTACGGCAGAATATGCACTGATGAATGCGGAAAAAAGCTGTGTTATTGCAGATGAGAACAATGTTGGCTTACTTGAAAAGTGCTGGCACGATGTGCTGTTTAACCAATTTCACGATATACTGGGCGGTGCATCAATAAAATCGGCTTATACTGATGCGGAAAATCTGTACGGCAGAGCAATACAAACGGCGAATGAGATAATGCACTTTAACTTACAGCGAATGACGGCACAAATTAAAATGCCGGGCAAAAATCCCGATAATGTGTGGAATTTGGTGCTGTGGAACTTGAATTGCTGTGAGTACGACGGTTATGTTGAAGCAGAGGTTCAATGGGCGCATGAGTTTGATTGGTATGACGGAGGAATAATCCTCGAAGATGCTGACGGCAACAGAACGGAAACACAGATTATAGACGAACATTCGGCTATACCGAGATTCAGGACAAGATTTATCTTTAAGTCACAAATACCATCTATGGGTTATAAATGTTTTAAAGTTATTCGAAATAACGACACAGCCGAAAAAGAGAAACGAAACGATTTATGCAGAATAGAAACAGACAATTTTGTATATGTCATTTCAAAAGAAAACGGATGTGTAAGTGAGGTTTACGATAAGAAAAAACAAAAAACAGTGCTTAAAAATTTATTTATGCCTAATTGCTATCGAGATGACGGTGACACATGGTGTTTTAATATCGAAAATTATGGTGAAAGGCTCGGTGGTTTTTCTGTTGAAGACGCGGAATTTGTTGAAAGCGGAGCAGTTTTTGATAAATTAAAAGTAAGTTTAAAATACAGAAATTCTTTGCTCAAGGTGTATTACAAATTCTATAAAGACGAAGAATACTTTGATATTGATTACATTGTAAACTGGAATGAAGAACACACTGTTTTCAAGATGGATTGTGAACTTTACGATGACAATATAACCGTTTCGACACCGTACAGTAAAATGCGGCGTATCAAATCAAAGTCGGATAAACCTGTAGGCGAGTGGCTTAAAACGGACAAATACACCGTTTTATCAAATGGCTTATTTGCCTATAATTTTTATGATAACAAGCTCGGCTTCACCGTTTTGAGAAGCCCGATTTACGGGGATTTTCGTTTGGAAGAACTGCCGCAAAAAGACCATATGATTATGGAGCAAGGGATAACGAGCGGACAGATTCGGGTTATGCTCGGCGAATGTGCCGCACCGCTCGATGCGATGAAATTCAATAATCCACCGATAGTTATTTGCGAATCAAACCATACGGGAAAGATGCCGCCGACAGCGGAATTTATAAGATTTACCGCTAACAGCACTGTTGTTTCGGCGGTTAAACATTGCGAAGATGATGACGGAATCATTATTAGAATTGTAAACTACGGAGCAGAGGAAAACGCAAGCTTAAATTTATACGGTAAAGATTATAATATTTCGATAGGTAAAAGAGAAATAAAGACTTTAAAGTATAAAGAAAACGCTTTAACTGAAGTTAATATGCTTGAAAAATAATAAAAATCAGCATGGATTTATTAAAATAATTGATGTTGAAGGTTCCTAAAGGATTAACATACAACCGCCGAAGTGGAATATTACAATAGGGTTGAAAAAAGATAAAAATAAGTGAAAAGAGGGAGTATATTTTACAATAACTGTAAAATATACTCCCTCATAAATTTAAAACAAAAACCCCGAAAATGCACTTATATCAAGCGTTTGCGGGGATTTAACTTTGGCAGGGGTAGTAAGA
>ERZ857775.248-NODE-248-length-83383-cov-14.395077_pt1 | contig 83383 bp, 65 predicted proteins | sample MGYA00519698_ERZ857775 | MGnify/ENA primary metagenome ERZ857775 (study PRJEB31778, sample SAMEA3449363) | human gut metagenome | biome: human gut; feature: human-associated habitat; material: faeces | place: United Kingdom | collected 2010/2012 ...
TCCCGTCTCCTGCGCCCCTCCCGGAACTGTCCACATCAGTGTAGCCAATCCAGCGACGCGAGGTGCCTGGTGAGGCCCGCCCCGTAGGACGACGTCCCCTCCATCGCGACGCAGGCCGGCTCCCCGGCCGCGGCGATCGCCCCGGCGAGCGCCTCGTAGCCCGCCGCGTCGGCGGGGAACTGGCGGGACAGGACCTTGCGGCCCCTCCAGTCGAGGACGCACAGCCAGTGCGAGTCGGCGTGGGTGTCGACCCCGCAGAAGACCGGCCCGCGGGCGCCGGGTGTCGATTCGTTTTGCATGTCTCGCTCCGTTCTTTCCGTGCTCGCCTGGACCGGGCAGACGGCACACTGACGGGGCGCGATAGAATGCGGTTGTTCGGGTCCGCGGTATCGCTCCATGCTCCTATTAGGTCATGCGGCGGTCTCGGCTCGCCGCGGCCCGCGCGGGACATGTCAGGAAACGAGGGCAGCCCTGTGGGCGCCAGCGGAATGTGGGGTCACCGCGCGGTCCGCATCTGATGGTGTCGACGTCAATGGTATACGGGTGCATCATCGACGTCTTCAATACAGAAAATATCAGTGCGGAATGTACGGATTGCTGCCGTATCCTTAGCAATTAAAACTGTCCGTTCAGTAGTAGGGGCGCGCCGGCGTTAGCCGGTGCGCCCCTACTTTGGGAAACATAAAACTCGCTTTTAATCGGTTGCCTGCGTAGCTCAAAGCGGGAACAACCGCCATGACGATGCATGCGATACCGAGCAGCGGTGCGCGGCAGCTATAAGCGCTGCTCCTAGCAGGAATAGCGCTAATGAGGCGGCGATCCAGTTGCTGTCGGCGGTCTTGGGGAGCGTGGCGGTGGCGGCGCCGGCAGCCTTGGCCTTGGATGGCGTGGACACCGTGGTCCTGTTTACTGTCGTTTTGGTTGTCGTGATCGTCTTGGGCGTCGCAGTCGCGGGCTTCAGGGCGGGATCCGTCGCGGACCCGGCACCGGGCTGCCCACCGGCAGGACCGGCGCCACCAGCCGGCTCGCCCGCGCCACCCGGTACCTCGCCCCCACCGGTCTCCCCCGCCGGCGGCGTGGCGACATCGGGCTCAACCACCACATGCGGTGCCACCGCACCGGAGGCATCCGCCACGCCGCCAGTACCAAAGACTCCGCCGGCAGGCGCCACAAACCGCGCGGACGCAAGCGACCCGCCCAAGCACGCAACGCCGCCGTCGGCGCCGGTCGCATCGAGCCACGAGGCATCGACGGAAAGCCGGCAGCCGGCCGCACCAACGCCAAGGCCCGCATCCTGCAGATACACGCCGTAGGCGCGCACGGCCATGTCGCCTGCGATCACGCCGGCAACCGCCTCGTCCGTAATATCGGCCCCGTCCGCCCGGGCATCGACGGTGCAGCCGTCCACCACGAGCGCCTGCGAAACGTGGATCCCGCACTGCGAGCCCGTCGCCGTCAGGGCGCCGGTGCCGCGAAGCGTCAGGTTGCCCCACACCTCCATGCCGCACAGCGTGATGTCCGCATCGGGCGCATGCGACTCCGTCACGGAGTTCTGCCCGGCAAGCGTCAGCACCAGGTCGCCCTCGGCGCCGATGGCATCGCCCGCGTAGCCGTTAAGCTCCAGGTGGTCGGCATCGGTCCAGGCCCAGCCGGGGCCCGACACGCCCGGCTCGTAGTACGTTGCGCCCTCGATGATGAGGCTCTCCGCGCCCGCGGCATAAGAAGGCCCGCCCAGCAAAACGCATAGGCAGGCCATGGCGGTAAACATCTTGCAGTCCCTTTTAATGAGAAGGCAAATCGCTATAACCGAGTTTGTCCGAACATCGCGTAAGGCATGAGTCAGGTCGAAGGTGTTCATCGAGACGACAGGGATAGAGATGCCTTAATAGGTCGTCTCGATCTGGGCGAACCCCTCGTACCTAGAATCGACGTACCTCGATAGAGAACGCGGGGGCGCAGTTTGCCGCATTCCGCTCATCGACAGTGTTGGGCCATCGCTTTAAGGAACCTGTCGATGAAAAGGAAGAGTCTGGTAGCGTATGGCCACACGCAGGATCTACCGGCGAGCACATTGCGCAACCTTTTGCAGAGCAAACCGCTGCCAGGGCCTGGTTTGGAGACGATATTCCAGCCTAGGATGGGAGGCAATCATCATTGCGCAGCTAAATCTCCAACAATGTTGAACAAATAGGATGTCATTTGCTTGAAATCCGGATAGCTTTGGTGGTGTCGATATTAAGGGAGCTATCGGAACAGCTCATCATGGCTGCCGGTGCGTTCAAAGAAAGCTACCTCTTCGTTTGATGACCATATGACAAGCCAGTCGCCAGAGTTTGCTACGTGACATTCGTTTCGCCCTGCCCAGTTGCCGCTTAGCCGGTGCATATTATGACGTCGTTTTAATATGTCCATTGACTCGGGTGTATTCTGTAGCACCAGGTCAATTAGCTTTTGAAGCTCGGATAGATCCCATTTACGGCGCCTTGCTTTTTTCTTTAAATCGCGGGAGAAGGCTGCAGAGAACTCTGCGGTTAACGTGCTCATTGTGCCATCGCCGCAGCGATAAGATCGGCGCCATTGTCAAAACGTCCTTTTTTGCCAGATGCAAGAAACGCGTCCCCCTCGCGAATGGCCTCAAGGCTTTCGGCATTGGGCTCCTCAGGGGCAAAAGTCAACGGGATGCGATGGGTGTTGACCATTTGCTTGAAGAATGCGCGCGTCACGGACGACAAATCAAGTCCATAGTAATCAGCCACTTCTGCTGCCTCGCGTTTGAGGTCATCGTCAACCCTAATGGTTAATGTTGAGCTTGCCATTTTTGACCCTCCAATCGTGTGAGTGTAACCTTAGTATAACGCACATACACTAGTAGATTATGTAATTACAATCAATTAACTAAGCCTTTTAGTGGTGCGGCACCTCATACATTGCATGTAGTAAAAAGGCAACGCTCCCTTTCGGAAAGCGTTGCCTTTAAAGCTTCTACAGGGCTCTTGTATTGAAGCTAGGTATGCCGCACGCCCCAACAGCGATATGCGGCACCTAGAAGCCCCAGTCCCAACAGGAGTAGCGTAAAGGACGCGGCAATCCAGTTGCTGTCGCCGGTCTTGGGGAGTGCCACAGTTGTCGCAGTGGCAGCCTTGAGCTTGGGGACTTTGGCGACCGTGGTCTTGATTACTGTCGTTGTTGTCTTGGTTGTTGTGGCCGCGGGTTTCAGTGCGGGATTTGCCGTGGGCCCTGTGGTGGGCTCTCCGGCAGCGGGGGTAGCATCGGCGGGAGACTTGTCCGTGCTATCACCCGGTACCTCGCCCGCATCGGTCTCCCCCGCCGGCGGCGTGGCCACATCGGGCTCAACTACCACATGCGGTGCCACCGCACCGGAGGCATCCGCCACGCCGCCAGTACCAAAGACTCCGCCGGCAGGCGCCACAAACCGCGCGGACGCAAGCGACCCGCCCAAGCACGCAACGCCGCCGTCGGCGCCGGTCGCATCGAGCCACGAGGCATCGACGGAAAGCCGGCAGCCGGCCGCACCAACGCCAAGGCCCGCATCCTGCAGATACACGCCGTAGGCGCGCACGGCCATGTCGCCTGCGATCACGCCGGCAACCGCCTCGTCCGTAATATCGGCCCCGTCCGCCCGGGCATCGACGGTGCAGCCGTCCACCACGAGCGCCTGCGAAACGTGGATCCCGCACTGCGAGCCCGTCGCCGTCAGGGCGCCGGTGCCGCGAAGCGTCAGGTTGCCCCACACCTCCATGCCGCACAGCGTGATGTCCGCATCGGGCGCATGCGACTCCGTCACGGAGTTCTGCCCGGCAAGCGTCAGCACCAGGTCGCCCTCGGCGCCGATGGCATCGCCCGCGTAGCCGTTAAGCTCCAGGTGGTCGGCATCGGTCCAGGCCCAGCCGGGGCCCGACACGCCCGGCTCGTAGTACGTCGCGCCCTCGATGATGAGGCTCTCCGCGCCAGCGGCATAAGAAGGCCCGCCCAGCAAAACGCATAGGCAGGCCATGGCAACAATCGGAATGTAATGACGGCTGGTGTGGGACTTGGCAGCAAACATACCTGCTCCGATCTTCGCAGGAGCCAATAGAATGTGCACCAGAAAATGCCCTGGTAGCAGCAATTAATAGTTTAGCGAGATCAATGCGGGAGCAAAGAGAAATCGTGTGGGCAATGTCCACAATTAGGTGTAAATCGTTTTGCCAGTCGGTGAAAGGAGGGATCAACGGATTAGATATCCATCTTATTAAAGTCGATGGAATATCCCATGGACTTGAGTTCTTTCAAGAGGCCGAACTCCCAACTGTCTGTTCCGGTATAAACGACGCCCTGTAGATCGGAGGGAATCTCGATACCTTTGTCAACAAGAATTTCAACGTTTTCCCTGCCAAGCCGACCAATAAAGTATCCGGCTTCAAATACAACATTTTGTCTAGCCCTGGGCTTTTCCGACTGTTCTGCCTGGGCTCTTCCTTCGTCGTCCGCCGTAAAAAGGCATACCGCTCCTGCTGCATCGCCTTCAATTTCCAGCTTTTCGATGATTGTCTTGCCCTGATTTGACTGCTCGTTTAGGACAACCGCCGTCAGGCCCTGCCTTTCGATGATTCTCGCGACCCTTTCTCTAAGCTCTCCGTTGTGACCATGAACGATAAATACCTTCGAATAATCTCCAACATTTGCAGTCGATCCGGTTTCCCCTTCGTCTGAAAACTCATCAAGGTATGTCTCCAGCACAGCTTTTGCACTGCGCAGGCCGTCCGCACAGGCTTCAACGAAAGCCGAGTCGGGCGTACCGGAGGTGAAGAAAGACAACGAGTAGCTGATTTTGTTAAAGCTTTTAAATTCGTAGCTGTCTTTTCCAAATCGCCTAATTAAAAGCCTGTCCGCCCTTGTCTTCCATGCTTTAAAGTCAGGCGAACTAGAGCTGATGTATTTCTTTGAAAGTTCGTCTGCTGTTTCGCACAACTGCTGCAAAATTTCAAAATCAGACATTAAGCCTTCTTTCTATAACCAATAACGGAGCTAAGAAGCATCTTATTCCAATGAGCGGCCAAATCTCTTTACTGTTTCCTCGGTGCCCCTATCGGAGATGGACTTGCCCAGTGCGAACTCAATAGCGTCCAGCAAAGCCATGACGCGAGCTTTGAAATAGGCATCAAAGTCATCATTAATGAACGCATCCCAGTCAATGAGATTCGATTCGATGACGGAGTTCCCAGTGTTCGATGTCAGCTTTCTTAACGAATTTCGCTGAGTAGACGCTGGGGGCCGCGCCTCCAATTTCTGTGCCCGAATAGGAGTACGAGCACGTCGGTCAAGATGCATTCGGTGGTCAACATGGCGGGATCTATCTGCGAGCGGAAAACAAGCGGCGCTGCTAATGGTAGCGCCGCTCGCATCATCTAAGAAGAATCGTTATCGATTGTCTCTGGGACTTTTCGTTCAAAACCAGAGCATGTCGACTACTGCTTATCGAAGTACATCCACCCTACAGGCTGCATTAGATCGTAATAATCGACGGGCGTTTTGAAGCGAATCCTGCCCAAATAACCACGCTTTTCAGCAACCAACTGCATCTGTCTGCGTCACGGCAAACTCTTTGAATTGGCGTTGCGGCAAGTTTGTCTTAAGAAAAAAAGGCTGTTAAGACAAACCCATTTTGACGTTTATGTAACGTCGACCATCGATCAAGCCGTATTATTCGGAGTTAGAATTATCGCCCCACGACGCTGAGCCGGTGACCATCCAATGATTTTTGGCATCGATATAGACATCGCCAATCTGATTGTCCAAGCATTCATCGGACTCGTTACCTTGGTGGCCTTGATTGTCGCATTCTGGCAAGGCAGCCAGAGCAAAAGGAACAGGGAGGACGACATCAAGCGGTATCAGCCATCCCGCATATCGGCATGGTACGAAGGGGGTCGAAACCGTACCGGTCAGCCCGAGGACAATCGATTCGTCTGGCAGTTCGTCGTGCTTCGAAACGAAAGCGAGTCCCCCGTCTACGACGCAATCGTCACCTGCGTCGGGATTAGCGGAGCCGGCCCCTCTTTCAAAGGAGAGGACAACCGCCCCGTTTTTCCCAACCGCGTCTGCGTCGGCACGCTTCCTCCTGGAGCATGGTACATATGGCTCCCGACGGAAGGGCACGGAATGGGAGTACGCACGGCGCCCGAAACGGCTTTCACCGACGCAAACGGAACATCGTGGGTTCGGCGAGGCAACGGAAGGCTCGAGGAGATTCCTATGGAGCCGGCCTCGTTCTACAGGCTGTCCCTCCCCTTGCCCTGGCGCGGATGCGAAAAGCTGACCGAGTAGCCCCTTGGCATCGTCGCTTCAAGCATTGGGTTTTCCGGACTGGGACGCGAACTTCCCCAGATGTTCCGGATAACGGGAAAGTCAGAACTATTCGGGTTTGCGAGGCGGGATCGAGAGAGCGACTCCGCCCTATTATTTCGATGCGTCCATGAATTGAAGTGAGATCGGCATCATCACCTCGAAGCACTTACATACAGATCCATATGGCAAAGGCAGCAATTCGCCACCTTGGTTGCAGCAGCGGAGGTTATTACTCAGGATACAAGCGGAAGTAGCCAAATAGGCGCTGGGCGCAACCGAGACGCAGCCAGAGAAGGGTGACATGAGAGTTGTTTCAGAGGATTGGGGTGATATGGATGAAGTTGACTGGTAAGTGCATCTCCAGGTTCAACGGATGGCTGATCAAGGCCGTCTTTAGGTTCACGTAGGGATCCGCTTTTGCTGACAAACAAACACGTGATTGATTTATGGCTTCCAGACGCTTAGCGTGTCTGGAAGCTCATTTATTTTATTGTCAGCAACCACGAAGCCAGCGCTGAACCTCGCCCTAGTAATTGCAACATAGAGCTTGGAGCGTGTCTGCGGCTTCAGATCCGTCGAGGCATCTTGCAACCAAGAGGCCATATCGGCAACTGGATAAATCAAAACATGGTCATATGTTCGGCCTTTTGCTTTGCCGAAGTTGCAGATCGATGAAGCGTTCGCGGTCTGAGTGGCGACGCTACGTCTCAAAATCACTGGATCCAAAAACTCGCAATACCTTTGCGCAAGTGACTCTGGAATGGCCCAAACTCCATTATGGGTTTCATTTGAGGCGGCGCGCAAAGATGCGGTTGGTGAAAACTCCGGATAAACCATGTTTGCGAATCGCCATTCTTGATTTGCTGCTTTTTCGTTATCTTGTCTATGCAATGCAACTGAAACGCATCGGTGTCTCATCTGCAAATACTCGTAGGGCGATAAATGATTATTTAGCCGATCCTTCTTCGAATCCGAAAAGCAAACCGTCCTCATTTGGTAAACAGCCCCGTTCGACGCATTCCAAGATTAGCGCTTGCAATAATTTTGCAGAATCGGAAACACAAGACTCAGAAGGTTGTTTTCCCTCATGAACGGCTTCTGACCTTGCTCTATATAGTTTCTTTATTTCTTGCTGTTTTTGCTTGCCTCCTCCAAGAAACAAAGCTGCGAGAGTACTGACACGAAAAACAAGTTCGCTCCGGACTCCAAACAATGACTCAATCCCAGCCCATATAATCGCCATTTGAACTGAAGGTCGAAGCGATTGCTTGTAGCTCCACAAGGAATTCACCGCGGTCTCAAATCGCGTGTTTTTATCAAACAGTTCCCATGCGTCCCGATAATGCTGTCTTATCCACTGCTTCTCTGAATCGTTGATCACTTTCAATTTTCTTGGAATGAACAACCTTGTAGAAAGAACAACATTGATTGCCGAGCATGGCGAAAAATCTTCTGTCCGCGAATCGCTCTGAACATGCCAATACAATTCGCAATTCAAAAGCGCGGACAATAGAACTATTGCAGATTGGGCATTCCAAACTCGAACTGCAAGCTCTTTGCCCTCTCCAACAACGCGCAACTGAGCTGTAGTTTTCCTAAGGACGGCAATCAAGACACCTAAATCGGTCTCATCTCCGCTGCCATATTTCATCACAGAATTTATCATGTCGTCCGGCGAGGCCTTGCACGTGGCCGGCAATAGAGAGAGGTGTTGCGTAAGCGGCAGCTCTTCGTCTATGGTTAATCCCATTAGGTATAGATATGAAGCAGCAGCCGATTCATTTACAACAATCATCATCTTCGCCCCCCTGCCATAGCGCTCTATACCTAATCCATCCGAACAGCGCCAAACTGAGAGACGTCGATTTCGCCCTACATGAGTTTGGGAAGCAATGCGTCACGCAGTTCGCCAAGAGCCTACGACTTGAGTATATTAGCCTATATGAGCTCAAGAATACCATTGAGCGTCGAAGTCGTTCTTTCTATTGCACAAGCTGGAGCAAACGGGACGTTCATCGACTTAATGTTTTTAATGCAAGCTTGGTCTGAACGGCACCAACAGTTCCAAGCCTAATAGCTTCCATGCCCATTGAGCTACGAAGAAAGAAATACGACCACGCCGCAAAGTCGCCTTTAAACGAAGTAAGTTTGCTGCAATTCTCTGTGAGGTTTGCCTCATCGAGCGTTTTTCCGATATACGCCGTAAGGCCAATCGTTCCGACAACGGAAACAATTAGATCGCCAGTGTTGACAACGTAGCGCGAAATATTAGATCGTGTTTCATCGTCGATATATAGCATTTCCGAAGTGAGTAAGAGAACAGAAGCGTTGTTTAAGTCGCGGACTCGAATATATGGATGAGAGTTTGCCTCTGCAATTAGCTCTGAACCTTTAGGGAGCCTCTAACCGCCCTTGACTTCGCAGAATGACTCGACTGAACGGTAATGATTTTCTCGCTTGTTCTCTTCAATTGTTTGAGCAAAAAGGGCTTCTCCGAGTTCAGCTAAATAATCATTTACCGGAACATAGGCCTGCACTTCAGAATTGTTTCCATCGAACCAAGGGGAAAGGAGCCCCCGGTGGAAGCGATGATCAATATGGTTCTAACACAGATGTAGCCGGTTCTAGACTATCTGCAGATAAAGCAATCTTAAAAGCAGTGCTCGAAAGCACTATGTGTAGCCATGCCGAAAGCAGCGTGCCCAGCAACTCGAGTCTACTCGGTCTCTTCCTTACCGACAAGGAAGTCGAGGGGTGCTCTCCGAGAACAATCGCGTACTACGAAAGCACCCTCAAACCATATGAGGCATGGATGGAAGAGAAGACGATGCTGAGCGAAGACGGCCGAATCGTCAGGGTGGACAACCCATGGTGTTCGTTCTACATCGACACCGAGCTGGCACCTGCGCTAGACGAGAGCAGGTGCGGGAAATGGATGTTCCACTTCAACGATATCGAGTTCGCGGAGGAAGTCTGCCGCAAGGCGGCCCTCGGAATGGTCGTCGCGGAATGCAAGCACAGCTCATTCGAGTCCGTTATCGAGAACGGCAGAGGCGTCGCCTGCTTCTACCTGAACTTGGACGACGTCGAAGCACATCGCCGCGTTGTCGCATTCATGTTGGAGCATGGCCTGGTTCGGAAGACGAAGTCGGGGAAGCTGTATAACATCGGCTTCAAGTTGGATGACCAGGCACGGGCGGGAGAATATGGAGCCGGTTTCAAGGCACGAATCACGTTGAGCGATCGCTCGAATTAGGCGAATTTTACCTGCGAAGAACAATGAAGGGCGGGGGTGTATCGGCTAATGCCGAACACCCCCGCCCTCGACGCGGTTAAAATAGCGAATGATTGAAGCGGATCAGCCTGGTTCCGCCCTCTCCCCTAGTCCCGCTTAAACAGATCCCTCGTGTACACCTTGTCCGCAACGTCCGCGAGCTCGTCGCTCCAGCGGTTGGCGACAATCACGTCGCAGCCGGCCTTGAAGGCCTCCAGGTCGTGCGTGACCTCGGAGCCGAAGAACTCCGGCGCGTCCAGCGTGGGCTCGTAGACCACCACGGGCACGCCCTTGGCCTTCACGCGCTTCATGACGCCCTGGATGGAGCTCGCGCGGAAGTTGTCGGAGTTGGACTTCATCGTCAGGCGGTAGACGCCCACGACCGGCTTCTCCTTGCCGGCGTACACGCGGTCCCACACCATCTGCAGCACCTCGTCGGCCACGAAGTCCTTGCGGGTGCGGTTGGCCTCCACGATGGCCTCGATCAGGTTCTGCGGCACGTCCCTGTAGTTGGCCAGCAGCTGCTTGGTGTCCTTGGGCAGGCAGTAGCCGCCGTAGCCGAAGCTGGGGTTGTTGTAGTGGCTGCCGATGCGCGGCTCCAGGCACACGCCGTCGATGACGTCGCGCGTGTTGAGGCCGCGGACCTCGCAGTAGGTGTCGAGCTCGTTGAAGTAGGCCACGCGCAGCGCCAGGTAGGTGTTGGCGAAGAGCTTTACGGCCTCGGCCTCGGTGGTGCCCAGCACGAGCTCCGGGATGCCCCTGGAGCCGTCGGCGTTCACGCGCTCCAGCTCGGCTGGGTCCGCCCCTTGGGCAAGCAGGCGTGCGAAGCGCTCGGCCGCGGCGACGGCGTCGGCGTCCTCCTTCGGCGCGCCCACCACGATGCGGCTGGGGTGCAGGTTGTCGTAGAGAGCCTTGCTCTCACGCAGGAACTCGGGGCTGAAGAAGACCTTGCTGTCGCCCAGCCTCTCGCGCAGGCCCGCGGTGTAGCCGACGGGGATCGTCGACTTGATGACGATCCAGGCGTCCGGGTTCACCGAGCGCACGGCGGCGATGGCGGCCTCGACGGAGCTCGTGTCGAAGAAGTTCCTGTCCGAGTCGTAGTTGGTGGGCGTGGCGATGACGGCGTAGTCGGCACCCGTATATGCCTCGGCCACGTCGACGGTGGCGTGCAGGTCGAGCTCGCGCTCCCCCGCTTTAGCCTCCGCCAGGAAGCGCTCGATCTCGTCGTCCTGGATGGGCGAAACGTAGTTGTTGATCTTTGCGACCTTCTCGGGCACGATGTCCAACGCGTGGACCTCGTTGTGCTGCGAGAGCAGGACGGCGAGGGACAGGCCGACGTAGCCGGTACCGGCAACAGCGATCTTCATGTCATTCTCCAATTGTCAAAGAACAGGTTAAAAATAGCCCCAACAACCGTTGAGGCTTAAAAGCTAGAGACTCTTCCTCCACACCATCTTGTCCACGACGCCGGTGTAGCTCTGGATGATCTTGACCACCTTGGTGGAGACGGTCTCGTCGGCGTAGTCGGGAACGGGGGCCTCGGGGAGCGACCCCTCCGCGTCGAGCTCGACGGCGGTGTGGACGGCCTGCAGCAGCCCCTTCTTGGAGATGCCGGCCAGCGTGAAGCAGGCCTTGTCCAGCGCCTCGGGGCGCTCGGTGGAGGTGCGGATGCACACCGCCGGGAAAGGATGCCCGACACTCGCGAAGAAGCTGGACTCCTCGGGCAGCGTGCCGGAGTCGGACACCACCGCGAAGGCGTTCATCTGCAGGCAGTTGTAGTCGTGGAAGCCCATGGGCTCGTGCATGCGCACGCGCGGGTCGAGCTCGAAGCCGGTGGCCTCCAGGCGCTTGCGGGAGCGCGGGTGGCAGGAGTACAGGATCGGCATGTCGTATTTCTCCGCGAGCGCGTTGATGGCGGTGAACAGGCTCGTGAAGTTCGCCTCGGTGTCGATGTTCTCCTCGCGGTGGGCGGACAGCAGCATGTAGCGCTTGGGCTCCAATCCGAGCTCGGAGAGGATATTCGATGCCTCGATCTTATCAAGGTTCGCGCGCAGGACCTCGGCCATGGGCGAGCCCGTGACGTAGGTGCGCTCCGGGGCGCAGCCGGTGTCCTTGAGGTAGCGGCGGGCGTGCTCGGAGTAGGCCAAGTTGACGTCGGAGATCACGTCGACGATGCGGCGGTTGGTCTCCTCGGGCAGGCACTCGTCCTTGCAGCGGTTGCCCGCCTCCATGTGGAAGATGGGGATGTGGAGCCTCTTGGCCGCGATGGCGGACAGGCAGCTGTTGGTGTCGCCCAGGATCAGCAGCGCGTCGGGCTGCACCTGCACCATGAGCTTGTAGCTCGCGGCGATGATGTTGCCCACGGTCTCGCCGAGGTCCGCGCCCACGGCGTCCAGGTAGACGTCCGGGTCGGCGAGCTCCAGGTCGCGGAAGAAGATGCCGTTGAGCGTGTAGTCGTAGTTCTGCCCGGTGTGCGCCAGCAGGCAGTCGAAGTGGCGGCGGCACTTCTTGATGACCTCGGACAGCCGGATGACCTCGGGGCGGGTGCCCACGATGACCAGGAGCTTCAGGCGTCCGTCATCTTTGAAGTGAATATTTACCGTGTTATCCATTCGAATCCTTTCTCGGAGGAAGCCAATTCAACAGAGTCGCAATGGCAAGAGAATCATTGAACACCGTTCGTCGACCCTTATCGGGTCCTCGCCCTCGTCGATTTTGAGGCGACCGAGATGACGAGCCCGCGCTCGTACTCGTTCATCGAGAGCTTCCAACAAAGGAACGAGTAGACGGCAGCCGTGAGGCAGCCCGCGAGGAGCAACCCCGACCAGCCCCTGACGGGGAAGATGCGGTCCAGGACGATGCTGACCCCAAGCGTGACCGCGGCAGGTAACAGCCAGCTCCCGAATGTGTCGGCGAAGAAGCGCTTGAGATCGATCCTAAGGGAGTTCCTATAGATGACGTTCTGCCCGATGGTCCTCAAAAAGTAGGCGATACAGATGGAGAGGCATCCACCAAGGGCGCCGAGGGGCACGGAGAGGACGAAGCCGAGAACGACGTTGCAGACGGCCATGGCGAGGAATACGAATGCCTTTGCTCGCACCTGCCCCGCCGCAGTGATCGCCGTGACGCCGACGAGCTGCGGAAGCTCGACGAGGCTGGGGATAATGAGCAGGAGAGTACACAGCCAGAGACCGTCGTACCCGTTGCCCATCCAACACTGTATGAACCAGCCGCCGAGACCGAAGAAGCAGACCTCGATGAAGCCGATGATATACAGTTGCACCCTGCCGAAGCGGACCATGAGGGTCTGTAGACCCTCACCAACGCCGACGACTGCGCGAGAGACCTTCGGCATGAACATGCCGTTCAGGGCACTCGCAACCGTGTAGACATAGCTCTCGAGCGACGAGGCGAGACCGAAGAGCGCGACCTCGGAAGTGGCAGCGGTGATGGCGATGATGGAGGGCATAACCGCGAAGATAAACCGTTGGCAGACCTGGCCGACCATGACCCACACGGAGAAACCGACCACCTCGCGAGCGAGCCCCGAGTCCCAGCCAGCGAGGTCCGCCCTCGCCTTGGTGCCCCTATGGACGAGCACGAGCTTGGCGAGTGTGGTGACAACACTGACGGCGGCGTTGACGATAACGAGCGCTACGACCCCCCCAGCCCATCAGGAGGGTCACGACGATGAGGAGCACAGTCAGCACCTTTTGGATAAGATTGCACGCGTTAAGGGCGACGAACCGTTCGTTGGCAGTGAGGATGCCGTTCAGGGGCGCGAACGGGAAGGAGAAGATGCTGTAGAACGCAACAATGACGAACAGCGTCTTGAAAACGGGCATCTGCTCTGGCGTGAGACCGGAGTAAAGACCATCGATATTGAAGAATACGACCACGAGGGCGACGGCGATGAGAAAGGTTATCGCGATATAGGTCTTATAAACAATGCCCAGGAACATCCCGACGGCATCCTCTTTGCCCTCCGCATAGTACTTCGAGAGAAAGCGCGAGACGGAATCTCCGAGCCCGAAATCGAGCAGAAAGAAATTGACGACGGAGAGAGCGAGGGTGTAGAGACCGTAATCGTCCGCACCGATGCAAGAGATCATCCAAGGGGTGTAGATGAGCCCCGCAACAGTGTTGAAGGCAACGGCACCATAGGATAGAACGGCGCCGGCTTTGTATTGGTTAACTTTCACTGTTCTCTCTCCATTAATTCAGAAGGTTCGGCAGTTTGCTCTTCAATAGGCACTCTTCGTCCTATGCAGTAGAGAGGAAGCAAATAGAACCAGAGAACTATGGTCATGTATTGACTCCAGTCACCGCGCTGTCCACTAATTACAACAAACACGGCAAAAATGAGGTAAGCGATAGTCCAGATGGACTGATCCCCACCCTCCTCCAATCGTTTGTAATAGCTCTCATCAAGAACGGTGCAAACGACCCCCCAAATGAAAGGAGCCAAAAAAATACCGACAAGACCAAAAACAGCATATCCTTCTCCAAGGACGCTATTGCCAGCAGTTGAGTAACCCGTAGCAGCCAAACCAGGATTAATTTGCTTAAGCACCTGCATGCTAAGCGGCTCTGGCTTAAATTCCCAAATCGACCGAGGAATAAAAGCAAATAAAGGCTTCAGATACACAACAGGATTAATCAAGTCGATGTGAGTACTAAGCAGTTCATTAAACCAGTGATAGCTAAAGCTAAAGTCAGTGCTTTCGAAAATATAATCAATATCAAAAATGGTTTTGAAGGAGATTGACTCTCCCAGTCCAAAGCAACGAATGAAATTTAAAAATACCATTACAAAAAGTAAAGCAACGATACTGAATGCTGTATAAACAACTTGCTGGTGTATAGAAGTATGTCTTAGACTAAAAATGACAAGCATTGCAATGATAGAAATTAAAAAGAGTCGCGTAAAACCAAATAATAGGGTCATAACGATGTATATCAAAAGAGATATAAGCGCACGTCTCTTGTCTTTTTCATTATTTGCAGTAACCCACAGAGCCAAAACGCACGGGACGAGTAGGTGGATTGCAAAAGTGAACGAGGATCCAATTCCTTCATCCCCCAAAGTAAGCTGCTTGGAGGTCATTTTTCCAGATAAAACTTGAGAGATACCCCCTACACCAATTTGCGAGATTAGAAGCGCAACGCTAACGGTAAGGAAAATCCAGAATAAAACCCAGGCAACGGATTTATTTGGAGCAATAATTTCAGATTTTGATGGTCTTGGTATTCCGCTCCTTTTCAATCGACCAATTGTTCCCCCAACTGTGAAAGCAAGGATGCCAATAAAGGCATAAAGATCAATTGTCGAGGCATTTATATAGAGAAGCTCGTCAACCGTAAGCGGATAGAGGACAAAAATCATGAAGTAGCAGAGCATCCAAACCGTAGAAGAGGATAGAAACCTGCCCCTACGATAGTTGGAAGCAAAATTAAAAATAATAATTAATGTGATCAGCAGTTTCAAAGCTATGCCCTGTCGGTTTCAAGTCCGATACTCATTCGAGCAATGTCCGAATACAGGAAATGATTCTTCGAAATCTTTGCGACCTCGTTCATATCGCAAAGAACTTCGGGGCTTTTAATTCTCTCGATATCCGCCTTAAGGGACTCTGAGTCATCACCGCTTGTGAAAGCAACATTTCCGCCGCAATCAACATGCGTAGTACCATCCCAATACTTGATAAGCAAAGGCTTTTCCATGGCAACTGCCTGCTCCCAATAAACAGAATGACGTCCAGGAAAAGCGGCTAAATCCGCTACAGAAAAATAATCATAAGATTCCGAAGTGTTGGCCCAAGGTACGTAAGAGATACGTTCGCAAGAAAGCCTTTCCTCGAACTCTGCCTTCATAGTGGGGACGACAGGACCAAACACAAGAAGCTTTACGCGTTCATCCATTTCGACGACAGCATCCATAAGCGCGAGGACTTGTCTCTTGGCCTCATCGATCTTTCCGCCGGTTACGATTATAAAATCATCATCGCAAAAACCAAAGCGCTGTTTAACCTTAGCTACCGAAGCAGGATCAGAAGCCCGCTTCACCTCATCGTCATCGGCGCCCATGACAAGAAGCTGACACTTTTCCTTGGGAAGCCCGTAGTTTTCCTCCAGAAATTCGACACGTGCGGGAAGAACTCCCCAAAATCGTTCTGTATAGGGCAGCGCAAGCTGGGCCTCATGACGCCAGATAATCCTATGAAGAATATGAAGCGAAACCCAGTTGCTAGCGCTGTTCGAATAATCTGCATGGCTATCAATGAATAGCTTGACGTTGGGGTGTGCCTTTACATAATTAACGATAATTGGCATATCGCCAAACTGGCAGCCGTGGCAGAAAATAATATCAGGCGAAGCGGCTGCAACCGCTTCGCCGGTTCCTATGTAGTGACGCAATCTCTGCAATTGAGGATTCGAATGTTTGTACTGCAGCCTTGTAACTTTAATGCCATTCTCGTTTAAATAAGAGTAAGACGATTTTTCAATGTAAGAGGTCTCTCCATTGTTATCAAAGGACTGCATAGAGGCAATTATCTCAACCTCATACCCAAGTTTCTTATGAAACTTGGGTAACAAATTCTCCTGATAAGAATAGTTATCGATATAGAAACTAGCCAAACAGATATGTAAGATTTTCATCGGCTGTCCTTAACGAAGCGCTGAATAAATAAATCAGGGTTATCAAATGAATTGCTTGCTTCGGTTAGGCGAGCGTCATCCCAAGTCCACCATTCCGACGAAATCAAGTCGGATATTTGACTACTAGAGAACCTATACCGAAGCAAGCGCGCTGGATTGCCGGCTACAATTCCATAGGCGGGCACATCTTTTGTGACAACGCTGCCTGCTCCAATAACAGCTCCAACACCGATTGAGACTCCAGAAAGGATGGTTGCCCCAGCCCCAATCCAAACGTCAGATGAAATAACGGTCTTATTTGTTATTGCATCTTTAAATTGGGAGAAATTTTTTCTCATCACGTTATTTCCTTCACAGAATACCGGTGAGGTTGAAACGTATGACATCTGATGGGACGCCCCGCCTATACGGCAGCAATCTGCAATAGAGCAGAATGAACCAATCTGCGCGTTAACCGTGAAGCAATCGTGCCCGATATAAGAATAACGACCAAGACTAGTGTTGTTAAGTTGCGTACCGGAACACACGCGCGAGGTGCGGTGAATAGTGCAGTCGGTAATAGCCGGAGGCTGTAAAATTGCTCTTAGGCCCTTTGCGACATAGCGCTTCAAATCCATGCTGGACTAAACTTCCTCGTAGTAGGTGTCGGGGTTCTCGGGGTCGAAGGGCTCGTTGGCCCACATGACGGTCACGAGGTCCTCGGTGTCGGACAGGTTGGTGATGGAGTGCGTGTAGCCCGGGATCATCTCCACGGCGCGCATGTCGGAACCCGAGACGATGTACTCGTCGACGGGGAACGGGTTTCCATCGGAGTCCTCCCCCACCTTCCTGAGCTTGATCGACGCGGTGCCGGAGACCACCAGGAACCTCTCCCACTTGCTCATGTGCCAGTGGTTGCCCTTGGTGATGCCGGGCCTCGAGACGTTGATGGAGACCTGGCCGCGCTCGGGCGTTCGCAGGAACTCGGTGAAAGAGCCGCGGCCGTCCACGTTGGGCCTGAGGCCGTAGGCGAAGTGCCCCGGCTCGTAGTAGGACAGGAACGTGCTCCAGAGCTTCTTGGAGAAGGAGCCCTCCGTCAAGTCGGGCACCGCGAGCGTCTCGCGGCTGTCGCGGAAGCCGTCGAGCAGGCAGACGATCTCGCCCAGGGTCTTCACGTCGGTCTTAGGGACGTAGCAGAACTCGTCACCCTCTACCCTCTCGAGCCCCTCGTAGCCGCAGCGGTGCTCCTCGCCCAGCAGCGCGCCCAGCATCTCGTCGACGAGGTCGTCGATGTAGAGGAGCTCCAGCTCCACGGATGGGTCGTTCACGGTGTAGGGGCGGCCGTTGGCGATGGCGTCGCAGAAGGTCGCCACGGCGGAGTTGTAGCGCGGGCGGCACCACTTGCCGTAGAGGTTGGGGAAGCGGTAGATGAGCACGGGCGCCCCCGTGCGCTCCGAGTACTCCCGGAACAGGCCCTCCCCCGCGAGCTTCGACTCGCCGTATACGGAGCCCTCGAAGCGGCCGGACAGGCTCGCCTGCGCGGAGCTGGAGAGCATGACGGGGCACCTGTTGCCGTGGCGCTCGAGGGTGTCCAGCAGCGTGGACGCGAACCCGAAGTTGCCCTCCATGAACTCCGCCTGGTCCTCGGGGCGGTTGACGCCCGCCAGGTTGAAGACGAAGTCGGCGCGGGAGCAGAAGTCCTCCAGCTCACCGGGCGCCGAGTCGAGGTCGTACTCCATGACCTCGAGGGGAAGGAGTTGCTGGAATTTGGCGCGGCGGTCCTTGCCGTCCCTTATGTTCTTGAGGGCGCAGCAGAGGTTCCTCCCGACGAAGCCCCTCGCGCCGGTGACGAGGACGCGCACCCTACTGCACCGCCTCGTGCTCGCGGCCCTCGAGTGCCAGCTGCACGTACTCGGCGGTCTTGATCTTGGCGATGGTGCCCGCCACGTCGAGTCTCTCGGTGTTGTGGGAGGTGTAGGACTCGTCGGCCTGGGTCTCCACCTCGCCGTCGACGACGAACTTGTCGTAGTTGAGGTCGCGCGAGTCGCAGGCCACGCGGTAGTAGCCGCCCATGTCCTCGGACCTCAGGCGTTCCTCGCGGGTCATGAGGGTCTCGAAGAGCTTCTCGCCGTGGCGGGTGCCGATCACCTGGGTGCCCACGCGGCCGAAGACCTTCTGGACCGCCTCGGCGAGGTCGCCGATTGTGGAGGCCGGCGCCTTCTGGATGAACAGGTCGCCGGGGTTGGCGTGCTCGAAGGCGAACTGCACCAGGTCGACCGCCTCGTCCAGGTTCATGAGGAAGCGGGTCATGTTGGGGTCGGTGACCGTGAGCGGCTCGCCCTTCCTGATGCGGTCGATGAACAGCGGGATGACGCTGCCGCGCGAGCACATGACGTTGCCGTAGCGGGTGCAGCAGATGGTGGTGCGGCCGGCGCCGTTTCGGGCGTTGGCATAGATGATGGACTCCATCATGGCCTTGGACTTGCCCATGGCGTTGATGGGGTATGCGGCCTTGTCGGTGGACAGGCACACGACGCGGTCGACGCCCTCCTCGATGGCGGCATGCAGCACGTTGTCCGTGCCGATGACGTTGGTGCGCACGGCCTCCATGGGGAAGAACTCGCAGGAGGGAACCTGCTTCAAGGCTGCGGCGTGGAAGATGTAGTCCACGCCGTGCATGGCGTCGCGCACAGACTGCGGGTTACGCACGTCACCGATGAAAAAGCGCACCTTGCCAGCGAGCTCGGGTCTCTTCTCCTGTAGGCGGTGGCGCATGTCGTCCTGCTTCTTCTCGTCCCGACTAAAGATGCGGATCTCGGCCAGGTCGGTGTGCATGAAGTGCTTCAGCACGGTGTTGCCGAAGCTCCCAGTGCCGCCGGTGATCATCAGGGTCTTGTCTTTGAAAACCGTCGGATTATCCATTGAAGTGCCTCTCAATCAAGTCGCATGACCTCTTTACGTCGTAGTTCTCTTCTAGATACGCCCGCCCCTTCGCGCCCATGGTCGCGGCGGTCCCGGGCGCGAAGCGCGCGCAGGCGCGCAGGAACTCATCGGGATCGGTGCTACCGCACCGGAAGCCGAAACCGTTCTCCTCCGCTATGGTCCCGACGTCAGTTGAGGGGTCCACGGCGGCGACGACGGGCTTGGACGCCTTGAGGTAGCTCAGCAGGCGCGAGGGGAAGTTGGGGATGGTGAACCGGTGGTCGAGGAAGAGCAGGCAGACGTCCGCCGACGAGACGAGGTCATCGAACTCCTCGACGGGCAGCATCGGGTAGAGCCTCGCGTGGGCGGGACGGGACTCTGAGAAGTACTCCTCAAGCCTGGGGCGATCCGTGCCGGCGCCCGCTATGGCGAAGTAGCCCACGGGATTTATCTCATTGGCCTTCAGGCATTCGATGAGGAAACCGATGTCCTGCGGCTTGCCGAGGCTCCCGCCGTAGACGAAGACCATCTCCCCCGCGGGAAGCCCAAGCTTAGCGCGGAGCGCGGGCACGTCCGGGACGGGACGGGGCGCGACAGCGACGCTGTTGGGGTTGACCTCCACGGAGCCGGCGTCGATCCAGGGCTCGTGCTCGAGCAGATATGCCCTATTGGCCTCCGACATGCACCCGATGTAGTCCGCGAGCTCGTAGGACTCCCTCTCGGTCGCTTTGAAATGTCGGTACACGAGTCCCATGGGGCCAGACTCCCTCAGCATGCCCAGGTCGAGGGAGTTCTGGGGGAATATATCCTTGAGCAGAAGGTATGCCTTTGCCCCAGTGTGCCTCTTGACCTTGCCGATGAAGCCACAGAGCGTCGTCGGGGGCGTCGTGTAGACGACGAGGTCAAACCGCTCGTCGTCGAAGTAGCGCCGGAAGGCGGACCAGTACCTGCCGCCGATGGAGAGCGTCGCCACCCCCTTCTCGAGGAGGCCGCTCTTGGTGACGTTGCCGACGGCGACCTTCAGGAGCCGGACGCCGCAGGAATCGGAGAACTCAGTCGGCAGGCCGGAGCGTCTCTCCCTGGGCACCATTGCACAGACGTCGTGGCCGCGTGAGGCGAGCTCCCTCAGGAGGTCGCTGTAGATTCCGGGCCTGTCCATGGTCTCCATGGAGACCATGCAGGCGAAGAGGATCCTCATTGGGACGACTCCCTTCTCATATGCCTTGCGGGAACGCCGACATACGTGCCGGGCTCGGTTATATCCTTGACGACGACCGCGCCGGCCCCGACCATCACGTCCGCGCAGACGGAGACGTTGTTCGAGACAGTGGCCCCGGCCCCTACCCAGGTGCCGTCGCCGAGCGCGACCGTGCCGGCGAGGTGGGCGCCGACGGCTACGTGGCACCAGTCCCCGACGGAGCACTGGTGGTCGACGGAGGCGCAGGTGTTCACGATGGAACCCCTGCCCAGAGAAGCGCCGGCGTTGACGGCCGCGCAGGGCATGATCACGGAGCCCTCGCCGATGGCGGCGCTGGCGGAAATGACTGCTGAGGGGTGCACGAGCGTGACGGGGGTGAAGCCGGCGGCGATAAAGCGCTCCGTCAGCGAGCGGCGGATGGCGGGATTGCCGATCGACACGAAGAAGCGGCACGGGCGCTGCGTGAGCGCGTTGGAGACGGACCCGACGACCTCGTGCGGGAAGCCGGGTCCGACGCATGGGTCGTCGTCGGCGAACCTGATGCCCGAATATCCCATGAGCTCGGCGATCTCAGCACATACGAGGCCGTGCCCGCTCGCGCCGACCATGAGGAGCCCCGCGCGCGAATCTTTAGCTGGCATCCCGGGTCTCCTTGCTCTCATCGCCCATGAACTCGGGCATGGTCGCCTCGCCCTCGGCGCTAATGCCGGAGCGGCGGAGCGTCGCCAGGATGGTCCTTAAGAAAATGGAGGCGTCGAGACCGAGGGACACGTTGTCCACGTACTCGACGTCGTAGAGGAACTTCTCGTCCCACGATATAGAGTTGCGGCCGTTGACCTGGGCGAGTCCAGTGAGCCCGGGGCGCGCCTCGTGCCGGCGGCGCTGCTCGGCACTGTAGCGCGGGAGGTACTTCACCAGTAACGGCCTCGGCCCGATAATCGACATGTCACCCCTCACGATGTTAAACACCTCGGGCAGCTCGTCCAGGCTCGTGGAGCGCAGGACGCTGCCGAACTTGGTCAGGCGCTGCTCGTCAGGCAGCAGGTTTCCGTCGGCGTCGCGCTCGTCGGTCATCGTGCGAAACTTATATAGGTTGAACACTTTCTCGTCGCGGCCGGGACGCGGCTGGCGGAACAGCACAGGGCTGCCCAATTTTACGCGCACAAGAATTGCCACGATCGCCAGTACCCACCAGAAGAGAATGAGCAGGACAAAAGACAGGCACAGGTCAATGACTCGTTTGCCATATCGCTGATAGAACGTCTCGTTACCAAGCCTACTCAAAACAACGCCTAATAACTTCGATGATTACGTCCTGCTGCTCGGGAGTCATCTTGTTGTCGGAGGGCAGACAGAGACCACGATAGAAGATGTCGGCGCCAATATCCAAAGGCAAGCCATCTGTACCCGTTGCACCGCCGGAAATATACGCGTTGGTCTTAGCTCGACCATTGCCCTCGCGCGTTACGAAAGCATTCATGCGATAAATAGGCTGCATGTGCATAGGCTTCCAGATGGGACGACCCTCGGCGTTAATGGCAGCAATAGCCTCAAGAATCTCGGTGGGGCAGCTCTTGCCAGGCTCGCTTACGTAAAGTGCCTCACTCTCGCCTCGAACCTGCTTGCACATTGCGCCAGTATCAATCAGCATGCAAGAAAGCCAGAAGTTAGGCTCGCAAACGTTGGGGTCATAGGGGTTCATGCTCACCGGCAGACCCTTAAAGCCCTCTTTGTAACGCATGTAAATAGCCTTCTTTTGGGCAATATGCTCCTCCAGATACGGAATCTGGCCACGCACGACACCGGCAATTACATTGCTCATGCGATAGTTATAACCAAGCTCCTCATGCTGGTACCAGGGAGCGGCTTCGCGCGACTGGGTCGACCATTTGCGCGTTTTATCGGCTGCCTCTTTGCTATCAGTTAAAAGCATGCCACCAGCGGAACCGGTAATGATCTTATTGCCGTTAAAGCTAATGGCGCTGATGTCACCAAACGTACCAGTCTGACGACCCTTATACGTGGCGCCAAGTGACTCAGCAGCATCCTCAACAAGGACAGCCCCGTGCGCATCGCAAATTGAACGAAGCTCTTCGACTTTGCCAGGCGTTCCGTAAAGATGCGCCGCCACAACGACCTTTGCAGTCGGATGCAGTTCAAAGGCCTTTTCAAGAGCGACGGGATCCATATTCCAAGTGTCACGCTCGGTATCGATAAATACAGGGACACCGCCCTCGTAAACAACTGGGTTCACCGTAGCGTCGAACGTCATATCGCTGCAAAGGACCTCATCACCGGGCTTAATTCCAGCGAGCTTCATGGCAAGATGCAAGGCAGAAGTACCGCAAGAAAGGGCAACGGCATACCCGCAACCAATCTTTTCGGCCATTTGGCGTTCGATTTCGTTGATATTCTCGCCTACCGTCGACATCCAGTTGGTCTCATATGCCTCGGTAATGTATTTGAGCTCATCGCCGTGCATGGTAGGCGAGCTTAGCCAAACCTTGTTCTCAAAGGGCTTAATGTCCATCGTGACTCCTTATCCCTAATCGTTAAACTGTGGATGATATGTAGGTACAACCTCAGCGAGCACGGACTTAACCGTGTCGTTTTCTTTGTCGAGGCAGTTATGAAGCTTCTCGAGCTTGTCTTTGATCTCTTCCATCTTGTCGGCCTCGGCTGTGGAAATGCGAATCTCGGAATGCTCGGTAGGCAGGAGCTGCTCGTTGTCCATAAGGAGCTCCTCATACATCTTTTCGCCAGGACGTAGGCCAACTTCTTTGATCTGGATATCTTTGCCAGGCTTAAGACCGCTCAGCGTAATAAGGTTGATGGCAAGGTCGTAAATCTTGACCGGCTCACCCATGTCCAGTACAAAAATCTCGCCACCATGCGCCAAAGCGCCGGCAGTAATGACAAGCTTGCTGGCCTCCGGGATGGTCATGAAGTAACGCGTGATGTCCTTGTGCGTAATGGTGATAGGGCCACCCTCACGAAGCTGGCGCTTAAACAGCGGGATGACCGATCCGTGACTACCCAGAACATTGCCAAAGCGAACAGCCGTAAAGATGGTCTTGCTGTTTGCCGCGTAATACTGAACGATCATCTCGTCCATACGCTTGGTGGCGCCCATTACATTTGTGGGATTAACGGCCTTATCGGTAGAAATCTGCACGTAGTGGCTGCACTGGTACTTGTCGGCAAGGCGCACGACGTTGAGCGTGCCAAAAACGTTATTCTCGATTGCCTCGCGGGCGTTGTGTTCCATAAGAGGAACGTGCTTGTGGGCTGCAGCGTGGAAAACAACTTGAGGATGGTACTTTTCAAAGACCTTGGTAATCGCGGGGAGATGTGTAATGGAGCCGATATAGACTTGAATATCAGTGCCTTGATCATGAGCGGTCTTGATGATGTCGTGATACAGCTCGTAGGTAGTGTTCTCGTAAATGTCGAACAACACGATTTGCGCAGGTTTTGCCGGAAGCAACTGACGTACAAGCTCTGAGCCAATAGATCCGCCGCCGCCCGTGACCAAAATGCGCTTACCGGTAACGTAACCCATCTGGTTAAGGTCAAGCGACTTCTCCTCACGAGAAAGCAAGTCACTGATCTCGACCTCACGAAGGGCAACCCTGCCTACACCATCCTGCGGAATATCGCGGACATTGGGGAGCGTGAGGACCCTAAGGCCTGTCTTCATACATAGGTCATAGATACGCTGACGCTCTTCATGCGTGGCGCTCGGAATTGCCACGACAATCTGCTCCGCTTCACAATCGTGCGCAATAGTAGGGATATCGGCGCAAGTACCGCAAACCTTAACGTCATGAATACGCTGATTTTGTTTATTGGGATCGTCATCAACGACGGCAACAGGATCTCCAACCATATCGGGATCGTTGCTGAGCATGCGCTTAATAGTTAGCGAACCGGTCTCCCCCGCTCCTACGATGAGCGTTCGAGGTAAATGAGCATCTGATTTGCTTTTAAAACGCCATGCCTGGCTACCATAAATGGCACGAATAGCGAAGCGGCCACCGCCGCAAATGATAAGAACAATGGCCCATGCCATGACGTCTTCACGAAGGGTCATGCCCTTGCCAAATAACAGGTTAAAGATAACGTCGCCAATGACTGAGCCTACCGTTACAGCTGAAACAATACGTCCAGCCTCGGAAATGCTCGCATAGCGCCACAAGCTGCTATACATGTGGAAGAACCAAAAGACGACAACGTTAACAAGCGCGAGCACAAGGATAGCCGGGCATGCTCCGGCCGCCCCGCTGAGCGTCGCCCAATGTTGTGTTCCCCACGATGCAACAAACACAGCAATAAAAGTTGCCGCAATGTCATATGCCATCAACGCATACGGTTCAAAGGCGCTCAGCTTCCCCTTTTGCTTTGCGCTCTTAGATTCGGTGTTCAAAATTAGTTCTTCTCTCCCCATTTAATCCCGTTGTCTACGTCCCCGCCCCCGGAGATCCTCCCTGTTCCGTTAAACAGTCGCCTGCAGCTAGGCGATCGCCTTTTTAAGGTTTCGCATGACGCGCTGCTCGGCCGAAAGCACGGCAAGGCCAACGCGGGCGGTTACGCGTCGGCCGCACAGATCGAGCTCCAAATAAGCAGTGCTCTTGCGTCTATTAATGGTTTTGATAAGGCCTTCGTGGCCCAGCAGCGGACCTGCCGTCACTACGACCTGATCACCGTCTTTTAGGGCCTCGCTCATGGGCACTACGCGGTCTCCCCTATGCGTAAAGCCGCCAATAAGCTGGACCTCTTCTTTTGCCAGCGGCACAAACTGACCGTCCTGGGATAACACCCGGGCAAAGTCGTCCATACGCAGCAGATACTGTTGCACGGTGCGGGGATCTGCCGTATCGCAGATAAGGTAACCGGGAAAGAGCGGCTTGGTCGTATCGACCCATTCGCCGTGTACTTTAATCTCGGTTTGAAATTGGGGATAAAAGAGCTCCTGCATGGCACCAGCCGGCACCATACGCTCGATGCGCTCGCACATTACGTCTTCGCGACCGTTAATGACCTGGATCACATACCACACGAGCACCACCCCCTTGCTGTCTTACGTGTGGCTCACGGGGTTTGGGTATGGCTTCGCCAGGGCGCTTGTGCGCGAAGGCGCTCCATATTCAAACCCTGAGCCCAGTCAGACAAGCACGTGGCTCTGCCCCACCGTGAACGGTATGTATAGAAGCAGTTGCTAGAGTCGCGGACGTGTATCGCAAAAATAACCGCGACCCCAGCTGGCTGCGTGCGACCCAGTCAAGCGGGTACAAAACTGAACCGCACGCAAACAGCTGCAGGACTGCTGTGGTTTGCCGAACGCAACTTATTGCACAGCGTAATGCGAACTTATAAAAAGCCACAAAAACTAATGCAAAATCGCGCATGGCAATCGATATTGGAGCTCGTGGTGTTTCTGGCACCGCCGTTACGGCCGGATGCTGATCGACCCTGCGCTTTGCAACTTGCTGGAGCCGCGAGCACAGATGAACTCATGTAACGTTAGGTATCCTAGCACAAGCTGTTAGTGAAACTGATTTGGCTTGTGGAGGACACTTATCGTTCATTTAACGTGTTCAAGTGGGTTGTTTTGGGATGTTGTTCACATTGATGCAGGTTATTGAGGTACTGGCGGTGATTAGGGACGTTCCTGAAGCCCATATGGAGCGGCGACCTACACTGATAATCGCGTTTGTCTAACAAACTATGTACAGACATGGGAAAAAATTGTGCAACTTTTGGTTGGCGTAGGCGGGGTTTGTGGCGCTAGCTATTTTGACATGAAAAAGGCCTTCGGAATACCGAAGGCCTTTGCATTCACGATGGTGGAGACGAGGGGGATCGAACCCCTGACCTCTTGACTGCCAGTCAAGCGCTCTCCCAGCTGAGCTACGCCCCCGTGACGTGGAGATACTATAGGGGAAGTTGGCACGGCGTGCAAGGACTTTTTTGGGTCAGATTCTAAATGCCTATTGATATAGGTAAGCGATGGCGGTGCCGGTGTGGACTTGGATCGTGGCTGTTGACCTGACGACGTTACTGATGCCCGTGTCGGCCAGCAGGCCCAGCGGGCTGTGGTCTAGCTCCCATTCCAGGCCGCGCTCGCTTACCTCGGTGTTGGGGGCAATGGCGATGATGGAGAACGTTTTGCCTTCGGCGCTTTCGATGGTCCACGATTCGCCAGCGCGAAGGATGCGGGCGACTACCTTGTCCTCGGCAATCCAGACTGCGGCGTCATCGTAGCCTGCAAGCAACCCCAGTACGGAAAGCGCCATATCAGGACGGCCACCCGTGGTGCAGGTCGCAACCACGTCGGCACCCGGCCAACGACGGCGAACGGAATCGAGCGCTAGCGCCAGATCGGTATAGTCCTTGTAGGGATTGTGGCGCTCTACTTCGAAGTCTTTGGCGGCTTCGACTAGCGCTCGGCCCTTATCGCTAACCGTGTCGGCGTCCCCTACATATACATCGCAGCCCAGTTCCGCGCCCAGCAGCGCATCGAGTCCGCGGTCCACGGCGACAACGTGGTCGCACTCCCCCGCCAGCTGACGCAGCAAATCCGCGCTCGCCACCACGGGCGAGCCGCAGACCACTAACACCTTACAAGCCACAGCTCTCGCCTATCCCTCAAACGTAAGAACGCGGGCCAGATCCAGTTCCTCATAGCTATCGATAAAGATGTCGCAGTTGGCACGCACCTCATCGCGCTCCATACGGCCGTGCGGGTCATAGATACCCACGCGCTTAAAGCCTGCAGTGCCAGAGCTCTTTAGGCCAAAGACGGCGTCCTCAAACACCCAGGCGCGCTCAAACTTGCAGCCGTGGCGCTCCTCAAGGCGGCGCAGCGCCAGCTCATACACATCGGGGAACTGCTTGGAGCGGCCCGCCTCGCCCGTCGTGGTAATAAACTCCATATAGCGATCAAGGCCGGCGCCCGCAAGTGCAGACTTAACCAACTCGGCGGGCGTGGACGTGGCAACGCACATGGCAATACCGGCCTCCTGCGCCTGCTTCAAAAATGCAAGCAGGCCCTCACGCGGCGGCACCTTGGAGTAGCCATCGATCAGGATGTCGCTCAGCTCGTGGTAGAGCTCTTCGCCATTTTCGCCAATACCCCAGATGTCGTGGTAGGCCTGGCACTCATCCTCGAGCGACAAATGCTCAAACTGAGCAAAATCATCGACCGTCACGTCAACTCCGTGGCGGTGCAATAACTCGGGCTGGGCATAGGCCCAAACGGGGGTGCTATTAACCAGCGTGCCGTCGCAATCGAAAATAAAAGCAACACTTGGGGCAGCGATGTGGTTCATAAACGAGCCTTTCGATGTCAAATGGTAAACAACCTGCTAAAAACGTTTTACCTAACGTCAACCTAACAATCTAGAAACGCTAATTGGTAAAACTGTCAAGAGTTTTACCACGGCAATTCTGCAAGTGGTATAAACATGGCGCTTACCGATTAAACGCCCCTGCAAATCCTCTTTCGTTCATAAAAGTAACGTACAGGTGCTATCTTATTTTGTGCCGAAAGTTCCACCGAGCACGCGAGGTGGAACGAATCATAGAACTATCGCCGTCCCTTCGATTCGTGCAGCCTTGGACCTTTCGCATCTAGTCACCAAGGCAACACGCTGCCGCGTCATGATGGGATCAAACGTGAGCGATACAAAGCTAAAGCCAGCAACAAAAAAGCCTGCTACCCGTAAAGCCGCCCCGCACGCGCCGGAGCTCACCAAGGACGATGTCTACCTGTTTGGCATTGGAATGTGGGAGCGCAGCTGGGAAAAGATGGGCGCGCACCCCGACACGCAGAACCGTACGCGCGGCTGGCGTTTTTGCGTTTGGGCGCCCGGCGTAAAGAGTGTTCACGTCATTGGCGAATTTAACGACTGGGACGAGCAAGCCAACCCGCTGGTGCCCATGCATACGAGCGCTATTTGGGAAGGTTTTATTCCTGGCGCCAAGCAGGGCCAGCTCTATAAATATCTCATCGAGACCAACGAGGGCGAAAAGCTCTACAAGGCCGATCCGTACGCCTTTAAGGCCGAGTGCCCTCCGGGTACCGCCAGCGTGCTGTGGACCCTCGATGGCTACCAGTGGAACGACGCGGCTTGGCTCAAGCGACGCGCCGGCCATAACCACATGTCGCAACCCCTTAACATCTACGAGGTGCATATTGGCTCGTGGAAGCGCCACGGCGACGCGCCGCAGGGCGAGCCCGACGAGTACGGCAACTACCCCGGTCCCATGGACCCCTTCCCCGCGCAGCGCGGTGAGTTTTACACCTACGACGACCTGTCGGTGGAGCTCGTGGACTACGTCCGCGATATGGGCTATACGCATATCGAAGTCATGCCGCTCATGGAGCATCCCTTCGATGGCTCCTGGGGCTACCAGACGACCGGTTACTACGCCGCCACGTCGCGCTACGGCGACCCGCAGCAGCTCATGCACTTTATCGATGCGTGCCACGAGGCAGGCATCGGCGTGATCATGGACTGGGTTCCCGGCGGTTTTTGCGCCGACTCCCACGGCCTTGCCACCTTTAACGGCCACATGCTGTTTGAGCACGAGATTCACCCCAACTGGGGCACGCACAAGTTTGACTTCGCCCGCGGCGAGGTACGCTCCTTCCTGGTCTCCAACGTGCTGTACTGGCTTGAGAACTTCCACGTGGACGGCATTCGCATGGACGGCGTGTCCAGTATGCTGTACCTCAACTTTGGCATTGACGATCCCAGCCAAAAGAAGTTCAACAAGTACGGTACCGAGGAGGACCTGGACGCCAGCGCGTTTATCCGCCAGGTCAACTGTGCTGTTGAGGCGCACTACCCCGACGTGATGATGATGGCCGAGGAGTCCACCGCGTGGCCGCTCGTGACCTACCCGCCGCAGGACGGCGGCCTGGGTTTCCACTACAAGTGGGACATGGGCTGGATGAACGACACCCTGCACTACATGCAGACCGATTTTCCGTGGCGCCCCGGCAACCACGGCCTGCTCACGTTCTCCATCATGTATGCCTTTACCGAGAACTTTATCTGTCCGCTGAGCCACGACGAAGTCGTGCACGGCAAGTGCTCGCTCATCGGCCGTATGCCGGGCGACTGGTGGCGCCAGTTTGCCGGCCTGCGCACGCTGGCCTTCTACCAGATGACGCACCCCGGTGCCAAGCTCAACTTTATGGGCAACGAGATCGGCCAGTTTATTGAATGGCGCTACTACGAGTCCATTCAGTGGTTCCTGACCGAGGAGTACGAGACCCACCGTCATCATCAGGCGTTCATCAAGGCGCTTAACCACCTGTATACCGCCGAGCCCGCCCTGTACGAGCGCGGCTACACCGACGATGGCTTTACCTGGATAGACGCGGACAACTCCAAGCAGTCCATCGTGAGCTTTGTCCGTCAGGGCGAGGACGTCGATGACGACCTGGTGATCCTGATCAACTTTGACCCGGAGAGCTATGAGAGCTTCCGAGTGGGCGTGCCGCGCGAGGGCGATTGGGAGGTCATCTTTGACTCCGACCGTCCCGAGTTTGGCGGCAGCGGATACGCCGGCGAGGAACCCTACACCTGCTCGAGCGAGCCCTATCCCTGGAACGGGCAGATGGACTCTATCGAGATTAAGGTGCCCGGCCTGGCAGGCGTGGTGCTTAAGCGCCGCGGTCCCAGCAGCTATAAGCCGCCCGTGATCGAGGAGCCCAAGAAGGCGGCGCGTAAGCGCACGTCCTCGGTGAAGCCCAAGACCGCGGCTGCCAAGAAGGCTCCGGTTAAGGCGAAGTCCGCCAAGCCCGCTGCCAAGGCTACGGCTAAGCCCAAGGCCAAGAAGGCAACCAATAAAAAGGCTGCTCCCAAGGCTAAGACAGGCGCTGTTAAAGCATCTGGCAAGGATGCGTAACAAAGCCGTTACAGCTGTAATCACCCGCCCCGCGGGGGCGTAGGATACAAGTCAAAACCGTTCCGGGAGAAACATCCCCGGGGGAAAGGAACGTATGAATAAGATCTTCGACAACAAGCAGGAGTTTACCGAGCTCTATCGCGATGCTGTCATGAGCATCAGTGGCAAGAGCGTCGAGGCCGCCAGCGACCTCGACCGCTTTAACGCCCTGGCCAAGCTCGTGGCCGAGAAGGCACGCACCGTTGCCACCAAGAGTGACGCCCGCGCCACCGCCGAGGGTAAGAAGCGCGTGTACTACTTCTCGATCGAGTTTTTGATCGGCCGCCTGCTCGACAACTACCTGCTCAACTTTGGCGTGCGCGACATGGTCGCCGAGGCGCTCGATGACATGGGATTTGACCTATCCGTCATCGAGAACCAGGAGCCCGATCCGGCGTTGGGCAACGGTGGCCTGGGCCGTCTGGCCGCATGCTTCCTGGATTCCATGGCAGCCGAGGGCATCGCCGGCTACGGCAACGGCATGCGCTACCGCTACGGCCTGTTTAAGCAGGAGATCGTCAACGGCAGCCAGGTCGAGGCTACGGACGAGTGGCTCACCCACGGGTATCCCTGGGAGGTCCGTCGTCAGGACAAGGCCGTGACTATTAAGTTTGGTGGCCATGTTGAGGGCTTTGAGGAGAACGGCCGCACGTTCTACCGCACGGTGGACACGCAGGACATCCTGGCCGTCCCTTATGACATCCCCGTGGTGGGCTATGCCGGCGAGACCGTCAACAAGCTGCGCGTCTGGGCCGCTGAGCCGGTCGAGGAGCACTTCGATCTGGAGGCCTTCAACCGCGGCGACTATGCCCTGGCCGACGCCGAGCGCGCCGAGGCCGAGGCCATCAGCGCCATCCTCTACCCCAACGACGCCGGCGAGCACGGCCGTCTGTTGCGCCTGAAGCAGGAGTACCTGTTTGTCTCGGCCGGCATCTACAGCCTGCTCGACACCTTCGAGAAGGAGCACGGCGAGAACTGGGAGCTGCTGCCGCAGTTTGTGGCCATCCACACCAACGATACCCATCCCGCCATGTGCGGCCCCGAGCTCATGCGCATCCTCATCGACGAGAAGAAGCTCGAGTGGGATGACGCCTGGAACATCGTGACGCAGGTCGTGAGCTACACCAACCACACCATCCTGCCCGAGGCCCTGGAGAAGTGGCCCATCGGCATGTTCTCCAAGCTCCTCCCCCGCGTGTACCAGATTATCGACGAGATCAGCCGTCGTTGGCACGAGTCGTTCGACACCACGCAGGAGGGCTGGCAGGAGCGCCTGCGTCAGACCGCCATCCTGTGGGACGGCGAGATTCGCATGGCCAACCTGTCCGTGATCTGCAGCCACAGCGTCAACGGCGTGGCCAAGATCCACTCCGACATCATCAAGAACATCGTGCTCAAGGACTTCTATGCCCTGACGCCCGAGAAGTTCAACAACAAGACCAACGGCATCTCGCACCGTCGCTTCTTTGCCGAGGCCAACCCCACCTACGCCAAGCTCGTGACCGAGGCCATTGGCGACGGCTGGCTGAAGAACGCCTTTGAGCTGGAGAAACTCAAAGAGTTCCAGAACGATACCGAGTTCCTGAAGGCCGTGGGTGCCTCCAAGCGCGCCAACAAGGAGCGTCTTGCCGCCTACGTTAAGGCCGAGACCGGTCTGGTCATTGACCCCAACACCGTCTTCGATGTTCAGGCAAAGCGCTTCCACGCCTACAAGCGCCAGCTCATGAACATCATGAAGGTGATGGACATATACAACCGTCGCATCGCCGATCCCAACTTCCACGTGACGCCGACGACCTTCATCTTTAGCGGCAAGGCTGCCTCGAGCTACACCTTTGCCAAGGAGACCATCCGTCTCATTAACTCCGTGGCCGATGTCATCAACAACGACCCGCGCGTCAACGAGGTCATGAAGGTCTGCTTTATCCCCAACTTCCGTGTGAGCAACGCCCAGCTCATCTACCCCGCCGCCGAGATCTCGGAGCAGATCTCCACGGCCGGCAAGGAGGCCTCGGGCACGTCCAACATGAAGCTCATGATGAACGGCGCCATTACGCTGGGTACCCTCGACGGCGCCAACATCGAGATCGCCGACCTGGCCGGTCGCGAGAACGAGGCCATCTTTGGCCTGACCGCCCCCGAGGTCGAGCAGCTCTGGGCATCCAACAGCTACTTTGCGTGGGATACCCTCAACGGCGACCGCGAGCGTCTGGGCCGCGTGATGGACGAGCTCAAGGACAACACCTTTGCGGGTCTTTCTGGCAACTTCGAGAGCATCTACAACGAGCTCATGAACAACAACGACCCCGACCTAGTCATGGCCGACTTCCGTAGCTACGTGGATGCGTGGGAGAAGCTCACGAACAGCTATGGTGACCAGGAGACCTGGAACCGCAAGGCGCTGCTCAACACCGCCTCCTCGGGCTGGTTCTCGAGCGACCGCACCATTCGCGAGTACCGCGACGAGATCTGGCACGCGTAAAGGCCGCGAGCTCCCTTATGCCAGCACGGCATTACTCGACGGGCGTGACGTTGCGCCGCGCCCGTCGCTAATGGGTTTAGGAACATCGATGACAGAAGGAGAAATCGATGAGTAAGAAAGAATGCATCGCGATGCTCCTCGCAGGAGGACAGGGCAGCCGATTGGGGGCACTCACCCAAAAGATCGCTAAGCCGGCGGTTAGCTTTGGTGGCAAGTTCCGCATTATCGACTTTTCGCTGTCCAACTGCTCTAACTCGGGCATCGACACGGTGGGCGTTCTGACGCAGTATCGCCCCTACCTGCTGCATGCCTACGTGGGCTCCGGCGAGGCGTGGGATCTGGACAGCCGCGACGGTGGCGTGTCAATCCTGCCGCCGTACGAGACGCAGACCGGCGGCGCCTGGTATGCGGGCACGGCCGACGCCATTACGCAGAACCTCGACTACATCAAAGCCAACGACCCCAAGTACGTCCTGATTCTTTCGGGCGATCACCTGTATCGCATGGACTACCGCAAGATGCTCAAGACGCACATTGAGAACAACGCCGACCTCACGGTGAGCGTTATGCCCGTGCCGTGGGAGGAGGCCAGCCGCTTTGGCATCCTGACCACCGACCCCGAGGACGGCCGTATCACCAAGTTCACCGAGAAGCCCGATAAGCCCGATTCGAACCTCGCGTCCATGGGCATCTACATCTTCTCGGCCGACGTGCTGATCGAGGCGCTCGAAGAGGACGCTCTGGACCAGCGCTCGAGCCACGACTTTGGCAAGGACATCATCCCCAAGCTGCTCGGCGAGGGCAAGCGCCTGTACAGCTACGAGTTCCACGGCTTTTGGAAGGACGTCGGCACCATCGCCAGCTTCCACGAGACCTCGATGGACCTGCTGGGCAACAACCCCGAGTTCGATCTGTTCGACAAGCACTTCCCCATCATGTCCAACATCACCACGCGTCCGCCGCACTACATTGGCCCGGACGGCCGCCTGGACGATTGCCTGGTCTCCAACGGCTGCAAAATCTACGGCACCGCTCGTCACTCGATCATTTCGACCGATGTCATCATCGAGGAGCGCGCCGTGGTCGAGGACTCCGTGCTGCTGCCGGGTGCGCACGTTAAGAGCGGCGCGCACATCTGCCGCGCTATTTTGGGCGAGAACTCCACGGTCGAAGAGGGCGTGAAGCTCGGCTCTGTCGATACCACCAAGGATACGGCCGTCGTTGGAAATGACGTCGTTATCGGGAAGGGGGAATGATCCGATGATCAATCGCAAGGCCATCGGTTATATCACCGCTAACTACTCTTCGACCTACGGCAGCGTACTGCTCAAGGACCGTCCCATCGCGTCCGTTCCCTTTTTGGGCCGCTACCGCCTGATCGACTTCCCGCTGTCCAACATGATGAATGCAGGCATCAAGACCGTCGGCGTCGTTATGCCGGGAAACTACCGCTCGCTGATCGACCACGTGGGCTCGGGTAAGGACTGGGGCCTGGACCGCAAGAAGGGCGGCCTGTTCATGGTGCCCGGCAACGCGTATGGCACCACCAAGGGCGGCATGCGCTTCCTGCTGCGCGACATCATCTCCAACAAGACGCTGTTCCAGCGCTCGGACAAGCCCTATGTCGTGATGATGGGCACCAACATCATCTTTAACATGGACCTCAACACCATCATCGACGCACACGAGAACTCCGGCGCCCAGATGACCGTGGTGTACTGCAAGGCCACGCGCAACGTCGATGACGAGACCAAACTCGAGATTAACGAGAACGGCCGCCTGACGGGCGTGAGCGCCGGCGTCGTGTACGGCGACAACGCCTCTATGGACTGCTGCATCGTCAACCGCGAGACGCTGCTCGAGATTATCGACCACTACCAGGCCGCCGACTATCTGGACCTGCTCGAGGCACTCCAGGGCGACTTTGGCAACATCGACGTGTGCAGCTACGAGTACAAGGGCGAGGTCGTGGGCGTGTTTAGCGAGAAGTCGCTGTACCGCCGCAGCATGGACCTGCTCGACCAGACCGTGGCCGATCAGCTCTTTGACCCCGAGCGCCCGATCCTGACCAAGGCTCACGACGTGCCGCCTTCGCGCTATGCGACCGGCAGCCACGCGTGCAACTCGATCATCTCGGCCGGCTGCATCATCAAAGGCACCGTGCGCAACTCGATCCTGTCGCGCGGCGTCGTAGTCGAGGAAGGCGCTTCGGTGACCAACTCGATCATCAACCAGAGCTGCATCATCAAGAGCGGCGCACGCGTCGAAAACGCCATCCTGGACAAGAACAACGTGGTTCCCACCAACACCGAGCTTCGCGGCACGCCCGAGAACATCCTGGTGCTGGGCAAGGCTCCGTTAACTTCCGACACCACCATCGTACGTTAACGTTGGCACCGCAACATCGCTCGTAACATGTAGAATAGCCGCCCGGTTCGCGCCTGGCGGCTATTCTCGAATAACAACATGGGAGACAATATGGCTGATTCCAGCAAAAAGATGCAGATCGTGTTTGCCTCGGCCGAGTGCGCACCGTTTGTTAAGACCGGTGGCCTGGGTGACGTGGCGGGCTCGCTGCCTGCGGCACTCGTGCGCGCCGGCGCCGAGGTTATCGTGATGGTGCCCAAGTACGCCACCATCAAGGACGAGTACAAGGCGCAGATGGAGCACTTTGCCGACTTTTACGTGAGCCTGGGCTGGCGCAATGAGTACTGCGGGCTGGAGAAGCTCGAGCGCGACGGCGTCACCTATATGTTCGTGGACAACGAGCGCTACTTTGCGCGTGACTATCCGTATGGCTTCTTTGACGACGGCGAGCGTTTTGCATTCTTCTCCAAGGCCATCACCGAGAGCCTGCAGCACCTGCCGGCAGGCTTTGAGTGCGACATCCTGCACTGCAACGACTGGCAGACGGCACTGGCGCCCGTGTTTCTGCGCGAGTTCTACCAGGGCCTGCCGCTGTACGACCGCGTCAAGACCGTGTTCTCGATCCACAACGTGGCGTTCCAGGGCCAGTTTAGCGACACCGTGATGGAGGACATCCTGGGTGTGGCGCATATTCCCGCGGCCGCCTCGCAGCTGCGCTGCGACGCCTGCAGCATCAACTACATGCTGGGCGCGCTGCACTATGCCGATGCCATCACCACGGTGAGCCCCACCTATGCCAACGAGATCCAGACGCCCGAGTTTGGCGAGGGCCTGGACGGTGTGCTGCGCGAGCGCTCTTACGCGCTGCAGGGCATCCTCAACGGCATTGACGTTGCGGGCTTTGACCCGGCGACCGACAAGCGCATTGCCGCAAACTACACGGTCGACGACCGTTCCGGCAAGGCTGTGTGCAAGGCCAAGCTGCAGGAAGAGCTGGGGCTCGAGGTTCGCGACGACCGCCCGCTCATGGTTATGGTCACGCGCCTGACGCGCCAGAAGGGCATGGACCTGGTCATGTACGCGCTCGACCGCATCCTGTCCGGCGGCGTGCAGGTGGCGGTGCTGGGCACCGGCGACCGCGACTACGAGGACGGCCTGCGCTACTTCCAGGACAAGTACCCCGGCACCATGGCCGCACGCATCGAATTTGACCCGGCGCTGTCGCAGCGCATGTACGCCGCCGCCGATATGTTCCTGATGCCTTCGAAGTTTGAGCCTTGCGGTCTGTCGCAGATCATCGCCATGCGCTACGGCACCCTGCCCATCGTGCGCGAGACCGGTGGCCTGAAGGACACGGTGATCCCGTATAACGAGTTTACCGGCGAGGGCACGGGCTTCTCATTTAGTAACTTTAACGGCGACGAGATGGGCGACGCGGTCTTCCGCGCGGCGCGCCTCTTCTGGGATAACCGTGAGGCATGGAACAAGCTGGTCACGCAGGCCATGAGCCAGGACTTTAGCTGGACGCGCTCGGCCGATAAGTATCTGGACCTGTACTTCTTTATGCATCCGGAGATTGAGCGCCCGGCGGCTGTGAAGGCTGCTATGGCCGTAGAGGAGCCGATTGCTGCTGAGGCCGAGCCTGCGGCGCCCGTTAAGGAGCCCGCTGCTGCTGAGGAGCCCAAGGCCGAGGAGAAGCCGGCTGCCGATGCCGAAGTTAAGCCCGCAGCGAAACCTGCCGCCAAGAAGACGACCACCCGCAAGACGACGGCTAAGAAGGCCACGACCACGAAGGCCGCTGCTAGCAAGACTAGCGCCGCTAAGGCAACTACTGCCAAGGCAACGACCACGCGCAAGCGCACGACCGCCGCTGCCAAGAAAGCTGCCGAGGCCGAGGTTGCTCCCGAGGTAAAGGCCGAGACCGCCACCGCCGAGGCTAAGCCTGCGGCAAAGGCTCCGGCCAAGACCGCTGCCAAGAAGACGGCCGCGACCAAGACCACGACTGCCAAGAAGGCCGCGGCTACGAAGTCGACGACCAAAAAGGCCGCCTCGACTAAGGCAGCCGCAAAGCCGGCCGCCAAGCTCGAGGAGACGCCCGCCGAGCCCAAGGGCAAGGCAGCTGTCGAGGCAAAGCCGGCCGCCAAGACCACCACGCGCAAGCGCACTACCACGACGGCCAAAAAGGCCACGACCAAGGCTGCTGCTCCCAAGGCAGAGGCTAAGGCCGAGGACAAGCCCGCAGTAAAGGCCGAGCCGGCACCGAAGGCCGCCGAGGTCAAGACCGCTTCGAAGGCTACGGCAAAGACCGAGCCCGCCAAGGAGGCCCCGGTCTCCCCCGCCGCTCCAGCCGAGGAAAAGGCTCCGACCAAGAAGACCTCCGTCCGCAAGGCAACGGCCGCCCGCAAGCGTCACTAGTCAGGACGATTAAAACTTAATCCTCAACGCAAAAGAGGGTGCCCCCAACCAGGCGCCCTCTTTTGCGTTGAACTTCTATATTAAAAAGAGGACCGGTTTACTACGACAAAATGGCTCCAGCCGTCCACGGCGAGTAATCTACGAAATTGGCAACGCTTCAACCTGCGGTTTTAATATCATCAAAATGACCGTGGTTGAGATCATCCAATTCATCGTAGTAAACCGAAGTACTTTTGTTTGACTACAAATAGTATCGGTATAGGCGTTTATGAATATCGCGATAATTTGGATGGTAAAACGATTTTCTAGGACAACCGTTCGCCGATGGTAAACGGATGTTGTTTATACAGCCTGCGTACAACAGATATACTTATATCCTGTGCGTAAAGCCCATGGCCCGCAGGCCGTGATTCTATTGAACTGGACCGTACTATGAGATTGATTCACAACAGCCGTCTGCCGCAGTTTCGCACTCCGTTTGGCGCTGTGACCACTGGAACTTCCGTTTCGCTCTCGGTGATTTTGGAGGATGCCGACCCCAACCAGGCAACGCTTACGCTGCGCACCTGGGTCGATGAGATCGGTGAGTCTCTGTATCCCATGACGCACGAGGGCGACGGTATATTTACCGTAGAGCTTGAGTGCACCGAGCCCTGCCTTGTGTGGTACAGCTTTATATGCAATATCGAAGGTCAGCCGCCGGTCCGCCTGGGCGCGCCGCAAGGCCGCACCGGTGGCGAGGGTGTGACCTACGACTACGCCGAGGTTCCGTCCTTCCAGATTACCGTCTACAAGCACCGCGAGAACCGTCCCACTTGGTACGAGCGCGGTATGGTCTACCAGATCTTCCCCGACCGCTATGCACGCGACGAAAACTGGCGCGAACGTACGCTTGCCGAAGTTGAAAAACCGCGCAAAGGAATCCAGCGCCGCATGGTCGAGGACTGGAACGAACCGCCCGAGTACGAGCGTGCCGAAGACGGCTCCATCAAGACCTGGGATTTTTACGGCGGCTCGCTCAAGGGTATCCAGAATGACCTGCCCCGCATTGCCGAGCTGGGCTTTACGGCCATCTACCTCAACCCGATTTTTGAGGCCGCGAGCAACCACCGCTACGACACGGCCGACTATACCAAGATCGACCCGATTCTGGGCACCGAGCAGGACTTTACGGAGCTGTGCAAGGCGGCCGAGAAGCTCGGCATTTCTATCATCCTGGACGGCGTCTTCAACCACACGGGCGACGATTCGATCTACTTTAACCGCTACGGCAATTATCCCGGCGTCGGTGCTTGGCAGAGCGAGGACTCGCCGTGGCGCGATGCGTTTTACTTCCATGAAGACGGTTCGTATGACTGCTGGTGGGGCGTGGGCAACATGCCCGCCATCAACGAGAGCTCCGAACTGGTGCGCGAGCGGCTCCTGGGCAAGGACGGCGTGATCCGCAAATGGCTGCGCGCCGGTGCCCATGGTTGGCGCCTGGACGTGGCCGACGAGCTTTCCGACGACTTCCTGGCCGAAATCAAAAAGGCCGTGCTCGCCGAGAAGCCCGACGCGCTGCTGCTCGGCGAGGTCTGGGAAGACGCCTCCAACAAGATCAGCTATGGCCACCTGCGCCGCTACCTGCAGGGCTCTGAGCTCGACTCCGCTATGGACTACCCCTTCCGCGACATGGTCATCGGTTTTTTGATGGGCTACAAGAATGCCTATCAAGCTGCTGAGGACATCGAGACCCTGCGCGAGAACTACCCGCGCGAGGCACTGGCCTGCGCGCTCAATCTGCTTTCGAGCCACGACCGCCCGCGCATTATCTCGGTGCTCGGTGGTGGCCCCGACGAGTCGCAGCTGCCCGAGAGCGAGCGCAGCAAATGGCGCCTGGACGAGAACTCGATGGGCCTGGCCAAGAGCCGTTTTTGGTTGGCAACGCTCATGCAGATGACCTTCCCAGGAGTGCCCTCGATCTATTATGGCGACGAGTACGGCCTGGAGGGCCTCACCGATCCGGGCAATCGCCGTACCCTGCCGACCAAGGACCAGCTCCACGACTTCGATACGTTGGCCATCGTTAAGAACGCGTCTGCTGTGCGCCGCGCGCTACCCTTTATGGTCAATGGCGAGATCAAGGCCTTCGCTCTCAACGACGACGTCTTGGCCTACACCCGCACGGGCAAAGACGGCGAGGCCGCGACGGTTATCATCAACCGCAGCCTGCGCAATTCGCACTGCGTGACGATCCCGGCGCTCGGCGAATGTGCTAGCGACGTGATCAGCGGACACGAGTGCGAAATCCACAACGGCACAGTCACGCTCGACCTGTACCCGCTGGGCTCTTCGATCATCTATCACCATGCCGAGAAGCGCCTGCAGGAGCCGCTCGATCATGGCGCGGGCGTCGTGTGCCACATCACCTCGGTGCCGACCGATGACGGCAAGCCCGGCACAATCGGTGCGCCCACGCGTCGATTTATCGATCACCTGGCCGCCATGGGCATGCGCTACTGGCAGGTCCTGCCCGTCAATCCTACGGACTTCTTCCGCTCCCCCTATGCCGGCCCCTCGGCCTTTGCAGGCAATATCGACCTGCTGCCCGAGAGCCACGAGGAGCTGGCCGCCGACTTCGTCACCTGGAAGGCCCGCGGCGGCGAGGATGCCGACCCGCTGTACACGGCGTTTAAACATCGCAACGCCGACTGGCTCGAGAAGTACTGCGTCTACATGGCGGTAAAGAAGCACTTTGAGGGACTGTCGCGCCACGATTGGCCGGCGGATGTCGCGCGTTACAACGAGCACCTGATCGATGACAAGCGATTCCACGACGAGGCCGAGCTGCAGGCGTACATGCAGTATCGCTTTGACCTTGCCTGGTGCGAGCTCATGAACTACGCACACAAGAAGGGCATCGAAGTCATCGGCGATATCCCCATGTATGTCTCAGATGATTCGGCCGACGCATGGAGCGAGCCCGAGAACTTCTGGCTGTCCGACACCGGCAAGGCGATTGAGATTTCGGGCGCGCCGCCCGACAACTTTGCGCCCGAGGGCCAGGTCTGGGGCAACCCCACCTTCCGCTGGGATCACATGAAACAGAACGGCTATAGCTGGTGGATGGATCGCCTGCGTCGCGCGTTCGCACTCTACGACCGTGTGCGCCTGGACCACTTCCTGGGCTTCCACAGCTACTTTAGCATCCCCGCCGGCAAGGCCTGTGCCGACGGCCGCTGGCTTGCGGGTCCGGGCAAAGACCTATTCCAGACCGCCTACGACGAGCTGGGGCCGCTCAACTTTATTGCCGAGGACCTGGGCTATTTGACGCCTGGCGTTCGTGCGATGGCTTCGACCTGTGGCTTCCCCGGCATGGACGTACTGGAGTTTAGCAACTACGACGTTCGCTGCGGAATTCATCCCACACCGGACAAGATCCTGTACACCTCGACGCACGACACCTCTACGCTTGCCGGCTGGTGCACGCGCTCCTTTGCGGGCGGCGACGAGCCGAGCGGCATTGCATTGGCAAGCGAGCTCATGGGCAACGCCCTGGCCAGCGATGCTCCGCTCGTTATGATGCCGCTGCAGGACGTGCTGGGGCTGGGCGACGATGCACGTATGAACGTGCCGGGCGTGGCCACGGGCAACTGGACATGGCAGGCGCAAGAGGCCGACGTTGCAGCAGCCGAGGAGAAAACTGCGAAGCTCCTGCGCAACACCCATAGATTCTGGGGCGAAGCGTGATAAAACCCCCGATATAGGGTACAGTTACAGCTGTTTGAATTTTTGCGGGCAGAGCGATCTGCCCGCTTTGTGCTGAAAAGGAAGTATTATGGCGCGCTACGATTACAAGTGCACGAGCTGCGGCAACGTGTTTGAAGTTGAGCACCCCATGTCCGAGACGCCCGAGGTCGTATGCCCCAGCTGCGGTGCTCCGGCATCTAAGACGTTCTCGGCCAGCGGCATTAAGTTCGAAGGCAGCGGTTTCTACAACACCGACCAGCGAAGCGGCGGCTCCAGCACCAGCGCCACCAGCGGCTGCTGCGCCAACTGCCCGCATAGCCACTAATAACAACGTGGCCCCGCGATCAACTCTGATCGCGGGGCCGCTTCTTTGCGCTATGGGTCGATAATTATTTTTAAAAATTAGTATATTTTAAAATCCGCCCATACCGGCAGCATAAGGATCATCACAAGTACCATCGCTATACCAATGAGTAGATCCGATATAGTTACCAGCTGCATCATATTGATCTAATTGACGAATGACATACTTACCACCACTATTATTGGAAGAAGAAATACTGCTAGAAGATCCACCAGAATTATTATTAGAATAGTTACTACCGCTAGAATAACTATTCTGCTGAGAAGTCTGCTGTTGAGCTTGTGCTGTTACTTCCTCTTGAGCCTTCGCTTCAGCTTTTGCCTTGTTTAAATCATCAATACGAGATTGATAACGACTGATCTGTTCATTGATTTGATCGATGAACTTCTTAGAATCCTTTTTGGCATCTTCAAAAATAAGCTTCTGATTATCTTTATTAGAAATATCATTAAGAAGACCATTGAGGCTATTAATATGCTGCTGGAGAGAGTCAGTATCTTCAGTAGAATTTACATCAAAATTACCATGGTCAGTTACAGAAGTATTCCACTCATCATTTTGAGCATTACGACAGTCTTTAATAATGGAATCGTATTTATTGAGCAACTTCGTCCAATCAGGGGAAGTGCCATCCGCATACTTAAAACTGTCATTAGAGATTTCTTTATTCAAAATCTCTTTATTATTTTGAGCATTTTTAATGGTATCAAGACGTTGCTCAAAAGTTAGTAACCCAAGATCAGCCTTAAAGGCAGCAACACTATCGCTAGCCTTTGAATACAAAACTTCAACCTGCTGATTATGTTCACTACATGCTTGTTTGTAATTGTAACCAGCATAACCACCGACACAACCAGCAATGAGCAGAGCAACAATACCGGCACCAATAATTACCCGCTTTTTAATCGAAGAATTCTCAACCTTTTCATTTTCCTGAGTATTATCTTCAGGATTGTCAATCTTGTCACTATTAAGATCGATCATTTTAACCCCTCAATATTAAATCTGCGAGCGGTTCATGCATCCAGAAACTTACCAAACCCAACCGCTTACTTTCATATCCGATTTATTAATCCCAGTCCCAGAAAAATCTTCCTTATGAGTTGCGGTGAAATAAGGACTGTTTGGCGGGTAGAAGCCGCTATTCAATCCCTATTTCACCGCAACTTAGTAGTTACTTGTGGACCAGACGAGCGCAGAAGTGGCCGTCGTAGGAGTCGGCGTTTACGGGGACGCTTTGGAAAAGCCCGCGGTCGTTTTGACGGACGGAGATGAGCTGCTTGGCTTGTTCAAACTCGGGAAGCTGCAGAATCTGGGCTTCGGAGAGCGGCGCCACGGTAAAGTCGGCGCCCTCGGGAGAGGCCAGGAAGGCATCTACGACCTGCGTGTTCTCCTCATCAAAGACCGAGCACGTCGCATATATGAGCTCGCCGCCGGCAGCAACGCGCGCGGCTGCTTCCTTGAGCATCGTCAGTTGCAGCTTGGGCAGCTCGCACGTCACATCGCTTTCGGCAAGGCGCCAGGGAATCTCGGGATGACGACGCATGGTTCCGGTGCCAGAGCATGGGGCATCGATAAACACTGTATCGAATAGAACGGGTTTACCAAGCATGGCATCGAACGACGTGAGAACCGCATCGAGCTCGCATGCATCACCCGAGACGGTACGAACACCCGTAATACCCGCCTTATGCAGGCGCGCGAGATTCTGGTCACACTTGCGATCGTGCAAATCGAGTGCAGTGTGCTGACGGTCGTAGCCGGCACGCTTAGCCTGGCACATCATCACATACGTCTTGGTACCACGACCGGCGCCAATCTCTAGGCAGCGCCCGGGACGAGTAGCCGCAGTAGCGATGAGCTGAGCGTTAAGGTCCGAGGCCACGGCAGCCGCGCGCTCAAACACACCCGACGCAACCGTGGCCTGCGCATCGACCGGCGCATGGCAACCCGGGAACACGGGCGCCACAAGCTGCGAAATGTACGGATCAGGTTTGGTCGCAAAGGCATTTTCGTGCAGAGCGAGCGGCGCGGGCGCCAGATTGCCGGCAAAGCTGAGCGCGCCCTCGGGCGTATCGAACGACGCCATAATGCGAGCGCACAGCCAGCGCGGCATGCCCATCAGGCGAGACAGGCGAACCAAACGGCGCTCGGACTCATCCACGTCCGATGCCGTGGCAAAGTCCTCAACGTTGTCCGCAACCTTATGCAGCACGGCGTTCGCCAAACCGGCAGCCGATTTAGCGCCGCTACGAACCAGCTCAACGCCCTGACTCACGGCAACGCGACCCGGGGTATGCAGGTAGAGCATCTCGAAGGCCGAGATTCGAAGCGCCATGCGAACGCGCGGCGCGACCTTTTTGGGCTTATCGAGAAACTGATCGAGCAGCTCATCCAAAATGCCCTGCGTGGCGGCAACACCGAGCGCCAAACGCGCGGCAAAAGCGGAATCGCGCTGGTCAATGGCCTTGGCGGAAGCACGGGAAGACAGCACGTCGCGTGCGTACATACCGCGACGGTCGGCCTCCATCAGCACATCGAGCGCAAGCTTGCGCGCGGGAGAAAGCTTGCTCATGACAAAGCACCCCACGTCAGATTGACACCCTGCAGGCCGGCAGCCCAGGCAGAAGCAGCCATAGCACGCTTGCCATCGGGCTTAACCTCAAGCAGCTCGACCGCACCATCGGAAAGTCCCAGGTAGACACGCTTGCTCTTAACGGCAACAGCGCCCTCGCCAAGCGACACATCCGCCAGCGCAGCATCGAGCACGCGAACCGACTTACCGGCAATCACGCAGCGAGCGGGTGCAGTGTCGGACGAAGCCAACACGTGACGCACGCAATCGAGCGCCGCCATCTGCGGATCCAGACGCATCTCCTGCTTGGAAATCTTGGCAGCATGCGTGACGAGCGACTCATCCTGCTCGGTCCACACCGCTGTGTCATCGGCAAGCGAGGGCAGCGTATCAGCCAGCAGCTTACCGCCCAGCTCGCCAAGCTCCATCGTCAGTGCCTCGGCATGCTTGCCGGCGACAGATGTCGAGGCCTGCGCACAATAAGCGCCGGTATCCACACCATGTCCAATGCGCATGATAGAAGCACCGGCAACCTCGTCACCAGCAAGAATGGCACGCTGAATGGGAGCGGCTCCACGCCATCGAGGCAGCAAGGACGCATGAACATTCACAATACCGAGCGGTGCCATATGCAGCACCTCATCGGGCAAAATGCAGCCATAAGCAGCCACACAGAAAATGTCAGCCTGGGCAGTCTGGAGCGCCTCAACAACCTCAGGCGTCATACGATTAGCCTCAACAACCGGCAGACCAAGCTCAAGCGCCTTGGCCTTAACAGGAGACGGCTCCAACTTTTTACCACGTCCGCGAACAGCATCGGGACGAGTAACAACAAGCGCAATCTCATTCCCAGCCTCGACGAGCGAAGTCAACGAAGGCACAGCAAAATCAGGCGTACCCATAAACACAATACGCATAAAGAACGTCTCCCCTCAACCAAAGCCGAGACGGCTACAAATAACAGCGGAAAGCCAAGTCACCAGCCCATCCGCAATAACATTTCAACAAGAACAAATATACCCAAAACCAAAGAAAGAGCCGCAATAAAAGCAGCTCTTTCAGCAAAGCAATTATCAGCGAAGACGCCCCTCCCTGGCCCAACGGCACCCGGGCGAACCGAGCCAGAACAACGCAGTCCCCGGTGCTGAGCGCCCACATATCGTCCCGCGCGCAGTTTCGCAGCAAAGCGAGAATGTTTGAGCACGGGATGATATGTGGGCGCTCAGCACCGGGGGCGGTGGGACCTACTCCGTCTCGCCCGGTCGAGCGCCGCGGGCCAAGGCGTCCTGGTACTCCTTGACGGCCTTGATCCTCTGCATGGGCTTGAGTCGCTCAAACATGGTATTGCCGTGCAGATGATCGATCTCGTGCTGCAGGCACACGCAGAACAGGTCGCCTGTGGCCTCGTAGCGAATCAGGTTGGCATCCAGGTCGTACGCCTCGACGACGACATGGTCGGGACGCTCGATCTCGCAGCTAATACCAGGAATGGAAAGGCAGCCCTCGCTAAACGGCACCAGATGGTCGCTCTGCTCCACGATCACGGGATTAATGAGCACGTACGGATCGTAGTCGCTCTTGTCGCTGTAGTCGCAGTCGATGGTGACGAGCTGAATGAGCTCGCCGATCTGCGGGGCAGCCAGGCCGCAGCCGCCGTTCTCGAACATCATCTTCTTCATCTTCTCGGCAAGTGCCTCGATCGCCGGGGTGATCTCCTCGATGACGGCGCACTCCTGGCGCAGACGAGGGTCAGGCGACAGTACGATTCCGTTGGCTTCCATGGCCATCCTTTCGGGTTGTTACATCAAATCATAGGCGTCGACGTCAACGCTCACGCTCACGCCGCGCACGGAGCCCACCTCTTTGAGGCAGGCGTCGATATCATCAGAGACATGGTACCCCACGGGCGACTTCACAAGCAGATGGAAGCGGTAACGGTCCTTGGCTCTCTCGATTACACACGAAGCCGGGCCCAGCACCTGCGGCACGGCACTCCCCGCCCGCAAAAAGTCGGGCGCGGCGGCATGCCAGCGGCGCTTAAGAAGCTTTGCGATACGTCCGATGTAGTTCTGCGCGTCGTCTCGGTTCGCCGACCACACCAAGATGTTGACCAGGCGAACAAACGGCGGGTACAGCGCGTCGCGGCGCTGATCCAGGTCGTAGTCGGTAAAGATCGAACGATCGTGCTCAGCGACGGCGCGAATGACCGGATCCTCGGGCAGGTAGGTCTGGATGATAACCTCGCCGGGGCGATCGCCGCGGCCGGCACGGCCTGCAACCTGCTCCAGCAGATCGTAGGCGCGCTCCCCCGCTCTAAAATCGGGCAGCTTTAGCGCAAAGTCGGCATTGACCACGCCCACCAGCGTGACCTCGGGAAAGTCAAGGCCCTTTGCAATCATCTGGGTGCCCAGCAGCACCGCGCAATCGGCGGCATCGAACTGCTCGAGCAGCTTTTTGTGCGCGTCCTTGCCGCGCGTGGAATCGGCATCCATGCGAATGATGGCGACGTCGTCGGGCAGCATCTGGTGCAGTGCGTCCTCGATCTGCTGAGTGCCCAGGCCCATTTTTGCCAGGTAGCGACTGCCACATTTGGGGCAACGGCTCGTGGCCGCCGGATAGGGCTGCACGCGCCAAGACGAACCGCATGTGTGACACTGCAGCGTGTGTGTGCGCTCGTGATACGTAAGCGCGGTGGAGCAGTGGTTGCAGGTGGGGACGCAGCCGCACTCGCGGCACATCAGGAACGGCGCAAAGCCACGGCGGTTATGCAGCAGCACGGCCTTCTCGCGGCGCTCGACCACACGCTCAAGGCCTTCTATAAGCGGTTTTGAGAACATGGAGCGGCTACCGTGCGAGAACTCGCGACGCAGATCGGCAATGCGAACCGTGGGCAACACGGCGTGTCCCGGGCGCTCGGGCATCTCGACGCGCGTCCAGGTGGCACCGTTATACGTGCCACGGCGGCAGCGGTCGAGGGACTCGGCAGATGGCGTGGCGGAGCCCAACACGAGCGGGCAGCGGTAGCGCCGCGCCATCTCGGCTGCCACCTCGCGCACGTGGTAGCGCGGACTGGAGCCCTGCTTATAGCTAGTCTCGTGCTCCTCGTCGATGATGATGAGACCAAGGTCGCTGAGCGGGCAAAAGAGCGCCGAGCGGGCGCCGACGACCACGCGGGCCGCACCGCTGGCGACCATATCCCACTGGTCCAGGCGCTCGCCGGCCGAAAGGCGCGAATGGAACACGGCGACCGTCTCGCCAAAGCGCGAACGGAAGCGGCCGACGGTCTGGGCCGTCAGCGAGATCTCGGGCACCAGCACGCAAGCCGAACGGCCGGCCGCCAGCACGCGCTCGATGGCGGAGAGGTACACCTCGGTTTTGCCGGAGCCGGTGACGCCGTCGACCAGCACCACGTCGCCATGAGCGTCCAGACGGGCGCGCTCAATCTGCGCGAGTGCCTGCTTCTGGCCGTTGGTAAGGGAGACCGGCGCCTTGCCGCTTGCCGAGGACAGCGTGGTCTGCTCGCTGCAGCCACGCCACGCACGACGCTCCTCCACCACGACGACGCCGCGTTTTTCGAGCGCCTTGATGGTCGCCGACATGCTGTTATAGAGAAGGTTGAGGTCGCGCGTCGTGACCGGGCCGCACTGGAGCGCCTCGATGAGCTGACGCTGGCGGACCGCGGTCTTGGGCGGCGTATAGTCGAAGCCCTCGGGCGTGAGCATGACCCAGCGGTTTTGGATGGGTTTGACGGCGGGGCGCTCAACGGCCCACACGCCGTCGTCACCTTTGACCACGCGCGGGCTTCCACCCGGGGGCAAGAACAAACGCAGGCACTCGGAAAGCGTTGCGACGTACTCGCGGCTCATCCAGCGTGCGATACGGGCAGCCTCGGCGGTAAAGAGCGGTTTGCTGAGGATAGCCTCGATGGCTTTAATGCGGGCTGGGTCGAGGGCGTTGATGCCTTGCAGGTCACCCAGCTCAGGCGCAATGTCGACGATATAGCCCGCGGCGGCACGGTTACCAAAGTGGACCAGGACCGTGGATCCGATTTGCGCCTCGTTGGCAAGGGACCGGGGAATGCCATAAGCAAACGGCTCGGACAGCGCACGGGTGGGAATGTCGAGGACTACGCTCGCATAGGCGGCGACGGGTTCAGGCGCGAACTCAGGCTTGGCCGGAGTCTCCTCCGGTTCCGGCGAACCAAACAGCGACAGTTGCTCGGTCATGGCCCCTATACCTCCCATCCCATGCGTCTTCAGAAACAAGAGCCCCGCTCGGGTGAACGGGGCTCGGATACATGCGTTTACGCGGCTGCTACAGCGCCATCGTGCGGGCGCGGTCGATACGCGCCAGGCAGTCGTCGCGGCCGACGAGCGCCATGGTCTCGCCCAGCGGGGGGCTCACCATGTTGCCGCAGACGGCGACGCGCACGGCCTGGAACACCACGCGCTTCTTAAGGTCCATCTGCTCGGGCAGCGGCTCAAGCGCGGCGTCGATGTTGGCAGCCGTCCACTCGTTCACGCCCTCGAGAGCGGCCTTGGCGGCATCCAGAATGGCACCCATGCCCTCCTTGGCCAGGCCCTTGTTGACGGACTTCTCGTCATACTCGAGCGTCTCGGCCGTAGCGAAGATGGGAGCGGCGACGGTCACGGCGTCGGCCGGCATCTTGGTGCGCGGCTTGACGATGGCGGCAAGCGCGTCGATCCAATCCTCGCCGTACTCGACATTGCCCTCGATGAGACCCGCCTCGTGCAGCTCGGGGACCATGATCTCGTCGGCAAACTGAGCATCGGACATGCCGTTGATGTACTCGGCATTGACCCAATCGAGCTTCTTGGGATCGAAGGTCGCCGGGTTCTTGGAGATGCGGTCGAGTGAGAACTTGTTGGCCAGGACATCGCGCGGGATGATCGTGGTCTCGCCGTCGAGCGACCAGCCGAGCAGCGCCAGGTAGTTGACGAAGGCGTCGGACAGGTAACCGGCGTCGCGGTACTCCTCCACCGAGGTGGCGCCGTGGCGCTTGGAGAGCTTCTTGCCGTCGGCGCCCAGGATCATGGAGATGTGAGCGAACGTGGGCACGGGAGCGCCGAGGGCCTCGTAGACCATGACCTGACGCGGGGTGTTGGACAGGTGGTCGTCGCCGCGGATGACATGGGTGATCTTCATCATGGCGTCGTCGACGACGGTCGCGAAGTTATACGTGGGCGTGCCATCGGAGCGGAAGATGACAAAGTCGTCGAGCTCCTTGGCGTCGAAGGTCACCTCGCCGTGGACGGCGTCGTGGATGACGACGTCGCCGCGGTCCTCGGGCACCTTAATACGCAGGACGTAGGACTCGCCGGCCTCGATGCGACGGCGGGCCTCCTCGGGATCAAGATCGCGGCAACGGCGCTGATAGCCCTGGAAGGGGTCCTTGCGCTCCTGCGCGGCCTTGCGGTCGGCGTCGAGCTGCTCCTTGGTGCAGAAGCAGGGATAGGCCTTGCCCTCGTCCCAAAGCTTCTGGGCGGCCTGCTTGTACAGGTCCAAGCGCTCAGTCTGGGCGTAGGGGCCAAAGTCGCCGCCTACCTCGGGGCCCTCATCCCAGTCCAGGCCAAGCCAACGCATGGCGCGCAGGATGATCTGCGTGTTCTCATCGGTGGAGCGGGTGGGGTCGGTGTCGTCGATGCGCAGGATGAACGTGCCGCCGTTTGCGCGGGCGAAAGCCCAGTTATAGATAGCGGTGCGAGCGCCGCCGATGTGCAGCTTGCCCGTCGGTGAGGGTGCAAAGCGGACGCGAACGTCTGATGCCATGGATATCTCCTCGATTGCAGGATGGATGTCTAACCGCACCAGTATAAAGCATCAAAGCAACCTCCGCACAAAGGGCACCGACTCACTCATTGGGGACAGACTTAAATGACCAGTCTTTGGCAACCTGTTGGCATTTAGGTAAGGCTGGTCATTTAAGTCTGTCCCCAATGAGTAGGTGCGGAAAGGGTGTGAATGTTTGATTTACGCGCTATGATGAGCCCTTGCATAGAGAGCCCGGCGGAATGGTAACGGTCGCCGGGACACGTTTTTGAAAGGACAATCATGTCAGAAGAACTTCGTTCCATCCCACCCCAACACGGGTCCTTCGTATTTACGTCGGAGTCGGTGACCGAAGGTCATCCCGATAAGATCGCTGACCAGATCAGCGACGCCGTCCTCGACGCAATCCTCGCCAAAGAAATAGAGCTCCAGGAGCAGGGCTACATCGCCCCCAACGGCGTGCCTGCCAACGTGGAGAACGTCCGCTGCGCTTGCGAGACCCTCGTGACCACCGGCACCGTCATCGTCGCCGGCGAGATCCGCACCCAGGCCTACGTCGACGTGCAGGAAATCGCCCGCGGCGTTATCCGCCGCATTGGCTACAACCGTGCCAAATTCGGTTTTGACTGCGACACCTGCGGCGTTATGAGCCTCATCCACGAGCAGTCGCCCGATATCGCCCAGGGCGTCGACGAGTCCTTCGAGACCCAGACCGGCGCTACCACCGACCCGATCGACCTGATCGGTGCCGGCGACCAGGGCATGATGTTCGGTTATGCCTCCAACGAGACCAAGACCCTCATGCCCATGCCGCACTACCTGGCAAGCCGTCTGGCTGAGCGCCTGGCCGCCGTGCGTCACGACGGTACCCTCGCCTATCTGCGTCCCGACGGCAAGACCCAGGTCACCGTGCGCTACGAAGACGGCAAGCCCGTCGAGGTAACGACCATCGTCATCTCCACGCAGCACGCCGCCGAGATCGAGGACATGGGCAAGATCAAGGCCGACCTCATCGAGCACGTCATCACCCCGGTCATGGACGCCGAGAACATGCCGTGGGACAACGCAGACATCTACGTGAACCCCACCGGTCGCTTTGTCGTGGGCGGCCCCATGGGCGACACGGGCCTCACCGGCCGCAAGATCATCGTCGACACCTACGGCGGCTATGGCCGTCACGGCGGCGGTGCCTTTAGCGGCAAGGACTGCACCAAGGTCGACCGCTCCGCCGCGTATGCCGCGCGCTGGGTAGCCAAGAACGTGGTCGCCGCCGGTCTGGCCGACCGCTGCGAAGTCGAGCTTGCCTACGCCATCGGCGTTTCCAAGCCCCTCTCAATCATGGTCGACACCTTCGGCACCGCACATGTTGCCGAGGACAAGATCGTCGAGGCCGTAGAGAAGACCTTCGACCTGCGCCCGGGCGCAATCATCCGCGACCTAGACCTGCGTCGCCCCATCTACGAAAAGACGGCAGCCTACGGTCACTTCGGCCGCGAAGACGCCGACTTCACCTGGGAGAAGACCGACCGAGCCGAAGAACTCAAAGCAGCCTGCGGGCTGTAATTAAGAGCCGCTAAGGTCACAACACGCATGCGCTTTCAAAAGAAGCACCGCCCCCAAGCGGTGCTTCTTTTTTATTAATCCGGTGGTGAAGATGCTTCGATATGAGCCTACGCTGCGTCACCAGCTAATGAATTTTGCAGCACACGCGCCTCTACCATGTATCCTTAGTTCCGAGGGCTTTGGTATTTGGTCGGTCGCGAGTTCCGCACGAGCCGGAGGCCACTTAATGTGGCCTCCGTGCGAGCCAGGACTGTAGAGCAGGCGACCAAATACCAAAGTCCTCGGAACGACGGGATAGAACAGGAGCACCCATGGCAGGCAAGCCGCAAACACTAGCTACGACCTCGGCATTCGAGATCTTGGGCCCCGTCATGGTCGGCCCCAGTTCATCGCACACCGCCGGCGCCCTGCGGTGCGCCCAAGTTGCCGCCAGCCTGCTGGAAGGCCGCATCACCAAAGTCACCTTTGGGCTGTGGAACTCCTTCGCCCACACCTACCGCGGCCACGGCACCGACCGTGCGCTCGTCGCGGGCATCCTGGGCCTCGACACCGATGACGAGAACATCAAGCGGGCCTTCGACCTCGCGCGCGAGCAGGGCCTCGAATATCACTTTGACATCAAGGGCGACGACGCCTCCATCCACCCCAACACCGTCGACATCGACATGGTCGACGACACGGGCGCCACGGCACAGGTTCGCGGCGAGAGCCTGGGCGGCGGCAAGATGCGCATCAGCCGCATTAACGGCGTCGGCGTCGACATCTCGGGCATGTACTCCACGCTCTTCGTGGCGCACAAGGACGTCCCCGGTGTACTCGCCGCGCTCACCAATCTGCTCGCCTACGCACACGTGAACATCGCCTTCTGCCGCACCTACCGCACCGAAGTAGGCGGCCAGGCCTACTCCGTCTTTGAGACCGACGGCGCGCCCGACGACACCGTCGTCCCCATGCTGCGCAAGCTCGACAATGTCGATTACGCAACGTTTATCGAGCTCCCAGGCTCGGCCTCGTCGCTCTCCCCCGGCGTCTCGGCCATGGAGATCTTCGACGACGGCGAGCAGCTGCTCGATGCGTGCGAGGAACTGGGGCTCAGTATCGGCGCCGTCATGGCCGTTCGCGAGGCGCGTCTGACCGGCGAGGCCCACGCCGTCGCCGCCATGCGCCGCGTGCTCGACGTCATGCGCGAGGAGACCACGGCCCCCATCGCCAATCCGCAACGCTCGCTCGGCGGGCTTATCGGCGGCGAGGCCAAGCTCGTCGAAGCAACCCGCTGCAACGATTTGAGTGCAAACCTGATGGGCGCCGTCCAGACCGACGCCGTTGCCCGCGCCATGGCCGTGCTCGAGCGCTCCGCTACCATGGGCGTGATTGTCGCCGCCCCCACGGCAGGGTCCGCGGGTGTTGTGCCCGGCTGCGTGCTGGCGCTTGCCGATCGCCTGCAGCTCGACGACGAGCAAGTCATGGACGCGCTCTACTGCGCAGCCGCCATCGGCCTCAACCTCACCACAAGCGCCTGCGTTGCCGGCGCCGAGGGCGGCTGCCAAGCCGAGGTGGGAAGCGCCGCCGCCATGGCAGCCGCCGCACTGGTGCAGATGCTCGGCGGCACGCCCGAGCAGGCGCTCGACGCCAGTTCCATCGCGCTGAGCAACCTGCTGGGCCTGGTCTGCGATCCTGTAGGCGGCCTCGTGGAGGTGCCCTGCCAAAACCGTAACGCCATCGGCGTGGCTGCGGCCTTTAGCTCGGCACAACTCGCCCTCGCCGGCATTAAGAGCCTGGTACCGTTTGACCAGATGGCACACGTCATGCTCTCGGTGGGCCACGCTTTACCGGCCACGCTGCGCGAGACGGCAAAGGGTGGCATCGCGCAGGCTCCGGCCGCACTTTCGGCCTGTGCAAAATGCGGTGTGTGCGGATAGCGGCAAAGAACGACTCAAAGGTGGGACAAATGTCCCACCTCTTTTGAATGCCACCGTTTCCGTACCACAAACAGCAGGGCAATCGCTATAATGCAAGCCCAGTAAAAACACGATGAACCGCAAGGCGAAAATCGAAGGATATGCATACGATGTCGCAAAACGATCGAACTCAACTGATTCCCGATCCGCAGCAGCCGAGCAGGCACACCGGCGGCGTTCAGTCGCCGCGTCCTATCGCGCCGAGCCACGGTCAGCAGCGTAGTGCAGCAAACGCTTCCCAACGCCCGAACCAACAGCGACAGCAGCGTCAACAACGACAGCAGCACCAGGCAAACGGCAATGCGCCCAAGCAGCCCCCCACGCACGCTCGAGGCGATCGTGGCCCTGCGCGCAAACCCGCCGGCAACAATAAGTCGGGCAAAAAGACGACGCTCTTTGTCGTCCTGAGTCTAATCGTCATTGTCTTTATCGTAGGCGTCGTAGCATTTTCGCAGGTAGCCTACCCCAACACCACCATCGCCGGCGTCGATGTCTCGTTCTCCAACGCTTTGTCTGCCGCCACCAAGGTCAATTCGGCATGGAAACACTATAAGCTCGCCGTAACAGGAGATGACTTTAGCTGGACCTATCAGCCCGAGTCCGATGAACCCATCGTCGACGGTGAAGCTGCTGCAAAAGAGATCATCAGCCACAACGAGGCCTTTGTATGGCCAGTCCGCCTTGTGGAATCCTTAAGCGGCAAGACCAAAACAACCGCTACCTCCAACGAAGTCGATCTTGATCAAGACGTCGACCTGTCCATGCTTTCCGACACCTTTGACCAAAAGAAGTTTGAGAAGGATCTGGGCGCCGCCATCGACGAGTTTAACGAGGGACGTTCGGGCACGTTCGAGGCCAATAGCTCCTATGACGAGCAAGCGGGCAAGTTTACCGTCGAGAAGGCGCGCTCCAACGAAAAACTCAACCGCGAGCATGTCATTAAGTATGCCAAGCTCGAGCTTGCCTCGCTGGCCGAGACCGTAGATCTTTCCAAGCTCGGCAACGATGCCTATGAGCCGCTCAATGGAACGCTGACCGATGATCAGATTCAGGCCGCATGCGATGCCGCCAACAACTTCCTGGGCGTCAACGTGACCCTCAAGCTCAACGGCGAGGATGCCGGCAAGGTTGATGGCAGCTCCGTGTTGCAGTGGATCAGCTTTGCCGATCCCACCAACCCCACGCTCGATACTTCGCAGATCAGTAGCTGGGCAGCCGAGCTCGCCAACGGCTTTAATACCGTGGGCTCCACTCGCTGGTGGACGCGCGCCGATGGCAAGCAGTGCGCCGTCGAAGGCGGCGACTTTGGTTGGTCCATCGACAGCAGCTCGCTCGCCAAGCAGGTCGAGGACGCCATTAACAACAAGCAGACCGGCGATATCGAGATCAAGTACTCCCAGAAGGCCGACACCTTTACCGCAAAGGGAGAGCCCGACTGGAAGGCGTATATCGACGTCGACCTGTCCGAGCAGCACGCGCGCTACTACGACGAGAGCGGCAATATCGTGTGGGAGGCCAACTTTATTTCCGGCAAACCGGGCGAAGACGCCACCCCCGAGGGCGTGTGGCAGATCAACAGCAACGACGGTGGCAGCACCCTGATCGGAGCCAAGGAGCCCGAGACCGGTAAGCCCAAATACGAGAGCCCGGTGAGCTACTGGATGCCGTTCGAGGGCAATATGATCGGCTTCCACGACGCTACATGGCAAAACGACAAGAGCTTCGATAATGCCGAGTCGTACAAGTGGTGCGGCAGCCACGGTTGCATCAACCTGCGCCTGGCAGACGCCAAGGCACTTCACGACTGCATCAAAGTCGGCCTGTGCGTGGTTGTCCACTCGTAGTGCAACGCGCGCATTCCTACAACGTGGAACCGCTGCGACCAATCTAACAGTTCCGAAAGAAACCGTCCTATGCGCCCGCCCCAACCGGTGGGCGCATATAATTATCGAGGTTCTTTCTATAAAGGAGACGCTATGCCGAATGTCCCCACGATCACCCCAGGCCCAGATGATACCGAGCGCACGCCCGAAGGTGCCACCGAAACGATTCCTCTGATTTCAAACGTATATGCCGACAAGCAGAGCGGACGCGCGAACGATACGGCCGAGATTTCCGATGAAGAGGCATATGCCAAGCTCAAGGCAAAACGTGCCGAACGTCGACGCAAAAAGCTGATTCGACGCGGTATTGCCGCCGGCGTCGTGGGTGCCATCGCGCTCATTGCCATTGCCGCAACCCTGGTTATCAATGCTCAGCCACAGGGCGCTAGTGGGCCTGTGACCGACATGGTGACCGAGGGTACGTTTACCACAACGGTCGAGGCGAAAGGCCAGCTCAAACCCATTTCGTCCTCAGTGGTCTCCCCTTCTGTCGACGGCACGGTCGATTCGATCAACGTGCAGGCAGGCCAATCCGTCAACGAGGGCGACGTGCTTATGACCATTAAAAACGACGAGCTCGATCGCAACGTTGCCGAGGCGCAACGTGCAGTTGCAGCCGCTCAGGAAGACCTCGCCAACGCGCAGAAAGCCGCAGCTGCCGCGCAGGCCACCCCAACGACGGACGTCGAGGGAGCTTCCGCAGCGGCTGGCGTCTCAGCCGCATCAGCGGACACGAACGCCGTATCGGCCGCGCAGCGCAGCCTCGCATCAGCCCAGGCAAGCCTCGACCAGGCGAACGCCAAGGCCTCCAGTCGCACGGTCACGGCCCCGAGCTCGGGTAGCATCGTGGAGCTCAATGCCAAAGTGGGCGCCACGGTTACAGGCGGCATGATCATGGGCGAAAGCGATACGAGCGGCGGCAAGCAGTGCATGCAGATCGCCGACCTGTCCAAGATGAAGGTGACCGTGCAGGTGGGCGAAAAGGACATCGCCAAGATCGCCGTTGGGCAGAGCGCCAACGTCACGTATCCCGCGTTTCCCGATATCGTGAGCCAGGGCACCGTCACGGCTATCGCGTCGGTGGCAAACTCCGACGCCGCCAACAGTGGCGGCGGCAGCGTAACCTTTAACGTCGACATTCTCATTGAGGCGCCCGACGCGCGCCTGAAGCCGGGCATGACGGCCGAGGTATCGGTGGTGACCGAGCAGCTCGACGACGTGGTGATGGTGCCGACGATGGCGCTCATGACCGAAGACGGCGAACACTATTACGTCAACGTGGCAACCGATGACGAGGGCAAGCAAACCCATCGCGTGAAGGTGACCGTCGTGACGCAAAACGACAACGAAGCCGTAGTCGGCAAGACACAGGTCAAGCGCGACGACCAGGACAACGAGATCAACCCCAACGTGCCGGTTACCAAGCTGCGCGATGGCGACACCCTCGTCATGGACACCGGAGCGAACGCAACGGCTGACGGCGGCTACAGCGCGGATTCGGGCAGCATGTCTGACGATGAGGGCATGTAATGCGTCCCGTTATCGACATCCGCAACGTGCACCGCATCTTTGAGAGCGAGGCGGGGTGCGCCCACATCCTGCACAACGTGAGCCTGGCAGTAAATCCCGGCGAATTCGTCGCTATTACCGGCCCTTCGGGCTCGGGTAAGTCAACGCTCATGAACATCCTGGGCTGCCTGGATAAGCCGACGGCGGGCGACTACTACCTGCAAGGGATCAACGTGGCCGAGCTCGATGATGACGAGCTCACCGAAGTTCGCGCCCTGAGCATTGGCTTTGTCTTTCAGAGCTTCAACCTGCTGCCGCGCCTATCGGTTATCGAAAACGTCATGCTGCCGCTGGCCTACACCAATGTGCCCCGTAGCCAGCGCGAACTGCGCGCCGTGCACGCGCTGCAGGCTGTCACGCTGCCCGTTGACCACTGGGACCACCGCATATCCGAGCTCTCGGGCGGCCAGATGCAGCGTGTCGCCATCGCGCGCGCCCTCGTTAATGACCCGCCCATCATCCTGGCCGATGAGCCAACGGGAAACCTGGACTCTGCCACTGGAGCGCTTGTAATGGAGACCTTCCATAGACTTCAGGAGCGCGGCAAAACCATCGTGCTCATCACACACGACCCCGGCATCGCCGCTGAGGCAGACCGTGCCGTGACCATCCGCGACGGTCGCATTCACGACGGCGCGTATATTCCACATGCACCGCGGACCCTGCGCAGCGCCGTAGATAGCCTTCCCATGATTTCCGCCTCCGCCAACCCGCCGAAAGGAGTGGTGGCATGAGCGCCCGCGATCTCATCCAGGAAGCCCTTCACTCGCTCGAGGCCAACAAGGGGCGCAGCCTGCTCACCATCCTGGGCATTGTCATCGGCATCGCCTCGGTTATCGCCATGACTTCGCTCATCGGCGGCATCCAAAACAGCCTGGTCAACAGCCTGGGCCTCAACGCAGCTCGTATGGTGCAAATCTATTCGTCGCAAGAACTCACCGAGTCGGACATCGAGAAGCTTCAAAAACTGGTGCCGCAGATTGAGCAGATCGGCATTGTCGACAGCGCGTATACCGAGTACAAGACCGGCGATAAAAGCTATACCGTCATGGCACAGGGTGTCGATAGCAACATGCTCGACGCCGTGGGGGCCAGCAAGCTCGTTGCGGGGCGCACCTATTCCCAGGCCGAATCCCAATCAGGCTCGCGCGTGGCGCTCATCAGCCGCGGCGGCGCCGATCAGCTTTACGGCAACGAACAGGACGCGGTAGGCAAGACTATTAAGGTCTCCAACGGCGAGGTACAGATTGTCGGCGTTATCGACGGCGGCAGCGACTCCATGGGCTCGCTCACGCTGTATATGCCACGCGAAACCATCTCCGGGCTGTTTGGCGACGAGAATCCTTCATTCCCCAGCGTGACGGCACTTGCCGCCGAGGGCACGGACATGGATGAACTCTGCAAGACCATCGAGTCCAAGGTGCGCGCGATGAAGGGCATCGCGGAGGATGATGAGTACGACAGCGTATCGGCGACCTCCATGAAAAGCGCCATCGATGCGCTCAACTCCTTTATGGGCGCGTTCTCACTCATCATGGGTGCTGTCGCCAGCATCTCGCTGCTTGTCGGCGGTATCGGCATTATGAACATGATGCTCACCAACGTGACTGAGCGCATCCGCGAGATCGGCATCCGCCGCGCTCTGGGCGCCAGTCGTCGCGATATCACCGCCCAGTTTTTGGCCGAGTCCTCGGCGCTGTGCGTCACCGGCGGACTGTTGGGTGTCCTGATTGGCTATCTGCTGGCCTGGGGACTCACGTTCTTTGCCGCAAGCTCGGGCATCATGAGCGAGTTTGGAGCCACCGGGACGATCACGCCAAGCTTCTCCATTACGACAGTGTTGATCGCGTTTGCCGTATCGGTCGGCATCGGCGTAATCTTTGGCTTCTACCCCGCTCGCCGCGCGGCAAAGCTCGACCCCGTCGAGTGCCTACGCTACCAGTAAGCCAACACCAACAAGTTGCGGTGAATTAGGGACTGAATATGCTATCTAGCAGCAAAAACAGACACTATTTCACCGCAACTTATTGAAGGGCTGTTTTCGCCAGTTCCGGGCTTCGTCCTCGAGCTATTGGCGGATGACGGGCTTGTACGGGTCGAGCTTGCTCAAGGCGCTTCTCCTCGCGGGCGGGAGGGCACGCAGGCGCGGCGAGCGCCTAGCGCGCGAACTCCCGTAAGAGCGCGTCTTCCACTTCCCGAAGCGAAAGGCCCCCGCCTCCCTCGGCGGGACGGGCGACCACGATACAGCGCGCTCCCACGTCGCGCGCGGAGGCGATCTTCTCGGCCGTGCCACCTACGGTTCCCGAGTCCTTGGTCACAAGCCACTGGGCGCCCACCTGCCGAAGCATCGCCTCGTTGAGCTCGCGGGTGAAGGGCCCCTGCATGCCGATGACGTGCGACGGCGAAAACCCCGCGTCGATGCACTTCGTTATAGCACCGGGCAGCGGGAGAACACGCACGAAGAAGCGCTCCGCGAAATCGGCGACGCGCGTGTAGGGAGCAAGCTCCTTGCTCCCCGTCGTGAGAAGCGCGCGACCCGGGTTCTCGGAGAGAAAGCGCGCCGCGCAGGCGATCGACGCGACCGACACGACGCCTTTGGGTAGCGCCTCACCCGGGCGCGCAAGGCGCAGGCATCGTGCACCCACGGCGAGCGAAGCGGCCCGGATGTTGCCGCTTGCGAGCGTAGCGAAGGGATGCGTGGCGTCGACGACGATGCGCGCGCCGAAAAGCTCGCGCTCCATGTCGGCCTCGTCGAGCCTGCCCGCATGCACCTCGATGCCCGGAAGCTCGCCCAAAAGCTCGCCTCCGTACTCGGTTGCCGCGTAGGCACGGGCGGGGATGCCCGCCCCGCTCGCCCATTCGCACAGAAGGCGGCCCTCGGTGGTGCCGGCGAAGATGCGCAGCGGCGGCGCGGATGCGGGCGCCGTCACTTCGGGCCGCCTGGGCGCGTGATCTCGTAGAGCAGCGCGTTCATAATGGCGGCCGCCACGGTCGAGCCGCCCTTGCGACCCCTCGCGACGATGGCCGGCACGCGTCGCGCGAGTAGCTCCTCTTTCGCCTCGACCACGTTCACAAACCCAACCGGCACCCCAACGACGAGCGCGGGCGAGATCTTCTCCGCGTCCATGAGCTCGGCGAGGCGCAGAAGTGCTGTGGGAGCGTTGCCGACGGCCACGATGAGCGGACCCTCGATGCCGCAAGCTTTGTCCATGCTCGCAACGGCGCGAGTCGTGCCCGCGGCGCGCGCCGTTGCGGCGACATCCGGGTCGGCCATATAGCACACGGCCTGGCAGCCGATCTTCGCGAGCGCGGGCTTGCTTATGCCTGCGAGCGCCATGTTCGTGTCGGTGAGCACCGTGGCCCCTGCGCGCAGTGCGTCGAGCGCACAGTGCGCGGCGTCATGGGTGAACACGAGGGAATCGGCGTACGAGAAGTCGGCAGTGGTGTGGATGACGCGCTTCACGACGGGCTCTTCGAGCGGCGGGAACGTGCGGCCGCCGAGCTCTTCGGTGATGATTTCAAAGCTGCGCCGCTCGATGTCGCCGGGCGCCATCTCCTTGGAATCCATCTAGTACTCCACTCCTTCCCTTGCACATATCCCCTGCTCGTAGGGGTGTTTCTCGCACCGCATCTCGGTTATGTAGTCGGCCTTCTCCACGATCTTGCGGGAAGGCGCGCGCCCGGTGAGCGCTACTTCGACGCCGCGCGCGGACATATCGAGCGCGCGGTCCACGAGCCCCTCGTCGACAAGCCCCTTCGAAAGCGCGTCGAGCGCCTCGTCGAGCACGAGCAGCCCCTCCTGCGCGCCCTCGAGCTCGGCGAGCGCGGAAGCGAGGTTCCCATCGTGCAACTCGCGCGTCGCGGCAAGTTCTTCCGACGTCATGGACCAGGTAAACTTGTCCGACGCCTTCCCCGCGAACACGGGCACGCCGAAATGCTCGGCGAGCAGGCGCGCCTCCCCGCTTTCGCCGTCTTTCAGGAACTGCACAACGACGACGCGGCGGCCTGCGGCGAGCATGCGAAGGGCGAGCCCCATCGCCGCCGTGGTCTTGCCTTTGCCGTCGCCATGATACACGTGGATCATACGCCCTCCTCGATAATGCGGTAGACATACTCCATGTCGAGCGCCCCGCGCACGGAGTCGGCCAGGCGGTCGAACTCGCGCGCACGGTGATCGGCCGCGGACACCGCGCCCTCAGCACCCACGACGCTCTCGGGCAGGCCGCGCATGCGCGCGAGCGAGCGCGCGAGGGCGAGTGCCACCCCCGGTTCGTCGAACAGGCCGTGGAGATAGGTTCCGAACACGTTTCCGCAGGCCGCGCCTTCTGGTTTGCCGCCAATCGTGCCCGCAGGGGCGCAGGAGACGGTCGTTTCGCCGTCGTGAATCTCGTACCCGCGCGCCGTCATGCCGTTCCACACCGAGAACGCGCCTTGGGCGCCCGTGATGCGCAGCTCCGACTGGGCGAGGCGCTTTTCCTCCTTGAACACCGTACTTGCAGGGATGAGCCCGAGCCCGCGCGCGGTGCCAGCGCCTTCCCTGCCGTGCGGGTCGGAAAGCTCGTCTCCCAAAAGCTGGTAGCCTCCGCATATGCCGAGCACCGGCGTGCCCGCGCCCGAAAGCGCGCGTACACAGGCTCCGATGCCGCTAGCCGCAAGCCAGCGCGCGTCGTCGACCGTGGACTTCGAGCCGGGAAGCACCACCAGGTCGGGTCGGCCCAGATCGGTCGTCGAGGAAACGTAGCGCACGCCCACGCCGGGCACGCGCGAAAGCGGGTCGAAGTCGGTGAAGTTCGACAGATGCGGAAGGCGCACGACGGCGACGTCGATGACGCCGCGCGCCTCGCGGGCAAATAGGCGCGGCGCGAGCGAGTCCTCGTCGTCCAGGTCGAGCGTAAGATACGGCACGACCCCCACGACGGGAACCCCGCACATCTTCTCGAGCGGGGCCAAACCCGGGCGCAGGATTTCCACATCGCCGCGGAACTTGTTTACCACAAGCCCCCGCAAAAGCGCACGATCCTCGGGCGCAAAGAGCGCGACCGTGCCGTAGAGCTGGGCAAACACCCCGCCTGGGTCGATGTCGCCCGCGAGCAGCACGGGGGAGGACACGGCGCGCGCGAGCCCCATGTTGACGATGTCGTTTTCGGCAAGGTTGATTTCGACGGGGCTGCCGGCGCCCTCGATGACGATGACGTCGTTTTCCTCCGCGAGCGAATCGAACGCCTCCAAAATCTGCGGCATGAGCGCCTTCTTTCGCGCGAAGTAGTCCCTCGCAGCGAAGGCTCCCTGCGCCTTGCCGGCCACGATGAGCTGGCTTCGGTGGTCGCTTTCGGGCTTGAGCAGGATGGGGTTCATGCGCACGTCGGGCGCGATGCCGCACGCCTCGGCCTGCATGATCTGGGCACGCCCCATCTCGAGCCCGTCGGCCGTGACACCGCTGTTGAGCGCCATGTTCTGGCTCTTGAAGGGAGCAACGCGCAGGCCGTCCTGCGAAAGCACGCGGCACAGCCCCGCCGCAAGCAGGCTCTTCCCCGCGTTCGACATGGTGCCCTGGATCATGATGGGCTTCGCCCTACCCACGGGTATCGACCTCCTTCGCAGAGCCTCGGCCATCCGAGCCCGCCATAGCGCCGCTGCAAGAAGCGCCGCCCCGTTCGTCGGGTTCGCCTTCGCCTGATGCGCCTTCCGCCCGAAGCGCGCGGCTGAACGCCATCGCAAGCCGGGCATTCTCCTTGCGCGTGCGCACCGCGACGCGGCACCAGAAACGGGACAGTACCGAAAACGAGTCGCACGTGCGGACCAAAACCCCCTGTTTATATAGGCGCTCGGGGATGTCTTTCGCCGGCGTGCGGACTAAAAGGAAGTTCGCATCCGACGGCACGACGGAAAGCCCGAGCGAGGAGAGCTCGTGGAAAAGCCACGCTCGCTCGCCCGCCAATACATCGCGCGTGCGCGAGACGTATTCGATGTCTTCCAGGGCGGCGATGCCCGCGGCCTCGGCGACCGACGAGACGGGCCATGCCTGCCCCGCCCGGCGAATCCCCTCGATGAGTTGGGCGTTTCCGCTGATCAGATACCCCAACCGCAACCCTGCCATTCCGTAGAGCTTGGTGAACGCGGAGAGCACGGCCACATGGTGCGAACACGCGGCGCGTGCGGCCACGCTCCTTTCGCGGGCGTCGGGCGCAAATCCGAGGAAGCACTCGTCCACGACGAGCAGCGCGCCCACCTGCTCGCAGCGGCAAGCCGCGGCATCGATCACGCGGGGGTCGACGAGGCGCCCCGTCGGGTTGTTCGGATTGCAGATATACGCCACGTCTCCCGGCCCCTCGATCGCGCGGGCGAAGGAGGCGGGCACGTCGAAGTCGTCTGCTTCGGAGAGCGGGAACTCCTGCACGCATGCGCCGTAGTACGATGCCGCCTCCGCATATTCAGAGAACGTCGGCGCGCACACGACGATGCGTTTCGGGCGCACCGCCGCGGCGAGCCGCCAAATGATGTCGGACGCGCCCGCGCCGCAGACGATAGTATCTTCGGGAATGCCCTGGGCACGCGCTAGGGCGCGAACGAGGGCGAGGCTTTCCCTATCGGGGTAGGCGTCGATTCGAGAAAGCGCCTTGCAAGCTGCGGCAACGGCGCGCGGCGAGGGGCCTGCCGGATTCACGTTCACCGAGAAGTCAATGAGGTCGGAGGCGCCCCCTTCGCAAGCGATGCCGAGCGATTGCGTGCTACCCCCATGCGCACGGGCGCGCAGGATTCCCCCGGCAGCCCGGGACGCGGCGTGGTCTTCCCTCATACCATCGCCCCCACGGCGAGCACGACCGCCGCGCGTGCGGCACCGAAGACGACGAGCGCGCATACGGACGCGGCGAGCATGAGCCTAGTCGCCCGGGCGATGTCGCTCCACTCAATTTCACGGGACGCGTCGCCTATCGTCGGTTTCTCAACGAGCTTGCCGAAATACACCGCGGGTCCTGCCAGGCGCAGCCCGAGCGCGCCCGCACACGCTGACTCGGTCTGCGCCGAGTTGGGGCTCGCATGGCGACGCCTGTCGCGGCGCCAGATGCGCGCCGCCCCGCGAGCATCGAGCCCGACGATCGGGCACACGGCGATCATGAACAGGGCCGATAAGCGCGAGGGAATCCAGTTCACCGCATCGTCGAGGCGCGCCGAGGCGCAGCCGAAGTCGATGTAGCGCTCGTTTTTGTAGCCCACCATGCTGTCGAGCGTGTTCACCGCCTTGTACGCCATGCCCAAGGGCGCACCCCCGATCATAAGGTAGAAAAGCGGCGCGATGACGCCGTCGCTCGCGTTCTCCGCCACCGTTTCCACGGCGGCGCGCGCAACGCCCTGCTCGTCGAGAACAGACGTGTCGCGTCCCACGATGAGCCCGACGGCTTCGCGAGCCGCGACAAGGCCGCCCTTCGAGAACGCGCGGGCCACGGCCAGGCTCTGGCGGCGCAGCTCGCATGCCGCGAGAATCTGATAGCTCGCCCATGCCTCGGCCACGAAGCGCAAGCCGGGGTGAACCATGCCGCAAAGATGCAGGATTCCCAAGGTCAAAAGCCCACACGCAAGCGGAAGCGCCACGGCGAGCACAAGCCCTGCGGCGCGCGTGCCCGCGGACGTTTGCGGGAATGAGCCCCGCAGGCGGCCTTCGGCCCACGTGATCGCGCGCCCCATGGCGACAACGGGATGGGTAAGCCAGCGCGGGTCGCCGAAGGCAAGGTCGGCTGCGAACCCGGCGGCGGCGGCAAGAATCGTCATCACCGGGCATCGCCCCCCGAAGCGGGGCGAACGTCGCGAAGGCAGCGCCCATCCCAGGTGGCGGCCCATGCGCCGCCCGGCTCGGTATGCACGTCGAAATATCCCATTTTCGGGACAGCTAGCTCGGAGAGCAGCGCTTTCACGGTACCCGCGTGAACGACGAAGACGGCGCGCCCACTCCCCTGGGCGCGCTCCGATTCGCACGCCTCCCGAAACGCCGCGACGACGCGGCGGGTGAAATCGCTCTTGCCCTCGCCATGCGGGCAGCGCGTCTCGCACCAGGAGTCTACCCAGGCGCGGTAGCGCACATCCTCTTTAAGCTCGGCGGCGCTTCGCCCCTCGAAGTCACCGAAATCCATCTCACGCAGACCGGGGCACGCCATAAGCTCCGCGTTCGGGAAGAGGATGCGCGCCGTCTGGTCGGTGCGGGCCATGCCGCTCGTGATAACACGGAACACGTCACGATCGCACGCGAGGTCGCGCAAAGCGCGCTCGCCCGCGCTCGACAGGGGCTCGTCGGTGCCCGCCCCGCTGTAGCGATGGTCTTCCGTGCCCGCCGTGGCACCATGGCGCACGAAGACGACCTCCAAAGGCGCGCCCGCGCCCTGCGTCCCTCGAGGCGCATCGGCAAGGTTTCCTTTGATGACCTGGGGAATCCCGCACGTCATGCGCACGACGACGTCGGCACGCGCAGCGAGCGCGCATCCTAAGCGCCCCGCGCGCTCGCGCCATTGGGCGTCTTCCGCACGCATGGGGACGACCCCCGAGCCGACCAAGGGCAGAATTACTGCGTCGAAGCCAATCAGCCGCTCGAGCGCCCGGTCTGCGTCGAGCGCGCGTACGAGCTCCTCAGCACGGTACGCGACACGGCCGGCAAAAGCCGCGGGCACGCCGCCCTCCGCAAGCTGCGCCGCATCGACGAAATCGTCCGCCGCGAACCCGAGCTTTTCGCGCACGAAGGTCCTCTTCCCCGAATGCGCGCCACCTACCACGAGAATCATAGGAGCATGCCCCCCGCCACCAGCATGGCAAGCATCGCGAGCTCGGCCCATTGCAGAAACCATCCGGCCAAATCCCCCGTCACCCCGCCGAAGCGGGACAGGGCAACATGGCGGTACCACGCGAGCGCCAAAAGCCCCGCCACCGCCATAAGGACGCCGACGGCCTGAGCGCACGCGACCATCCCTGCAGCCGAAGCCGCGGCGAAAGCGCAAAGCGGCACGACGATCGCCGCGCGCTTCTTCGCAGGCGAGAGCCCCGCGGCCATGCCGTCCGCCCGCGCGGCAGGCCAGCATTCTACGGCGAGCCCCGAAAGCGCGCGGGAGAACACGAGCGAGCACAGAAGCGCGAGGAACGCCCCCGCCGTAAGCGGCAGCGCGGTGAACAGGGAAAACTGCAGAATAAGGTACACGACAACACCGATGACCCCGAAGGCGCCCGCCCGCGGGTCGTGCATGATCTCGAGCTTTCGCTCGCGCGGGGCCCAACTTGCAAGCGCATCGGAGGTGTCGCAGAGCCCGTCTAGGTGGATGCCTCCCGTCACCGCCACAGGCAGCGCCGCGAGCACGGCCGCGACGATGGTCGCGGGTACGCCGAGCAGGTTCGCCACGTACCCCCACGCCGTCATGAGGAAGCCTTCCGCAAGGCCCACCAGGGGAAACGCGGCAAGCGCATGGGTTGACCCGAAATCGGTCCAGGCCGATTTCGGGACGGGGATGCGCGAGAACGTTCCGAACGCCGCGCCGATTGCCTCTGCTATCTTCACCTTATAGGTCCTTCGCCTTTCATCCACACGGGAATCCCGCATACCACTTCGACTGCGCGGTCGGCCAGCGCCACCACACCCGCGTTCACGCGCGCGAGCGCGCGCCTCCATGCCTCGGTCCCCTCATCGTAGCGCATCCCATCGGCGAACACGTCGACGGTGACCACCACCGTATACGCAGCGGCCTGAGCGAGCCGTTCGATGCCTCCGAGCACCTCGCGCGCCGCAGCGTCGGGGTCACGTGGGGACAAGCCGCCTTCCGCGAAGAGCTCGTTCGCAACCAGGTTGCCCACGTCCTCCAAAAGAAGCGTGCAGCCGCACGGAAGCCCGGGCACTGCGGCGCCCACGTCACGCGTGCGCTCGAGGGTGGAAAACCCCTTGCCCTCGCGCAGCGCCCGATGGCGCGCGATGCGGCGGGCGCCCTCTTCCCCGAAGGGCTCCATCGTTGCCAGGTACACGCGGGGGCCGTCGTGCCCGAGGCACAGGGACTCGGCATAGGCGCTCTTGCCGCTCGCGGCGGCGCCGATAACGAACGTCACCGTCATTTCCCAGCCTCGAAATGCTCGTAAGCAGCCATGCCAGTCGCCGTGAACGTCTTCCCATCCCGGTACACGCGCAGCGCCGAATCCAGAAGGGGCAGATACGCCATGGCGCCCGCGCCCTCGCCCAAGTGCATGCCTGCGTCGAGGGGTGCCTTTATGCCGAGCTCGCGAAGGAGCTCCCGGCTTGCGGGTTCGCTTGATGCGTGGGTGCCCACGAGGTAACCTAAGGCGTTGGGGCACAGGCGCGCCGCGCACAGGGCCGCCGTGCAGGATATGACCCCGTCGAGGAGCGCCGGCGCCTTCGAGGCCGCGGCCCCCAGGTAGAAGCCGCACATCGCCGCAATGTCGAAGCCGCCCACCTTCGAGAGCACATCGATCGGGTCGGCGGAATCGGGCGAGTTCGCATCGATAGCGCGCTCGACCACGTCGCGCTTGCGCGCGAGCGAGGCGTCCGAGAGCCCCGCGCCGCGCCCGACGAGGCTCCGCGCGTCCGCCCGGATGAGCACTGCGGCCACCGCCGCCGAGGTGGTCGTGTTGCCGATACCCATCTCGCCCGCGGCGAGAAGGCGCACGCCGGCGCGGGCAAGCCCGCACGCGACGGCGATTCCGACCTCGATCGCGCGCACGGCCCCATCGCGAGACATGGCGGAGCCGTGCGCGATGTTGCCGCTCCCCCGCCGCACGTTCGCGCGCACCATGCGCGCGTCTTCTATGCCCCGGGCCATACCCACGTCGACGGGCACGACCTCGGCACCCGCGAACGCCGCCATGCGGCAGGCGCTCGTGGCCCCCTCGCACATGTTGCGCGCGACGGCTCGCGTCACGTCTTGCCCGCTTTGCGACACGCCCTCGGCAACGACCCCGTTGTCGGAGAAGAATACCGCGAGCGCACGGGGAAACTCGGCCACATCGACGCTCCCCTGAGCTGCGGCGATACGCGCGACGGCGTCTTCAAAGTCGCCCAATCCCCCCAAGGGGTGCGCGATGGAGTCCCACGCGGCGTACGCGGCGGCGCGGGCGCACTCGTCTGCGGGCGCGATCCGGGAGAGCGCGGCTTCGAGCACGGCGCCCGGCGCCGAAGAGAACGCGCGCTCGACTTCCTCGCGGATGCAGGCAAGCGCGGTTTCGGTTGCTTCAGCCATGCCGTCTCCTCTCTGCGAACGACGCTGCGGCAGACGCGAACGCGCGCGCAACGTCGGGGTTCGCAGGATAGTACACATGCGGGAAGCCCGCAACCAGGGACGGGGTGGTCGTCATGCACGGCCAGCCCTTGTCGCGCCGGGGCTTCTGCGCCCAGAAGTCGCCGCCCGGGCAGGTGGACTGCCAGTAGTGGAACTCGTGCGCACGGATGCGTGTGCCGCGCGGCCCGTAGAGCCCGTCGCGTTGAGAAGTGAGCTCCACGTACCCGAAATGGGACAGCCTTCCCCCGTTCTCGCTTGAGCCCTCAAGGGCGCCCGCAACAGGCCAGCGCCGCCCCTCGCTATCGGCGATTTCGTGCTGCAGGTACAGAAACCCACCGCATTCGGCGACCGTCGGCATGCCGGATTCCACCGCGCGCCGCACCGCCTCGCGCATCGGCGCGTTCTCGGAGAGCTGCCGCGCATGGAGCTCCGGGTAGCCGCCTCCCAGATAGAGGGCGCTTGTCCCCCGGGGCAAATCGCTATCACACAGGGGGCTGAAAAAGGCAAGCTCGCAACCCAGGTCCTCGAGCGCGCGCAGGTTCTCCTCGTAGTAGAACGAGAACGCCTCGTCACGCGCGACGGCGACGATGGGCCGCGCTCCCGCGATCGGCTCCAACCGGTAAGGTTCCTCGCGGATATCGGGTGCCGTCGCCGCTATTTCGAGCAAGCGGTCGATGTCGACGCTCTTTTCCACCAGCTCGGCCATCTTGTCGATGCGCGCGGAGAGCCGCTCGACCTCGTCGGCGGTCACAAGCCCCAGATGCCGGCTTTCGAGCGAGAACGCCTCGTCGGCGGGGATATTCCCCAAAACCGCGACGCCCGTGTGCTTCTCGATCGGAGGCGCCGCGTAGGCGCAGGCAGCGGCGCTCGTCTTGTTCAGCACGACACCGCGCACGTTCGCACAAGGCAGGAACTCGGCGATGCCGCGGATTACGGCGGCGAGCGATAAAGACGCCCCGCGCCCGTTCACCACTAAAATGACCGGCGTTTCCGTGTCGCGCGCAACCTGGTAGCTGCTCGCGTCGGCCACGCCGGGTGCCATGCCGTCGTAGAAGCCCATGACCCCCTCGAGCACCGCGACATCCGCGCCCGCGGCGCCGCGTGCGAGCAGGGCGCGCAGCGTCGGGGCGTCGGTGAAGAAGCCGTCTAAGTTACCCGAGCGCGCGCCCACGACGCGGCGATGAAAGAGCGGGTCAATGTAGTCGGGGCCGCATTTGAAGGCCGCGCATGCAAGGCCGCGGCGCGCGAGCGCGCGCAGGAGCGCGCACATAACGACCGTCTTGCCGCTCCCGCTCGAGGGCGCAGCGACCATGAAGCGCGGGATGGACGTGCTCACCGGGCACCGCCTTCCCCACCTGCACCACGCGCGCTGACGAGGAACACGGGATTTTGCGCCTTCATAAGATGGTGCGAGCCTACAGCCTCGGCGCGGGCGGCCGACACCTGGCACGCCTCGAACCCTTTAAAGCGCGAACCCGAGAGGAGCGCGCACGCCTCGGTGAGTGTCTCAACGGTGACGCATGGCACGCACAGGCGAACCTGCGAATTCTTCTCGAGCGCCGCCTCCACGATGGAGGGAAGCTCGCCCGCGCTCCCGCCGACGAACACGGCGTCGGGGACGGGCAGTTTCGCGAGCGCTTCGGGGGCGACACCGGGGACCGCATGCACGTTGCCGCACCCGAATGCATCCGCGTTCTCTCGGATGAGCCGCACGCCGGCCGCGTTGCGCTCGACCGCCCATACCGATCCCGCTCGCGCGACGAGCGCCGCCTCGATCGACACGCTCCCCGTGCCGGCGCCGACATCCCACACGGTGTCGGTCGCGGTAAGGCACAGCTTCGCGAGCGCGACGGCGCGCACCTCCTGCTTGGTCATGGGAACGTCGCCGCGGATGAAGAGCTCGTCGGGAATGCCCGAGGAAGCGTACGGCCAGCGAGAGCTCGCGGCACGGGATGCGCCCGCAGAGTCCGCCGCGGGCGCAGACGCGCCGGCCGGCGCCTCGGAGGCTGCGCTAGAGCCCTCAGGCGACCCGGCGCCGCCTGCGAACTCGATAAGCATCACGTTCAAGTCGTCGAACGTCTGACCTGCGATTTCACTTGCGGTCGCGCAGGTAATGCGCTCGTCGGGGTACGACAGGCGCTCGGCCACCGTCACGCGCGCGTCCCCGAAGCCCGCATGCACAAGCTCACCCGAAAGCCGCGAGGGGTCTTCCCCGCCCGACGTGACGAGGAAGAGTTCACCTGCGCGCTCGGCCTCGGCCACGATGTCGCACGCCACGCCGTGAGCGCTCGCGAAGCGCCAATCCTGCCATGGACACGCAAGGCGCGCGGCGAGATACGACGCTGAGCTTATGCCGGGAACGACGCGCACGTCCACCTGCGCGTCGCCGGAGAGCGCCTCCACCAGGCGGCGCGCGCCGCTGAACAGCCCCACATCGCCCGTCATCACGACCACGGCGCGCCGCCACGACGCCGCATCGGTGAGCGCGGCGACGATGTCCGCCGTCTTCACGAGCTCACATCTCACCACGTCGGGCGGCACGTCGATGCCGGCAAGCGCGCGATGAGCGCCGATGACCACGTCGGCGAAGTCGATAGCGTCGAGCGCCGCGCGCGAGAGCAAGTCGGGGTTTCCGGGCCCCGCCCCGATGATCGTTACCTTTCGCATGGAATCTCCCGATACCCGCGTGGCGTGACCATACGGCCGCCTACGAGCTTCGTGTCCGCGTTGCCGACGAACACGGTGGTGAACATGTCGGCGTCGATCTCCCCCAGCTCAGAGAGCCAGCACATGCCCGACTGCTGCCCCTCGCGCCCGATGTTGCGTACCCAGCCGCAGAGCGTGTCGGGGGCCTTCCATTCGAGCATAATCTTCGCCGCGCGTGAGAGCCTGTCGGCGCGCTTTCTGCTGCGCGGGTTGTACAAACAGATGCAGAAGTCGGCGCTCGCCACGGCGGCGAGCCTGCGCTCGATGACCTCCCATGGCGTGAGCAGGTCGGAGAGCGACACGACCGCGAAGTCGTGGGCAAGCGGGGCGCCGAGCACCGCCGACCCGCTCTGAGCCGCGGTGGCCCCGGCGATAACTTCCACGTCTACATCGGGGTAGTCCTCCGCAAGCTCCAGCACGGGGCTCGCCATGCCGTACACGCCCGCGTCGCCGCTGCACACGAGCGCCACGGCGTCTCCACTCTGCGCGCGCGAAAGCGCAAGGCGGCACCGTTCGACCTCGTGCATCATCGGCGTCGCGAGATGCGCCGCGTCGGGCACGGCGGCGAGCGCGAGCTCCACGTATTTCGTGTAACCCACAACGACGTCGGACGCCTCGAGCGCACGCCGAGCCGCAATCGTCATGCCGTCGGGGCCGCCCGGGCCGATTCCCACCACGAAGAGCTTTCCCATCACCGCTCCTTAAACGAAAGTTTAATAGTTACCTTGGAAAACGCGACGGTCACGCCGCCGTGAGCGAGCTTCGGGAAGATAAGTTTGCCCCCCTCCGCGAGCGCTGCCCGCTCGCACACGTTGTCGACCCCCACCGTCGCGCGCACGAAATCAGATGGCGAAACGCTGCCTTCGACCTGCGACAACTCCTCTGCGGAATACGTCGCAAGCGGGATATTGCGCGCGCAGCAGAAGGCGAGCAGACCCTCCTCGTGCGCCTTCACGTCGATCGTCGCCGCCTCGCGCACGGCCGAAGGCGAGATACCCACCTGCCCGCACGCGAGAAGAAACGCCTCCTCGATCGCTTCGGCGCACGCACCGCGACGGCATCCTATGCCCGCAACGATGCAGGGCACGACAAGGCGAAGCGGCTCGGGCGCAGGCGCCTGCGCCCGCACGCCCGCCGGCTTCCCCGTCTCACCGGCGGGCACGACCTCGCCCGTTGTCTCCGCCGCACGAACGGACGCACCTGCATTCGCGCCAGCGAACGGCGACACGACGATATCGGCCCGAGCGCGGTCGGACGCAATGTCAACCCCCTCAGGCGGCTGTCCCGAAATCGGCATGTCGGAATAGAGCGCCACGCGCCCGCCCGAAAGCAGCCGCGCCGACACTCGCTTGATGGCCTCGGGATTCGAAACGGCGAGCCCCGCACAGCGCGCCCACGTATCCACCGCCCACACGCCGCGGACGTCGGTCGCCGTGGTGATGACGGGGATGGCCCCTGCCGCGCGTGCCACAGTTTGCGCAAGCTCGTTCGCACCGCCCAAATGCCCCGACAAAAGCGGGACGGCAAAGCGCCCCGCCTCGTCGATCGCCACAACCGCGGGATCGTTTGCCTTCGAGGCGACATGCGGCGCGATCGCCCGCACGGCGATGCCCGCCGCGCCCACGAACAGAAGCGCGTCCGACGCTTCCCACGCGAGCGCCGTCCATGCGCGCAGGTCGGCCTTCCCCTCGCCGAACCCGCGCGAAACGGAAACGTCCCAGCCAGGGTCGTCTTCACCTGTCTGCGCGCAATCGGAAAGCGCGTGTGCGGTGCGCACCGCCAACGCATACCCCCTCTCAGTGAACGCTATGCAGGAAACCCTCATCTAGCGCACCACCATCGTCGAGAAGTAGCTGCCCCGATCGGGCACATCGTCGAGCGAGCGGTACACGCGCTCGCCCGGAAGCCCACAGTCCTCTACAAGCTCGGCACCGTCGAAGGCACCCTCCTCGCAAAGGAAGCGCTTCGTGTCCGCAAGCGAGCGGCGCGCCTTCATGACCACCTTCGTCCCCGGCCAGCCGATTGCACGGCGCACCCCGTACAGAACGCCTTTACTCATACGTCGCCCCCAATTTCCCGATAACTGCATCGGCGCCCGACGTGCGGAAAAGCTCGCGGCGCTCGGCGTCGAACACGACCGCGGCGATGTCGCATGCGCCCGCCGCGCGTCGGCGCAACCTGTCCTCAATTGCCGCAGCGAGCGAGGCGCGCGCAGCGTCCCCAACGCCGGCGGCCTCGATTACCTCGAGCGCCGCCGTGGTCGTGACGGACGACATGATCTCGCGCACGGTCTTCGCGCCCGCGCCGGCCATGGCCGCGTGGGCGGCCAGAATCTCCGCGCGGCAGTCGGCGGTACGCGAATGGGTGTCCATGATGCCGCCCGCGACCTTCACCAACTTGCCGATGTGTCCCACAAGAAGGACATTGGTAAATCCCTCGCGAACGCAGCAGTCAATCGCATCGCCCACAAAGTTGGAGATGAAGACCACCGGCGCACCGTTTAGGTGGAAATGCCCCGAGATGAACTGCCCGCCGTAGTTGCCGGGCGTGAGCACGACTCCGCGCCGCCCCATAGCCGCATGCAGCCGGATCTCGAGCTCGATGCTGTCGCGCAAGGCAGCGAGGCTGCGCGGCTCGACGATGCCCGTCGTGCCCAGGATGGAGATGCCGCCCTCTATCCCCAGATGCGGGTTGAAGGTCTTTTTGGCAAGGGCAACACCCTCGGGTACCGAAATCGTCACAGCAATATTTCCAGAAAAGCCGTGCGCGGCGCACACCTCGCGCACCGCCGAAGTGATCATCGCGCGCGGCGTCGCGTTGATGGCGGCCGCCCCCACCGGCTGCTCGAGCCCGGGCAATGTCACGCGCCCCACGCCCACGCCGCCATCGACGGAAACTTCCGATTCGCGAGCGGGCACGCCCTTGCTACCCGCAGCGCCCGTGCCCGACCCCGCATGTTCCACGTGCGCGTACACGAGTACGCCGTCAGTCACATCGGCATCGTCGCCTGCGTCCTTTCGCACGGCGCACTGGGCGCACCCCTCGCCGATGCATGCGTCGACCACGTTCGCCTCGACGGGCAGCCCGCCGGGGGTGACGATCGACACGCGGCCGACGGGCTTTCGTGACAAAAGCATCTCGCAGGCCGCCTTCGCCGCGAGCGCGGCGCAGCTCCCCGTGGTGTAGCCGCAGCGCAGGCGGGTCGTCCCGGTATATATGTAGTGCTCGAAGGCCACGCTAGCTGCTCGCCTTCCGATACCCCGTGGCAAACGAAGGGTCGTAAAGCTTGCTGCGCTCGTACGACTCTGCTTGCGCGCCGTTGTGCGAAAACCCGCCGCGAGCTCCGAGCACGCGGCCCACCACCACGAGCGCCGTGCGGTCGATGCCCTCTCGCGCGCCCGCATCGGCGAGCGTGCCCACTGTGCATCGCACCACGCGCTCCTCAGGCCAGGTCGCCTTGTACACGAGCGCGGCCGGCTCGTCGGAGCTGCGGCCCGCGGCCAAAAGCTCGGCGGAAAGCTCGGCGAGCATACCCGAGCTCAGGAAGATGACCATAGTCGAGCCACTTTCCGCCATGGTGCGCATGCCCTCGCCCGCGGGCATGGGGGTACGCCCGGAAAGCCGCGTGATCACGACCGACTGGCTGATTCCCGGCAGCGTGTATTCCTGGCGAAGCGCCGCCGCGGCACCGCAAAAGCTCGACACGCCGGGCACCACCTCGTAGTCCACGCCGCGCGCGTCGAGTGCGTCCATCTGCTCCTGGATGGCGCCGTACAGGCACGGGTCGCCCGTGTGCAGGCGCACCACTTCCTCGCCCCGCGCATCCGCCGCGCACATCACGTCGAGCACTTCCTCCAAGGTCATGTGCGCGCTGTCGTAGACGATGCAGGATTCCTTGCACTCAGCGAGCAGCTCGGGGTTCACAAGGCTTCCCGCCCAAACGACCACGTCGGCCGCGCGCAGAAGGCGCGCCCCGCGCAGCGTGATAAGGTCGGCGGCGCCCGAGCCTGCGCCAACGATATGAATCATCCGAGCCTTCCCTTCCCGTTTCTCATCGCAACCGTTTACGCCGCCCTTCGCGCAGCGGGCAAAACACGGCGTCTGCGGCGGCAATCGGCGCAAATACGCAGGCAGGAGGCGCAATGCCGCCCGCCCTGGCTTTGACACGTTCACAAGTGCCTACTATCATAGTAAAAGTTTCGGCAACGAGCATATGACAATCGGATAAAAGGAAATGACCGGCGCGGCGCCCGCACAGCCTGCGCTGGCTTGCGGAGGGAACCAGGTGGGAATCCTGGGCAAGGGACATTACTGTATAGGACGCGCGGGCGAACCGCCTCGCGCCCCAAGCCAGACTGCTTCGCCTTTTCCTCACGGCATCGCCGTGGCGTTAGCTCCTTGTGAACCCCGAGGGGTGCGCTTTTCTTTCGCTTGTGCCGACAAGCAACTGTCGCCGGGGGACCGGCAAACCGAGGAAAGGAAAAACCATGTCCGACCAGATGTCACGCCGCGGCTTCATGGGCGCCGCAGCAACCGGAGTCGTCGCGCTCGCCGGAGTCGCGCTCGCGGGCTGCTCCAACACCTCCGCGAGTTCCGAGAAATCGAGTGAAAAGGAGAAGGCCGTGAAGCCGGTCATCCTCGTCACGAGCTTCGGCACGAGCTACAACGACTCGCGCCACATCACCATCGGCGCCATCGAAGACGCTATCCGCGAGAAGTACTGGCAGGACTACGACATCCGCCGCGCCTTCACCGCGCAGATCATCATCGACAAGCTGAAGAAGCGCGACGGCATCACGATCGACAACATGACCGAGGCGCTCGACCGCTGCGTGGAAGACGGCGTGAAGGAAATCGTCGTGCAGCCGACGCATCTCATGGGTGGCCTGGAATACACCGACGTGAAAGACGAGCTCGACAAGTACGCCGACAAGTTCGACAAAATCTCCCTCGGCGACCCGCTGCTCACCTCCGACGACGACTACAAGAAGGTGGCCGCAGCCATTAAGGAGAACATGGCGTCCTTCGACGACGGCAAGACGGCGCTGTGCCTCATGGGCCACGGCACCGAAGCCGATTCCAACGCCGACTATGCCAAGATGCAGGAAGTGTTTAAGAACGAGGGCTTGACGCAGTTCTTCGTCGGCACCGTCGAGGCTGAACCGACCTGCGAGGATGTTATCGCCGCCGCGAGCGCCGCAGGCTACAAGAAGGCCGTGCTCGCGCCGTTCATGGTGGTCGCGGGCGACCACGCGAACAACGACATGGCAGACGAGACCGACCCCGACAGCTGGGCTGCGAAGTTCGTGGCTGCCGGCTTCGAAGTGACGTGCCTGCTCCAGGGTCTGGGACAGAACGTCGCGGTCGACGACATCTACGTCGCGCACGTGGACGACGCCATCGCCAAGCTGTAAACTCGCCGCGCACGGGGGCGCCGGTCGCGTCCCCGTGCAACGGGCATGCGCCTTCCCCGACCGACGGCGCATGCCCGTTGCATTCGCATCCCGCCCGCCCACCGCACGGCGCGGGCGGTCGAAGCGATTGAAAGGAACCCCCTCCATGTTGAAGAAAACCCTCGCCTTCGCCCTGTCGGCGGCGCTTTTCGCGTTCTCGCTCGCCGGCTGCGGCGGAAATTCAATCGACAGCGCAAAGGCAAGCGATGCCGATTCCCAGGAAAAGACCGAACAGGCGGCCGATGCGCCCGAGGGCGCAAGCGCTGCCCCCATCACCGCCGACAAGGTGGCCGACGGCACCTATCCGATCACCGTAGATTCCAGCTCGAACATGTTCAGGATTGTGGACGCCCAGCTCATCGTGGAAAACGGCTCCATGCACTGCGTGATGACGCTTTCCGGCACGGGCTACGGCAAGCTCTTCATGGGCACGGGCGACGAGGCTGCCGCCGCGAGCGAGGCCGACTTCATCCCCTATGTGGAAAACGCGGAAGGCAAGTACACCTACGACGTGCCCGTTGAAGCGCTCGACGAGGACACAGCCTGCGCCGCGTGGAGTATTAGAAAAGAGCAGTGGTACGACCGCACGCTCGTGTTCGAATCCGCCGGCGTCGATCTGCGCGCCGACGCACTGAAGTAACGCCATGCGGTCGATTCTTCCCAAGGGGGAAAGCAGGAAGCGTCGCAGCATCGCGGTGCGCGCGATCGCCTGCGTTCTCGTCGCCCTGCTCGCGCTTCCCTTCGCGGGGTGCAGTGCGAGCCCGAACGCGACCGGTGGCACGGCAGGCTCTCAGGAATACACTGTGAGCGTCTCGCTCTCCGGCGGGTCAGGGCGCGCAAGCATCGCCTCACCCACCACAATTGTGAAGGATGGCGACACCTACACCGCGACCATCACCTGGTCGAGTTCGAACTACGACAAAATGACCGTCAACGGCGTGGACTACGCGCCCGTAAACGACGGCGGCAACTCCACGTTCGAGATACCCGTCACGCTCGACGAGGACATCGCCGTGTCGGCCGAGACCGTCGCCATGTCGACGCCGCACACCATCGACTACACGCTCCACTTCGATTCATCCACCATGAAGGAGAAATCGGGCGACGAAGCAAGCGGCGGCTCCCCTGCGGGAACGGCTTCAAACGCCGCGGCCGACTTCCACAACGCCGATTTGGGCTGCGGCTGGAAGCCGACGGGGACGCTTCAGCTTGAATACGCCGAGCACTTCACTGTCGACGAGTACGAAGGCGGCCTGCGGCTTATCTGCATTTCGAACGGGGAGCGCTTCCTCGTGGTGCCGCAAAATGCAAAGGTACCTGATGGGTTGAGCTCCGACATCGCGGTCATAAGGCGCCCCGCCGACAAGGTGTACCTCGTGTCGTCGGCGACGATGTGCCTGGTCGACGCGCTCGATGCGAACGACAATATCATTATGTCGGGCACGAAGGCCGACGATTGCTCGGTCGCGGGCTTCAAAAGCGCGCTCGAAAGTGGGGCGATCGCCTACGGCGGCAAGTACAGCGCGCCCGACTACGAGCGAATATCGGCCTCGGGCTGCACGCTCGCCATCGAGAACACTATGATCAACCACACGCCCGATGTGAAGGAAAAGCTGCAGAAGCTCGGACTCGTCGTGCTCACCGAACAGTCGTCGAGCGAGCCCGAAGCACTCGGGCGCGTCGAGTGGATTAAGCTTTTCGGCGTCCTGTTCGACAAGGAAGACGAGGCCGCGCACCTGTTCAACGAGCAGAAGGCCCGCGTCGAGCAAACGTCGAGGCTTGCGTCGTCAGGTAAAACCGTGGCGTATTTCTACATTAACTCGAACGGGGCCGCCGTCACGCGGCGGGCGGGCGACTACGTGGCGCAGATGATCGAGCTTGCAGGCGGCAACTACGCGCTCGATGACGCGCAGACGGCGTCGACGTCAGGTTCGTCAGTAACGCTCGAAATGGAGCGCTTCTACGCGACGGCGAAGGATGCCGACATCATCGTCTACAACGGCACCATCGACGAATCGGTTGCCACCTTAAACGACTTCGTAAGCAAAAACGCGCTATTGTCGCAGTTCAAAGCCGTGAAGAACGGCAACGTCTGGGTCACAAGCGCCGACATGTACCAGCAGATGACTTCTACCGCCGACATTATCGACGAGCTGCACGGGGCGTTCACCGGCGATGACGCGAGCGACTTCCATTATCTGAGGAAGCTTGGCTAGCACCATGAGAAGCCGACTTTCCATGGCATACGACGAATCGGGGCGCGTCGCACGGTGTCGCGTCGTGACGGCGCTGCTCGCTGTTGCCCTCATCGTGCTCGTCGGGGCCAACCTGTGCATCGGGAGCGTGCTCGTGCCCGCAGACCACATCCCCGGCATCCTTTCGGGCGGCGCGGCCAATTCCATGGAAAGCCAAGTCATCTGGGAGATTCGCCTGCCGCGCGTGCTTTCAGCCGTGCTTCTCGGCGGGGCACTTTCGCTCTCCGGGTTCCTGCTGCAGACGTTTTTCAACAACCCCATCGCCGACCCGTTCATCTTGGGCGTCTCCTCGGGCGCAAAGTTCGTCGTCGCGCTTACGATGATCGTGCTTCTGGGCGCGAACCAGGCCATGTCCTCGCCGGCCATGGTGGCCGCAGCGTTTCTGGGATCGCTTATCACCATCGGCTTCGTGCTCCTCATCGCACGGCGCATAAGTTCCATGGCCATGCTCATCGTGGCGGGCGTCATGGTGGGATACATCTGCTCGGCGGCGACGAACTTTCTCATCGCCTTCGCCGACGACCAGTCCATCGTGAACCTGCACAACTGGTCTTTGGGTAGCTTCTCGGGTTCGAGCTGGGACGACATCGCGGTCATCGCGGTCGTGGTGATCACCGTGAGCGCATGCGTATTCGCGATATCGAAGCCCCTTTCCGCCTTCCAGCTGGGAGAAACCTACGCGAAAAGCGTCGGCGTGAACGTCGCACGCTTCCGCGTGGTGCTCGTCCTTCTAGCGAGCATGCTCTCCGCCTGCGTGACCGCGTTCGCTGGTCCGGTGTCGTTCGTAGGCATCGCGGTTCCGCATCTCGTTAAGTCGGCGCTGAAGTCGTCGAAGCCCATCCGCGTGATTCCTGCGTGCTTCTTGGGAGGCGCCATCTTCTGCGCGGGCTGCGATTTGATCGCGCGCACGCTGTTCTCCCCCGTCGAGCTTTCCATCAGCGCCGTCACCGCCATCTTCGGCGCGCCGGTGGTTATCGCACTCATGTTGAAGAAGCGGGTGAGGTAGATGGGGAAATTCGTGCCGCAGCCCAAAACGCTCGGAAGGGACATTCCGTGCTTAGACAGTCCTAAGCTCGCACGAAAGCGCCAGAAGGCACTTTCGGCTCGTGCGGAACTGCACGCGGAGCGCCTCCTCCGAGCGGAGTCGAACCTCGAAACCCCGGTCGAAACGCAGGCTGACGGAGCGCCGCTTTTCCGCATAAGTGACCTGTCGGCGGGCTACGACAAGAAGGTCGTAGTCGAAGGCGTCGATCTGGAGGTTCGCACGGGCGACGTCGTGGCGCTCATCGGGCCGAACGGCTCGGGCAAGTCGACCATCTTGAAAACCATCACACGCCATCTGGCACCGCTTGCCGGCGCGGTCGAGCTCGACGGGCGGGAGATTTCCCGATGGAAGACGGCGGAGTTCGCAAGGAACCTTGCCGTTATGCTGACAGATCGCCCCCGGACCGAACTCCTCACCTGCCGCGATATCGTAGAGGCGGGAAGGCATCCCTACACCGGGCGAATGGGAACACTCTCGCCTGACGACCATAGTCGGGTCGACGAGGCCATGAAAACCGCACATGTGGAAGAGCTCGCCGAACGCGACTTCATGCAGATAAGCGACGGGCAACGCCAGCGCGTCATGCTCGCACGCGCCATCGCGCAGGATCCGCATGTGCTCGTGCTCGACGAGCCCACATCATATCTCGATATCCGCTACCAGATCGACCTGCTGCGAATACTTCGCCACCTTGCGAAATCGCAGAATGTGGCTGTCATCATGTCCATCCACGAACTCGAGCTCGCGCAGAAAAGCGCCGACAAGGTGATTTGCGTGAAGGACGGTCGGGTCTTCCGCGCCGGCGCACCCGAGGACATATTCACGCGCGAGACGATTGGCGAGCTCTACGGCCTTCAACATGGCACCTTCAACGAGCGCTTCGGCAGCGTGGAAATTGGGCGCCCACACGGCGATGCGCACACGTTCGTCATCGCCGGCGCAGGTACGGGGTCAGCTGTGTTTCGCCAGCTCATCCGGCAGGGCAAGGCGTTCTACGCGGGCGTTCTGCACGAAGGGGACATCGACTGCGAGCTCGCGCGCGACCTGGCGACGGAATGCGTGGCCGAGCGCGCCTTCGAGCCGATCGGGGATAAAACCATAGCCCGCGCCAAAGAGCTCCTCGTCCACTGCGCGCGCCTTATCGTGTGCCCCGCCGCCTTCGGCACCATAAACGCCCGCAACGCAGAGCTCGTCGAGTTTGCACGCTCGCATGGTATCGAGGTCATGCGAGCGTGCGAAGGCGCATCGGAGGATTCCAAAATTGGAGTGGGAAGGATAAACTGGACTTTCTTTTAAGGATCCTCAGGCTACAGCTCCTACGCCGGCAAGGTCTCCAAGGCGCCGGAGAACCTCAGGAACAGGAATTTCCACGCCGACGAGCCCAACTAGGCCTAATCCAAGCGAGATTCCAGACTCGACAGACCATTGAGAGTCAGATCGTTGGCGACCTCAGAGACGCGCTCGATAGGAACCGAGCCGTCAGACAGCGCCCACGTGCGATAGATACCGATAATACCCGACAGCAAAAACGCCAGATAGTAGTCGAACATCTCGTCCTTGAGACCTTGGGGCAGCAGATCGCGCTCGGCAATCTCATGTTCGAGCGGCGCACGAAGACGAGCCATGAAATCATCGAGCGGAATATTCTCGATCAGCTGACGATTGAGCACTAAGTTGTTGCACAGTGCCTCATTAACGGTTTTAAAGAAGGTCGCCGCCGCGCCAAGAGCGCGCTCGCTGGTGTCACCGTCCATAGAAGCAAGCGTTTTCTCGACCGAGTCGACAATCATCTCCACCACATCGACGGCAATGGCATCGAGCAGGCCGTCAACCGTACCAAAGTGAACGTAAAAGGTCTTGCGGTCGACATTGGCCTCGCGCGCGATGGCACTCACCGTAATGTCTGCCAGCGGCTTTTCCATGAGCAGGCGCTCGAAAGCCGAAAGGATGGCATTACGGCTGCGAATGATGCGACGATCAAGACGCGGTTTGCTGGTTGCCATGGGCGTGTCCCTTCGATATGCAAGCATTCATCAACAGATGAGAGATAATCTACGTAAGAGGATTATCCCCCATACAGCACAAATATGCCCTGCATCATGAAGAACGCACGACTGCCCTACTGCGACTTGGGATGCTTCTTCTTATTGAGTGCCGACGGAGATACGCGAATACCATCGCCTGTCTGGCGCACATAGGCTTTATGAGCCGGCTTAGCGGTCCCAGAAGCCTTCTGAGCGCGCTTCTTGGGATCAACGGTAACAGCATTCGTGGGGTGCGGCATAGTGGGCGCAGAGGGCGTCTGAGGCGTGCGGCCGAGCTTGCGCATCACACGATCCCAGCGCGCATGGATGCTCTCGTTGTGGGCGCTCTTAAGTCCCAGCAGGGGCGCAGCCAAAATGGTCGGCGCAATAAACGTAATGAGGCGCCACAGCAGATAGCCGGCGGTCGAAGCCGACCCGAAGAAATGACCCAAGAACAATGCAAAGCCGCCCTCAGCGCCACCAGTTCCACCGGGCAAGGGAACCGCAGAGCTTAACAGCTGGACAAAGGCGCTCGCGGCCATGACCGAGAAAAAGTCGACCTCGTGGTGGCCAAAGGCAAGCATCAGGAAATACGGAACCAGATAGAAAAACGCGAGCTGCAGCATGGTGATAAACACGGTGAGCAGCATGGAAGAAAAATGTCCGGCCGAAAGCTTGAACTTCTCGGAGAAGGAGTAGATCTCGCCATCGACAAACGTGCGCCAACTCTCGATCTTAGTGGCCGAGACACCAATGCGCTCAAGCCAATTGATGATGCAATGGGCGACGCGCGTGACGGTCTTAGGCATGAGCGCGACGGCGAAGATGCCAAGCAAGATGCAGCAGTGTCCACCAAAGCTAAAGACGCACAGCAGCGTCATGTCGCCGTAGCGTTCGGCAAAAAACGGCATACGGGCGAGCAGCAGGATAGCGCCCCAGGCGACCAGGCCAAACTGGTACACGATAAAACGCGTGAATTGCGTGGCGCCGGCCTCGCCCACGTTTTGGCCGGCCTTGGTCAGGCGATAGATCTGAGCCGGGGTGGAGCCCATCATCATGGGCGTCAGGTTGCCAAAGAAGATGCCACTCGCCTCGACCGAGATCAGGTCGCGGATGCCGACGGGCGAATTGGGATCGAGCCAGACGGCGATCGCGTAGGCCACAATGCCAAAGAACAGGTACATGAACATGCAAAGACACGCGACAACGAGCCATGACGCCTGGACGCTCGACATAGCGGCCCAGAACTGCCCCATCTGCCCGGTTACCACCAGATAGACGATATAACCTACCAGCACGACGCCGATAAAGATGGCGCCGCGGCGTGCGCTCTTATTGTCATCTCCGCCCGAGGCCTCAACCTCGACCTGGGGCTTAGACGTATGCTGAGAGGACTCCGTCATGAGACTCCTTCTAACAGTCAAAATATCTTGGATATTGTACCCGTAAGGGCCATAGGCAGAACGCAAAGCTCTGGTTCAAACGGGAATTGCAGACGGTTGTTTGAAAATAAAAAAACCCGGCCTTCCATAGGAAGTCCGGGTATCAGATGCGTGGTAGCCCGTACCAGATTCGAACTGGTGATCTCCGCCTTGAGAGGGCGGCGTCC
>ERZ857775.254-NODE-254-length-82550-cov-5.992327_pt1 | contig 82550 bp, 73 predicted proteins | sample MGYA00519698_ERZ857775 | MGnify/ENA primary metagenome ERZ857775 (study PRJEB31778, sample SAMEA3449363) | human gut metagenome | biome: human gut; feature: human-associated habitat; material: faeces | place: United Kingdom | collected 2010/2012 ...
CTGTAGCTAGCGTTCATCCTGAGCCAGGATCAAACTCTACATTGTATAATATCTTTTATACTAATCCTAAGATTAATACGAATTTGCTCTGTTCAGAATTCTCATCCATAACGATTTAAAGTTCAATAAACTTAATCAACGGATCTGTTAACCCATGATTTCAACATTATTGAAATCGCTTCTTGTACTACTATCTCTGTCTTTATGTAAATTGTTCAAAGAACTCTTTCTTTCATTGCTTAAGGTCGTTTTTACTAACCGAAAGCGGATGCAAAAGTAGTACAAATTTCAATACCCTCCAAACATTTTCAACAAAAAACTCACGCAGTACCATAAATTTAACATTAGTTTGCATAACAGGCATAATTCATATACATTATTATTATAATATACTACAGCAACGATACTGGGCTTAGCTGATGTCATATACCTTTTTGCAACACATTTCTGAGCCACGGTGCCGTGTTACACCACAACAACAAATGAAACAAGTCGGGCGAATGGAAATCCTTGCGGGTTCTGCTGTCAGACAAGTACCGTAATGAATATGACATGCCTACTGTGGATTTGGACGGGATTCTCACGACCACACTTCGTGGAGGTGAGAAAATGACATTGAAAAATTAATAGGCGACATGTTCAAAGACATGGTAAAGTATAATATACGGGCGGACGACCTTTTCCTCAATGCCGATGGCATTCTTGCAGATGACGAACTTTACGCTGAAAGATATTCCATTGAACGAACCAATGCTTTGATAGACGGTTTCAGAACTATACCAAACCTATTCGGCACTACCCTTTCTAACTGGAGGACTTCATGAAATTAGTTGGCACTTGTCGTCTTGTTATGAAAGAAAATTGCACGAAACAAAAAGTTTAAAGCATTTCTATTATTAATGTTACGTCTTTTAATGGTTTACTAAACATCACCTGACATTTTACATACATTAACAATGTGTCATGCTGTCATTTCCATCATTTGAATATCTTATAAAAAGATAGCGAATATGCTTGCCCCCTAACATGGATATAGAAGAGATAATAAAGACCCGTTGGCGGAATTAATTTAGTGCGTACTTAATTCTGCCAACGGGTCTTGATATAATGTTGTTGTCAAAAATAGAGTAAATCCAATTATCCCGAATCGCATCAGACTTCCATTCTTATTTCGTGCTGCTGTCAGCCAGATTGTATTCAGCTTTATCTAACGTTTTCGATAAGTCAGATGAGCAGAGTCAAGCTTGCTTGAGCTATGCCATGGCGAGAAAAGGTGTGCGAATGCAAAGATGTAGCAGGCTACATCGGGAAAAAGCGGAATACAATATGACGACAGCAGTGTGGAAGAAGGATGAACAGCTGACAACAAACCTTAAATGTACTATCGGCGTTCTAATGCGATTTGGGTTTAATCAATAATTTCAAAACGTACCAGCATGGAATAGTTCTTCTTAATGGTGCGGAAGTTATCGAAAGAGGCAGCGTCGGACGACATGACATTGCTTTGCGCAAAAGGAGAGGCATAGCCGCTGTCCTTTTCCACGATGCGTATCACCTCACCCAATCTTTTGCCCAATGCCTCCACCAAATAGGTCGCTTTCCGTCGGGCGGCTTTCAACGCTTCAATCTTCCCCTTTTGGTGATAGGCAAGCATATCATTGTTCTCCAATTCGCCGATACGCATGGTGTGGATGCCTTTCGTATCGATGCGCTTGACGATTTCATTTATCTGATTGAAGTCGGTCAAGGTGATGTCGAATTTCTTAGAAACCAAAAAGTCCTGCCCTTGCTGCCGCCAATAGTCACCGATTTCCTGAGTCCGGATGGCATTTTTCGGAATACCTGCCTCGGCAAGAACTCCTCTCAATCCCTGCTCTATCTCAGATAAAGGCACTTTGGTACGATATTCTTCGGGCTTCGACTTACCGTCAAACTCTTCCTTGAAGTATTCACGGATTTCAATCAGATAATGGATTTTGTCGGGTATGATTTCCATTTCGGATGTACCCGTCACTTCAATGTATCGTTCATTGGTTTGCGCTTGCAGGGAAAGGGTCACCAACAGGCTGATAATGAACACTGATAATCTTGTTTTCATAAGGCTACTACTTAATTTCAAATTCTGCACTCAATTCTATCTTCTCTCTTTTTACATGAAACGATTTACGTATGCGGTATTTTCTTTTGGGAAGATGATAATACCTGCCGACGGGAAAACAGAAGCAATGCAACATCATCCCTTTGGGCATGATAATCTCATCGTCCTTCCAGATGAAAGGAGAGAATTTTGCTTTCGGAGAAACCCATTTACTTCCATTCCAAACTTGCATATCCCACTTTCTTCCGAACAAGAGCGGAACATTCGTTGGATTTGCAACAAACACATTTATGGCTTGCGTATTTTCACGATAAACAGATTGTTCCACCCACATGGAAACAGTTTTGTTCTTGTATTTGTCAGGCAAGTCTTCGACATACCAAAGGAAACACTCCGGCGTATCATAGATGATGGTATCCTTATCCGCCGATGTAACTTGAATATCTGCTACCGTATCGTTCACACCGGTTATTGTCAAATCCTCGTCCGGAGTTGCCTCCGCCTTGAACTGTTGCCGATTATGGGTACAACTCAGGCAAACGGCACTTAACAATATTGCGAATAAAATGATTGTTTTCATTGTATAAATTCTCCATTCTTGTTAATGTATTGCCATTTGTCACTTACCCATTCGTGATGTTCTCCGTCGAATATCGCGTTCTCTTCTCCAGTAAATGTAACCTTTGATTTACCACCTTCAAAAGGAAATGCAAACTTGAATTGAGGCTTAATGACCACATTGCCCAATGAATCGGAAAAGCCAACCAATCCGTTATCATCCATGATGCGGAAAAGTCCTTCACGGATATGGTCGGGACCGTTATCACATTTGAACACATAAAACAATTCTTTGCCTTGATTGTCTATGCAAACAATCCGTGCGTCCTGCTTGTTCTCACACACAAAACCGATGTGCCGTATAGTATCTGTTTGGCAGAATTTATACTTACCGTATGGTACAATGGTATCACCACGTTCATTCAAGTAGCATACATGGACACCGACTTCAAGATATTTTTCTGTTGTATGGGCAATCAACGTTCTGTTCCTCTTAAAAGATATTGTTATAGCAAATTCAGATTCAACATATTTTCCTTTCCCGAAAAAAATTATGGCAGGAGTCCAGCGTGGCATCTTTCTAATTATCTCCAGTACTTGATTGTCCCAGTCTTCCATGCCGCAACTTCGCAAGACTTTTGGTCCGCACACTTCTCCATACGAGTCAATCCGCATGGAATAAACTCCTTTCACCTGCTGTTTGTCTCCCAATAACGTCGGGTCATACTTCAAGCGTCGGGTGATATAGTCTTGTGCGGCTCTTGGTCTCCCGTATTGAAACACCGGACCGGACTCCATATCTATGAACATATGTTTTTTTCCCTCTTCCGCGATGCTGTCCGCCTTCACCCGGTCTCTATAATGTTGAGGCAGGAAAGGAACGTATACCGTATATAAACATTCCATTCGTTTGCCGTCCTTGTCTCTGCACGGCAGGCAATGCGGCAATGCTTTTGTCAATCGTACAACTTCCTTGGCGAAATCTTTATGTTTGGATGACAATATATTGATGCCGCGCGGTAGCCCTAATGTGTCGATAGAGAAAATGACAACGGCATATCCGGCTTGGTTCTTCTCTAACAGGTGCTCGGGATATACCATTTGGGAAGTGAAATACTTTTCCAAGTCGTAATTCCACTTCGCCCATCTGGGCTGCTCAATGGAAGACAAGTCTTTGATTGGTTTTCCAGAAATATCCAAAGTGCCAAAGTTCCAACTGTTATCCGCCCGCCAAGTGCTGTCCATACGGTTTTCATTCTCACGTTGTTCTTGTAAGCTGTTATCAGTCACACATCTGACAGGACAAACCCAAACAGTCAACGTATCGGGCAAACATTGTAAAGCCAATGTGCTGTCAGTCAAATCCCGGATAACGAGTTTTTTCCCAGATTCAGATACTTTGACAGTATCCTTACATAAAGAATAAGAATAAAAAGGTTCCGTTCTTTTCCTGTCATATGACAACACACTTCTACGTCCGTAATTGCGAGACTCCATTTCCATAACACATTGCTTGTTATGCGGTAATTGCACTTTCCATACTCTGTTTTCCAACAACGCAGACCTATATGTACTGTTGCTACTTGTGGCAGAAAGTCCGCCAATAACAACACACGAAAGCAATATATACAGAAACTTTATCATCACCTATCAATCTTAATAACGCTCAAAGATAATGCAAGGCGAGAGCAACAGCAAGACGGGAAAACGGAGTTTTACCGGACTTGATACTGCCGAGCCGAGGCTTATCTTATACAAAGATAACGCAAGGCGAGTGGAAAGAGAATTCGTTCTTACTTTCCCGAGTGCAGTTTATCTTATATACAAAGATACTGGAAAAGAACGACACAATCAATTATCAGACATCTCCCATCCTGTTTAGTTTAATAAAAATTAACCCTTATTGCCTACACATTATTATTATTAAGTAGATGTTCTGAATTAATTGTCATCATATAGTATGCAGCTCCTGAACGGCATACAATATAATGACAAAGATATATCACCTGATGTTCAGCCCAAACCGACCGACTGACCGCCGGAACCACTTTCACAATTCAGCACAGGCTATGCTTCCATAGTACGCACTGCTGCCGTCATCGTTTTTCACTTTTTGCACTATGCAGTCCGCGACATATCTGACAATGACGTAATAAAAATCTGCCTGAAAGCAGCGCATGATACGGATGAGACTGAACGGCAGCCTCTTGCCTGATACCGTTTTCCACTCATATCTTTCCGGCTCTGGCTCATACGACATGTTAGATCCTGACGACACACCTGTATAAATAATAATAAGGAACGGACACACGCGCATGGATGTGAGTAAAAAATTTTTACAATGTTGTTTCCTGAAACAGGAATGGCACGTTAAGGAAGCGGCAATCATCCGAGTGTTTTCCGTTTTACATTTTGCGGTATAGTCCACATTCTACTCCGCAGACACGACCGTTAAATACCCGTTAATAGCTCTTCAATGCCCGATTCTCATCTGATTCTGTTTATTCACTCACACTCCTTGCGTTGCGGAAAAGCCCGTTTCATAATACAAGACGGCATCTCCAGCATGCCCGAAGAGCCTTTTCCGCACTACAGGAAAGCCTGTTTCACACACACGAACAAGCTTCTTGCGATTACATTTTATTTAAAATGGTTGATAATCAATGCATTATGCTGACATATCAAAAACCGTGTATATTGAGACGAACCGGCTTCTGCAAGCCTCCACGCAAATCTCAGCGACTTCACGTTGTAAGAATTTTCGTTTCTTCTCTACCATATCACATAATTATGAGTATGAGTTTTAAGTCCTGACGTCAAAAATGTATCATAGAAATATCAGCAGGTCTGCGGTCTGCCGTTTTACGGTTGTGTGACGGCATGGCAGCCTGCGTTCAGACACGGACAGTCATATTGGCAAATGGGTTTATACCGGAATGATGCCTCACGCGCCGCACCGGCACTGCGCGGCTCGCCTTCGGCTCTAAGCAAAGGCATACCTTCAGACACAAATGTAATAAACATGCGGGAGTATAATCCTCAAAATGACACGAGAACTTTATAATTGCCAATCTCGCCTGTTTTACATTAAAACAATGATGACACCAGCCATGGAAAGACACAAAATCTTGCGTTTCCCGAGCAATAAGCAAAGCAACGACAGGCATATCCTCACCTCTGTTTATACGCATCATTGCTTGTGAGACACAAGATTTTGCATCTCTACTTTGGATTACACACACATAATAGCGTGTTGTTTCATGTATTAAGCAATACCGGTAAGGGCTATGAAAGCCTGCTTTCCAATTGCCGGACGCAGCCTGTCTTATAAAAAAAGAGTTGCATGAATACCAAGTAAGACATAAACACCTGCCTGGGTGTTCACCGGTATTGCCCTGACCTGTTGTCTGAAAGCAACAGTATACCGGCGAATGAGGAATATGACGTCAGTCACATTCACTCATATATCTCATCCACTCCGAGGTCTGTTTCCTCTTCCGAAGACGCGCAAGGGTCATAATCGGCAGGCATATCAAACTTGACAGAGGGGTCATAGCCAAGCGTTTTATCCGCATACACCTTTTTCATGAAATACGCCCATATGGGCAATGCCATTGTCGCGCCCTGCCCCATCCTCATGGAGTCAAAATGAATGTCACGGTCTTCACCCCCTACCCAGCATCCGCTCACAAGCTGCGGTGTGAAACCTACAAACCATGCGTCCGAATTACGGTTTGTTGTACCTGTCTTTCCACCTATCTCTCCGGGAATGTTATATCTGAATCTCAGCCGTCCTGCCGTTCCTCCGTCAACGACACCTTTCAGAAGCACAAGCATCTTGTTGGCGCTCTCCTCACTGATGACCTCGTTCATATGAGGCCGGAAGTTCGCAATGACGTTTCCTTCATTATCCTCTATTCTTGTAACAAAGAGCGGAGCTGTGCGTATGCCGTGATTGACAAACGCTGTATAGCCGCTCACCATCTCAGCCACAGACACGTCGCACGGTCCGAGACAAAGTGACATTGACGGATAGACGTCAGGGTTGTTGATTCCATAATCACGCAAAAGGCTCACGAACTGCTGCGGATTGAGCTTGCTCATGAGGTAAGCTGAAATCCAGTTGTTTGACTGTGCCAGTCCCCATTTCAAAGTGACAAGCTCACCATAACGTTTGCGGCTTGTGTTTCTCGGTGTCCACGGCTTGCCTGCCACGATGTAAGTCTGCTGCACATTGGGCACTTTGTCACAAGGAGAGAATCCGTTCTCCATTGCCAGAGAATATAGGAAAGGCTTTATTGTAGAACCTATCTGGCGGCGTCCGTTCATCACCATATCATACATAAAATGCGAATAGTCGAGCCCTCCTACGTATGCCTTCACCTCTCCCGTCTTCGGATCCATGCTCATGAATCCGGCTCTAAGGAACGACTTCACATATCTGATGCTGTCGAGCGGCGTCATCACCGTATCGATGTCGCCATGGTATGTGAACACCGACATTTCCACCGGAGTACGGAATGCCTTTCTTATCTCCTCCTCCGACGCTCCGGCAGCCTTCATTTCGATGTATCGCCCGCTTTGTCTCACCGACCTGTCCATTATCTGCTCCACCTGTCTGGCAGTAAGAGCATCAGAGAAGGGAGCATTGCGCTTTCTGCGCTTTTCCTTGAAGAACTCAGGCTGAAGGAACTTTGCCACGTGTCCGTAAACGGCTTCCTCGGCATAACGCTGCATTCTTGAATCAACTGTGGTATACACTTTCAGACCGTCAGAATTCAGGTTGTATGGCTTGCCGTCTTTCTTCAGATTCTTATTACACCACCCATACAATGGGTCGTTAGCCCAGGCTATTGAGTCGAGAACAAACTGCCTCTCGTTCCATTCTGGATAATTCTCCCTTTCAGGATATTGCGCAGTCATGTACATTCTAAGGAATTCGCGGAAGTACGGAGCAGTTCCGTTCTTATGGTCCGTACGGTGGAAATCGAGTGTCAGCGGTTCGTCAGAATACCTGTTATAGTCTGCCGTCGATATGAATCCTGCTTTCCTCATCTGTGCGAGCACCACATTGCGGCGGCTGCGGCAGCGTTCAGGATATCTCACGGGGTTGAACAGTGAAGGATTCTTGCACAGTCCCACCAGTGTAGCCGCCTCTGTCACCGTAAGATCCTTCGGTTCTTTATTAAAATAGGTGTTGGAGGCGGTCTTTATTCCCACCGCGTTGTGCAGGAAATCAAAATAGTTAAGATAAAGGGCTATTATCTCTTCCTTTGTGTAGTAACGCTCCAGTTTGACGGCAATCACCCACTCTATAGGTTTCTGCAAAAGTCTCTCGACAGTGCTTCCGGCAGTCTCCGAGTAAAGTTGTTTGGCAAGTTGCTGCGTAATGGTGGAGCCTCCTCCGGCACTCTCCTGCCCGAGCAGTCCTCTCTTTATCATCGCACGGGCAAGCGCAATGAAGTCTATTCCGGAGTGATCATAAAAACGTTCGTCCTCTGTTGCTATAAGCGCCTGTACAAGATGGGGCGACAGATTTGAGTAAGACACGCATATACGGTTTTCGCGATTGAGGTTCCACGTGCCTATCACCTTCCCGTCTGACGAATAGACCTGCGTCGCGAACCTACTGATAGGGTTCTGCAGGTCTTCAAGCGGAGGCATATAACCTATCCACCCGAACCATATGGCAGTAAAGGCAGCGGCACATGTGACAAAACTCAAGACTAATAATCCCCAAAGAAAATGTATAAAGATTTTTCTCATGAGCGGAAACCGATTTTTCGGCAAAGGTAATGCAATTAGGATAAAAAGCAAAACAAATATTATGATATTTTACTTTCTGTATGAAGCATGGCTAAGAAACGCGCTCCCGATATGTAATAACGATTTGATGGTATACTTTTTAGCATGACAAGCAAAACCTTCAAATCAAAAATCAAAGATTTGCTGCCGCTCCGCAGCTTTGTTCGTTTTTTATAAACAAAGACATGAGCAACCTAAGGTTAAACTCTTATTTTAATCCATAAACTGGCGTTAAGCCTCAACCGTACTACAGCCGTTGCCAGCAATACGGGGGTTATGTATATATCAAAAACGTTGGAAGACATATTCTGAAAATGCGCAAGACAAAACGGAGCCTATATTACAGAAGAGTTATCAAGAGTCGGCACGCAAAAACCAAAGTGTATATACGTCACAACGGATGATTGATATTATATATGTGTATATTCTATAAAAGATGTTCAGAAAATGCACAGCGGCTTATTATAAAACAATTCAAATGCATCCGAATCAGAAATCATTCATGCTCACGAGACATCTGGTTCTTCATGATATGCTACCGATACACGACATAAGACGTGGAGAAGCTTTTCCGTCATCTCCACGTCTTAAGTCATGTTCATTTCTTTTTGTTTCCCAAAATAGAGTTCAGTACAAACCTGCCTATTTTTCTTTCCAGTCCCTGTCTGGTTGTAGGCAATCCTGTCTTCCTGCTTATTTTCTGTTTTGCGGCAGTAATTCCGACCGCCCTTTTCCAAGAAAAGCTTAACCCGCGTATTTTCATATGCATTGCAATATCATGTAACACACAAAAGCCACAGCAGCCCAGAACAGCACATAAAGGATGTTCCGGCACAGATAGAGGATTATGCCTAAGCATCCCCAATCACCAAGTCCCATATACTATATCATAAACCTTTCTTTTTGAACGCTTCCACCAGGCTCTTTATCAATGCGTCTATTTCATTCACGACACCGTTCATGAATGCCGCTCTGGCGTTCGGATTTTTCAGCTTTCCAATCCCTTCCGAGTTCATTTTCTTGAAGTTCAGTTCATGTCGCGGCGACGGTTCGCCAAATCCTGCCCACATCTTAGGGTCAACACGGATAGCTGTGCCGGCTCCGCCTATCGCATCTTCCAATACTTTGTCTTTCGCGACGTCGCCTGCATACTTTACGCCAAAGCAATATTTTTCTATCGCATAGATTGTGAATGTCACATCCTTTCTCTTCTTGGTACGGTAGATGTTGAATGTCACACCGTAGCGTTTATATCTGTTACTTTTATAGTAATCCTCCACGTCTTGGGCAAAGTCTTTCTTTTGGATGTCATAACCCTTAGCGATGAGCAAGTCCTGCAATGTGTCCCAGAAATAGCATTGCAGCTGTTCGCCGCTCCAGTCATCTGTCGCAACGACCTCACGCCCGGCGGCAGCAATGGTTATGCTACCACTCACAAGCTTTGTGTTGTCAGGGTTAGCAACCTTCACCGTTATTCCGAACATTTCCTTCATTTTGGTCTCAAAGTTACCTACCTGCATGTTTCCACGACATGCAAGCTCTCCTCCCTTTGCGTTTTCTCCGCTTCGTATAGACGCAAGCGTCGCATCCTCAGGTGCGAATTTCGCACCTTTATACACACGCAAAGTAGCTCCGAACGCATCCTTGAACTGTTTCCTTAGACTTTTGACCGTCATACGGCCGTTAATGTTGAATTCTGCCATTGTAAAATTATCTTTTAAAGTGTTGATAAGATTGTTTATTATTCCCATATGTTTTAAATTGTTTATTTGATTCTTCTGATAGCGGCTCTCATATTCTCAATGTCTCTTTTGAGGCTTTCTATACGTCTGTCGTGAGAAGCCGCCCGGCTTATCTTTGATTTACGATAGCTTGCCTTGCTTGATATGGAAGATGTCCTTTTTATCATATCAGCATAATAGGCGTTGTCTTTTTTCTTAGCTTCCCTCTCCTTTGCAATCGAAGCACGAAGGTCTATAAGACGCTTCTTATAATATTCTTTACTCATGACAAGCATCATTAAAGTTTATAATAATCGGAAATACGTTTCCAGACACATCTGTTCTCTTTGACAGACTGTTCCCTGTCAAGACGGAACACACCTGTGAAGCGATAGAAACAGAAGCCCAATTCATCCTTGTAGCGCAAGAATGTGACGCGGTTTTCTGCCGGTGCGTTGATCCAATGATTAAGGTGTCCGGCACGCTTGTCCTCCGCCTTAGGATACTCATAGATATACATTCCGTCTTCCGAAAGCCTGTTGCACCAAAGTCGGTGTTCCGTGTTTGGCCACCAGATTATATCCTTTTCCCTGTCAGGCACCGCCGCACCTGATGCGCGAAGGAATCCGCGGTGTTTGGGTTTTGTGCCGAATACAGCCGCAACGTCTTCCGTCGTGCGCAGGCATTCGTTGTCTCCGACCTTCAGAAAACCTTTCTTTATGTGATACTCCACGGTGAGGGTGTCGGCTTCATTCCACGGAATGAAATCATTGCCGAGCGCGGAAATGCGTTGCCTTATCATACCGACAACCTCCGCAACCTGACTGTGGACTCCGTCGATATCACAGTCACAGTCTATCACAACAGGCTTCGAACCGGTGACATCCAGTATCTCCTCGTTACGGATTTTATCTATTTCACGCAGCACACCATTATCATCTTTGTGGTAAGGCTCGTTTATTTCGATGAAAATATTCAGCTGAGGTAAGTACAAGTCTGCAAGCGCATACTTGTCCTGTGTTCTTCTGATATATTGTTGAACGACAAATTTCACACGGTCGTCGTCCAACTGATGCCATATCCGGCTTATGACATAGGATTCCGTCTTTTTCCTGCTTATCCTGGCAAACAGACGTTCCATATATTCCAACTTGAAATCCATATTACTTAGGCTTTTATAGGTGTTTGTACTACATCCTGCAAACGGAGCAAAAGAAAAAGGACACAGCCTTGACTTTCCGCTCATCTGCTTTAGTAGGTTCTGGTAAAACCTTTAGCCCAAATAAGGAAAAGCAGTCTGCGCCCATTGCAGGGTACAAACCTACCATTCGACCTATTATTCGGGGCTATTTTCAATTTACCAGATTTACTAAAGCCAAATAACTTGTCTACAAGTCGCTTGCAATATGTCTTTTAGATTCTTATGTCTGTTTCTGACCTCCTTTTTTGAAAGTTGAACGTATATTTTTGTTCTCGCTTACAAAAATAGGGAAAAAGCCCGAACATACCAAAGAAATTCAAGACTATTCGCAGACTGCCGTGAAAATCGGAGAGAGACTCTCCACATTTATATTATACACACCGCATAAAAAAGTACTTTATGTATTATACCCGGAATACGACGATTTTTGCATTTTTGACGTTAAAAAACGTTACTACATACATTTTATATGATATATTGCAAATGAACGCCCCATGAACCGGTGTATAAAAAATTACGTCAGATACATTCATTAATCACGTCCGAAGCCGTTTTGTTTGAAAAAATATGCTTAACTTAGCGGTCGAAAGCAATAAGAAAACCATATTATATATGAAGCACGATTTCGTAACAATCGCTGACCTGTCGAAGGACAAAATCATGTACATGATAAGAATGGCACAAGAATTCGAGAAGCATCCGAACAGAGAGCTTCTCAAAGGCAAGATTGTGGCAACACTGTTCTTCGAACCGTCAACACGTACAAGGCTCAGTTTTGAGACGGCAGCCAACCGTCTCGGAGCCAAAGTGATAGGATTTTCTGATGCGAAGGCATCGAGTGTCACAAAAGGCGAAACGCTAAAGGACACGATTCTCATGGTGTCCAATTATGCCGATGTCATAGTGATGCGCCACTACATAGAAGGTGCGGCACAATACGCGAGCGAGATTTCTCCGGTACCTATTGTCAATGCAGGCGACGGAGCTCACATGCATCCCTCGCAGTGTCTGCTCGACCTCTACTCCATCTATAAGACCCAGGGCACACTCGAGAACCTGAACATATATCTCGTAGGCGACCTTAAATACGGCAGGACCGTGCACTCGCTCATAACAGCCATGCGACATTTCAACCCCACTTTCCATTTCATAGCTCCCAAAGAACTCGCCATGCCTGATGAGTACAAACTGTATTGCAGACAGCACGGCATAAAGTTTGAGGAACATACGGAATTCAACGAAGACACAATATCCGACGCTGACATACTTTACATGACAAGAGTGCAGAAGGAGCGTTTCTCCGACCTGATGGAATATGAACGTGTGAAGAACGTGTACATACTGAAAAACTCCATGCTGGGACATGCCAAGGAAAACATGAAGATACTCCACCCGTTGCCGAGAGTGAACGAAATAGCATACGATGTAGACACCAATCCGCACGCATACTACATACAGCAGGCAGGCAACGGACTTTTCGCACGTGAAGCGATATTCAGCCACGTCCTCGACATAAGCCTTGAGGATGTGATGAACGACAACACTATCATTAAATAGTCAGGACAGCTGACAGACAACGAACCACAATCCTCAGACTCATGAACAAGAAAGAAAGACTGGTGGCTGCCATAAAGAACGGCACCGTTATAGACCACATACCGGCAGAAAAGACATATCAGGTGGCAACAATCCTCGGACTGCGCAACCTCACCACGCCGGTGACAATAGGATACAACTATCCTTCGAAGAAAATAGGAAGCAAAGGCATCATAAAGGTATCGGACAAGTTCTTCACCGACGAGGAGATATCACGGCTTTCGGTGGTGGCGCCCAAAGTGGTGCTCAACATCATACGCAACTATGAGGTGGTGGAGAAAAAGACGGTGGAGACACCAGACGAGCTGCGCGGCATAGTGAAATGCAACAATCCCAAATGCATAACGAACAACGAACCGATGGAAACCGTGTTCAACGTTGTAGACAAAGAGCGCGGAACTTTGAAATGCCACTACTGTGACAAGGAACAGAGCATAAGCGAGGTAAAGCTGGTCTGATTATTTTATCACACACCGTTTGCCCGAAAAAGAAAAAAGAATTAACTTTGCACAAGGCTTATCGCAGCCTGCAAACATTCATATAAAACAAATACAGAAACCGCAATGAAAAGAGACCAGGAGATTTTTGATCTTATCGAAAAGGAACACCAACGCCAGCTTAAAGGCATAGAGCTGATCGCATCAGAAAACTTTGTAAGCAACGAGGTAATGGAAGCCATGGGCTCATATCTCACAAACAAGTATGCCGAAGGATATCCGGGAAAGAGATATTACGGCGGATGCGGCGTGGTTGATGAAGTAGAAACACTTGCCATAGAGAGAGTGAAAAAACTCTTCGGAGCCGAATATGCCAACGTGCAGCCACACTCTGGAGCGCAAGCCAACGCAGCAGTGCTGCTGGCAGTACTCAAGCCCGGCGACACATTCCTCGGTCTGAACCTCGCGCACGGAGGCCACCTCTCACACGGCTCCGCGGTCAACACCTCGGGTATTCTGTATCATGCAGTGGGCTATGACCTCGACAAGGAGACAGGACGGGTTGACTACGACAACATGGAAAAGCTCGCCATGGAGCACAAGCCGAAACTCATCATCGGAGGAGGCTCGGCATACAGCCGTGAGTGGGACTACAGACGCATGCGCGAAATAGCCGACAAGGTGGGCGCGCTGCTCATGATAGACATGGCGCATCCGGCAGGACTCATAGCAGCCGGACTGCTCGACAACCCTGTGAAATACGCGCATATCGTGACATCAACCACACACAAGACCCTTCGCGGACCGCGCGGCGGCATCATACTCATGGGAAAGGACTTCGAGAATCCGTGGGGACTGACAACTCCGAAAGGTCAGGTGAAGATGATGAGCCAGCTGCTCAACTCCGCCGTATTCCCCGGAACACAGGGCGGACCGCTCGAACACGTCATCGCGGCAAAGGCGGTGGCTTTCGGAGAGGCACTGCAGCCTGAGTTCAAGGAATGGGCAAAGCAGGTGCAGAAAAACGCGAAAGTGCTGGCAGAGGAGCTCATGAAGCGCGGATTCACAATAGTCAGCGGAGGCACAGACAACCACTCCATGCTCGTCGACCTGCGCTCAAAATATCCTGACCTCACCGGTAAGGTGGCAGAGAACGCGCTCGTTGCGGCAGACATCACCGTGAACAAGAACATGGTGCCGTTCGACACACGCAGCGCATTCCAGACATCCGGCATACGCCTCGGCACTCCCGCCATCACGACACGTGGCGCTAAGGAAGACCTCATGGTGGAGATAGCAGCCCTCATCGAGGAGGTGCTCAACGACCCGGAGAACGAGGAAGTGATAGCAAGCGTACGCCACAGAGTGAACGAGAAGATGAAAGACTATCCTCTCTTCGCCTATTAAGCGTCAACAGAAACAAAATAAAGAAACGGGAGGAAAGCATGCACAACGGCGTTTCTCCCGTTTTTTCACCCCACAGAAAACCATGACACAGGAAATAATAATATACATAATAATAGCCGCTGCGGCGGCAATCGCAATAAGATGGGCTGTACGGACAGTCAGAAACGCAAGCAAAGCCAACAGCTCGTGTGCCGGATGCCCGATTGCCGAAGCATGCAGCTCGAAAAACAAGAATAAATGTCCGAATGACAGAACAAAAACAGAAAAAACACGCTCAAAATTTGTCTGATTGAATAAAAAATCATACCTTTGCAATCGAATTTGAAAACGGTGCCTTGGATGAGTGGCTTAGTCAACGGTCTGCAAAACCGTCTACGGCGGTTCGAATCCGCCAGGCACCTCAGAAGAACTACAATTAATTGGATAAATTATTTGTAGTTCTTTTTGTTTAGACATACATAACTTGACACCGACAAAACTTAAACCATTATGAGAAAACTATTCACCTCACTCACGGCAGCACTGTTTCTCGGAGCGTGCGGAGCCGTGGCGCAGACCTATCACCCGTCTCCTGAGAACATACAGGCAAGAAAACAATTCCAGGACATGAAGTTCGGCATATTCATACATTGGGGCATCTACTCCATGCTTGCCGACGGTGAATGGGTGCAGCATTCCAAGAGAATAGACCGCAACGAATATTCACATCTGGCAGCAGGTTTCTGTCCGTCGCGCTTCAACGCCCGCGAATGGGTGGAAGCGTTCAAGGACGCCGGAGCGGGATATGTCACTATAACGTCGCGCCACCACGACGGATTCTCCATGTTCGGCACAGACGCCAGCAGCTACAACATAGTAGACGCCACTCCCTTCGGGCGTGACATACTGAAGGAACTTGCCGGCGAATGCGAGAGACAGGGACTGAAGCTGCACATATATTATTCGCATATGGACTGGTTCCGTCCCGACTATCCGGCAGGCAGCACCAGCAAAGACCTGCCGCATCGGGAAGCCAAGCCCGACTGGAACTCATATTTCAACTTCATGAACACACAGCTGACAGAAATACTCACCGGATACGGAAAGATAGGAGCCATATGGTTTGACGGCATGTGGGACCACGCGGACAACTTCGACTGGCAGCTTGACGAACAATACGCGCTCATACACAGGCTGCAACCGGCATGCCTCATAGGCAACAACCATCACTCCGCACCGCACGAGGGCGAGGACTTCCAGCTCTTCGAGCAGGACCTGCCGGGAGAGAACAGCGCAGGATTCTCCGGCGGACAGAAGGTGAGCGACGCATTGCCTCTGGAGTCGTGCCAGACAATGAACAGCACATGGGGCTACAGCATAACGGACAAGTCGTACAAATCTGCCGACGAACTGATAAGACGACTCGTGAAATCGGCTGGCATGAACTCAAACCTGCTGCTAAACATAGGTCCGCGTCCGGACGGATGTCTGCCTGACGAAGCGATGGAACGGCTGAAGGAGATAGGCAAATGGACAAAACGATACGGAGAAACAATATTCGGCACACGCGGCGGACTGATAAAGCCATGCCAATGGGGCGTGAGCACCCAGAAGGGAGACACGCTCTATCTGCACATACTCCATCTCGAAGAGCGGACGCTCACCATACCGCTGGACACGAAAGACATAAAGTCGGCAAGAATGTATGACGACGGCAGCAAACTGAAAATACGCAAAGCAGGCAACGGTTCCGCCTTAATAAGTCTGCCAGCCACGCCTCAGGGTGTCGACACGATTGTAGAGATTGTCCTGAGAAAACAGAAGCGCGGATGACACACATTCTGTCCGGAAATGAATATTCATGCAATCAAGGAAGTAAAAAAACATGACAACTGAAAATCGCAAAAGAGAATTACGCTGACACGGAAACACGTGTCGATGTACGGAAAAAAGCGATTTTTAGGAAAGAAAATCACAATAGAAAACATTGCCCGAGCCCCTGCCGAGTTACAGAACAGACCGTTCCGCAATCTCACAGGGGCTCTCCCGTGTCACCACAAAGGCTTTCCCACGGTGCGGAAAAGCCCATATGACACCACGGAAAAGGCTTTCCGGCAGCACAGGAAAGGCGCAGGCAAATCGCAAAACTCCACATCACACTGACTCTCAACGGCTTGGCATAACCGCCAAAAAAACTACGTATTTACAGCCGGAGAATCTTATGGACATAAAAAAGGCACTCTCGCGAAGCATGCTCCGCATATATATGCACCTTCAACCTATAACGTGCATATATATACAAAAACCGCAGACAACGTAGAGTGAGGCGCATTCTAACCCGAATAGGGCACCGGTCTTCATACGTATTTCGCATTGGTGTCGGGCAGATTGGCTTCTGACCATATCAAATATGTGGCTGCCGATACAGGCAAGAAGCACAAGACAAGGTGAAGGCAACAGTGCGGAAGATGGATGAAGAGCCGGTCATGCATACGGATACCCCCTGCTCTTTTCTTCCCAAATCTCCAGACGGTTATGTAGGCAGCAGAAAAACAAATCATGAAAAATATTTTGCACAATCTAAATATTATTATTATCTTTGTCCCCCGAAAAAGGAAGATTGGCAGAGTGATCGAATGCGCTGGACTCGAAATCCGGTATACCGCTTTTTGGTATCGGGGGTTTGAATCCCTCATCTTCCGCAAACAAACGAATGACTATGTAACGAGAGCGGGGAGAAGACATAATTGTTTTTCTTTCCGCTTTTGTTTTTCCGTCACATCACACCATCTTACAGGCGGTTGCAAATAATGTCATGCCGTTCTTCATCCTTGGGCATTACGAAGGTTGAACATATTGCCAGAAAAGAGCCATACATATACTTCCAACGAAACATCCGACCCGAATTGTCATCAGACTTCATACGTTTTACGTCTTGCCGTCAAGCTGTCTGGTTTCCGGCTATACCTCACATGCAGCCGGATATATCGGATAAAGACCGGGAAAAAGATGACGTCAGAAGTGCGGAATTCGCTTTGTGGGCCGGAAACCAAGTGAAAAAGCCGCCTTGGCTGTATAAAGACCGTCCAGGCTTCAAGGCAAAAATAAAACATTCCATAATATCACGACAAACGCTGACGGATGCGAAATCATTCAGATTAATACCAGTTAAGAAGTATGCCCTATGCCTCCAGCCACAACGCCTGAAGGAATTCTGCCACACGGCGGAATACCTGATGTTGCAGCCATCAATCTGTCCTGCTTCCGAATTATCATGGTCCGTATTCATGTGCTCAAATCCGTCAGACCGGACGCACACTATTTCTACAAACCGGACAAGCAGGGCGAGAGTCATGGGTATGCAAACGAAGAAAGGCTGCTCCTTTTTGTTGGGAACAGCCTTTCTTCGTGACTCCGACAGGATTCAAACCTGTAACCTTCTGATCCGTAGTCAGATGCTCTATTCAGTTGAGCTACGGAGCCTTGTTTCTTGTTTGCGGTTGCAAAGGTATGCATATTTTTTGTTTCCGCCAAACTTTTTCCGCTATTTTTTTGTTTTTTCTTCAAAAAACATCAGAAAAAGCATATTTCGCCTACTCTTCCCCCTTCAATATGGGCAAGGATATGTGATATTTCACGGCAAGGAGCCTTATCGCACATATTATCAGGAATGACAATACGACTGCCATGCTTACATTAAGCCCGGCTGTAACAAAGCCCCAATAGGCGAGTCCTCCCACTACACTTGCCATGGCGTAAATCTCTTTCTGAAAGATTACCGGCACATTGTTGAGCAGCACATCGCGTATCACGCCTCCGGCAGACCCCGTGATGCATCCCATTATTATGGCTACCCAGAACGGGTGACCGCAATCGATGGTCTTCTGGAGTCCGGCAATAGTGAAAAGAGCCAGACCGAGAGTGTCGAATAAGAACCATGCGTTGTCGAGACGCTTGAGATAGCGCGCGAACACTATCACAAACATCTGCGCCATGACCGTACACACAAGATAGACCGATGATGTCATCCAGAACGGAGTGACACCGAGCATGACGTCGCGTATGGTGCCTCCGCCTATGGCGACAGCCACACCACACACGAATCCTCCGAACCAGTCGAAATGCTTGGCGGCTGCATGGCGTATGCCGGATATGGCAAACGCGAACGTGCCGAGAAACTCTATGACATTGAAAAGAGTGCTGTATATCAACTGATCGTCCATCGTCAGAGGTTGACTACGTTTACTGGATTGCCGTCGGCAAAGGCACGCAGATTGTCTATTGCGGTTCTGACAAGACGTGTGCGCGCCTCACGCGTTGCCCAGGCGATGTGGGGAGTGATGTAGGCGTTGGGCTGTCTGAGCAACGGGTTGTCGGCTGAAGGCGGCTCGCTGCTCATGACGTCAGCCCCATAGGCGGCAAGCCGACCGCTCTCGAGAGCCTCAGCCACGTCGTGCTCGTTGACAACCGGACCACGGCTGGTGTTGATGATAATCGCTCCGGGACGCATACGCGCGATACTGTCGCGGTTGATGAGATTGCGTGTCGACTCATTCAGCGGACAATGAAGTGTGAGAATGTCGCTTGCGGCAAGGAGCCCGTCCATTGTGGTCTTCTGTATGCCTGCAGGCAGGTCGGACAAGTGCTTGCTCGTGAAGGCGAATACGTCCATGCCGAAATCCATAGCTATGCGTGCCACCTTGCTCCCTATGTTGCCGAGACCGACAATGCCCAGCGTCTTTCCCGCCAGTTCGGTGAGCGGTGTGTCGGCATAGCAGAAGTCCTCGCCTTCGCTCCAGCGTCCGGCACGGTTCTGTGCGGCGTAATGGCCAATACGGTTGGTGATATTCAATATATGCGCGAACACCATCTGCGCCACGCTCTCGGTGCTGTATGCCGGAACATTGGTGACGGTGATTCCGAGATTGCGCGCGGCTTCTATGTCAACAGTGTTGAATCCTGTGGCAAGCACTCCGATATACTTCAGGCGCGGAAGCTGCGAAAGAACAGCGGCATTGAGCACCGTCTTGTTAGTCATCACGGCATCTGCGTCAGCAATGCGGCTGACCACGTCTTTTGCGGAAGTGCGCGGATAGACAGTAAGTTCTCCGAATTCTCTAAGCGGTTCCCACGACAGGTCACCGGGATTTGCGCAATGGCCATCCAATATAACAATATTCATATTTTAAAGTTGTTTTGTTCTATTATCCTTGTTTTGAATTATTTATCCTTATATCTTTCGCCCCAGCAACGCAACATCCACTGATATTGCTTTTCTTCGGAAGGGGTGTGCTGGGCATGCCATATCCTCGTGTCAGCCAGTTCGTCGGGCATGTACTGCTGGCTTACGAAATTACCTGGAAAATCATGCGGGTAATTGTATCCGTCACTGTATCCGAGATTCTTCATAAGTCCGGTGGGAGCGTTACGCAGATGGAGCGGCACAGGAAGATTGCCTGTACGCCGCACTATGTCGAGCGCGGAGCCGATGCCCATATACGCAGAATTGCTCTTCGGGCTTGTGGCAAGATAGACAGCAGCCTCAGCCAGAGGTATACGGCCTTCAGGCCACCCTATCTTTGTGACGGCGTCGAAGGCTGCGTTGGCAAGAAGCAGGGCGTTGGGATTGGCAAGCCCGATGTCCTCAGCCGCGCTTATGACCAGGCGGCGGGCAATGAACTTGGGGTCCTCACCGCCCTCTATCATGCGTGCCATCCAATAAAGCGCCGCATCAGGGTCGCTGCCACGTATGCTTTTTATAAAGGCTGAAACAATGTCATAGTGCATCTCTCCGTCCTTGTCATAGGCAAGAGGATTCTGCTGCAGACGGCTCACCACTACGTCGTCGGTTATGAGAACGTCGCCTTCCTCAGCGTCAACCACAAGTTCGAGAATGTTGAGCAGCTTGCGTGCGTCACCGCCGCTGTACCTTAAAAGCGCGCCGGTCTCACGCAGCTCGATATGCCTGCGGCTAAGCTCCGCGTCTTTAGTGATGGCGCGGTTGAGAAGTTCGAGAAGGTCATCTTTCTCAAGCGGTTGCAGGACATACAGCTGGCAGCGGGAGAGCAGCGGTCTTATCACTTCGAATGAGGGATTTTCAGTGGTGGCGCCGATGAGAGTGACCACGCCACGTTCCACAGCACCGAGCAGAGAGTCCTGCTGCGACTTGCTGAAACGGTGAATCTCGTCAATAAACAGTATGGGCGATACAGAAGAGAAGAACTGTCCCTTCCGTGCGCGCTCTATCACATCGCGGACATCTTTAACCCCACTCGTGACTGCACTGAGGGTATAGAACGGTGTCTCCAGTCTGTTGGCGATAATCTGAGCAAGAGTGGTCTTTCCGACTCCGGGAGGTCCCCATAGAATAAAAGAGGGGATGCGCCCTGCATCTATCATTCTGCGCAAGACGGCACCCTCACCTACAAGATGTTTCTGACCGACGTATTCGTCAATGGTGCGGGGTCTCATTCTTTCAGCCAACGGCTCACTCATATCATGTACAAAATTAGAAAATATATGCGATACAGACAAAAATTCTATATGAAAAACTTGTAAATTAAAAGTAAAGTATATACTTTTGCACCGCCTCATTGCGACGTATTATGAAGGTAACAATCATTCAGACTGACATACAATGGGCTGCGTGTGACAACAACGCATCTGCTGCACGGGATATCATACTCTCTGCAGGAGAAAGCGACATGTATGTCTTGCCGGAAATGTGGAATACCGGCTTCACCGTCACAAAAGAAGAGGTCTCGGCCTCATCATCAGACCGGGCACTGGAATGGATGCAGGAAACCGCACGGCAGACAGATGCCGTAGTGTGTGGAAGCATGGCTGTAGAAAACGAAGACAAAGCAAACCGGGCCATACATCCATATAGAAACAGAATGTTCTTTGTAAAACCTGACGGGGCGTATACTTGCTACGACAAACATCATCTGTTCAGACCTGCGGGCGAAGACATCATGTTTGCCGCAGGCGACAAACGGATAATTGCAGAATGGAAAGGATGGAGATTCCTGCTCACAATATGCTATGACTTGAGATTTCCGTTATGGCTGCGCTATAACAACGACTACGACGCAATAATAAATGTTGCGAACTGGCCTGACATGCGCCATGACGCATGGGATGTACTGACGAGGGCACGCGCGATTGAGAACCAATGCTTCTTCATAGCGTGCAACAGGACAGGACACGACAAGACTCTGTATTATTCCGGACACAGCAGGATAATAGACCCGCAAGGCAGGATAATGGCAGAATGTGAGACAGGAAAACAACAATCCGTCACCGCTGTCATAGATAAGGACAAAGTGACAAACTACAGACGGGCGTTTAATGTACTGGACGAAAGAGATAATAAGTAACATTATAATATGAAACAACAGAAAGCATTAACTCTTAAAACATTAACGAAAAGCAATGTGTGGGAACTGCAGGAAAACGACATCCTGCACATGTGGGAATCTGCAGAAAGGGATGCTGACCTCAAAGACAACATGCGGCATTACATTGATGTAATCAAAAGCGCATTCGACATGGAGGAGATGAAAATATCAAAACCGGAGGTTATCAGCAAATATGAGGCACGGGGATACAAAATCGGAACAATTCGCCTGGACGAAAACAATAAATCAAAATGGGCTATAAAAAAACGTCCGATAGCAAGAGTGACTGACCTCACATACGAAAATATCCATCATATCACAGCCGAAAAGCTGCTCGAAGTGCTCGACAGCAATTTCGGAGGAGGATGGGAGTCTCTTTCACAGAGCATAAGGGACATAATAGAAAGCGGATTCGACATAAGCACAACAACATTGCCGAAAGACAGACTCCACAAACCGGGCGGTATGTATGAAAAGAAAATTAAAGACGGTTACGATGTCCTTGAAATAGAAAAAGGTATGTGGGTGGAAGCCATATTTGCCAAGGAAAAACCGGAAAATACGCCTTACACACCACATAAAGACGAGGATGACAGCAAATACAAAAGACTCAACGACGAGGACGAGGAATATGAAGAGGAAAATGAGGATAAGTTTGACGATGACGACGATGACGATTTCGATGAAGACAAACTGACCGAAGAAAGCTATCGTACAACATTCGATACTGATCCTGAGGAATTGGCTTTAGAAGCAGAAGACGTAAGCGACGACGATAATTATTGATAAAAGAAACGCAGACAAACATATTATAAGTAAAGCTCCAGACAGAAACATACACTGTCTGGAGCTTTTTCATTATACATGAGCGGCAAAATTAGACTTCCGTATTTTAACCCGAATAGACCATTAAGACACTGTACACATATTTATATTTTCCTATCGGCTATTCAATTCTGTTTTTTACTTCCTACGTTATCTTGCCTTCCGATTTTCCACGATATACCAGCTACGTATTCAAATGAAGCGGAAACCAACATGTATGGCAGTAGCGCGAAATGATGATGATGCCTGATTACCGACTTGGGATAAAAACATTTTATATCGACTGACGAGGATACAGCATTCTGGTGAAATATGATGACAGACCTGGGATAAACGCATTTTATATCGACTGACGAGAATATGGCATTCTGGTGAAATATGATGACAGAACTGGGATAAACGTATCTTATATCGACTGACGAGGATATGGCATTCTGATGAAATATGATGACAGAACTGGGATAAATGCATTTTATTTCGACTGGCGAGGATATGGCATTCTGATGAAATATGATGACAGAACTGGGATAGACACATCTTATATCGACAGACGAGGACAGAAGGAATTAATGGGATTATAACTACCGCCTCAGCGTAAAAACATCTGAACACCCCATTACTAATGCAGAACTGAAATATGTCTCACAGAGTAACGCATAACATTATACCCTATAAAATTATGCATTTATTTCGAGATTTACACTTACGCCGTATTGAAAGACTGTCCTCCCAATCATAGTGCTCAACTATTCGTGAATTAATGCGTGAAACATTCTATACTGTTTATTTTTTAGGAACAAATGTCTCCCAAGTCTGGTCATCATAGAAGATTCTAATTTCAGTTATTTTACGCTGAGGTTTGTCAAAATTTTTTACTTTATTAATGACATCATCATATGAAAACTGTACACCTGATACGGGCGACGGTTTAGATGATATTACTTGTTGATGATCATCAAAATCAAGCATCCTCTCAGACACTGTTCCAGAATCACTCTGTGCCTTTACCGAAACATCTTCATCACTGCCGTCCTCATACATATTACCAATCCCAAACAAAAGCCAATCTGTTGATATTTTGGGAATCTTATTCTTTATTGCCTCAACTATCGCAAGGGTAGGACGGGTACGTCCGGTGAATATGCTACTCAATGTCGCCGGGGCAATTTGTATGAATTCGGCAAACACCTGTTGAGTCATATGCTGACTTTCCATGACCTTTCTGATTCTGTCTTTCATATGCTAAAGCTGTTTTTTAGCCCGTAAATGGGCTATTTTCTATGATTTTACAAAATTAAAATAAAATAATGACATACACAACAATTCTATAATATATTTACATTTAAATAAAACACATTTGTAATAACAGATTTACAGTATAATACTATGCATATTATTGAGATTTACATTTACATATACAAATGTAAAGAAGACCATCAAACAACGCCATAAAAAACACTTTACATATATTATAATATACTATTGATAATCAGTATAGTTATTTTAACCGATAGAGATGTAATATACTTGCCTTCTCATGTATAATTCTGATATGAGTATGCAATAACCGAATGAAAATATTAATAAAAGCTTTTAATCAGCTCATTTTCATATAGATATATGATGAAAGTCACTGATGTATATATATACATTCACATTCATATAATCAGACAATATCGTTTTGTATATACAATATACAACGATTCGTATTTTACATTTACACATTACATACGTAAATATAGAGATTGCGACACGTTTATCGGAATTGGTTTACAATATTATATTACACATTTTGAAATGCTAAAATTTACTAATTGTTGATTTGAACGGTTTGAAAATGGGAAAATTTCCCATTTTTTCAATAATTCGGACAAAGGATAATGTCATCCCGAAATACTCAAAATATAAGAGGGAATAAATCACATAACTATCATATTTTTAGCAAATTATAAAGAAAAAAAAGCCTTGAATGAAAGTTATGTTTTAGAATAATCAATATATAAAAAGGGGTATTTTTCAGTGCAAAATATAGAATATAAGCTCTTTCATCAACTCACCAGACCCTGTATTTGGATTATCCAGACCTTTGCTTTTAGCGTCTATTTCTCTTATTTTAGAAATTATCTGCATTGTTTTCATAGGTGTGTAGTTTTTCATACCTACCATATAGTCCTTTACACCCCACACGGACTTCAATTCCAAAGCCTCTGCAACAGCCGAGTCGTTTGTACGGTTGTGAGTATAATGCGCAATCATCAGGTTCTGGAAAAAAACAAACAGTAAAGGCAAGAAAGAATAAACAGAGCCTGCCTTGGGATTTTTGTCAAAATAATTTACTATTCTGTTAGCCTTCATTATATCACGTTCAATTATCGCACGGCGCAATTCAAAAGAATTGAAATCCTTGCTCACTCCTATCTGATGTTCCACGACATCAGGTGTAACACGCCGGTCTGTATCTGGGAGTGATATAAGGAGCTTGTCCAGTTCGGAAACAAGACGGCTTATATCAGAACCTATATGTTCGGCAACAAGCGCAGCCGACTTTTCATCTATCGCGGCATTGTGAGTTTTCATGTACGTTGTAATAAAACCAGACAGTTCGCTGTCACGTTTCTTCTTGCTTTCAAAAACGACGCCTACGGCTTCCGCTTTTGCTACAATCTTCTTGCGTCTGTCAATGGTTCCGTTCTTATAACATAAGACAAGTATTGTAGAAGACATCGGTTTATCGAGATATCTCTCCAAAGCGTCAAAAGAACGGATGTTCTGTGCCTCCTTAACGACAATCAGCCGATGTTCTGCCGGCATAACAGGATAGCCTTTCGCCATATCTACAATCTGCGCGGCGGTGACATCAGAACCAAACAGAATGTTCTGATTGAAAAACAATTCTTCAGGCTGCAACACATTGTTTGAGATATAATCAGAAATCTTATCGATGAAATAAGACTCCTCTCCCATCAACAAATATATGGGATAAAATCTGCGTGCTTTCAAATCACGCATCACTGACTCATACGTAGTTACAGTCTTTTTCTCTGCCATTTCGAAACAATTGTATTTTTTTCAATAAACACAGGCATCTGTCGCGCAGAGACATTCTCAACCGTATAAAACGCGATGAATACTGTCCACATGAAAACGACAAGATGTGTCTGATTCGCATCATTCATGCATAAAACAGCCGTAATTTATTTTGTCAGAGCAACTATTCACATTATCTTTGCATAAGCTAAGCTGCGATTCGGCAGTGTCAAGATCGGTAAAACGGTGTCTCCCTGTCTTGCCGCTGCACTCATCTTGCATTATCTTTGCATAAGATAAACTGCGCTCGGGAAATTGCAAGTAAACTTTCGTTTCCCTCGTTTGCTTTATCTTTGCATACAAAAACAATTGTGTACAGTCTCCATTTCCACTTATTGTGAAGCAATGGAACCATTGTCTGAAGCTGTTAATGCAATAATCATTATATGATACAAAATTAATAAAATGATCCGACTAAACCTACCAAGTTTTAAAATAAAATTGTCCGGTACCATACAAAAGCCGATGATATACGATATTCTTCGAAGGAAGCATGTCGCACTCACGCCTGAAGAATGGGTGAGACAGCATTTCATACATTATATGATAGAGTGCAAATCATATCCAGCCTCACTCATGGCAAACGAAGTCAGCCTGAAATACGGCTCTAAATCACTACGTGCCGACACCGTATTATATAACAGAAGCCTTAAACCAATCATGATAATGGAATACAAGGCTCCTGACATTGCCATAACGCGCAACGTTTTTGATCAGATATCCGCATACAATCTTCTTCTACATGTTGACTATTTCATCATGAGCAACGGTATGCAACACTATTGCTGCAAGATGGACTATGACCGCCGCAGCTACACCTTTCTCACAGATATCCCCGACTATCCCGACATTATATAATATATACAGCCAAATCGTTTTCCAACTATTATAAATACAAAAGAATATCTACTTTTTATTTATTTTATTGTCAGAAAAACATAAAGGCACTATATTTGCATATTCATAATACACAAAACCGTGCCTGTACGTTTCATTATATAAATGAAGGCAAGCCCGGACGAATACAGAAAGAATACAAATTAAAACAATCATGACATGGGAGCATCAAGATGGATAGGAGGCTATCTGGGATTCATATTGGGCGGAGGTCCCTTAGGGGCACTCGCAGGATTTGCCCTTGGATGGCTATTTGAGAAAGGAATGGACAATGTCAACGACAAAGAAGGAGAATACGGACAAGCGTTTGACGACAGCTATAACAGGCAAAGAGAATATGAAGGAGAACGCAACTCCTTTCTTTTCTCACTACTCGTACTGTCCTCTTACATAATCAAGGCTGACGGAAAAGTGATGCACTCAGAAATGGAACTTGTGAGACGATTTCTGAGCCGTAATTTCGGAGAGACCGCAAAAGCTGAGGGAGAGAGAATCATACTGCGCCTGTTCGAGCAGCAGAAACAGATGGGAGCGGAAAGGTTCAGAGCCACAATTCACGATGCGTGCCGGCAGATTGAAACAAACATAAGCTATGCGCAGCGTCTGCAGCTTCTCAACTTCCTTGTGATGATAGCGCAGGCAGACGGCGTAATCGTAAAAGAAGAAAACGACGCGCTCAGAGAGGTTGCCGTAAATCTCGGCATATCTTCCGCCGACATAGACTCCATGCTCAACCTGCAATACGGCAACAGCAGCCTTGACGCGGCATACAAGGTACTTGGCGTAAGTCCCGACGCCACAGACGAGGAGATAAAGGCTGCATACAGAAAGATGGCTCTTAAGCACCATCCGGACCGTGTCGCCACACTTGGCGAGGACGTAAAGAAGGCTGCCGAGAAAAAGTTTCAGGAAATAAACAACGCAAAAGAACTTATATATAAGGCACGCGGTTTATAATCCGCAATGCACGCAGATTTTTTGCTTTATGCATACAACAAGCAATAACATAATGATATATTCAAAGCGTGATAAAAGGCGAAGCATAAATGCTTCGCCTTTTATCATGAGAAGTCATGTCTGACAAGCGGCCTCATTCGTGATTTCAGACTCACTTGGATTATTTTTATACCAAACTACATCGGACATCATACATGTTTCACACGGCTCCATACATATTTCGTTCCTGTTTGTTTTAGAAAAAACAGACGGCATCCGGCAATATAAAAAGCTCTTACTGCCTTCACCGGCACTGTCTCATACATGAAAACAAGGCGGTATTATACGCATACAATCCAAAATAGGAATGCAAAATCTTGAGTCTCACAAGTAAGGATGCGCAATGAACTGATGTGAATATATGCCTGCCATTGCCGCTATCATTCCTCGGAAGACGTAAGGTTTTGCGTCTATACCGGGCGGACACCGATTATACATTTAAGGCTTATTGTCAGCCTTTCATCCTTCTTCCGTACTGCTGCCTTCATATTGTATTCAGCTTTTTCACGGTGTAGCCCGTCACATCTTCAACAAATGCAGGATAAAATCTGGCTGACAGCAGCACTAAACAAGAATAGAAGTCTAATGACGATTCGGGTTCAACCCTAATCAGACGAATTGTAAGTAACGGAAAAATAGAAGTATACACAAACTGCCCTTATACTGAATTCATCTGACTCACGCTATGTTATGCAAAAAATGCGGACAACGACGCCGCTCCTTTACGCGTCCTTGTCCGCACCTTACCATATAAAGTCGTCTTAATACTACTCGTCAGCTTTCTTTGTCTTACGCACAGCACGCTTGCGCTTCGGTTTGTCGTCCGTATCACCGGCGGCATTCCTTACGCCAGCCAGTTCCGGATCAATCATGATTCTTCCGCAATACTCGCACACGATGATTTTCTTGTGCATTTTGATGTCGAGCTGTCTCTGTGGCGGTATTTTGTTAAAGCATCCTCCGCAGGCATCGCGCTGCACGTACACGATGCCCAGACCGTTGCGCGCGTTCTTGCGTATGCGCTTGAAACTTGAGAGAAGGCGCGGTTCTATTTTTGTCTCCATGTCCTTTGCCTTTTCCTTCAGTTTCTCCTCCTCCTCACGTGTTTCCTGCATTATCTCGTCAAGTTCGCCCTTCTTGTCCTCAAGAGCTGTCTGGCGGTCGTCTATTAGGAGTTTGTTCTGCTCAAGGTCTTTTTTCTTCTCCTCGACCTTCATCAGAGCCTCCTTGATTTTTTTGTTGCACAGCTCTATCTCAAGACTCTGGAACTCTATTTCCTTTGTCAGAGTGTCATACTCACGGTTGTTCTTCACATCGTTCAACTGCTGCTTATAGCGTTCCACGCTTGCCTCAGCCTCCTTTATCTCCGCCTTTTTCTGCGAGACTGCCGACTGGAACTCGTTGATTTCGTTTTCTATTTTCTCCACACGAATCCTCAAGCCTTCGATTTCATCCTCGAGATCCTGCACCTCGAGAGGCAGTTCACCGCGCAACGCACGTTTTTCGTCTATTGCCGACAATGTTGTCTGAAGCTGATAAAGGGTTCTCAGTTTCTCTTCCACTGATAAATCTGTAGGATCTTTCTTTGCCATAATTATAAATAGATTATCGGATTCGTGTTCGTTCCAGCCATTACGACCGGCACTCCGGGACACTCTTCCTCGATTATTGATTTGAATATTTCCTTAGTAAACTGTTCGCTCTGGTAATGTCCTATAACACATATCTGTATTTCCTGCCCATGTCCGAAATACACATGATAATGCATCTCGCCCGTGACAAAAGCGTCCGCGCCCTCCTTTATCGCTTCGTCAAGCAGGAAATCGCCCGCTCCGCCGCATATGGCGACACGCCTCACAGGACGTTTCAGCAGCTCGTTGCACATGGCACAGTCCACACCAAACTGTTTTTTCACATTCCTCACGAAGTCCGTAGCACCCAACGGTTCGGGCAACTCGCCTATCACTCCGTTTCCTGCCTCAATGCCTCCGACATCCTTACGTGCGAAGAAACCGACGTTCTCAAGTCCCATCTTCTCCGCAATCTTGAAGTTAACGCCACCGCGTGCGTTGTCCATGTTGGTATGCATCGACACCACAGCCACGCGATTCTCTATAGCCTTCATCACCGTACGCTGCACGCTGTCGGCATCTGATATGGTCTTCAATCCGTGAAACAGCAGCGGGTGATGTGACACAACCAGATTGCATCCCTTGCTCACTGCCTCATCGATGATGTCCTCGTTCACGTCAAGGCACAATAAAGCCCCTGAGACTGCCACCTCCGTCAATCCTATCTGCAAGCCGGAATTGTCCCATCCTTCCTGCAAAGGCAGAGGCGCGAAACGTTCAAGGGCGGTCATCACTTCCTTTATTTTCACGCTTTTACAGCTATGTTATGTTTATAATAGATTGCAAAGTTAATAAAATAATTATACATTTCCCATATACCGCCACACTTTTTGCATTATTTTAACCCGACCATATCCGCACGCCTTTTGAGCACATACTTGCCGCAGAACGTCACATTCCCGACAAGCACGACATGCCGCCGGACGATTTTTTACTATAAAAAACTCTTATAGGATATAAAACATACATTCCCTAAATCGAGAAAGAGTTCTACTTGTATTAATAAAAACAGTTCTGTAAATGAAATAGGAAGCCAAAGATAATATTAAAAATAATATGCCTTAATTCCGCAACTAAGTGCGTAATTAAGGGAATACTGTCACAAACCATTCACACCAATAGGAAAACAGCTGCACACCATCATGGGGTTCCCATCCGACACAGCAATCCTCCGCAGCACATCGAACATCCGGAATAAGCTGTGTACCAACAAATAGTCTGCACTGTCATCCACGGTTCTACAAGCTGTCGTTTGCTAACATTAATTTGTGTTTAAGTTAATTAACCCTCGTTTTGTTGGCAAACAGGCGATTTTTCTGTATCTTTGCAAGCGAAACATTCCCAACATGAAATTCTTTGAAACACGGAAATACCGCCAATGGGCAGCCATTTTTCTGCTGCTAACCACAGTGTTGTGGCTAGCAGAACCTGTGTTTCACAATTTTCATGACCATAAAACCGAATTAACTGCCAAGCACAAACATAATTGCGTGGTATGCATGGAGCTGTCCATGCCTTTCCAACCGGCCAAAACGGTCTTCTCACCCGTACTGTACTTGGTATTGCTCACCACATTTATCTACACCGTCCGCTCTTTTTCCACATTCGAGCGGCAATTAGGCTATCATCTTCGCGGGCCACCCTCAATGCAATAAGCCGTTTCTTTAAAAATTATCATTTACTGTGTTACCAACCACAATGATCGGCAACACAACTTATTGCATACTCTTAATCCAACTCAAAACAATGAAAAAGATAGGATTATACTGTGCACTTGCCCTCGTTTTGGCAAGCTGCGACAGTGCACCCATACCCGAAAATAATGCAGAAGACTTGCAACACGATGAAGCCACACGCGTAGAATTGATTTTTACACCCGGCACATTGGCACAAGACAACATCAAAGACCATCTTTATGCCCAAGGATTTACACCTGATGCCTCCCGGCCGACACTTGTCTTGAACGCTGAAACGGACCAAGCAACAGGACACCGCACCATCACACCAAACGCCGGACTCAACTTTGTTCCCAACCGCTGGTACAAAGTGGAAGTAAATCTTTACAACCATGCCGGCACTAATATTAATCGCAGTATTACCGCGTTTCCCCATCAAGTCAACGCACACCAATTTTATTTTCGAACCCTCGTAAACAATGAAAATCAAGCCGACAGATACGCAGACTATCGCTATGGCGATGTTACAGCAGACGGACAGCTTGTAATGCCCCCTTTGGGCTTTGTAGGTTACATAAGATTCAAGGCTGACCTACCGGACGGTGCAAACCTCAATCCGATATTGGTACATGTGGTTCCCCCCGCCACCAAGACGCAAAAACGGGGCGAACCCTATCCTTTCCATACGCCACCGGCATCCCTGATGAGAGATGTTGATGTTAATTTCCCATTCCCCATATCAGTAACCCTGTAACCACATATCATTGTTTATGAAATCATTATATCGTATGGCTGCACTCGCAGGAGTGGCAGTCATGGTAGTTGCGTGCAACGACAACGACCCACTGTCCGATTCTTTATCCGATTCAGCCACTTGGAACGGCACCGCAAACATCGCACTACAACAGAACCAAATACAACCCGACAGCGTTGTCATAGAACTGTACGGAGGACATTCGCACCTGCCACAGGGTACAGAACCCGAAATTGGCAGCGTATATTGGTCTAACCGTAACGGTGGCTTCCATGCCAATCCGCCATCGGTAGCATTCCCCATGCGTACTTATCAAAAAATGGTCTATCGCCGTACACCGAAAGGTGACTATGTAGCCGACAACCATTTTGATACTGTTTTCAGAATGCAGTCATCACCTCAGAAAACAGGTAATTGGTACGGCCTTGTGGTAAAACTGTACGACAAGAATGGGTCACGTATGGACATCGCATACAAATCTCCCGAACAGCGCAATAACATACAAGTATTCTATCAGGTATCAGATCTAAAGCCCATAGCGCAAACCATTCCTGCCAATGTAGTGACAACCGATACCACCTTTACAGCCAACGACATGGATGTGGATGATAGCGACGAACAAGCCATGAAAGCGCAAATGCTGGCACAAGGCTTCAATGGAACACTCACTTTGGGCTATCAGCCTGTTGCCCACTGGACTGCCGACAGTGCGGCCAACCGTTCCTGTTATTTCTGGTATTTTGACCGACCGGAAGACGACACCAAGGAACTTCTCACCACACCGGTAGGCTTCCGCGGTGTGTTGGCCGCCCGGATACCTTTTGTAGCCTACAATCTGGTAATGCGTGTATGTGGCAACAAAGGAGGAGCAACAGTACGCACGTCCGACAATCCATCGGAAGAACAACTGCAGAATGTGCTGTTTAACTTGAAAATTCCCTTCCGAAATGTCTTTGAAACACCCGGATGGGGAAAGCCCACAGGCAACGAAGGCTTATTGAACATCGTGTGGGATAAAGAATACAACTATCTACCCGCAGCGGCAGATCGCGTCATCAACAACCGTTGTATGTTCATTCCCGTACTGCGTGAATATCCTTCTTTCACCGTGGAGCAATTAAGACGATGGTATGAAACCGACAGTGAACTAAGTTTTGAGTCGGCTAATTTCTGGCTATAACCCCACAGGGCAGACCGACACTGCAACACGGTCTGTCCACCACTGATCACAACACAATATGATAAGTTTCATTTATGCTTCGCCGCTAAAGACATTAACGGCGTTAGTACTCATGATGCTGTGGGCACTTCCGGGTCAAGCCGTTCATACAACCATCAAGGTATTAGATGCTCAAGACCACACACCACTTGCCTTTGCACGGATTCGCATCCACGAAACCGGACAAATATATCAATCCAATCCGCAAGGAATCGTTCGATTGTCTGTCGATAAGTGGCCCCAAACTGCAACCATCTCCTATATCGGTTATCATGACTTACACCTCACACTGACAAAAGAACGGACACTGTATGAGGCGGCACTACAACCATTAAGCTATACGCTTGGCTCGGTACAGGTCGTAGGCGACAGGGTGAAAGGCAGCAAAACCGGCAACATCGCACAGGCCGATGCCTTTCGCATTGCGACCGGGCAGGGACAGACCCTTGCCGGTATGTTGGACGATTTGCCCGGTATGCGTGTACTTTCCACCGGAGCCATGATAGAAAAGCCCATCATTGAAGGGATGAACGGCAGCCGTATCGCCATCATTGACAATAGTGCCAAACTCATGGGACAGCACTGGGGCGACGACCATGCACCCGAAATGTCTATCTCGTCATACGCCAAGGTACACGTGGAAAAAGGTGCGGAGAGCGTGCGCTACGGTGCCAATGCCATCGGAGGAATCATTGTGGTAGATACCAAGGTGGATCCACGGCTTAGCGGCACAAAAGGTTCGGTGAATACAGCCTATACCCAAAACGGACGTATGTTCGGACTTGATGCCTTTGTTGAAAGCACACTGCCCGGCGTAGAACATTTCCGTTATCGGGTGGGAGGAAAGTTTTATAAGAGTGGCGACTACCGTACCGCAGCCTATAACGTGTCCAATACTGGATCAAGACTGCTCGACCTAAAAGCGGCATGGGCATGGCAATGGAACGATAAATGGCAATGGAAACAACATCTGGGTCTTTACGACACGGAGATTGGCGTATTTTCGGGCAGTCATCTCGGTACAACCGAAAATCTGCTGCAACGTTTTAAACAAGGCAGACCATCGCCCGAAGAAATCGGACCGTTCAGCTACGCCATATCCGCACCGCGCCAACGCATCATACACACGATTAGCAACACCCAAGCGGGCTACGATTTTGATGCTGACAACCACTTTGATGTGCGTCTGGTTTACCAGCAAGACTATCGGCGCGAATATGAAATACGCAAAGCCGACTTGTCCAATCTGCCCACATTCGCATTTAAACTCTCTACCCTGAACTTGCATGCAGACTGGCAACACCGTCTCTCGGCCATTCAAGGCATGATGGAAACAGGCGCAGATTTTAATTTTATCCGCAACGTATCTGATGCCGGTACCAAAGCCATTCCCATCATCCCGAATTACGTATCACGCACGACCGCCCTCTATTCGCTGCTGCACGGCCGCATCAACAACAAGCTCCGAATGGAAGCCGGAATGCGCACAGATTATCAATACTTATCAGCTGCGGGCTACAACAATCTGGGACAGTTCTATGGAGGCACCCAACATTACTTCTCCATTTCGGGAACATTGGGAGGCGCATACATACTCTCACCCCATTCTACACTACGCACCAACCTCGGACTGGCATGGAGGGCACCCGAAATGAACGAACTCTACAGCAAAGGCGTACACCACGGCGATGCCGTCTACCAAATAGGCGATGCGGACTTGCACACAGAAAAAGCCATTAAGTGGACTGCAGGCTATCACTTAAAAACTCAAACGGTAGATGTTCATGCCAATGCTTTTGTCCACTATATTCACGACTACATTTACGATATTCCGCGCTATACGGTTGATGGAAGCGGACAGCGCATCCCGGAAATATTCGAACTTATTTCGGGAGCCTACCCCATCTATTATTATGTGCAGTCCAACGGTTTGTTTGCCGGCGGCGACCTTGCAGTGGAACTGACTCTGGGTAAACATCTGACCTACGAAGTATCGGGCGAATGGATGCGGGCAAGAAATCTCTCGCTACACACCTATTTCCCGAACATTCCATCCGACCGCTACCGTCAAAAAGTCACTTTTCATACATCTCTCGGTCCATGGCAAATAAAAGCCGATGCCAACCACCAGTATGTTACCAAACAAACCCGTTTCGATCCGGATATCGACCTGCTGCCGGATACACCGCCTGCTTACCATCTTCTTGGAGGCAACCTTTCGGTGACACGCACATGGGGCAACATCACATGGTGTACATACACACAGATTAGCAATGCCCTAAACACCCTCTACAAGGACTACACCAATCGACTAAGATACTATACCCATGACCGCGGACGAAGTATAACGCTTGGTATCCGCATGAGTTTTTAATCAATAAAAATAAAACGAATCGGAAATAAAAGTACATAACGGTCATCTGCAACACATACAAACGGGTAATAATAACAGGGAAACAGCCTTGCAGATGACCCTGTTCGGAAACAAAACGGAGCAACCACAGGACAAACGGCAATGAATCATGGTTCATACGAAAATCCAATGTGCCCAACCGATTGTGTACAAGCAAACGAAAAAACGGTCAAAGTATCGCCTGCATCCAATTGTCAGGAGAACGATACTTTGACCGTTTTTGTTATAGACAAGTTATCACTACTGTCCCGTTAAAGTGGACTAATCGCTCTTTGAATTAATTGAAATACAGTCTATTAGGCGGTATTTTGGAATGAAACGGACTTGATTTCGTAACTTTGCAGTCAAATTCAAATGACTGTTATGTTCCCTTAATTCCGCAACCTTGCAGAAGTCTTGCGAGTTATGCTGCCAATACATATAATATGGGCGCTTGCTGCGATTCAGGCGACTTGTTGCCATACATTCGCAGATGAACGCGCATAATACCCCCTTACCCCCATAGGAGTTTGCAATTGTTCACCCTCGAAAATATCCGTTTCAGCCTGCCCTTACATTGAATATGGACCAATAATGCAGCCACCTGTCCTTCGTATAGATGTTCAGTACCCATTGCCTGGCAACGCGCACCCATTTCGCCGGCACGGTGATGAACGCGAAGACAAAGCACTTGAGCCGGCTCTTCATGTCAATGCCGGGGAAGACGCCGCAGACCTTGCCCAGCAAGTACAGGTAGAAGTTCTTCAGCTTGGCGGTGAAGAGCAGGAACACCGTGTTGTCCTCCATTGTGGAAAAAGTGAGGTGCGCCCATCCGAAGTCGTTGTTCTGCACGTCGAAGTTCTTCTCCGAGGCGCCTCGCTGGTTGTACTTGTCGATGACCTGTTCCTCCGTGTTGTCGTGGTCGTTGGTCAGTATGGCGCGGTACACGTATTCCATTCCGGGCAAGAGCTGCTCTCCCTGTCCGGTCTTTATTTTGGCGCGCTGCACGACAAGCCTCAGGTGCCAGTCGGAGAGGAAATCGGTGAACGCGAAGGACGCGACGTCCATGTCCTGCCCATTGACCGCCGTGTGCCGCCATTCCTCACACTCCTCATACATTTTCCTGCGTTCGGCGCAGCTGGAGGCACGGAGGTAGAAGGTATCGGTACGCAGGAAAAACACCTCGACGAGTTCCTTCGTGAACGAGCCGCAATCGGCACGGAACATGCGCACGTGCAGCCCGTGTGCCTCTATGTTGTCGAGCATGTGCGCCAGCTCCTCCACCTGCTCGAACTTAACATTCGAGTTCCCCTGCCTGTTCTCCACGCCTATCACCAACGGGCCGGCGGTCATCACGCCCGGGAAATAGCCGCGCTTCTTCTTGTAGGAATACGCCGCGTCGCTCTTCTCGGCGAGGATGAACACGTTGTCGAAGTCCACGTCTATGCCCTGTCCCTTTTTCAGAAGCCCAAGCTGCAGGGTCATGTCCAGCAGCAGGGAGTTGAGCCGCAAGGCAGGATCATGGGCATAGACGCGGCCGGTCGGGCTTGTATAGGCTATGCTCAAGGAACGCAGCTCTTTCAGGCCGCGGGCTATGGTGTCGGAGCTTGGTATCTTTGCAATAGGCGCGGTGCGCAGGCACTTGTTCAGGATGATCGTGATGTCTTCCAAATGGTCGCCCCCACAAAGATAGACGCAGAAGAACGCAAGCATAATGTCACTGTACTGATAACCATAGCTGGAGCAGCGGATATTGAGACGGCTGTCCACCAGCATGGCCAATCCCGTGCGCTTGAATTCCTCCATCACATAAAAAATCCCGCCGAAGGGAACGATGTTCTCGTATTTTATAGCTACCTTTGCGATGCCTAATGGAATAACTGCTTTTGTTATTGATTCACCACAAAGTTAGTGAAAATTCCACAGATGGCAAAACTCCGAGGAACTTATTGCTCCTCAGAGACTTATAAAGAATATTAACGGCAAATTACGCACTTAGTTGCGGAATTAAGGTTTAATAAGAAATGTCCCACATTTAAAGCTAACTTCCCTGACACAAAATTAATAGAAGGTGACATCAGAAATATACCTTCAGACTCATTTCCTAAACATGTGGCAGGTATAATAGGCGGTCCTCCTTGCCAATCATGGAGTGAAGCCGGTTCTTTAAAAGGTATAGAAGATGCCCGCGGACAATTGTTCTATGAATATATCAGGATTTTGCGTGACACACAACCTCTGTTTTTTGTTGCGGAGAATGTGTCTGGTATGCTTGCCAAACGACATGCTGCCGCCGTTAGTGGATTCATGAGGTTATTTGATGAAGCAGGATATGACGTTAATCTGAAAATGCTTAATGCCAACGACTATGATGTACCTGAAGACAGAGACCGTGTATTCTACATCGGCTTTCGCAAGGATTTACACATAGATGATTATGAATATCCGAAACCGCAAGAGCATAAACCTACTTTACGCGAGGCTATTTGGGATTTGAAAGACACAGCCATACCGGCAAGAGAAAAGAACCATACAAACGGAGATACTTGTGCCGTACCTAACAATGAATATTTCACCGGTGCTTTCTCACCAATATTCATGTCACGCAACCGAGTAAGGTCATGGGACGAGCCTGGATTTACGGTTCAGGCAAGCGGAAGACAATGCCAGCTTCATCCTCAGGCACCAAAGATGATAAAGGTGGAAAAGAACTTACAGAAATTTGTTGAAGGGAAAGAGCATCTGTATAGAAGAATGACCGTGAGAGAGGTTGCCCGTGTCCAAAGTTTTCCTGATGACTTCAAGTTCATATATGAAGAGGTGAATTATGGATATAAGATGATTGGCAATGCCGTTCCTGTCAACCTTGCGTATCATGTGGCATTAAGCATAATAGAAACATTGAAACGGCATAATATCATATCAGACAATTCATGGATGTAGTATCTCTATTTGCAGGATGCGGAGGTCTTGACCTTGGGTTTGAAAGAGCAGGTTTCAATGTGAAATGGGCTAATGAAAACGATTCTTCTATATTTGAAACATATAGAAGGAATCACCTCAATACCATTTTAAACACTACAGATGTACGCTTACTCAAAGACCAGGACATTCCTTCTTGCGACGGTGTTATAGGCGGACCGCCATGTCAATCGTGGAGCGAAGGTGGCAAACAGCTCGGATTGGAAGACCCAAGGGGCAAATTGCTCTTAGAGTATGTCAGAATTGTCAAGATGAAAAAGCCAAAGTTCTTTGTCATTGAGAATGTACAGGGGATACTTGATGACAAGCATAAGCAATCGTTGGCATTCATAATAGAAAGTCTGCAATCTATAGGTTATTCTATAAAATACAAACTTATAAATGCGTCAGACTTTAAGGTTCCGCAAGATAGATATCGTGTGTTTTTTATTGGAATACGGAATGACATACATAATACGTTTACGTTCCCGCTTGCTGCGACCGGCAGGAAAATCACTTTAAGAGAAGCCATTGGGGATATCGTTGAAAGACCAAGGTTTTTCAACGACGAGATGATTCTGACAGAACACCCTGCAAGAAAGAACCATGACGTTTATACTGGAAACTATGACGCAAAATACATGTCGCGCAATCGTGTCCGTTCATGGAACGAACAGTCTTTCACAATACAGGCACAGGCAAGGAATGAGCCTCAACATCCGCAGGCTCCAAAAATGGCTTATGTCAGTTCTGACAAGAGAATTTTCGCAAAAGGACATGAGCACCTTTATCGTCGGTTGAGTGTGCGTGAATGCGCAAGAATACAGACATTTTCTGATAGCTTCGTGTTCTTCTATACAAACATCAGAAACGGGTATAAGATGGTTGGCAATGCCGTGCCGCCACGATTGGCGTACGCTCTTGCTGTGCAAATACAGAAGATGTGTTTTAGATAAACCCATAAGAAACTTATTATAGAATCGCACGGAGACTAAAATTGTTTGATTGTAATGTTATGGCAAACCTTATTCCAGTCATACAAAAATAATCTAACAAGCGTATCCCTTGTCTATTGCCAGAATGAAACTGAGATTCTGATAGGATTTCCATAAATGAAAGTGACATGCCATTGGTGTGATATAGATATAGCGTTGTGTTTTTGAGATAAAAAAAACGGCTGCCGGAAATATCCGGCAACCAAGAAAAAACATATTATATAAATGACAATTTATATACCGTTCATACGTTTATGCTCCGCAGCCATGCGTGTGCTAAGCATCAGTCCGCTTGTTCGTTGTCCTCACCATGCAGTTTGTGCATGAGTGCCTTGTCTTTGCCAAGCTTGTCGGTTGTGTGTTTCAATACAGCCGCATTCACATAAAAGATAACTTCTTCCGCCAGATTCGTTATATGGTCTCCCGCACGCTCCAGACGCAGAATCACTCCTTTAAAATCGAGGCAGAACGCCAGTTTGTCATTATTCTCGCCCACATACTGTGCGAGAGCGTCCGTTGAGGCAGAGTTTATCTCGTCCAGCACATTGTCCTTCTCAAACAAACTGTAGGCTATGGCAATGTCCCTTTCCTCGAATGCAGTCTTTGACATGCCGAGCATCTCCACCACACAGTCTGCCATCTCCCTTATTCTCGTCTTCTCCAGCAGGCTGTCGTCCAGATACTTCTCCTCGTGCTTTATTATGAATCGCGCTATATTCTCCGCGAAATCACCTATACGCTCCAGGTCGGTGATTATCTTCAGCATGGCTATAGTAAAGCGCAGGTCTATGGCAACAGGATTGAAACGCGCCATGAAGTCCTCTATGTCGCAGTCAAGCTTTGTCTCGCAAGCGTTCACTCTCTTTTCTCTTATAAGCACCTCCCATGCCTTTTCCTTGTCGTCAGTGAAGAAAGCCTCACACACGTTCTTCATCTGGTCAAGAACCAGCTCCCACATTTCAAGAACCTCACTGTTTATTTTCTGAAGTTCTTCTTCTACGAATTTCACCATATTTATATATAATATTTAGTTGTATCAGCCGAAACGTCCGGTTATGTAATTCTGTGTCTCTTCCTTTGAAGGATTAGTGAACATCTTCGATGTCGCGTCATATTCTATTAACGAACCCAGATAAAAGAAAGCCGTCTTGTCGCTCACGCGCGTCGCCTGCTGCATGTTGTGGGTGACGATGACAATGGTGTAGTCTTTCTTTATCTCATGTATCAGTTCCTCTATCTTCGCTGTCGATATGGGGTCAAGGGCAGAGGCAGGCTCGTCCATGAGCAGCACCGAAGGAGAGTTTGCCATAGCCCTTGCTATGCACAGCCTCTGCTGCTGACCTCCTGAAAGTGCGTAAGCCGACTTTTTGAGTTTGTCTTTCACCTCATCCCACAAGGCGGCGCCTCTCAACGACTGCTCCACACGCTCCGAGATGAAACTCTCGTCCTTCACTCCGTTCACCCTCAATCCGTATGCCACATTCTCATATATGCTTTTCGGAAAAGGATTCGGCCGCTGGAAAACCATTCCCACATTCTTTCTCAGCACGTCCACGTTGATGTCTTTTCCGTAGATGTCTTTCCCGTCTATTTCTATCTTGCCCTCCAGACGGCTGCCCGGTATGAGATCGTTCATACGGTTGAACAGTCTGAGGAATGTTGACTTTCCACATCCTGACGGACCTATAAATGCCACCACTTCGTTGCTTCCGATGCTCATGCTTATGTTTTTCAGAGCATGAAACTGTCCGTAATAGAAGTCGACGTTCTTTGCTTCAATCTTAGTCATATTCATTTCGTCTTGTTTTAGCCTTTATTTCTTCCCGCAAACATCAGTTGGTCTTGAGTTTGTTCTGGAAATAGTTTCTCATTGCGTTTGCCATTATGTTTATGATGAAAACAATCACTATCAGCACAAGTGCCGTGCCGTATGCTATCGGTATCTGCCTCTCCATATCCGTTCCGCTGGTGGCGAGCACATAAAGATGATAGGGCAATGCCATGCACTGGTCGAATATGCTGTCAGGGAGTTGCGGAAGATAGTAAGCGGCGCATGTGAACAGAATGGGAGCCGTCTCTCCCGAGACACGTCCCAGAGCCAGTATCAGTCCGGTGATGATGTTGGGCATCGCCATCGGCAGTATCACTTTTCTGATGGTCTGGAGCTTGGTGGCGCCCAGAGCGAGGCTTCCCTCTCGGTAGCTGTCGGGAATTGCCTTCAACGCCTCTTCCGTTGTCCTGATGACAAGGGGAAGCGCAAGCAGTCCCAGCGTGAGCGAACCGGCTATTATACTGTCTCCGAATCCAAGATAATTCACAAACAGCGACATTCCGAATAGTCCGAAGACAATGGACGGGATGCCCGAAAGATTGTTCGTCATCATGCGTATGAACTTTATCAGCCTGCCGTTGCTCGCATACTCATGCATGTATATCCCGCTCATTATGCCGAGCGGAAAGGCGAACACCGCACTGCCTGCCATAAGGCAGAACGTGCCCACTATTGCCGGATAAATGCCTCCGGCTTTCATTCCGTCGGTGGGATAGGTTGTGAGAAAATCCCAGTTTACCACGTTTATACCTTTTATTATAATGAAGGCGAGAATTATGAACAGCACCGTCACTATGACGCCGCTCAGAAGGCGGAATATGAAAAACGCGGCATTCTCCACAATCAGCTTACGCCTGCTATTATCCATATGGCTCATCTTACTTTCCATAAGCATCTTTTCTCCTTATTTGTTTCTTGACGAAATATATTCTACACTCGTGTTAATTATCAGCGTGATGAAAAACAGAACCACACCCAACAGGAACAGCGACTGGTAGTGGGGACCTCCGGCAGGAGCCTCTCCCAGTTCGGCTGCTATGGTGGCTGGTATGGTCCTCAAAGGGTCGGTGATGGAGAGCGGTATTACAGCCGCGTTGCCGGTTACCATAAGCACCGCCATCGTCTCGCCGAAAGCTCTTCCTATGCCCAACACTACCGCCGACGTGATGCCCGATACCGAATAGGGCATCACCACCTTATATATTGTCTGCCATCTTGACGCGCCAAGGGCAAGGCTGGCTTCCCTCATCGCCCGCGGACAGTTCTGCATGGCGTCCTGACTCACTGTGATGATGGTGGGCAAAGCCATTATCGCAAGCACAAGGGCTCCTGCAAGACCGCTCTCTCCCACCGGCAATCCGAATACATCCTGCAATATGGGGACGATTACCGTCAGACCGAAAAAGCCGTACACCACTGACGGTATGCCGTTGAGCAACTCTATTATGGGTCTCAACATCTTGCAGGTCCGCACAGAAGCCACTTCCGACATATATATGGAGACGGACAGACCGAAAGGCAAGGCAAAGATGATGGCAAACACCGTCACCCATATCGTTCCTAAAATGAGGGGGACAAATCCGAACTGGGGCGCAGGCGTAGCCGTAGGAAACCATTCGTTTCCTCCCAGCACCTCTCCGACGGAAATCTCATGCCCGTCCAGCATCCTGCCGTTTTTCAGTTTTGAGGCATAACTCTCCGGAATGAAGGCTATGATGCCGACATCCGCCTTTATGAGCGAGTCAAGGCAAGCCTCCGCATGCTCATAGTTCTCTCCCAGACGCTCCCTGCTGAACAGGCTCTCCATGTCGTCAAACCTCAGCAGCCTTATCTTTCCGCCGGTGCCGCCCACGTCCTTCCATTCGGTTATGTCCTCATCGAATATCTCCTTTATCTGCCTTGCGTTCAGATCTTCCACAGGGTTCGCCTTGTTGACAACCAGCGAGTAGCCCTCCTCTATCGTCTTCGACGAGAAAAGCCCCAGTCCCTCCGAGAACAGGAACACCACAATAAGCAGAATGACAATACTTGTAAGGAATCCGCTGCATGTTATTATCCCGGCGGCAATCCTCTCTACAATCTTCCTCATTTTCTCTTTTTCAATAGTTCCGCTGTAAAATTATATCTTACGTATCACGAACCCGTGACAGAATTGTTACAATACGGTTTCCGTATGATAAAACACGTCATATCGAACATATGTAACACAATTGTATCACCGCTGTAATACGGATAAAAAGACAAAGCCCTTACTTAGCGGTCGAATAATCAAACTGACATTATGAAACAGTACAGACTATCTCTTATCATTTTCACATTGCTGCTCTGCGCTACAGCCAATGCACAGAAAATAAAAGGCAGCGACACGCTGCTGCCTGTATCGCAGGAAGCGGCTGAATGCTTTATGAACGAAAACAGGAACTCAAGCATAACCGTCACCGGAGGAGGCACCGGAGTAGGCATATCATCCCTGCTCGACGGGACGACAGACATCGCGATGGCATCCAGGAAGGTGAAATTCAATGAAAGGATAAAATTCGGGCGCGGCGGTAAAAAGCTCAAAGAGGCTGTCGTGGCATACGACGCGCTGGCTGTGATTGTGAATCCGTCGAATCCGGTGACGCACCTTACGCGCTCACAGCTTGAGGCTATATTCCGCGGAAAGGTGACCAACTGGAAACAGGTGAAAGACCACGTCACGGGGAAATACGGTCCGGATCTTAAGATTATTGTATATTCGCGCGAGACTTCATCCGGCACGTACGAGTTTTTCAAGACGAGTGTCCTGAAAGAGAAAAACTACATGGCTGGCGTACTGTCGATGCCTGCCACAGGAGCGGTGATACAGTCTGTGAGCCAGACAAAAGGGGCGATAGGATACGTGGGAATGGCGTATATCAACAAAAACGTGCGTGCCGTGAAAGTGGCATACGACAACAGGCACTTCGTCTATCCCAACATGCAGACCGGACGCAGGCACATCTATCCCATCGTGAGGGAACTTTACTTCTATTATACAGAAGACAAGGAAAAGACCGTAATGCCTTTCATAAATTATCTGCGGTCAGAGAAGGGACAGGACATTGTGGTCAAGAGCGGCTATATTCCCATTGGATGACAATGCCGCAAGCAGCTGTCTTTTGCGCGGCTGAGGGGCAATGCGGGCGGATGAAAAGGCGGTCAGGCAGGAGACTGACATATGGCGCGATCCTGTCACGGCTCTTATGAAGGCTTCGTGCATGCCGTCCGCACTTCCGGCACCGGCACGCTCCGATTATGACATGCCGTAAGGCTTCGCCCCTCTTACGTGCCGCCGTCCGGCATACCGGCTGCCGCTTTTGCCAGATGCAGCACGCCGCATCTTCTGCAAAAGAGCATGACGGCATGGCGGAGGCGTCATGCAAAAGGGATGAAGAGCTTACATCACATTTATATATGTATGGTCAGCACTGTGATGGCACGCTCATATAAAACCGCCACTCACGCAAAGCGGACAGTAAAAAATATTTACATTATTTTTTCTCAGAATAGAAACGGATAAGGTCCGGAGGCTCGGTCTCATCTGCTTTTTCTCTCCTTCCTACTGCGGCATACCCCGCATCTTATACCACAATTGCCACCATAACTACCCCATTACGGCTCTTTCACGGCATAGTCTCATCATGCCATTCGCCTCCGCAACGCTTTTCCTTAACACGGAAAAGCCCGTGTCACTCTCCCAAACAGCCTTTTCCGCATGCTCATATGGGCTTTCCCGCATGCCGGAAAAGCCTTTTCCACACATCAGAAAAGGCATTCCGCCCACGCATCTCTCATAATATCCTGATATTCAAAACATTACAAAACCGCCCCAAAACCCGCAAATTCCGAGACAAAACGTATGTCGTCACAATCCATGCGATTCTCAGCGACTTCACGTTCCACTCTCACTCACCTTTTCTCCACACTTTCCCACCCTCTCACCTTCTCACTTTCTCACCCTTACCTCACCTTTACAGTTATCTTCCTCAGGTCCTCGTCAGCCGAAGAATTGCCTACCATCAGTACGTATTTGCCCGGAACGACGCGCATGGTGTTCGTCTCCTCATCCCAAAGCTCGAACGTGCTGCGCGGCAGAGCTATGCTTACGTCGGCTGATTCTCCGGCTTTCACCCTTACACGCCTGAATGCACGCAGCGTCTTAAGCGGTCCGTCGGTGTCTTTGGGATTGCGTACATACACCTGCACCACCTCATCCCCGTCGCGCTCCCCGGTGTTCTTCACCTTCACGGTAAGCACACCTTTCCTGTATTTAGGCTTGCTTATGGCAAACGTCGTATAACTCAGTCCGTAGCCGAACGGATACAGAGGTTTGCCGGAGAAGTAGCGGTAAGTGCGTCCCTCCATGCGGTAATCCTCATAATCAGGCAGTTGGGCGGTGCCCGCATAGAACGTCACGGGAAGCTTCCCTCCCGGGTTATAGTCGCCGAACAGCACGTCGGCAACAGCAGTACCGGCATGCTCGCCTCCATACCATGCCTGCAATATGGCGTTCGCACGTCCGTGTTCAGCCGTGAGAGCCACGGCACTGCCCGAACAGTTCACCATCACTACCTTCTTTCCAGCATCGCACAACGCCTTCACCAGCTCGCTCTGCGACGCCGGAAGTTCTATAGCCAGACGGTCGCCGCCCCTGAACCCGGGCTCTTCCACTTGCAGTTCCTCACCCTCCAGATGCGGAGATATGCCGCCCACGAATATCACCACGTCAGCGTCGCCCGCAAGTGCGGCTACGTTTGAGGCGTTCACCTTATCATTATTATGCAGATATCCGCATCCTTCTATCAGACGCGCCGAAGGCACCTTTGCCTTTATGCCCTGCCATATGGTCACTGTGGAAACAGGAAAACCGTTATAGTTTCCCCACAACATCGTTGAGTCGTTGGCGTTGGGACCGAGCACGGCTATCTTCAGTCCGTCCTTCTCCAGCGGCAGTATGCCGTCGTTGCTCAGCAGTGTCATCGTCTGTCTCGCCATGTCGGCGGCGAGCTGACGGTGCTCACTGCACGCCACGACGCTCACAGGCAGTCTTGTCCACTCCACAAGTTCGTCCGCATCGAAGTCGCCAAGCTCAAAACGGGCTTTCAGAAGACGCTTCAGCGAGGTGTCGATGTCCTTCTCGCTCACCTTCCCCTGCTTCAGGGCATCGCCCAGTGAGCGGTAGTCGCTTCCACACTCAAGGTCGGTGCCCGTCACAAGAGCACGCGCGCTGGCATCGCTCTGACTGTCGGAGAATCCGTGTCCCCACGATTGCCAGAAATCGCTCACGGCTCCGCAGTCGCTCGTCACAAGCCCCTTGAAGCCCCACTCTCCGCGCAGTATCTGCTGCAGATAGCGCGTGTTGCCGCAGCACGGCTCACCGTCTATGCGCTGGTAGGCACACATCACTTCCCTCACACCTCCGTCAACCACAAGCGACTTGAACGCCGGCAGATATGTCTCCCACAGGTCTCTCGCCGGCAGGTCTTCCACATTAAAACGGTGACGGCTCCATTCCGGTCCGCTGTGCACGGCAAAATGCTTGGCACAGGCAAGCAGTTTCACGTACTTGTGTTTCCGCCCGCTGCCGTCAGGAGCATAACTGTCGCCCTGCAGTCCACGCACCACGGCAAGTCCCATACGCGACGTCAGGTATGGGTCCTCGCCGTATGTCTCCTGTCCCCGTCCCCAGCGTGGGTCACGGAATATGTTTATGTTCGGAGTCCAGAACGACAGTCCGCGGTATTGTGCGAGGCTTCCGGTGCGTCGGGCGTACGTGTTTTTTGCCCGCGCCTCGTCACTTACAGCGCAAAACACTCTGTATACCAGACTGTCGTTCCACGATGCCGCCATTCCTATTGTCACGGGAAAGACCGTTGCGGTGCCGTTGCGCCCGACACCGTGCAGTGCCTCATTCCACCACTCAAACTGCGGTATGCCGAGCCTCGGGATAGCTGGCGAGTTGTTCATCATCAGCGATATCTTCTCCTCTACAGTAAGTCTCGAACACAGATCATCAGCACGCTGCGACGGTGTCAACGACGCATCCATATACGGCAGCCGCTGACCTATGACAGCCATCGGCACGAGTGCCGCACACATCAATATCATTCTTTTTATTCTCATAGCCAATAGATTAATATCACATCAATAGAGTTTTCACCGCTAATATATGAAAAATAAACTGAAAACGGTGTTTTTTACATTAAAATAATGATGGCGTCAGCTCTGTAGAGACGCAAAATCTTGCGTCTCCCGAGGAAAACCGCTGCAACAACAGCCATATATTCACCCCGCATTATTGCACATCGTTGCTTGTGAGACGCAAAATTTTGCGTCTCTACTTTGGATTGACCACGTAAAATAACGAGATTATTCATGTATTAAACAGTAGCGACGGGAGCTATGAAAGCTTGCTCTATGATTGTCAATCACACATGTCTCACATTAAAACAATGATGGCGTCAGCCCTGTAGAGACGCAAAATCTTGCGTCTCCCGAGGAAAACCGCTGCAACAACAGGCATATATTCACCCCGCTTTATTGCGCATCATTGCTTGTGAGACGCAAGATTTTGCGTCTCTACTTTGGATTGACCACGTAAAATAACGCGATTATTCATGTGTTAAACAATGGCTACGAGGGCTATGGAAGCTTGCTCTATGATTGACAGTCACACCTGTTTTATCTATAAAAAAGTATTTCACGGGAATGCGTTCCTTCTCCTTATGCCCCGTGTTGTAAACACATCCGCCGGCTGTCAGCGGCTGACACGACACTCTATGACACGCCTGAAAAAAGCTGTAAGTTCTGCCACATGGCTGTCGAATGTCAGAGATTCACGCGCCGCCATAACGTTGCGCGTAATCCCTTCAAGAAGTTTCCTGTCTTTAAGCAGTGCCACAAGTTCGTCAATATCATCATAGAACAGTCCCATACCACGGCTTTTCACATATTCCTGCTGTGCCGAGATGTTACCGTCATTCCTTCTTTGTATCATCGGAAGACACGCTGCGGCAAGTGTGCTTATACGCGCAGGCAGATTAAGGTCCGCCCATGTAGCCCTGAACAGCGAACCTCCATTGTTGCTGCCTACACAATGAAGCCATCCCGCGTCATATCTTGAAAACTCACTTACCCATTCGTTCTGCGGACAATGAAGATGGACATGGAAATGTCCGGGCGCAGCTTTTAGAAACGGTTCAGCCATCACTTTATCCGGCACAGTGTTCTCATTATACAGATGAACATGCACATCGTTTGCCGCCAGAATACTCATGTCCTTCGTGGTAAGACCAACAATGCGTCCTGTTACGACGGTATGCACACCACCGTACAGTTCAGACAATTTTATTAAAAAGCAGTCTTTGAACACTTCTTTTTTAGGCATATCACCGTCGAGTGTCATCTGCGGCACTTTTCTCTCGTCCGGAATGAAAAGCCCGAACCATTTTCTGGTCTCATCGTTCAGATAAATACGACCGTCAGCGTATGTATATAAGTCTATCAGCTTGTCCCACAGTCCGTCCTTCATCGCCTCATGAGGACCTTCCTTGAAATGCCACACAAAGGGAATTCCGGTATCTGCCGAAAGAACCTCATGGGCAATGTCTATTGCCGATGTGCTTAGCAGCGCATATATAATGTCCGGCTTTATCTCCTCCACACGCTTCCTCCATTGGTCATAAGGCACATCCTCCACCTGTCCGAAGGGCAACGGGCCGACCGTGGAATAGCAGAAACGCGGTTTTGCCCACAGACCGTAAAGTCTGTGTCCAGCCTCTTCCAGTGCGCGTATTCGTTCCGGATTGTACGCCAGTTCTCCTACTATGAGTATCTTCAACCCGTCTCCGCAGGCTGTCTGTAGCGGTCTCCTGTATTCCGCATAAGCCTCCTTTTCATCCACAGTCTTATATCGCGACGCCCTGAATCGCAGGGGGCTTGACACATGATAGTATGCTCTGTATTTATTGAGACCGCCACCATAACGTTCACCACATATCTTATGCCGCTGAAACGGATGACTGGTCCATTCACATGTAGCTGTTCCCGTTGGTACGAACACGCCACGGCGGGTAAGCTTACGCCAGAACATGATAAAAAGATCTTCCGTGACAAGCTCCTCACGCTCGGTCCATCTGTCCTCCGTCTTGCGATGAGCCGTCTGCACAAGTTGCAGCGCGTGTCCCGGGACAGCACCCTTACATGTGCGCCACGACATAACTCCCGGTCCCTCAGACTCGTCATATCTTATGCCACTGAACACGACAGCAGCGTTCTCGTTATCCCTGAATGCATCCGCCATCTTCTCCAGATGGGAACCATCATAGAAATCATCGGCAGGAAGATATGTGATGTAATCGTTTGACGCAGCGTCAAGACCGCGGTTAAGCGCACGTCCCAAGCCCTCGTTTTCAGGACTTGATATATATCTTACTCTCGCACCGTCAATAAATGACGCCACGAATTCAGCGGTGCGGTCAGTACTGCCGTCATTCACTATTATAAGTTCCCAATTGTCATAAGTCTGCGCCATCATGCTCTTTATGGCACGTCTTACAAATGACGCCTGATTGTATACAGGCAATATTACGGAGAAAGCTATATTGTTTTTGTTTTTCATATGTGAGGCGTTCTTTGATTTATTCAGACACAACCGGTGCCGCATTCCTGTATCGCTGCCGCTTCATCGGCTGTCAGGGCAAGACCGAGTCCAGCCAGACCATGCCTCATGGACATGCTGTTCTCCGACAGATCGGTCTGCATTCTGTCAACAAATGCGGACAGTCTATCCTGAGAAGGCAACACCGACACAAGCCTACCGAAATAAACCAGTTCCTGCCATGCCTTATTGACGAATCCTCTCAAATCAGCGTCGTCGCCTGCATTGCCTCCATACAACACGTTCTTACCATTGACATCATCGGCAGAAAACACAGCCTCCGTTCCGGTTTTCTCCGACAGTAACCGGTTAATGAAAATATCCTGTTCTGTAAACGCAGACTCCTTTTTTATTCTGTCATATACCGAAGGCAACACACCGATGAGTTTTTCCGCGCTGGCGTGCGCTTCAGCCAGATGTCTTACGCAAGACAGAAAATACAAAGCCGAATTAAGATGATATAGCGTGGGGCATTCTTTTGCGCATGTAAGCTCACTTTGAATAAAGTCGAGCATGCGTCCTGCATAACGTGCCAGACCATATTCAGGTGTAGTATTTCGCAGCCGTTCAGCCATATACACAGCCTGACCGAGTATCGATCTTCGGTCGCACTCCATACGTCCCAATACTCTTTCGTCGATGGCTCTAAGCACATTGTCCGGTGTTCCCTCCACAAGACCTTCTCTCATGAGTCGGCTTATAGCCCATCCCACTCCGGCAAGACCGCTTTCAAAACCGTAAGGAAGCGACGGAGCAACCTTCATCATTCCGTCAAGCAGCTGTCCAGCCAATGCCTCATACTCTTCATTCCCTGACAAGGCAGCATACCTGTAAAGAAAGAGCATCGCTCCGGTCTTGCCGTCCACCAGTCCGTTATTTTCAATATGATAGACATACACTACGAAAGTGTTTGCTATCATAAGCATAATTTCGTCCTTTGTATAACAGTTCTTTTCCGACATAATCATATCCTAAACGACCGCACTACCGTCATTCATGGCAACACATTACTGACCTCCCGTTCATTTGCACAACCATCCGAGTGGATAAACATCCTCTATCCTGTGGCGCATGTCATAGAACTTTTTCGCGGCGGAGCGTGTGGCTTCCGTTTCAGTACCGGTTTCGTTGAGAGGCGCGTAATACACGATGTTCTCAAGAAGTTCCCTGTGGCTTGCCACCGGTAAGGGAAGGTTCTTGCTCCATTTTCTGAAATGTCTTGCCATTTTCTTCCCGGCTTTTCCGTCAGAAACGCCCTTTATAAACGCCTGTTCAGCCTCTGTCCCGTCACGCAGACCTATGAGCATGGCACGTATCTTATAAAGACGGAAGGCATCGTGCAAGCTTTTTCGGTTGCTTCTGTCGAAAGTTATATCCTCCATCTGTCTGTTTATCTGTATCACACGTGCGTTGCTTATCTTGCCTTCAGCAACCCGCTTGTCTATTTCTCTGCTCGCATCATTATACGTAGGTCCGTATTCCACATCATAACGGTCTGACGTATTAAGCCTGACACTTGAGTTACGCTCACTGCGTACTATAGCTGTCTTCTCACGCATTAAATCGTTATAATGCTGCGAGCGTTGTATAAATGTGTTGTTGGCTCGTATTCCCTGCTCCGCCATAGTGCCGGACAGCCATATCGCATTGTCGTACGCCTCACGTGCATTTTCTCTCATCCCAGCCATGTCGTATACCGCGGCAAGTGTAATGGCTGCATGAAGTTCGGTCTTGGGATTATAACAAGACTCTTCAGGATACAACTTGTCAAGCTTTCCTTTTTTTGTGAATCCGAGCTGATGATATCTCGTCAGTTCCCGGCTAAGCATAGCAGCCGCATCGTCATACCGTCCGAGCGACGCCAGCAGTCTGGCACCTGTCAATGTCGACTCCATCTCGTTCCACCCTTTCTCGTGCACAGAGAATATATACGAAGCAATGCTGTCGGCTTGTGTCCTGCTTATTCCGTACTTCCCATCATCTATACTTCCTGACACGACAAGCATTTCCCGGACATACGGCATACCACTGTATGGGATATGGAAAAACGGGTCGAGCACAGATGTAGATATCGAAAACACGACATCAATCACCTTCCCGTCCTTTTCGGCAGGTTTCCAGCTCGGCATGAGCGACACGACCCGGGCTATCTCCCCAGACAGTGCAGGGTGCATGTTTGTGGGACGTGGAAAGACAGCCCTGCCGTCTTTCCTTATGACACAATAACAGCCAAACACGTCCTTTTTCTTGTATGTCGTATCATTCCATGCCTCCGCAGGATAGCGGAGATTGTCTATTATGAACTTGTCCATCGCTCCCATACCGCCATAAAACTGCGACGGAACGCTCATCACTTGACTCACATTCGTCGGAATGCTGTCCACACCGTCTGTGATGAACGTCACCCGTTCTGAGCTTCCACGTTTTTCAACGTCCTAGGCAATGGCAGGAACAGTTGCAAAAACGGCTGTCAATATAATAAACAAATGCTTCATAATAATATTTTTTTATTATCCGAATGCAAAAATAATGCAAATGAGCGGAATGAGAGCGTGCTATCAAATTCCCGAGTGCAGCTTATCTTATACAAAGAAATGAAACGGACAAGTAAACGACCGTATTATACTGTCAATCCTTACTGACTGAACAGAACCTCACTTTAATAGCATCGCCCTTAATGTCTTCCTCTGATATGTATGTCACAAATATACAAATAATATTCATAAATAAGAAAAACAGACATATAAAAAAGTATAACCGGAAACCTATACAATATCTGTGAATAATGGTATGGTTTAAAGCTGCCGGGGCATCCGGGCAAGGTGTATACCTTATATATAATGAAAGAAGAAACAAGGAAATAAAAACAAATGTTTATCTCCTACCGTTGGTATTATCATTGTGGTGTCTCACAACTGACAACAGGCTTTATCCCAATTAATAAAGCCTGAATACGAACGCACCGTAATCCGAACAAACGGTTTTGACAAAAAGCCTTTACTCCCAGTCGTCCAAATCAGCCGAAGATTCGACAGCACGCTCCACATCGTCGGGAAGCGACGCGAAAAAGTCGATGCCGGTGATGCGCTCCACTTCGTCAACGGTGTTCACATAATCGCCTTTAGGCCGGTTGCCGTCCCTGTTCTTATAGATAAATCCAATAGCCTTCGGATTGCCGTTCATGCACAGCACCACCTTGAAGAAAGCGTCGGGCACTACCACCTTGTGCTTGCCGATGGTCTTATGCCTCCCTTTATGCAGGATAGGACCGCAGACAATGTAGATGTCACCCTTCTCGCGCGCCCAACTGCGGCATGCGTTCTCCATCTCGTTCCAGTCCCCCCGGTTGAGTCCCGGATCCTGCGGACATATGTTCGTGAACAGGAACGACTGGCGCATAGCCTCACGGCTCCACTTGTTGTCACCCGCCGGGCACATATGGCCTCGGTCGTAACCCGAATTGTAATAGTCCCAGTCGTCAGCCCGTGGCGCAGGAACGTCCTCGTCCTCCGCGAAATCCATTCCTCTGCGGTTGTGACTGCCTTTTGTGTGTCCTGCCGTAAGATGCCATGCCACCCAGTTTGGAAGTCTCGTGCGCTTATTATAAGACGTGACATATCCCTCGCGCTCCAGTATAATTGACGGCACGGTGTCAGGAGTTGCGGCAAAGAGCAATCCGTCTCCGCCAACGGTCTGTCCGCTCTCTGTGCGTATATCTGCGGGAGCTGCGTTGGCGGCAGCCCTCAACATGGCGGCACTCCGGCGCACGGAGTCAGAGCACGATACTGACAATGTGAGCGCGAAAAGCGCGATTCCTGTATAAAAAGCTACTTTCCTCATAATCATTTTCATTATAATAAAATCACCGCCCGCGCATGTCCGCAGACGACACCGCAAGCGGCTGTGACATCAAGCCTCCGCATCTGGAAGCCACGCCACATCATTCAATCCTCCTCTTCCGGCACATCCGCATCACGCGCGGTATCCTCCCGTGTGGCAGGAACCTCTTTGCGCCCGTTCCCGCGCAACGGTTTCAGGCGGCTGTATTCATCAAACATATATCTGCGTGTCAGCGTCACGGCAAGCAATACGGACAAGACCGAAGCGCAGAACACTGCCGCCATGACAAGCAGCTGGAAGGCGGCTGCCTCAAGCGCTCCGCTTCCGCACATAACCACAGTCCACATTATCACCGGTGACGTGCCCACCACCATAGTCGCCATCTGCGAGAGTCCCGGCACAACCGCCTTCTCGAGAGCACGGCGCACGAACGCATCGAGAGCCTCGGCATGGGTCGCTCCGTTGCCGAGAAGATAAAAATAGAGCTGGTTGTGATGTCTCAGTCCGTCATAATATGCCGAAAGCGAATCGGCGCACACCGTTATAGTGACGCCCGAAAGGATGCCGGCAACAGGCAGGAAAAAGCGGGGGCTCACAAGCGCGCCCGTGCCGAACGCGGCAAGCAGGAGCCACACTCCAGTCACAACGACTGATACGGCAACAGCCGCAGTGACGGGCACGAACATCACACGCAGGCTGAGACGCGAGCGCAAAATGGCAGTGACCGACGACAGCACTATGAGAACCAACACAAACAGCAGGCTCATGCCCACTCCGCCATGCTTCTGAAGCGTATACATCGCACCTCCTACAATGCCCACATAAACCACCATACGCACAATTGCCGACAGCGCGCGACCTGTGGATATGCGCAGTCCGTATCTGTGCATCACCGCCAATGGCAGAGCCAGAAGCAGCATTCCGAGCAGAAATCCTATCAATGTAATGTTCATCTTCTTGTCTTGTTTGAATGGGGTCAGACACCCAGTTCTATCCTTACGTCGCACATTCCGGCAAGGCGGCTGTCGACAGTGGCAAGCAGCACAGTACTGCCGGATGCGGCAAGAGCGCGCAGATATGACATGACACGCGGCAGAGTGTCCGCGTCGTGTCCGGCAAACGGCTCGTCGAGAAGGACGTTCTTCCTGCCCGTAACGCCTACAACCGAAATCATCATACGCCTCAGCGCGGCGCCGTCAAGCTCTTCGAGCGGCATGGCATACATGGAGGAATCGAGAGCAAGACGTTTCCACTCATAAAACAGTTTTTTTCGCGCGTGGTCAAGAGCTGCGTTCACATGCAGACCCTCCAACGACTCGAAAACCTCCGAAAAACTGCCTGCACACAGTCTGATGTCCTGAGGCACATAGAGCATACCGGCGCGGAAGAGTGCCGACGTCTGCGGCAATACAGGCTCGGCATCTACAGACACATAGCCGGAATCCAACGGCTGGAAACCGAGGAAAGCGCGCAGCAGCGATGTCTTGCCGCAACCGTGCGGTCCGGTGACAGCCGTCAGACCGCCTTCCGCCGTACAGAACGACAGATTGCTGAACAGCTGATGTCCGCCAATGGAAAGAGTCCCGTCTTTTATCTCGAGCATAAGCGATAGTCCAAAGCCTGTTATAGAGAGCCGCATGACCACAATGCGACATGAGCACGGCTTCATTGCATGCGTGCCGCATTGCCTGAGCATGCATAAAGCAAATGCAAACATACAAAAATATCATGGCACATCCAACTTTTGAAAGCGTTTTTTTAATCATTGTATGAAATACGGCTGACGGACAAGCCCGGTCTCCCGCGACCTGTGACAACACGACATTTCCCCCCCAATCAGTCATTAGAACACCGATTGTACATTTAAGGTTTATTGTCAGCTCTTCATTCTTCTTCCGCATTGCTGCCGCCATCTTATACTCAGATTTTCCCCCGTGTAGCCCTCCACATCTTCGGTAATACTGAATAAAATCCGGCTGACAGCAGCACGAAATAAGGACGGAAGTCTGATGACCGGACCGGGGGTTACTGTATATTCATGCACTTTTGAAAGTAAAAAATATTGACAATATTTTTCAATAAAACAGATTCAGAAAACGAGCGGACTGCATACGGCAAAGCCCATTAAACAGACCATGACTATTGGAAAAGACCTATAATATATACGGAAAGTCGCATCACACACACTTCAAGGCTTATTCCGGCTCACGGGAAAGGCTATACGGATGTGCCGAAAAGTCTGTTTCATGAGACGGAAAAGGCTCTTCCGCAGTCCGAAAGAGCCTTTTCCGCATCGCAGTCAGGTGTCAATGAAACGGATGAAAGGGATAACAGACTGGATGACAGAGCGTTGCACACATAGCTGAAAATCGGCATATTCCAAACAGAACACGACGTGACAGAAAACAACGGCATTCTCATGAAGTTGCCGACGCATATTCATGCATAAGCGAACCGCACTATTGCATAATTATGCAAAACCATTATACGTACGGAAGACGTGCGTGGCGGACACACAGCCATGGCAAGAATACGGACGCGCTCAGGGCTGGCGGCACCGCAGCGGCAACGGCGCGCGAAAACGGGACACAAAAAAAAGTCTCCGAAGACAGAATGTCCGCGGAGACTCCTATATGTCATTTGATGTATGTACTTATCAGAAGAAGAGGTAACGGTTGTCCACTACGCCAGCCTTGATGTAAAGCTCGTTCATGAAGTTTCCAGCCCACTGCAATGCCTTCTGGCGTGAGTTGTCGCGCAAGGTCTTCTCGTCGAACTTGCCGGGACGCATCTTCTTGTCCATAATCTGGAACACATACACGCCTGCCTCGCCCTTTACAGGCTTAGCGCAGAACTTGCCTTTAGCGGTAGCGGCAACCGCACCGCTGAGCGCCTGCTCGCTCGCTCCGACAGCGGGGATGAACACCGGTGAGTTGAACGTCACCTGATTTACCTCAGATACAGTAGCACCCTTTGCCTTTGCCTCGTTCACGTTCTTCACGCCTTTGGCCTTTGCCATGAGCGCCTCTGCCTTCTTGTCCTTCAGGAGTTCTTTCTTCACAAACTCGTTCACCTCCTTATCGTCAAGCGTACGGTAGCCTTTCTTGTGTATCTTGTCTACAACAGCGATGAGAAGATGGTCGTTGTCGCCACACTCATACATCGGTGAGACGTCGCCTTCCTTAGCATCGAACACCCACTTGAGAGCATCGCGCGTGCTGCGGATACCGGCAATGCCGTGATCTGCCGTGGTCACATTCTGACGTTCAAGCACTGTGTAACCGTTCTTCTGCGCGTTCTTCAGAAGAGCCTCCGATGTCTGGTTGGCACTTACAAAAGAGCTGAACTTGTTGTATGCGGCTGAATATGTGTCGCGTGAGAAGTCTATCGTGCGTTTGATGACAGCGGCGACATACTTGTCGGTCATTGCCCTACGGTCTACAACCTGCACTATCACGCCTCCCTGTGTGAACTGTATGTTCTTAAGTTCGTTTACTGCCGACGAGTTGATGGCTGTGATATAGTTCTTTGTGTCCTTATCCATTGACGGAGCACTCTCATACTGACGTGTCGTCATCCAGAACTTCTCGCCTGCCTGACCGTATTTCTTTGCGACGAGCTCGAAGTCGGCACCGCCCTTCAGAGCTGTGTAGATAGAGTCTGCACGCTGTCTGATGTCAGCGGCGTCCTTGCCTATCACCTGAATCTGGCGCAACTGTATGGAGTCAGGGAGCTGCTGTCTTGAGACGAGCTTTATGAGGTTGAGGGTGTTGTCGAGCTTGTTCACGATGATTCCTGACGTGCCGCCTACGGCTACAGAGTCAAGCCGGCGTGAGATGTCGTAAGGGAATGCGTTCTTTGATACAGGCACTCCGAGGTATGCTATCTGCGACATGCTCTTGCGCACAACGTCCGTAGGATCGGCTGCGGCTGCGAGTTCCTTGGCATAATTGCCGAACTCCTTCTCAAGAGCGGCGCGGTCTTTGGCTGACGCTGTCACCCTTATGTCGATGTATTTCACGTCGCGGCTCTCCACATACTGTCTGAAACGCTCCTTCAGTTCGTTGTATTTGGCGTTCATGTCAGCATCGCTGTATTTCATCTTGCTGTCCTGAATGCTTGTGTAAGGGAACACTGCGAGGCTCACCTTGCTCTCCTCGTTAGCATCCTTATAAGCCATCTTTGCCTCCACCTTGTTGGATATGAGACACTGTGCGAAAAGGCTCTGATACTTCTGTGAGAGCAGCTGCTGGCGCAGACTCTTCTCTATGAATGTCCAGTATTTGTACATCGGCTCATACTGGGCTGCCATCTGCGGGTTTGTGGCTTTCTGTGCCTTGTAGTCGGCAATGAACTTCTTGAGCGCGTTGGCATCGAATCGGCCCGTCTGCTGATTGATGAAAGGAGTGCTCATGAGCATGGGGTTCGTGCCCTGATTGAGAATGTTCTGCATCTCGGCGTCTGTAACGGTCAGACCGAGTTTCTCTGTCTCGTTCTCGATAATCTTGTTCTGGACGTATGTGTTCCACACCATGTCCTTCACGCGGTTCATCTGCTCATCGTTCAGATTGTCCGCCCCCTGCTGCAATTTCATCACTTCAGTGTACTCGTCAACGAGTGCCTGAAATTCCTGAATGTTGATTTTGTCTCCCAATACTTCGCCGACCTGCTGACGCTTGTCGTTCTCCGACGTCTCACACGAGCGGAAGAACTCTTCGGCGATGAACGCAAAAAGACCCAAACCGATAATACATATCAGCAGGATTCCTTTGCTTCTGATTTTTCCTAATACTGCCATTACTTTTGATTATTTATTATTTTTATTGTTTTCTCTTAATTTAAGACGATGCCGGAGATGCGGTATATACAAAAGGATTGCAGGTCGCCGAAATATACCGCACACACCGCGAAATGCGCACAAAAATACTAAATTATTGTCAAACAATGGAATTTTTCATATAAAATTTGAATTCAGGGATTAACTTTTAGCTTCACAAGCTCTATTTTTGACATGGTGCTCTTTATTATCTTGAACTCGAACCTTCCGGCATGAACCACCTCATTGAGTTTCGGAAAACTCTGGTACACGCTCAGTATGAGTCCTCCGACGGTCATATATCCGTCGCTCTCGGGAAGATCTATGCCGAACATCTCGTTCACCTTGTCTATCTCCAGTCTTGCGGAAAGAAGATATTCGCCCGGCGCGGTCTCCCTTGCTATGTATTTGGCATTGTCGTGTTCGTCCTCAATCTCACCGAAAATCTCCTCCACTATGTCCTCAAGTGACACTATTCCGCTTGTTCCTCCGAACTCGTCAACAACCACTCCGAGACTCTTCTTCTGCTGAAGGAAGATACGCATGAGCCCGCGTGCCGTCATGGTCTCCGGCACGAAAGGCATTTTGTATATGCAGTCCTGCCAGCGGTCCGGATTGCGGAACATCTCCGAACTGTGCACATAGCCCACTATATGGTCTATGTCCCCGTTATAGGCAATGATTTTCGAGTTGCCGCTCTCGATGAATTTCATAAGCAGCGATTCGTTTCCGTCGCTGTTTATATCCACCGCGTTTATCTCCGTACGGGGCACCATGCAGTCGCGCACCTTGACGTCCGAGAACTCCAGGGCATTATGGAATATCTTCACTTCCTCGTCTATGTCGTCCTCACTTCCGGCGTTTTCAATGCTCGACTGCACAAGATAGTCGAGGTCTACCTTCGAAAAGCCTTCGTCGTCGTATTCCTTCCCCATCCGTATTCCGGCGAAGCGGAGCATTGTCTTGGACAGGAACGTGGAGAAACGGCTTATCGGCCATAAGACAAGATAGAAGAAATATGCCGGGATGGCGAACACGGCAAGAAGACGGTTGGCATTGTTCTTGAACAGGACTTTGGGAAGGAACTCTCCCGTAAAAAGTATTATCACCGTGGACAGCACCGTGTCGGCAGGTACCGTGAAAGCCGCGTCCATACCCTTGAAGAGCGTGTTGTCAAACAGTCTGGCTATGAGTATGCCGTACATTACAAGCACGATGTTGTTGCCGACAAGCATCGTACTGACAAATCCGTTGGGATGTCTGTAGAACAAGGATATGAGTTTCTGGGTCAGACTACCGTGGTTCTTGTCCATCTCCACCAGCATACGGTTGCTCGAGACAAAAGCTATCTCCATGCCGGAAAAGAAAGCCGACATGACCATCGTCACAAATATGCCGGTCAAAAGAGGAATATCAGTTTCCAAAATATTATTTTATGATTGATTTTTCAAGTATATAAGCCCCTGCCGTAAAGCACGGTTATCTCGGTGCGGCAGGCAGTTTGCGCTGCGGAAGTGCCTGCGGGCGCAGTTTTGCCTTTGCCGTGTCAGGCAGCGCGATTGTAGTATCGTTCTCCTCGTCGGATATGTCGCCTTTCACGAAAGAGCCCGAGCTCTCGGATACGTAATATCTTGTCATGCGTTCGTCACTCCGGAAATATCTGCCTTCAAGCGTCCGCTCAGGCGTCACCACACGCGACGGGGCATACGAGTAGAACTCATGCTTGCCCTCGTCCCAGAAAAGCTGGCTTCCGGTATAGATTATACCGTTCTTGTTGTGCACCGTCACGCGGCTGCGGAGTTCCCAGACACGCTTCTCGTCATAATAATAAGCGGTGTCGCACTGGATATATGCCTGCACATGGAACTTCTCGTCAAACTGCTCGAAGAACAGTCCTTTCTCGAATATCCAGCGCGAAGGCTGGCGGGTCTGATTCACCTCCCAGCGTTCTGTCACAATACGGTATTTTATTATTCCTGAATCTGAGATAAGCGTATTCACGCCATAGCTCGTCATCATTGACACCGAATCACGGTCGTGAATGGCTGGCGCAGTATGTTCCTTCTGCTTGTTGCACGAGGCAAAAAGCACCGCACCGGCAAACAGGACAGATATGTGAAAATCGCGGATATCCAATTATTCAACTCCCTTACGTTAGCCTCTGCATACCGGCAGAATCAGTCCATCTTCCACTTTGCGAACCAACGCTCGTTGAACAGAAGCCCTATGTTGATACGGAACGAATTCTCCTTTATGAACATTTTTGAGTCCTGGCGCACCCACTGAGCCGAAATGTTCAGTATCGAACGGTTGTTTATCTTGTTTATAATAGGTATGCCGAATCCGGCACTGACGCTATATTCCTTAGGACCGTCATGCCCGTTTATTTTCACATAAGGCGTGGCGTAAGACGCACCGAATCTGTATCTCACCCGTTTGAAAAAATTACGGCTTGTCTCATCAGGACATATCTCTCCACCGAGGGTGAACTTATGTCTGTCGCTGAACATGTTGTCAGAAAGCACGTACTGCGGAGCGTCGTTCACAACGGTATATACCGGATATTTGTTTTTTGACCACTGCTGAAGAGAATAATCGAATCCCACTTTCAGTTTTCCGGCATGATCCCACATAAGTCCGGCTCCGTACATAGTCGGGATCTCCAGTCCGTTTTTCACGGAGTAGCTCGTTGTGTCGGCGACATAGGTCTGTGAGTTCGTCGAAATGACCAGACACTCCGGATCGGCTCCGAGCTTGTGTCCCGGACTGTAGACCAGACCTAATGTCAGTCTGTCCTTTTTCGACAGCTTGGCTGTGTACTGTAGTCCGACGTCAAGCTTATAGCTGTTCACCGAGGCGGTGTAGTATTTGGACAATGTATTGATGTAGTTGTCTGAATAACTGTTGCTCACGGTACGGTCGTAGCTTCCCCACAGATAAGAGATATTGGCACCGATGGAAAGTCCTTTGAACGGTTCCCATCCCATACCGAAATAAACCTGATGGAAGCCTCCGCTTCCGGAATAAGTGTTTGTGTACACAACCTTGTCCTCATCAGTGATGTCACCGAGTGTCTGATTGTTTGAATAGCTGTATCCTACATTCGAGAACGGCAGAAGACCGAGGCTTATTCCCAGATGGCGTGTCAGTCTGAAGCCTGCCATGATATATTCAAAACTGCCGTTATTGGCGTTTTTTCTTACTCCGCCTTCCTCATAGTTGGTAATCTGACCGGATATTCCCGCATCAAGAATGAAGCTCAATGAATCGACAGATGAATACGACGCCGGATTCAGCACGTTCAGCTGATTGTGCTCACGGAAGCCGAGTCCCAGTCCGTTCATGCCGCGTGAGAAGCCTCCTGCATTCTCGCTGAGAACACCGAGTCCGTACTGGCTGTATGGTGAATTTGTACCGCTCTGAGCATATGACGCCATCGTCATGAGTCCGAAAAAGGAAGCGATAAAGACTTTTTTCATTTTCTAACTGATCTTTTGTAAGAATACTGACCGGAAACATGTTGCCGCGAGCCGGTTCTCCACTATCCGACAAACAAGTGGTTGCAAAATTATTGAAAAATTTCGAAATAAACTCACGATAAGTGGGAAATATAAGTTATTTTTGCATCGTGAAACGTTTTATATCTCTTTTAGGATATTTTTCGCTGCTGGTTTGCCTGTCATACGCAAACAACACATCGGCACAGCCACACGTTGAGTCCGGTCTGGACATGGATTCTGTGGAAATAAGCCTGCTCACATGCAGGCCGAGGCAGAACGTGTACAGTCTTTACGGGCACACCGCCATAAGAGTGCAGGACAAGCAGAACCAGCTTGACATAGCCGTGAATTACGGTATGTTCTCGTTTGAAAAGCCTTTTTTCATCCTTCGTTTCGTGTTCGGTCTGACGGACTATTCAATGGATATCGAGGATTTCGAGGCTTTCAGGATATATTACGCCACAAGGGGCGCAGGGGTAAGGCAACAGACCCTTAACCTGACAAAGGACGAGAAGAAAGCCATCATAGACGCTATCATTAAGAATTATGAGCCGCAGAACCGCGTGTACAGATATAATTATTTTTATGACAACTGTACCACAAGAGCGCGCGACATCCTGCTTGACAACATCAACGGCACCATAAGATACCGAACGAGGAACAAAAACAGCGAGTCGTACCGTGAGATGATTCACGCATACAACGAACATCAACGCTGGGCGAGATTCGGAAACGATTTGCTGCTTGGCATAAAGGCGGACTTCCCTACTGCCCATGAGCAACAGCAGTTTCTTCCCGACAACCTCAGAAAAGACTTTGACAACGCTGTAATAATAGACAAGGACGGAGGGAAAAGACCCCTTGTCAGCGACAGCACGTGGGTAGTTCTTCCCGGCATACAGCCCGAATGGAGCGGTTTTCCGCTGTCCCCGACGTCATGCGCCATAATCTTTTTCGTCGTAGTAACGGCTTTTTCCATTTACGAAAGATGCCGAATGAAGATGCTATGGGGTATAGACGTTCTGCTGATGTCGCTCACAGGAGCATGTGGCATCATTCTTTTCGCTATGGTGTTCTCGCAGCATCCTACTGTCAGTCTGAACCTTCAGATACTGCTTCTGAATCCGTGTTCGCTGATATTCCTGTATCCTACAGTGAGATGTTTGCGCAGAAACGTCATTCACGTATGGCTGAAAGTATGGGGTGTCTTGATTGTACTGTTCCTGCTCGGAGGCTTCTTCCAGCACTACGCAGAGGGAATGATAATTGTGGCATCATCTTTGCTGATAAGATATATATTGAAATTTGACCAAATAGTGCGCACCAGAAAATGAACAGATATTTATCGGCGATAATAATACTCGCCGCCCTTACAGGCAACAACGGACTACAGGCACAATCGCTGAAGCCAGCCCCAAGGCTGGTGGTAAATATCATTATAGACCAGCTGCGCACAGACTACATAGAACATTTTTCGCCCCTTTACACTCCCGACGGTTTCAGGAAACTGCTCAATCAGGGCTGTGTCTATGAAGCGGCAAGATATACTTTCTCGCCAGTAGACCGAGCCTCGGCAATCGCATCTATAAACACGGGCAGCACACCTCAGTATAATAATATTGTAGGGACGCAATGGCTGGACCGCGCCACACTACGTCCTGTCTACTGTACAGATGACGACAAATACGGCGACTCGCCTCAAAAGCTGTCGACATCCACCATAGGCGACGAGCTCAAAGTAGCCACCCGAGGCACCGCGCTCGTATATAGCATCGCACTGGATAAGGACGCAGCCATTCTTGCTGGAGGACACGCGGCTGACGGTGCGATATGGATAAACGGGAAAAACGGCAGGTGGACCACATCGACATACTACTCTGAAGCCTCCCAAAATCTTATAAAGGCATATAACAGCACCAACAAATACGCTGCCGACAACGATGCCGTGGCAGACTTCTCCCTATCGTGCGTGAACGACATGGCAATGGGACGCGACGACATTACAGACATGTTGTCAGTAGTATTGTCCGCCAAAGGCAAGGACGAAGCCAACTGGCAGACAGAGATGGAGATTCTTTATCTCAAGCTGGACAAGATAATCGCGACACTTGTAAGGAAAATAGAGGATTCCGTCGGAAGCGACAAAGTGCTCTTCATGCTTACCGGCACCGGTTACACAGACAACGAGCCGGTGGACTATCAGAAATACCGCATCCCCACAGGAACGTTCTACATCAACCGCACGGCAAACCTGCTGAACATGTATCTTGGCGCGATTTACGGTCAAGGCAAATATGTAGAGACGTGCTACCACAACCAGATATACATCAACCGCAAACTTCTCGAGCAGCGTCACATCAGTTTTTCCGACGTCATCTCGCGTTCCAAGGAACTGCTCACACAAGCTGCGGGAGTGCGCAACGTGACCACCAGCCCGTACAACCCTTCTGTAAGCGGAGACCTGCTCATAGAGGTCGCACCGGGATGGAAGCTTCTCAACGAAGACACTCAGGAAAACTACATGGTCAGGGCAGCCTTTGTTCCGTTCCCGATAATATTTTATGGCGCGGGAATAAAGGCTGAGCATGTGTCGACTCCCGCAACAGTGGACCGCATTGCGCCCACCATTGCAAAAGCCATACGCATAAGAGCGCCAAACGCATGCTCCGTAGCACCGCTGCAATGAATGCGGTAAGGCACATCCGACAATCAGGCGTGACACCATGCCCACGCCTCTCCGCCATGCCACATGTCATGGCTTCACCTATATATTATATTACACTGAATAAATAAAAAACGACATCATAATGAATTTCAACAAATTTTTACAGTCGCTGTTCGGCAACAAATCAACCAGAGACATGAAACTCATACAGCCGCTTGTGGAAAGCGTGAAGGCCGTGTATCCGGAGATAAAGAAGCTGAGTAACGACGAACTGAGAGCCCGAACCAAGGAAATACAGGCTTATGTGCAGAACTCCGCAAAAGAGCAGAAGGACCAGATTGAGGCTCTGAAAGCAAAAATAGAGGACACGCCTATAGACGAGCGCGAGTCCATCTTCAACGAAATAGACAAGCTGGAGAAGGAAGTGCTGAAGATATATGAGAAAGCTCTCGACGAGGTGATGCCCGTGGCATTCAGCATCGTGAAGGATACGGCACGCCGCTTCGCTGAGAACGAGGAGACCGTTGTCACTGCCACAGACTTCGACCGCGAGCTTGCCGCAGACCCGAAAAAGGACTTCATCACAATAGACGGTGACAAGGCGATATACCACAACCACTGGACAGCCGGAGGAAACGACCTGAAATGGGAAATGGTGCACTACGACGTGCAGCTCTTCGGAGGTATCGCGCTGCATCAGGGAAAGATAGCCGAGATGGCGACCGGTGAGGGAAAGACGCTCGTAGCGACACTGCCGGTGTTCCTCAACGCGCTTACCGGCAACGGAGTGCACGTTGTCACAGTGAACGACTATCTTGCCAAGCGTGACTCAGAGTGGATGGGACCGCTCTACATGTTCAACGGTCTGTCGGTGGACTGTATCGACAAGCACCGCCCAAACTCTCCGGAACGCCGCAAGGCATATGAGGCTGACATCACGTTCGGTACGAACAACGAGTTCGGTTTCGACTACCTCCGCGACAACATGGCAATCTCGCCCGCCGACCTCGTGCAGCGCAAGCACAACTACGCCATTGTCGACGAGGTCGACTCCGTGCTTATCGACGACGCCCGTACGCCTCTCATCATCTCCGGTCCGGTGCCTAAAGGCGACGACCAGATGTTCGAGGAGTACCAGCCGCTGGTAGAGCGTCTTGTGGACGTGCAGCGCAAGCTCGCCACACAGTTCCTTGCCGACGCGAAACAGAAAATCAGCGAGGGACAGGAGAAGAACGACCCGAAACTGCTTGACGAAGGTTTCACGGCTCTCTACCGCTCACACAAGGCTCTGCCGAAGAACAAGCCGCTCATCAAATATCTTTCTGAGGAAGGAATAAAATCCGGTATGCTCAAGAAAGAGGAATATTACATGGAGAACAACAACCGCCGCATGCCGGAGGCTGTAGAACCGCTCTATTTCGTGGTAGACGAGAAACTAAACAGCTGCGACCTCACAGACAAAGGTACGGAATGGCTCGCAAAACAGGTGAACGACAAAGACCTGTTCGTGCTTCCGGACATTACGTCGCAGCTCTCGGCACTCGAAAACGAGACAGGTCTCAGCGAACAGGAGCGTCTCGACAAGAAAGACGACATGCTCAACCACTACGCCGTGCAGAGCGAACGTGTACACACGCTGCAGCAGTTGCTCAAAGCCTACTGCATGTTCAATAAGGATGACGAGTATGTTGTCATCAACGGAGAGGTCAAGATTGTGGATGAGCAGACAGGACGAATCATGGAAGGACGCCGCTGGAGCGACGGACTGCATCAGGCGGTGGAGGCAAAGGAGCACGTGAAAGTGGAGGCTGCCACACAGACGTTCGCCACAATAACGCTCCAGAACTACTTCCGTATGTATCACAAACTTGCCGGTATGACCGGTACGGCGTCCACCGAGGCAGGCGAGTTCTGGGACATCTACAAGCTGGACGTGGTAGAGATACCTACCAACAAGCCCGTCATCCGCAACGATATGGACGACCGCATCTACAAGACAGCGCGCGAGAAATACTCTGCCATCATTGATGAGATTGTGGAAATGCGCAACAGCGGACGCCCCACCCTCGTCGGTACGACATCCGTGGAAATCTCCGAGCTTCTGTCAAAGATGCTCAGCATGCGCAAGATACCGCATCAGGTGCTCAACGCGAAGCTCCATCAGAAAGAGGCGGACATCGTAGCCGAGGCAGGACGCAGCACCATGGGAACGGTAGAGATAACAGACGAGAACGGTGAGAAACACACCGAGGAGCGTCTTCTCGGTGCGGTGACCATAGCCACCAACATGGCAGGACGCGGTACCGACATCAAGCTTACACCTGAGGTCAAGGCTGCAGGAGGTCTCGCCATCATAGGTACCGAACGCCACGAGAGCCGTCGTGTAGACCGCCAGCTGCGCGGACGTGCAGGACGTCAGGGCGACCCGGGAAGCTCAGTGTTCTATGTGTCGCTCGAAGACAAGCTCATGCGTCTGTTCGCGGCAGAGCGCATAGCCAGCGTCATGGACCGTCTCGGATTCAAGGAGGGCGAACGCCTCGAGAGTCCGCTGGTGTCAAAGAGCGTGGAGCGCGCACAGAAGAAAGTGGAGGAAAACCACTTCGGAATACGTAAGCACCTGCTTGAATACGACGACGTGATGAACAAGCAGCGTACCGTAATCTATGAGAAACGCCGCCACGCTCTCATGGGCGAACGCATCGGAATGGACATCACCAACATCATATGGGACCGCGTGGTGAACATCATAGAGACCAATGACTATGAAGGATGCCGCGAGCAGTTCCTCAAAGTGCTGGCTATGGAATGTCCGTTCACCGAAGACGAATTCGAGAACAACAGACACCCCGACCTCGAGGAACGCGCCTTCCAGGAAGCCATGGCGGCATTCAAGCGCAAGACAGACCGCATACAGAGTGTGGCATGGCCAACAATAAAGGAGGTAGAGGAGACTCAGGGCGAGATATACGAGCGAATCATGGTGCCCATAACCGACGGCAAGCGCGTATACAACATACCGTGCAACCTCAAGGAGGCATACCGCACTGAGGCCAAGGATGTGGTGAAGCAGTTTGAGAAAGCCATCATGCTCCACATCATAGACGACTGCTGGAAGGAGAACCTGCGCCAGCTCGACGACCTGCGCCACAGCGTACAGAACGCCTCATACGAACAGAAAGACCCGCTGCTCATATTCAAGCTCGAGAGCGCGAAGCTGTTCGACTCCATGGTTAACGACATGAACAACCGCATATGCAGCATACTCACACGCGGACAGATACCTGAGATACAGCGTGTGGAAGAGGCTGCTCCGGAACAGCGTTCGCAGCGTTACAACGAGCAGAAGGACGACCTGACCGACAGAAACCAGCAGGCTGCCGCCAACCGCGACACACGTGAGTCGGCACAGCGTCCGAACACTCCATACATAAAGGATAAACTGCCGGGACGCAACGACCCGTGTCCTTGCGGAAGCGGCAAGAAATTCAAGAACTGTCACGGACGCGGGCTTGTGTGAAAACAACGCCGCACACATCTGTAAGACATAAAACTACGTGACAATGAAAGCGGAACGACGCAATGTCGTTCCGCTTTTTGTTTCTCTGCCGGCCTGCTTCTGCCTTCATGCCACGCACATTCTCTATCCCGCGAGACCCGCATCTGTACATACGGACACACCGCACCAACCGCACTCCGCACCGATTACACACGTTTCACACATAAACATAAAACATACGGCACAGTCCGTACAACACCCCGTCTTCCGCCCGCCCCGTCACCACCCTATTTTTTGCATATTTATGCAAAACGGCCTTCATCGCTGCATATCCATTCATCGTCAACCTCGCGAGAACCGCGTATTTGCAGCAGCAGGCACAGTCGGCCGCAAATACGCGAGTTTTACGCACCATCACATAATATGCTGCAAGTCAACCAATTATACAATCATGATTCTCAATGCGCCGTCCCGGTCGTGCGAAACGGGCTTTCCCGCATCACGATAAAGCCTCTCCGATGCTGCCAAAAAGCCAGTTTGACCCGATGGAAAGGCCAATGTCGCACAGCGACTGCGGCTCTTCCGCACATACACAACAGCATGCATACACTGTATTCCGCATCCAAAAAGGCCGTTTGGGACATTCTTCACCACCCGGCAAGGCTTCATGTCATGATATCATACCATAACAGAAAGCCACTCGCATTCCTGTTCCAAACATTTTTACTGTCAAAATTCTTTACCGCGGAACATGCATAAATATTCATCTCCGCACCCATTGCTACCGTAGTTTCATGCTTCCGCTCCATGCCACCGCCTACGGCAGGCCACAAAAAGAATACATTCTGATGATGTGAGGCAAAACATATATCAAACCGTCCGTTGTTCATGCTCATTGCAGAATCACAGAATATGACGGAACACAGTGAATGTTTACCAGTCCGGAAAAAAGCACACAAGAACACATCAGTGATGAAAGGTGTGATAAATTATTATTTTTTTAAGGAATTACCATGGTATTCAAAATAAATTCATATATTTGTACCGTTCTCTCATAATTGCACTGTTACTTAACAGGTAAAGTGGGTGGACATATACATAAAAGGCGTTCGCTTGGACGCTTTGATTTTGACGATGTAAGAACTTCGCAACTTCCAAACAGTTAGTCAAAAACAAAGCAACAGTGAATGCCCCTAAGGTGTATTTATATTCAGTCTCCATTAATTCCCGCGGGAATGCAATGGGTAAGGGTGTTTTATATACATACATCAACGTGGGGCTTTCGGCGTTGCTCGTTTCGACTAACTGGGCAATGCGAAGGCCTTTACATCGTGGAACGAGCAACAAGGTACAGCTCCACGCTTTTTTGTATATAAACTATTATTAACACGATTTACTTCCGGCAAAAAGAGCTGTTATGCCGATGATTTTTGTTTTCAGAGTATGAAGTTAAACGAACAGCTAAAAACCCTTTATGCTTCAAGATGGGTAGAACTTTGCGATTCCTTGCAGTCTGTGGCTTGCCGCGAGCATAAGGACGTGAAGCCGGCTTATCCATTTCTGTTGAGCCTTATTCAATGGGAAAATGACCGGCCTGTGGAAAAATGGTACACCGATGCAGACCTGAAAGTGATGGTTTTCGGACAGGAAACCAATTCCTGGACAGGAAAGAATGACGATTTTGGAGTGCCTCCTTCGCCTGTATTCTCTTCGGATGTATCAATGGAGGCAGTGATGGGCATTTATGAAGACTTTTACGCGTCCTATTATCAGGACGGCACGTTCAGTTATAACGGGACGCGCTACGGCACGTTCCATTATGGCCTGAATCGTTTTACAGCATTACTGAATGCAGCCTTTCCCGACAAACGGATTGCTTACGTATGGAACAATCTGGTGAAGATCGGCAAATCGCAGGGTACAGGTTTTTGCGGGGAGGAAATCTATTCGTCGGGAAAAGATTGTTTTTCTGTAATCCGTGAAGAAGTTGATATTCTGAAACCCGACCTTTTGCTTTTCCTTACCGGGACGTATGATGAACGTATCCGCGACAATTGGCGTGACGCACAATTTTCGGCATTATCCTCTTATGCCGTGAATGAGGTGGCACAAGTGATATCTTCGGGACTTTCAATTCCTGCTTATCGGACAAACCATCCGAGCGCACGCTTGCCGAAATGGGAAATTGAAGCGCGCTACCGGGCGATTATTGATGATTTCATAAATATATGTAAAAATGATTGAATATGAGTGCTGATAATTATTGCCGCTGGTGTGGCCGCAAGTATGATTGGCTTAATAGTACGGCTTCAGACCGTGGTTATTTTTGTAGCAAACGTTGCGAGGTAGCAGCACATAAAGCCGGAGCTGCACCAAGTGGAAGAAGTTTTGAGAGTCGCTTGGATAGTTGTCTACCGCGATGTTTCATTATTTTGATTGTACTCGGAATCATAATTGGAATGTGTTATAATAATGATGAAAACGAGGATAAGCAAGCCAATAAAGCATCTCAACGTACAGAACAAATAAGCAAAACCGGCAAACATGGGACGCAAGCGGCTCAGAAGCCTGTAGAGAAAGTAGAGCCTGTTATTGAAAGCGTACAGACAGACAGCGTACAGACAGAAGAAATGCTTCAACCTGTTTCAGAGGATGCGGCTGCTTCTACAAACGAGGAAGCAGCGACGGACGGAACATCTGCCATACAGGTGAATGAAAGACAAGTTCCTGAAAAACCGGCAGAGGAACAAGTGGAAGGCCTGTTGGAAGAGAGTGTAGACGAAACACCGAGAGATACAACTGCAAGATAAAACTAATTTTCAACCTATAAATTAAAACTAATATGTTAAACAACGGAAACTCAACAGAGATATTGGGATTGATTGAAAAATCAAAACATACAAATGCCGGATTAGGAGGCTACATAGTATATATGATTGTGCTTCTTGTTATATTGGCAATAGATACTGTTTATTATGAAATGCATACGTGGTATGATGTTGATTACGACATATACTCCGGATTGTTCCAGTCCGTCATCTTTTTTTATGCTACCGTATATTTATTTAAAGGAACAGAGGGTTACCGGATTATTTACGGATGGAAACGTTGGACGTTAGCATGTGTATTCGCAATTTGGACACTCATCTCCATATTCGTGACATGGACGTCTTTGGAACAAACAGGCGAAGAAATACACAGCAAAACAGGATATACACGGACAGAGATGCGGGCACTCAGGCAGAGTTATTTGGATGAGGGATATACTGAAAAAGACTTTCAGGCAGACATGATAGCCGAAATCCGAGACAATGATCTGTATGAGCGCATATATGCACTTTTATATATCGCCAGCTGTTGCGGCCTATGGTATTGGACAGTGTCGGTGAAGAAGATAGAAAACAGCAATGGCGAAAGCGATGAAACAAATGGCAGTACAGCAGTATAATATTGCAGGAAATAAATATTAATAGGAACTAAATAGACAAGAAAATGAAACAGATTATTTCAATTGTATTAATGACGCTCACCGTACAAGCAAGCGTGGGGCAAACGCTTAAGACGTACAGCGGTGTGTACGAAGGTGGAAAAGCTACTTACACTTATTATGAAGACGAGAATGGGGAGCGTGTAAAGCACGGGAAGTTCTCTTATAGTAACGTCAATAAAGGAATCGGTGTAGGAAGAGGAATGAGCGTATCGTATGCCACGACGATATCCGCTTCGGGAAACTACAAAGACGGTTTAAAAGATGGAAAGTGGACGTATAAAAACAAAACAGCAGGTGGTGGCGTTGTGTTTTCAGATTTTTCAGTCATAGTCAATTATGTGGATGGGCGCATGGAAGGAACGTTGACTAATGAGGGTACAGCTTTTCAAATGAAGAATAACAGAATAACAGGTCAAGTAAGGAAAGTCAAGAAAACGCAGAATGAAGATTGGACCATGTCCGGTCAGTTTGACGAGGACGGTTTCCCCGATGGAACTTGGACAAAGAATTACAAGTCATACGGTAATCTGTATGTGGATATTGAAAAATATGTGCATGGGATATTAGTTGCCAAGCAAACAAAAAACGAATCGACGGGTGAAATTACGAGGTACGAATTTGAAAATGTAGATCCTCAGGAATATCTTGCTCAATATAAACAGGGCAAAGACTCTACCATAGTTGGCAACCTAATCTGTCAAGAAAAAATTTATTTCAAACAAGGAGAGAACAATTACTCGCATCTAGAGGATGGCCTGATGCCTGAAGTGTTTGGAGTCGAGATAAGGACTATTGTCGAGAAAATAAAAGAAGAAAGAGGCTTTGGCTCGGAGCAAGAAACGTATAATGGCGTGCCTTTTAAAGAGATTGTAGTAGTAGGGAAAAATGAAGCCCCAAACGAAGGCAAAGTATTTGACATAGTAGAACAAATGCCACAATTTTCCGGTGGGGAAGAAAAATTAAACGAGTATCTTTCAACCCATGTACAATATCCGAAAGAGGCAATGGAGAAGGGAATACAGGGACGCGTAATTGTGGCATTCGTAGTGAATCGCGATGGTTCCATCTCTGACCCAAAAGTTGTACGTAGCATTGATTCAGCTTTGGACAAAGAGGCTTTGCGGGTTATTAACAGCATGCCTCGTTGGAATCCCGGTAAGCAGAATGGAAAGAACGTACGAGTGAATTATACGGTACCGGTATATTTTAGACTGCAATAAAATGATTGGTATGCATGATATATTGTATTAAACCACAATATCTTCAAAAATCAAGAGCTTTTAATCATATTTCCACAGTTTGCTCTGTATCTCGTTTTTTTGCACTATCTTTGCATAAGCCAGGCTGCGCTCGGCAACCGTAATGAAGGAACCGCGTACATGCGGGACACACGTTCTGCATGTACGCTGAATCATAGAAACATACTGCAAACAAAATGGAAATAAACATAAGCAACCTGAAAAAGAAATACGGCGACAAGACTGCCGTCGACATCTTCGACTTCAACGTGCCGAAAGGGCAGATAATAGGTCTGCTTGGCAACAACGGTGCAGGAAAGACCACGCTCTTCCGCCTTATGCTCGACCTGACAGAGGCAAACGAAGGAAGCATCTGCATGACGTTCGACACGCCAACAGAGAGCAGCACGGACGCCACGCTGAAGATTGACCCTTCCGAAAGCGAGGAATGGAAGAGGTATACGGGAGCATACATAGACGAGAGCTTCCTCATAGATTTCCTTACACCGGAGGAGTATTTCGGCTTCATAGGCCGTGTATGCGACATGACGAAAGAGCAGACACAGGAACGCATAGACAGCTTTGAGGCGTTCATGGGCAACGAGATTCTCGGACAGAAGAAATTCATACGCGACTTCTCGGCAGGCAACAAACAGAAGATAGGAATAATAGCAGCGATGCTCAACCGCCCGCAGCTGCTCGTGCTCGACGAACCGTTCAACTTCCTCGACCCGAGCAGTCAGATGATGCTGAAAAAGATTATCAGAGACTACAATCAAGAAAGCGGTGCAACAATATTCATATCAAGCCACAACCTCCAGCACACGGTAGACCTGTCTACACGGGTGGTGCTGCTGGAGCACGGAGTGATAATAAAAGACCTGTCAAACAGCGACGGAAGCGCCGAAAAGGAACTGGAGGACTATTTCCGCATATAGGAGGCGGAACGATGAAGGCGCACCGCATATATGCCAAGACAATAGGTGCAGGCTATGATGACATACACCAACGCCACACGCGGCACACTCATGCGTATGCCGTCTATCGAGGCGCCGGGCAGAGAGGCAACAAGCTCCAATCCGCCGTTTAGCCACGACACAAGCCTGAGAAGCACCTCGCCTGCCCACCCCTGCAAAACAGGCAGAGGAGTAAGGGCAAACAGAATGAAAGTGAAGTAGATAATGAGAGTCGTGAGCGGGACGGCGATAATGTTGGTAAGAATGAAATAGCACGAGAAACGCCCGAAATAGTAGGCTATGAGAGGCGCGACGCCCAACTGAGCCGCCACTGACACCGACGTCAATGCCCACAGCCTGCGGAACATGCGGACGCCCCACACACGCCGACCGGAAAGACAACGGTAGAAAGGATTGTAGAAAACCAATATGCCGATGACCGCCATGAAAGACATCTGAAAGCCTACATCCCACAGATAAAGAGGATTTGCCGCAAGCATGACTACGGCTGCGAAGGAAATGGTGTTGAGCGACATCCGGTCGCGGTTGAGCATGGAGACGAGCGAGCACAGGCTGAACATTGTTGCGGCACGCACCGCGCTCGCCGGCAGACCTACCATGAAGACATAGCCCCAGATGGTCACCACAACGGCAGCCTGCCCCATGGCGTGAACCCGTCGGCGGGAAAAGAGGAGTGTGAGAATGAAGTATATTATGCCGAGATGCAGTCCGGAGAGGGCAAGGACGTGAGACGCGCCGGTCACGGAGTAGGTTTCTTTCAGTTCAACGGTAAGTCCTGACTTGTCGCCGAGGGTCATCGCGGCTACTACAGCACGCTCTTCGGCAGACATGCCGCGCAATGAGTGTATGCGGCTGAGAAGCGACTCGCGCAGGCGCATGGCTCTCAGCGAGAGCCTGTCCGTACGCGACAGACTGTCAAGACTCACAGGAAGGCTCTGCCATGAGGACGGAAGGAGAAACGTTGTCGCCACGAATCCGTGGACCGACATCCATCTGCGGTAGTCGAAATTCGAGTCCTTATGATAATTCTCCGGCTCACGCAGCTCGGACACAATACGCATGCCATCACCGACAGTGAGTCTTCGGGCACGCCCGTCACGCTCGTTGCATAGTATGCTTGCCCTTATCTTCCGGCGGACAAGCGCACCGTTGGAGACAAGAAGGTCGCATCTCACAACCTTACCGTGCGCCACCGGTCTGGACGCCACGACAGCCTCATAGCACACAGGCTTGTCTGGCAGCGTCATGCAGACATCGCCGAGCCGCGCCGTGACACGCCATGCACCGGCAAGAACAATGACTGCCATGATGACACAGCTCTGCGTTATGGGCCGGTGCCAGAGCGTGAATGACAACAGAAGCAACGCCACGGCAGACAGCATCCATACAGACTGCCCCACCGCTCCATACAGCGCATCGCCCGCGACTATGCCTGCAACGAGCATCAGAGCCACACGCAACAGCGGGAACTGCTGTATCCTACCGTTCGGCTTCATTCGTAATCATCAATCACATTGTTGATGAAGTCCATCATAGGCTTGCCAACCTTCAATATCTTCTCCATTTCTTCAAGCCACCGGTCGCCCTCGAAGAAAGTGTCAGGCACGGCTTTCCAGCAGCAGAAGTCTTTCATGCGCAGATATTCTATATGCTCGTAGTCGCGCGGAAAGCCGGAAGGACAGGTCTTCAGATGCTCCAGTCCGAATCCGCTGGCAGAGTCCCAGTCGCCGCATCCGGGACGTCCGAACATTTTAAGGAAGGCGTCGTTCTCCACGCATTTAAGCCATTCCTCGATATTACCCATAATCTCATTGCGGCACGAAGTGAGGATGTTGGTGGGCAGCCAGTAGTTGCCGCACGACACGAGGCAGTGTCCCGGTTCCAGATGAATGTAATATCCGCCGTGCAGAGCCTTCTTGCCATGAGCCGCTATATAGGCGCCGAGATGGCGTTTGTAAGGCGACTTGTCGGCAGAGAAACGTGTGTCACGATAGAAGCGGTAGGTGGCGTCCTTCACCGTTATGTGGGCGACGCTCGGGTCGAAAGCGGCTATCCGCGTGATGGCTTGAGCCACACCGTTCTCAAAATCTGTCCTCACCGCCGTGTATTCGTCCTTGTGTTCGGCAAACCACTGGCGGTTGTTATTTGCCGAAATGTCTTTCAGAAACTGAAGTATTCTCTTTGCATCCATTGTTGTCTGTCTGTTGTTTTAAATTTGTATTCGTATTTCCGTCAGACTGCGGTATTGAGCTGACAGTAAGCACAAGCGACACCGCGTCCGCTCACAGCCGTGACCCTTCCATGCGCTTGGGGCATACATCCGACAGTCCGCACTCTGAGCAGTGGGGCGAACGGCTCGTGCACACATAGCGTCCGTGAAGAAGCAGCCAGTGATGGGCGCGCGGTACGTCGTCCGCAGGCACATTCCTGAGAAGCTCCTGCTCCACCTTGTACGGCGTGTTGGCAGTGCGCGGCACAAGCCCGAGCCTGTGGCTCACACGGAAGACATGCGTGTCGACAGCCATAGCCGAACGTCCGAACGCCACAGCCTGCATCACATTGGCAGTCTTGCGCCCCACTCCCGGAAGCTTGAGCAGCTGGTCGAAATCATCGGGCACCTCTCCGCCATGACAGTTCACAAGCATGCGCGCCATCTCTACAAGATGTTTAGCCTTGGCGTTGGGATAAGAAACGCTCCTTATATATTCGAAAATCTCGTCGGCATCCGCCTCCGCCATGCTTGTGGCGTCGTGATAGCGTTCGAACAGAGCAGGTGTTATCTGGTTCACACGCTTGTCTGTACACTGCGCACTGAGTATAACAGCCACAAGCAACTGGAACACGCTGCCGAACTCGAGTTCGGTAGTGACCTCCGGTGTTCTGGCACGGAAATAATCGAGTACGTATCTGTATCTTTCTTTTTTAGTCATATTTTCAATCATTAAATACTTTTTCTGAGATAACGCAAACGAGGAAATAAGGCTTGCTTTCTATTTCCCGAGTGCAGCTTTATCTTATACAAAGATATGTATAAAAAATGAGATGGGATACAGAAAGAAGAAGATTTGTTATAAACTGGAGTACCACATAGATTATAAATTTATGATAGAATACAGACAATGGGAGTAAGACCTACTAATAAAGACCGAGTTACATTACCAAATCAAGCATCTTAAAAGAAATTATGAATGAACTAAAAGTAACATTCTGCCGTGAGTTAGGGAAAAGAAAAAAAGACTCACGTATTATGCGAATGACGCCTTTAAGGTTCTGTTAAAACAGACAGTTATATCCGCACAAAACACAGTATCGGTAAATTAAATAGCGGTGTGCAAACATTTAGCCTTTACACACCGCCATATCAAATATATCACTTCATTCAATTATCACCAAGGCTCTATGGCGGTATTCTTACCGTCATATCTTATCCTGATGGAATTGATACCCATTTTTTCAGTAGGACGTATTGTCTTATTTGAATACTCTATGGACTTGATCCTAATGCCGTTTCCTCCGAACATGGCGGCATCCTTCGAGGATGTAAAAATAAAGTTCACAATCATAGGCATTTTCATACCTTTGATATTCATCACCAACTCTACTGTTCCCTGTGCCTCCGTCCTGTCCTCATTGTACACCATAGATTTCATGTCGGGCAAACCAACGTCAAAGGCAAGCATTTCCGTTCCTTCATAATCACGGACTTCCACTTTTGCCTTTTTCTTTGACTTCTTTTCAATAACGGAAAAGCCGCCATCGGAAAGCAACTCCGCACTATTCATCGGCTCACCTTGTTTGTCCGAGACAGAGACATAAAGCGAGTTAAGAACAGACGAGGCGACCATCGGGCTGTACTCTTCGTCATTGGAACATGAGCAAAGCACAGTGGAAGCGATGAGAACACTAAAAAGCATTTTGAATGTTTTCATAATGACTTAGATTTATATATATTTGAGAATTTGTTTTAAAAAGACTGACTTCCTTGTCTCCCGTGATAACCGGACACCATCATATGTGGTCTGTCAAGTCCTTTATAGAACAAATCGGCATAAATTTCTGACCACTTCATGCTTGACTGCATGTTTTGGCTCAAAGAACCAATCCCATTTGAGCTTATTACATCATCTGCATCATACTCATCCATTTCTTAACATGAAAACAGACGAATTGGTGTCGGCAAAAATATCCGTTTATTCATTTCAGCACAATTTTGTTTGTTAAACCTGTCATATACCTATTAATTACCGGTACGAGTGTGTTTACGAAAATCGTGTCAGAGATAAGTCTGCCTTGGAATAATCAATTCAGGCTTAGGGGTGACAAAGCAAAGTTAAAAGAATATTCCCAATTTAAACAAGTATTGATATGCTTTTTTTTAATATTTTATTGGAAAATCAATCAATGGGTATTATAAAACAGTACTATTCACATTTGGTTGAATAAATTACCGTTTAGGCATTCCCGTCAAGAGCATTAATAAAGGAACATCAGAAATTTTGCGGGCATAAATTTCCAATGTCCCAATATATAACTACAGTAAAAGTGTACAAAAAAACACTCCGCTGACACACCGTACATCTCTGACCGGATAATATCAGCGGAGAGTTTATGACTTTGTCAGGTGTATATACGACCGGCATCAGGTAAGACACACGGTCATAACATCACATCTGTATCGTCACGAAAATATTTCACGTACAAACAGCATGTGAGTCGCACCATGTCGTCACATATGCTATCTTAAACCCGACTAATTATTTCTTTTTCGCGTCGGTATCCTTTTCCTTTGCAGGAGAAGACTTATATGCCTTGTTAAGTCCGGCTATGACCTCGTTTGTTATGTCGTGAGCTTTGTCGGCATAAAGAATGTTGTCGCCAGCCTTGCTGAGAATAAGGCTGTATTTCTTGTCTTTATTGTATACAGCGAGGAAATGCTGTATGCTGTCGCGCAGGGCATTGTTATACTTTTCGGTCTCCGTCTGGAACTCATTGCTCAACCGCTGGTTGAGAGCCTGCAGGTCGGTGTTCTGCTTCTGCAGCTGCGCACCTATTCTTTCTGCCTGCTCACGTGTGTAAGCGTTCTGCTGCAACTTTTGCTGGAAATTGGCAGCAGCAGTCTCAAGCTGTTGCTGTTTCTGTCCGAGAGTATTCTGTATGTTCTGTCCTTTCTTCTGCAGAATGAGAGAATATTCCTTACAGAATTTGTACTGTGTCATGATACTGTCTACCTCGACAAATGCAATCTTTGTCTCGGTCGGAGCGACCTTGCCGCTTTCCGACTTGTCATCCACCTGCGATTGCGACTTGTCACATGAGGTGGCTGCAAAAACAGCGACGGCAGCGACAGCAAGCGTACCGAAAAAGTTTTTCTTATTCATTTTATCCGTTATTGTTTTTAATTATTATTTCAGTTCTGTCATCTCGTCAATATGCCTTGCCCTTTACCTGCGCCTCACGGTCCTGATCCATAACACAGTGTATACCGTTCTTGCGCAAAGCCGGATTGTCATGTATATGCTGGGAAGAGAATCTACCATTCTTCTTCATTATTATTTTTACACACAATAATGCCACGGCAATAGCAATAATTAACATGCAAAGGAGCAATGTTTTTATCATTTTTATTTAATTTTGTGCCTACAAAGATAATGTAAAACACGGACAGAACAAAATTATTTATTTATTTTTAGCCCTTGTTCCGCTTATCTTGTATCTTCTGATGCCTGCGTGGCTCGTCAGGACGGCATACAAATATGTAAAGCATACCACACCTGTCACGGCGGCATCATTAATAAACCACAATATAAAAACATTAAAGAATATGGAAATGAAAGAATTGAAACCGTCACTTGTTTTTGAGCACTTTGCCAAAATCAACAGTATACCACGCCCGTCAAAGCACGAGGAGAAAATGATAGAATATCTTAAAGAATTCGGCGCAAAACGCAATCTGGAAACCAAAGTGGACGAAACCGGGAATGTCATCATACGCAAACCTGCCACGAAAGGCTATGAAGACCGCCCTACAGTGATACTGCAGAGCCACATGGATATGGTGTGCGACAAGCTCGTGGACGTGGACTTCGATTTTCATAAGGATGCCATACAGACCTATGTGGACGGCGAGTGGCTCAGAGCAAAAGGAACGACAATGGGAGCAGACGACGGTATCGGATGCGCCATTGAGCTTGCATTGCTCGACAGCGACGACGTGGAGCACGGTCCGATAGAATGTGTGTTCACTCGCGACGAGGAGACAGGACTGACCGGAGCGTTAGGCATGAAAGCTGATTTCATGACAGGAGACATGCTCATCAACCTTGACTCTGAGGACGAAGGACAGATCTTCGTTTCGTGTGCAGGAGGAAGAACAACACACGCAACATTCAGATTTGAAAGGGAGAACGCCCCTGAAGGACATTTCTTCATTAAGGCATCCATAAAAGGACTGCTTGGAGGACACTCTGGAGACGATATTGAGAAAAAACGCGCAAACGCTATAAAGATTCTCACAAGATTCCTTTACATAGAACAGGAAAAGACCGACCTGAGACTGGCACAGTTCAATTCAGGTAAAATGCACAATGCGATACCTCGCGACGGAAGCATTGTCTTTGCCGTACCTGACAGTGCGAAGGAGACCGTACGCGCAGACTGGAACATCTTCACAAGCGAGATTGAGGAAGAATTCCATGTCACCGACACAAATATGGTGTTCATGATGGAAAGCACAGAACGCTGCACAGTGATTCCAAAAGAGACAGGCACCAGAATAATACGGGCTCTGCAGGGCATTGACAACGGCATATTTGCAATGTGCCAGGACGAGGCTCTGGCTTGGATGGTGGAGACATCAAGCAATGTGGCAAGCGTCACGACAGCAGACAACAGCATGGAGATTGTGGCATCACAGCGTTCGAACGTGATGAGCAACCTCGAAAACCAGTGCAATACGATAAAAGCCGTATTCGAACTGGCAGGAGCCGAAGTCGTTCAGGGTGACGGATATCCTGCATGGAAGATGAAGGCGGACAGCAAACTGACAAAGACCGCTGTAGAATCGTACAAGAGACTGTTCGGCAAAGAACCAATCGTTAAAGGCATACACGCAGGACTTGAATGCGGACTGTTCTCAGAACGTTATCCTAACCTTGATATGGTTTCGTTCGGTCCGACACTACGCGGTGTGCACACACCTGACGAAAGTCTGCTCATTCCGACTGTGGAAATGGTATGGAATCATCTGCTTGACATACTTAAAAACGTGAAATAAAGTATGAGACTGGCGAAAACGCTTTCTTTGTTCTGCACCGCAATCCTGATGACGGGTTGCGGCAGCGGAAATAAAGAAGAAAAGCTCGTAAGTGATTTCCTGAACAAAAACCTGAAAGAAAACAACATCTCGCAGGTGACGTTTTCCGAAGTTGACTCCACATCACACGTCAGCGACAGTGTAATAGGCATCATGCGTAATGACGCAGAACGCTCCGGACTGTTCAGGAGCGGCTTAAAATACGCTGAAAGAACAAAGGGGCAGAAACTGCATTTCATAAGCGTGAGCTACACGGCATCCAACGGCAAAAGGATGAGACATACCTTTTATCTTGATAAAAAAGCGGATAACGTCATCTGCATAAAGAATGATGACGTGGTTACAATGAACACCGAAAATAAAGAATAACTGCAAATACACGTCATAACCATGATAAATAAGAGAAGCGCATCATCACAATACGCTTCTCTTATTTCTTTTATACAGGTGGCGACAAGATTACAAGACATCATGGCTGAAGCTAAAACAGCAGGATGTCACTTCATTGCGATGTGTACATAGGTAAGAACCCCGTCAGCAGTGCGTTATGCTTTAGACCACAATCCAAACCGCAATTTTACCAATGGCTCGAAATCTTCCGCATCGCCATCCAGTACATAAGATTGGCATGGAATATCATTCGGTGTCAAATAAAGCAGTATATTCAAAGAGGATATTTTAAACTCGGTATGCATTTTATTTTGACACAGCCTTGTCGGAGTATCGCTCTATGTTCAGCACAAAAAGCTATGCCTTTATTACACAATATATAATAATGCATCACCTCTTGACAAGCGGTTTTATGATGTGTGAGACATGAAATCTGATATGGCATGTCTTAAAACATATCTGTAATTGACTGAATTAATCAATGTCAGCCCATCATCACCACTCAACTTCACCTAAATTTTCCATTAGGTAAATAAAAAACAACTAAAATAGTTGCAGTTTCAAAAAAAATCATTACCTTTGCACTCGCTTTAAGATTTGTACGACATTACAGATTTATCTCAAAGGAGAGATGGTAGAGTGGTCGATTACAACGGTCTTGAAAACCGTCGTACCGAGAG
>ERZ857775.267-NODE-267-length-80632-cov-16.368629_pt1 | contig 80632 bp, 68 predicted proteins | sample MGYA00519698_ERZ857775 | MGnify/ENA primary metagenome ERZ857775 (study PRJEB31778, sample SAMEA3449363) | human gut metagenome | biome: human gut; feature: human-associated habitat; material: faeces | place: United Kingdom | collected 2010/2012 ...
CCCAATTCTTCTGACTGAAAAACACTGCAGTCCTGAAAATAATCAACTACTGCCGGAATTGATAACCTTCCGCTTCTATCGATTTCACTGTATCGGATTCTACTGTCAAATGTATACATATTATAACCTTTCTGATTTTTAAGTGAAAAAATAGCGCAGACACTTTTCATCGTTATCTGCGCCATTTGTATCATTTTATTTCTGAACGATATTTACGATTCTTCCTGGTACATAAATTTCTTTTACAATGTTTCCATTTAATTTATCTCCAAGAACTTCTTTTGCTTTCGCAAGAACAGAATCTTTATCTTCTTCTGCAGCAATGACAAGTTTTCCTTTGACTTTACCATTGATTTGAACAACGATCTCTACTTCGTCTTCTTTCATTGCTTCTTCATCATATGTTGGCCATGCTTCATAAGCGATTGTTCCTTCATGACCAAGTTTTTCCCACATTTCTTCACAGATATGAGGTGCAATACATGAAAGCATCTTAACGATACCTTCTGCATATGGCTTATAAACTGCTTTAGCCTTATATGCTTCATTGATGAAGATCATCATCTGTGAGATAGCAGTATTAAAGCCAAGGTTTTCATAGTCTTCAGTCACCTTCTTAACTGTTGAGTGATATACGAAGTCTAATGAACCATCATTTGTATCAGTTAACTTATCAGATTCAACAAATAATCTATAAACACGTTCTAGCCATTTCTTTGAACCTTCTACACCTGTTTCACTCCAAGGTTTAGATGCTTCAAGAGGACCCATAAACATTTCATATAAACGTAATGTATCTGCACCATATGCTTCTACAATATCATCTGGATTAATAACATTACCCTTTGACTTAGACATCTTCACACCATTTGGGCCAAGAATCATACCCTGATGGTATAGCTTCTTGAATGGTTCTTTAACTGGTACGATACCCTTGTCATATAAATAATTATTCCACATACGTGAATATAATAAGTGTCCTACTGCATGTTCAGGTCCACCAACATATAAGTCAACTGGCATCCAATGCTTTAATAATTCTGGATCTGCAATAGCCTTATCGTTATGTGGATCAATATATCTTAAGAAGTACCAAGAAGATCCTGCAGAACCAGGCATTGTACTTGTTTCTCTCTTACCCTTTTTACCATCTACTTCTACACTAACCCAGTCAACTGCCTTATCTAATGGAGAAGAACCAGTCTTTGATGGACTATAATCTTCAAGTTCAGGTAAGATAAGTGGTAACTGATCATCACTTAATGCAACAGATGTTCCATCATCAAAGTTAATGATTGGAATTGGTTCACCCCAATATCTCTGTCTTGCGAAGATCCATTCTCTTAAACGATAGTTAACATGCTTAGAACCACAATGATGTTCTTCTAACCAGTCTAACATCTTATCGATTGCTTCCTGTTTATCTAAACCATTTAAGAAGTCAGAGTTAATATGTACACCATCCTGTGTCCATGCTTCCTTAGTAACATCTCCACCTTCTAACACTGGAATAATATCGATACCAAACTTCTTTGCGAAAGCATAGTCACGATCATCATGTGCAGGAACAGCCATGATAGCACCTGTTCCATAACCAGCTAATACATAGTCAGAAATCCAGATTGGAATCTTCTTACCATTTACTGGGTTGATTGCATAAGCACCAATGAAGACACCAGTCTTTTCTTTATTTAATTCAGTTCTTTCAAGTTCTGACTTAGTTGCACATACATCTAAGTAAGCTTTTACTTCATCCTTCTTATCAGGAGTCGTAATCTTTTCTACTAATTCATGTTCTGGTGCTAATACACAATAAGTAGCTCCAAATAATGTATCACAACGTGTTGTGAATACTGTGAATTTATCATCATAACCATCTACCTTAAAATCAACATGAGCACCGATTGATTTACCAATCCAGTTTCTCTGAATTTCTTTAGTAGATTCTGGCCAATCAACTTCTTCTAATCCTGCAAGTAATCTTTCAGCATATTTAGGAATATCAATAACCCACTGTTTCATATTCTTACGAATAACTGGGAATCCACCACGTTCACTCTTACCATCGATGATTTCATCGTTTGCAAGTACTGTACCTAATTCTTCACACCAGTTAACAGGAATATCTACATATCTAGCTAAACCATCTTCATATAACTGTTTGAAAATCCACTGAGTCCATTTATAGAAGCTAGGATCACAAGTAGATACCTGCTTATCCCAGTCAAATGAGAAGCCTAACATCTTTAACTGTTTAGTGAAAGTCTGAATATTCTTTAATGTAAATCCTTCAGGGTGGTTACCTGTCTTGATTGCATACTGTTCAGCAGGTAAACCAAATGAGTCAAATCCCATTGGATGTAATACGTTATATCCCTGCATTCTCTTCATTCTTGACATGATGTCAGTTGCTGTATATCCTTCTGGATGTCCAACATGAAGACCTTGTCCTGATGGATAAGGGAACATGTCTAAGGCATAGTATTTAGGCTTTGAGAAATCATAAACATCTGTTTCGAATATCTTATTCTCTTCCCAGTATTTCTGCCATTTCTTTTCTGCTATCTTATGATCATAAGTCATAATTTTGTCTCCTCCACTTTTAAAATAAAAAAAGTCCTCATGTCTAAGGACGAGAACTCGCGGTACCACCTTAGTTCATGAAGACTGATTCATGCGCTTAATGCTTTAACGCAGCAATACGTGATCTGCTTATCACAGACCCATCTCCCTAGCGAGTTCAATGGATAACTTTACTTATTCACACCAGCCATAAGTTCTCTTAAAAAGTATGACCATCTACTACTCTAGTTCCTTGACTTTTATATACTTACACACCTTATCATAATTTCCCGTTATTTGCAAGAAGTATCATCTCATTTTAAGGATGCGGGATGGATTGAGCTTGATAATATAAAGAATACTAAATAGTGTAGAAAAACAAACTAATAAGAAAGAACCAATCCACAATATCAACATAATAAGAGGTTGGAATGTAAGATGCATAGGAAAGTCTGTAATCTGTGGGATTATTTGATTCATTATCTTCATAATGCCAAGTAATATGAGAGATGCTGTCACATAGCTATAAGAATGAAGAATCAAACATTGATAGAAAGACATCTTGAAAATATGTATCTTCTTTTCACCATAGGCCTTCATGATGGCATGATCCTTCTTTAAATGCATCGCATGAAGAATCATGATTTCCATAATCATAAATATAGAAGAAAGTATTGTGAGAATAGAGAATACCACTAGAACCATCTGGATTCTATTCATATTCTGATTAAAAGTTTTTTGAGTTGATTCCCCCATTGCTTTAAACTCATATTCAGGATAATTCTTTTTTAAAGAATCTATAATGGATTTATCTTCCTTATATTTCAACATACCATATCTTGCAGTCGGTGTTTGATTAAAGATGGACTCTATCCAATGATAATTGGCATATTCATACATATAAAAGGTATCATAATTATAGGTTTGTGGAGAAATACCAACTATCTTTACTTCTTTTCCTTTTATCTTTAATTGATGCTTATAATAGATTGTCCAAGTTGTATTAAGTAATGTATTGACCTTATTCTTTTGTGCAAGCTTTCTTGCAGTAGAGAGAGGTACCGCAATTTCATCATTATTTTGTGGAGCTCTACCATATATATAATGAGTGGTATAGGACGAGTCATCAGATATAAACAGAACTTCATTCTTCTGATATCTTTGACTATTATGAGAGATTCCCATGAGATCATAATCATCAAGATTTAAATAATGATAGGATGCTTCATTGAAATGAGTCAAAGAGAGCGGATCATCATTACGTAATTTATAAGTAATAGACTTTTGTGGAATCAATGAAGAAAGATATTGATAAATAGTATTACGAAAAGAGAATGTAAAGGTAAATGTCATCATCAAACATAATAATGCGATAGATAGAGAAAATGACATCTGAAAAAATCTTTTACGACTACTTAGGAAGGACTGAATGGTCAGTTTAAGTATAGGAAAATGTCGTGGCTTATTATTGGTATGGTTTTCTTGAGGATAGATTTCTGTTTTTTTAATAAGTGTATCCTGTATAATACATCCATCCTTCATTTCTATAATACGATCACTATATTGTTTTACTGATGCTTCATCATGGGATACAAATAATACAAGAGAAGAATGAGAACGCTGCTTCAACATCTTTAATACTCTCTCTGCATTATCTGGATCAAGTGAAGCTGTTGGTTCATCACATAGAATAATATCTGGATCATAATAAAGTGCACGCTCTATCGCTGTTCGTTGTCTTTGTCCTAAGGAAAGATCATTAACTGAAGTATTCTTGAATTGTTTAGTCAATGTTTCATCCAGTATGTAGGATGATTTATGAAAGTAGTCATAGAGACGTATATTATTATTAATAGAAAGCCAAGGTATAAGATGAAAGTCCTGAAAAATGATAGAAACTTTCTTATTATTCTCATATATCACTTCTCCTGAGTAATCATGATCAAGTCCAGCAATAATATGAAGTAAAGTACTTTTCCCACATCCACTTGGCCCAACAAGTGATACAAATCCTGTATCAGGAAGAGTACAAGCAATGTTTTCTAAGACATGTTCATGTAGATAACGCTTGTTGATTGATTTAAGTTGAATCATATTATTCCTCCCTGAGTAATGAGACTATACTTTCTTTCTTAATACGAATAAACGGTGCAGATGCAGAAAGTATGAGTATAAGAAGATAGAGAAAATAGAAAATAATATAGAAATAATAAGGAGATGCAAGACATATAAAATGGAAATACCTCTTAAAGAATGTGAGCGGGAGAATAGAAAGAATAATAATAAACATCACTATGCTGATAGAGTAAATAAATGTGCCTATAATAAGTATTTCTATCTTTGATTCACGCTGTAATTGTTTATAAGATGCACCCATAGAAATTTTCAAAGCAAGAGAACGGCTTCTTTCTAAATATAAAGAAGAGAAGACTGTTTTTGTAAGTACTATTGCCACAAATAAGCTAATCATCATATAAACTAACGCAATCATACGACCAATAGAAATAAGTGTTCCATAACTCATCTTCTTCATATATACATCATTATCTACTTCATAGTTCTTTTCATAACGTTTAATAAGAGTTTCAGAATCCTTTGTGACTACATCTATTTTGTCATCTCTTAATAAATCTGGATATTTTTTATCTATATCATGATGGAAACAAACCAATTGATCTTGGTAGAAATTATCTTCTATTACTCCCACTACTTTATATGTTTCATTTTCTAAGAGGTGACATGTGAATTCTGATTTAAGTTTATGAGATAAATTATTGGTGATAATGACTTCATTTGTATGATGAGGCAGATGTCCTGATATTAATTTAATATGTTTTGTCTTTTTAGGTAAACGAATCAACAAGGCATTAACTCCTTTGATATACCCACTTTCTATATCAAAATGTTTAGTACCTTTTTCTTTTAAAGACAATGGTTCTCCATCATGACTGGATATAGTTACAATATCTTTAAGTGGTGCTTCCATGTAAGATTTCTCTATAGAGGTAGAAAGACCATTTAAACCGCTTATAATCACTAGAGATGTTACAATGACTAATATCTGAAAAAGTGAGAGTAATGCGAGTCTCTTTCTTTCTCCCAATACTTCTTTAAAACTATAACGCATAGAAAAGTGTTTCTTATGTTGAGGAATAAGTACTTCTTTATCTATATGATTGTCTTTAATTGTATGTAATGTCTGGTTCTTCATCTCCATGAGTACATCGACATATTCATCTAATAGGGATGTATCATGAGAAACAACGATGACTAAACGATCTTCAGATACTTCCTTTAAGAGTGTCATAACCTCTTTTGCCTGTTTATAATGGAGGGCACCTGTAGGTTCATCACATAAAAGTACAGGTGCATCCTTTAACAAGGCACGAGCAATAGATACACGTTTCATCTGTCCAATAGAAAGTTCATCAGGATATCTTTTCATAAGCTTTTCTATTTTTAAGCGCCTAATAATCTTATCCATCTTTTTCTTATCAAAATCAATCTGTCCAACTCTCAGAGTGACAGCTTCCCGCAGACGCATACCTGTACAATACAGTATCCTGAGCAGCATAGACATCATAAGCGGCGAACGGTTGTCTTTGTAACGTGGTATGAGGCTGTCGCAGGTATAAAAGAGTTTGGAAATCTCCTCTTTAGTGTAAATGTGGGGGATATAGATATGTTCTGTGTATGGGGAATCCGGGACAAATGCATTGATTCCGTGTGCTTTCAGGTAGTTTGCGAATCCTCTGTAATAAGAGAGGATGTTTGCCTGATAGTTTGGCTTTGCATTCCGGTATTTTAACCAGCCGACTGCCGTAGTTTCATTAATCTCCTTTTCGGGCAGGCCGATGATGCTCAGATATCTGTCCAGGCTTCCCAAATGAACCTCATGACACGCTGTCGTTCGTCCGCTTTCCCGGATTCTATTTATATAGGAGATGATCTCTGTGGCAAAGATGCTTTGGAACTCTCTCATCGGGTTTCACCCCCTTTCAGGAACGCATCGAACCGCCCATATGCTTCCGGAACAGGGAGTGTAAATTCCCTGAGCCTGCCTATATCAATCCGCACGTAATTTTTTGTGGACTGGGGGCTTTCGTGTCCGAGAATCTTTTGTACGGCATAGTACGGAACCTGCTCCCTGACCATAGAACTGGCAAGGCTGGATCGGAGCGCGTGTGTCCCGCGTTTGCGATGGCCGGGATCAACACCAGATTGTTTCACATACCTGCGCATTATCGTCCATATCCCCATACGGGTAAGTTTATGGTAGGGTGCCCTGCACTGAATAAAAATCGGCTCATCTGTGCTATTGATTTTCCGGCATCCGAGATAACCGAGCAGCGCCTCCTTAACATCTGGCAACAATGGCAATGTGAGGGGGACAGATGTTTTCTTTTGGATAAAACATAGTTCATTTTTAACAAAGTTGATTGCTTCCAGCGTCATCTCACAGATATCTGATGCACGTATGCCAAGAGAAGATGCGAGCAAGAGGATGGCAAAGTCCCTGCTGCCCTGTACCGTGGATCGGTCAATGGAGCCCAGGATAGCCCTGATTTCTTCATCCGTATATACGGAAGGCAATGGATAGCTGTTAGGAATGCGAGGAAGGATCATTGGAAGAACCTCCCCCAGGTCAGTCTCTATAATCCCTTCCTCAAATAAGAAATCCAGGTATTTTCGCATTGCGCTTTTATAAACCTCTTTTTGTCCAGACTGGGTAAAACCGTATTCGATATGGGACAAAGAAATATCCTTCAAGCAGCTGATGCTGTTTACAGCAAAGAATCTCTGTACAGCATCGGTCTGATTCCTAATTGTATCGGGTTTTAACCCTTTATATCGTGACAGAACATCTTCGAATGCATCTATGGACAGCTGAATGTGTCCGGGTAGCGAGAGCGGAATTTTCCGGGGGAGCGAATAGTCAATGACATCCCCCGATATCATTTGTTCCAGACGGCGAAGAATAACCGTCATGCGCTTTTGCAGATCAGCAGATGGATTTGATTTATCAACCCACCATTCAAAAAAAGAGTTCGCAACTTCTTCGTTGATGTTGGAAATGCCGCAGATGATCATATATGACTCAACCTTTTTTACGAGGCGCGCGTAATAGTCAGCACTTCCCTCTGTGTGTCCTCTGTTGAGCATGGCGTTAAAATACGATTCTGTCAGCGGGTACCCATGGTAATTAAACCTTCTTGTTTTCATATATCCTCCATAAGGGCAAAGATTAGTGTAAAAACACGCCCTCTAATAAGGATACATGACAATTTAGAATTATCCGAAAAAAATCTGGTAAAAAACTTGATTTGCCATATATTCTTCAGATTTACTCGGATAATTATTCTTCTCAGATAACTCCTCTTATCTGAGAACTAAGATAAGCCGATAATCGTTTCCTGTTCATACAAACTCAGTTTCATTTGCCGCCGCCTTTCTGCCGGTCAAACTCCAGCTTGAAGTTGACGTACTGGCCGGTATCCTCCAGCACCACGGTGGCGTCGTAGGTCTTGCCGCTTTTCTCGGAGTACAGCCCGGTCACATGGGCGCGGCCATCTTTCAGCAGCGCCGCCACAATGGCCTTGGTGGGTTGTTTGCGCTTCGCTGCCCACCAGTTGTTGTTCTTCCAGATCGCAAATTTGCAAGATTGGTCCTGACAGAAGAAGCCTTTTTGCATTTCTGCAATTTCACCGCCGCAGCGGGGGCATTTGCCCACCACCTCGCGGGGCGGGGCAAACAGGTACTCGCTGCCCTTGATGACCTGATAAGTTCCCACCAGCTCCTTCAGCATGGCGGTGATCTCAGCCATGAAGTCCTCCGGGGCCAGCTCGCCGCGCTCGATCTCGCCCAGCCGGTACTCCCACTCAGCGGTCAGCAGCGGGGATTGCAGTTGCTCCGGCAGGACGGTAATCAGGGAAATGGCATCGTGGGACGGCAAAAGCTGCACGGTTTTCTTGCTCTTTTTGCGTTCCAGGAAGCCGGTGGACACCAATTTCTCTAAAATTCCGGCGCGGGTGGCGGGGGTGCCCAGCCCCTTGCGCTCGGCGTCCTCCGGCATATCGTCTTTTCCGGCAGTCTCCATCGCAGAGAGTAAGGTATCCTCAGTGAAGTGCTTGGGCGGGGTGGTCTTGCCCTCCTTGACGGCGGCACCGGCAACCGGCAGCGCCTGGCCCTCGGTTAGTTCCGGCAGGGCCTTGTCCTCGGAATTGCCGTCCTGTTCCGGCGCACTTTTCATGCTGGCCCGGTAGGCGGCATCCAGCGCCCGCCAGCCGGGCTGCTTCACCGTGCGGCCTTTGGCGGTAAACTCCGCACCAGCGCAGTCCACAACAACGGCGGTTTCTGCAAAGTTATAGGGCGGGGCCACCGCGCACAGCAGCCGCAGGGCCACCAGCTCCAAAATCGCCCGTTCGCCCACCGGCAGCGCGGTCAGATTCGCCTCCCGGATGTTCCGGGTGGGGATCACCGCATGGTGGTCGGTCACTTTCTTGTCGTGGATGACCGCCGCCGCATCGCAGGAAATGGCGATGCCTTTGCGGAACAGCATGGCGTTGGCGACCAGATTCACCAGCACCGGCAGGCTTTCAGCCATATCCGAGGTCAGATATTGGCTGTCCGTTCGGGGATAGGTGCAGAGCTTCTTTTCATAGAGGTTTTGCAGATAGTCCAGCGTCTGCTGCGCCGTGAACCCCAGCAGGCGGTTTGCGTCCCGCTGGAGGGTGGTGAGGTCATAGAGCGCGGGCGGCTTCTCGGATTTGTCCTTGCGTTCCACCTGTTTGACCGTCACCGTGCCACCCTGGCAGGCGTTTTTCAGCTGTTCGGCATCGGCTTTCTTGTCCATGCGGGCGCTGGCAGCGGTAAAACCGGGCAGGTCCAGAGCCACAGAATAGAACGGCACCGGCTTGAAGGCGTCGATCTCTGCCTCCCGCTGGACAATGAGGGCCAGCGTCGGGGACATGACCCGCCCGATATTGAGGGTGCGGTGGTACAGCACCGAAAACAGCCGGGTGGCGTTGATACCCACCAGCCAGTCGGCCTTGGCCCGGCAGAGGGCTGCCTGATGCAGACCGTTATAGTCCGCACCGGGGCGCAGGTTGGCAAAACCCTCCCGGATGGCGGAATCCTCCATGCTGGAGATCCACAACCGGCGTATGGGCTTGGTGCAGCCCGCCAGACAGTAGACGGTGCGGAAAATCAACTCACCCTCGCGCCCGGCATCGCAGGCGTTGACTACCTCGGTCACGTCCTCCCGCCGCAGCAGGGTACGCAGCACATCGAACTGATCCCGTTTGTCCTTGGCGATGGTAAAACGCCAGGTTTCCGGCAAAATCGGCAGATCATCGTAGCGCCACTTGGCATAGTCGGGATTATAGGTGGCGGCGTCCGCCAGCCCGGCCAGGTGCCCCAGGCACCAGGACACCAGCCAGCCGTTGCCCTCTAAGTAGCCGTCTTTTCGGGTGGCAGCACCCAGCACGGCGGCCAGGGATTTTGCCACCGAGGGCTTCTCAGCGATCACAAGGCGCATCTTCCTCAACCTCCATTTCTTCATTGGATTTTTTCAGTTTTCTGGAAACGCTGTTGCCATCGTCCAGAAGGCAGTCATAACCGACATGGTAATCATAGCGGTACAGCTTTCCCAGCAGGTCGTTGATGATGACCAGGCAGGCCAGCAGCACACGCGCCTTATCCACCTGCATGAGCTGATAGCGGCGGTAATCGCTGAAATATTCCTCGCGCTGGCGGGTCCGGGCGGCGGTTTCCTCCATCAGAATGTCGATCACGTCCTTTTCGCCGTCCTCTTTCGCGCCCTCGGCATAGTTCAGCATCTCCATCACCATCGGGAAGCTCTGCTCATCCATCGGGGCTTCCTCTTTGAGATAGCCGATCAAGGCGCAGAACAGGAACCGGGCCGCTGTCTGCTCCGGCTCGGTCAGAGCGGAAAGCGTCTCCTGCCCGCTGGGCAGAAGTTTGTTGCAGACAAAATCGTGGACCTCGCCGCGGAACAAGTGGCGGATGGCGTCAATGGACAGAGGTGGTTCAGCAGGTTCGTCCTCCACTTCAAATTCATAGGGGTCTTTCTGGCCCGGTTTTTTGCGCACCTTGGCGAGCGCCGTGCAAACGATGTCGCCGCCAAAGTAGACGCCGAAGCAGATCAGGTCGAACACAATGAGAAATTGGATCAAATCATTCATTTTGCTTTTCTCCTTTCACGCAGCCACGCGGTCAGCTCTTTGTGGCAAAAGCCCACGCAGGGCTGGCCGGGGCGGTAGTTTCCACAGCCATAACAGGGGTGGCCGGGAGATAAAGAGGGAGGGCGGGAAGGCAGCTTCCCGCCCTCCGGCCTGCGTGTCATCATGGTTTCAAAGGGGCTGTCGGTGAACCGGGTCATTTGGCCGGGTTCTCGCTTTCCTCATCGCCGCCCCCACCGGCGTCCTCCGGCTCGGTCTCCCAAGTTTCATCCTCCGGGAGTTCCTCGTCCTCACCATAGTCGTAATCATCCAGGTTGTCGCTGCCCTTGGTCTTGGGTTTCTGCTTGATGAATTTGAAGTAGACCAGCGCACCGATGCCGCCCAGCACGGCCAGCACCACCAGCAGCATCGCCGGGTTCAGCCCTGCCGGTTCCTGTTCCGGCTCCGGCTCTGTTTCCGGGTCAGGGGTGGGTTCCGGCTCCTGGCCCGTACACTCTGCCATATTCACGGCGCACACCGGGCAGGCCGTATTCACCGCACCGGCGGCGCACTTTTCCGTGCAGTTGCAGACGGCGGGCGTTTCCTCCGCCGTCTCGCCGTCCTCCATCAGCGCCTCCAGGTCGGCCTCATCCACCTGGTTCAAGAAGTGGACGGCGGTCTCCTTGTCCTCGTTGGCGCGGTCAATGAGGATGTAAAAATAGTTACCCGCCTTGGTGGTGACGGTGATGAGCTGCTTGTTGCCGCCAAAGTCATCCACCAGGGCGGCGTTGCCCTCCGGGGTCAGGGCGGGACTGTCCTCGGTTTCCTCCACCACCACGTTGCTGTCGTTGGTGGCGTCCGCCGCCGGTGTGGCCGTGGGCGCAGGGTCAGTGCCCTGGGCAAAGGCGGTCACAGAGAAGCCGCCCATCAGCATCAGGCAGGTGCAAAGGGCGGCAAAGGTTCTGAAAATCTTTTTATTCTTCATGGGTCATTTCCTCCTGTTCGGGATTGGCAGAACCCACCGCCCGGCCGGGCACCATGCCGCCAGACAGCATGGCGGACAGCTGGGCCGGGGTCATACGCAGGGCGCGCACCATCTGGACGATCTCCAGGTTCTCCGCCTCGGTTTTCTGCGCTTCCAGGTCTTTCAGCTTTTCCTGCTGTTCCGCGATCTTCTCGCGGGTTTTGGCGATCTCCTGGTCGATGCGCTCGATTTTGTTTTTAGCCATAGTCAAATCACTCCTATTCTTCATAAAAATTTGTCACCAGTTCATCAAGCCGTAGCCCTTGATGCACTCGTAGGTCAGGGAATAACTCTTGATTTTGCAGGCGTCGCCGGAATTACCCTCTACGGTGTAAACCCGGCTGCCGTCGGTGCCCACTACGATGCCCACATGGTCGGCGCTGCCATCCAAGTCCCAATCGAAGAAGATAGCGTCGCCTGGGGCGATGTTGGCGTAATCCCGCCCGCCCCATTGTCCGTGCGACTGGAACCAGGGGATGCCCTGGGACTGGCAGGCGGCAAAGCGCGGCTCGGAAAGGCCCATCTGGCCGTAGCACCAGGAGACAAAGCAGGCGCACCACTCCACGCGGGAGGTAAAGCCGTACCAGCTCCAATAGGGCTGGCCGCCCACGTTGCCCACCTGGCTTTTGGCGATGTCCACCACCGCCTGATTGCCAGGCCGGGTGCCGTTGACAAACTCCACACCGGCCAAACTCTCGGAATCGCTGGTGTCGGCGGACCCGCCGCCGAAGATCAGGGGCTTGTTGCCCAGCGTCTGCCGGTACACCTGGTACATTTCCAGCTGGTCAGGCGTCAGCAGCTCCGAAGCCACGGAGGAGATGGGCTTGCTGGTGAGGGTCACATTTAAGATGTAATAGTTATAGGGCACTTCCACATCATACTCGTTGCCCTCGCTGTCCGTCCGGGTCTCGGTGCGGTAGCGCACCTCCACTTCTTCGGTCAGCGTCAGCTGGTATTGGGCTGCGAAGATGCGTTCCAACTCCGCCTGGGCGCTTGCCCGCGTGTAGCCCTGCAAGACGGCGGACAGATAGGCCGCCAGCTCATGCGGGTCGTGGCCGATCATGTCCAGGTCATAGCGGTACTCGTCGTAGCCGGGGTGGCTGCTCTCGATGTTGTCGATCTCGGCTTGCAGCGCGGCCTCCTTGGCGGCGTAGTCGGCCTCCACCGCCACCAGCTCCGGGTCATCGGAGGGGTAGGTGGTGCCGGAGATCGCCGAACCGATGCTCTGCGCCATCATGGAACAGGAGGACATGGTGTTGAGCAGCAGGCAGACCAGCAGGAAAATCGCCAGCACGATGCCAAAGCCCTTTTTGTGGCGCATCACATAGGCCCCGGCCTGCTGGGCTTTCTCCTTGACCGTCTTGGCCGCCTTGCCGGTCTTTTGGGCGGCACCGGCGGCGCTCCCGCCGGACTGTGCGGCCCGTTTGGCGGCGGCGTACTGTTTCTTGATTTGCTGTTTCTGCTGCCAGCGGGACAGCGGGTTGCTGGCTGCCGCAGGGGTTTCATAGACGGATTTCTGGAACAGCGCCTCGATGTTGGCCTTTTCCAGCTTCCGCTCGGCCTGGGCGGCCTTGCGGTAAGGTTTCAGTTTGTGGCTGCGGTAGCCCTCCCGGACCAGATGCACGCCGGTCTCTACGGCTTCCTCGGACTTGTGGGCGCTCTCCACGCCCACGTTATCGTCCTCGGTCTTGCGGATCTCCTGATGGAGCTTACCCGCCACCGCGTTGCCCGGCGCGTCCCGCACCGTATGGGACAGTTTGGAGGGCGGCCGGGGCTTATCCTCCAGCACCAGCTTGGTCGTGACCTTGCCGGTCCTGGGGTCCACCTCGGCCCGCTTGACCTGCTTTTTCGGGATTTTTGCCTGCGCCTTATCCGCTTTGGCGGCGGCCTTTTCCGCCTTGCGGATGGGCTTCTCCAGCGCCGGGTCCGCCCGTTCTTCCTCCGTAAAGCGCAGGCGCGGTTCCTTAATCAAACCATTCCCCCAGCATGAGGGAGGCCGCCATGCTGGAAAGCTCCGCATAGGCCGCCAGCCCCAGCGGACCCACAAAGCGGCACTCGGTCAGGCAGGCGTAGAGCTGGGCCACCACGTCGGCCAAAATCTGGACCTCGGTGCCCTCCAGCACGGCACCTCCGGCCTGCCCGCGCTGGACCTTGGCGGCGCACAGAATCTCCACCAGCCGCAGCAGGCCAATTTCGCCGGTTTCAGTCAGTTCAGCGGCCTGGTCCGCCGCCGTGCGGCACTCGGAAACGGCGTCCGCCATCGCCGTCAGCAGCGCGGTGCGCTGGGTTTCCAGCGCCCGGTCCAGAAACATCATGTGGTCGTTATGCAGAATTTCGGGTTTCATCGTCCATCAGCCTCCTTCATTTCCTGGGGTTTGGTCGTCATAATGCGATACAGTTCGGTATTCTTGGGGAAGTGGTCCACAAAGGGCAGGATGGTGGAGCCGTAGAACAGCAGCCCCTCGCCCTCGCCGGAGTGGGTCACATAGGACAGCTGGTGCGGGGAAATACCCAGCTGCCGGGCCAAAATCTGCCGGTCACCGCCCGCCTGGTTGAGCATATACACGAAGTCGGAGTTTTCAAAGATGTTCTCCACCTCGCGGGAAGAAAGCAGGTCCTTCACGTTCTGGGTGATGCCCGTGGGAATGCCGCCCCACTTTCGGAACCGCTTCCAAATCTCCACCGTGTAGGCGGCAGTCTGTTCCTCTTTCAAGAGCAGGTGCATCTCGTCGATGTAGTAGCGGGTAGACTTGCGGGCGGCCCGGTTGATGGTGACGCGGTTCCACACCTGGTCCTGGACCACCAGCATCCCGATCTTTTTCAGCTGCTTGCCCAGCTCCTTGATGTCGTAGCAGACAATGCGGTTGTTGATGTCCACGTTGCTGCGGTGGTTGAACACGTTGAGGGAGCCGGTGACGTAGATTTCCAGCGCCGTTGCGATGTACTGCGCCTCTTTCTCATCCTGCGCCCGCAGCAGGTCGTACAAATCCTCCAGAATGGGCATATTCTCCGGGCGCGGATCGTTGAGGTAGTCCTGATACACCAGCCGCACACAGCGGTCAATGATGGTTTTCTGCACCGGCTGCAATCCGTCCTTGCCGCCCACAATCAGTTCACACAGCGACAGGATAAAGTCGGATTTCAGCGACAGCGGGCTTTCATCGTCCGAATAGTCCAGGTTCAGGTCCATCGGGTTGATGTAGTTGGTGGAGGTGGGCGAAATCTTGATGACCTGCCCGTGCAGGCGCTCCACCAGCGGCGCGTACTCGGCCTCCGGGTCGCAGATGATGACATCATCCGAAGTCAGCAGGAAGCAGTTGGCGATCTCGCGCTTGGCGCTGAAGGATTTGCCGCTGCCCGGCGTACCCAGAATCAGGCCGTTGGGGTTTTTCAGCAGTTTGCGGTCCACCATGATGAGGTTGTTGGACAGGGCGTTGATGCCGTAGTACAGCGCCTCCTTGCCGTTCTGAAAAAGCTCCTGGGTCGTGAACGGCACGAAGATGGCGGTGGAGCTGGTAGTCAGCCCCCGCTGAATTTCCACCTGGTTCAGCCCCAGCGGCAGAGAGGACATCAAGCCTTCCTCCTGCTGGAAGTCCAGCCGGGTCAGCTGGCAGTTGTACTTTTGCGCGATGGAGCTGGCCTGGAAGATGTTGTTGCCCAGCTGGCGGGGATTGTCCGCCGTGTTCAGCACCAGGAACGTCACCAGGAACATCCGCTCGTTGCGGCTTTGCAGGTCCTGCAACAGCTTCTTGGCCTCGGCCCCGTAGGTGGCAAGGTCGGAGGGGATGATGTCCATGTCATACCCGGCGCGGACGGCCTTTTTCTGTTCCTCGATCTTGCTGCGGTCCAGGTCGGTGATCTTGCGCTTCACCGTCTTGATGGCCTTCACCTGATCCACCGACTGGATGTGCAGATTCACAATGAGGGAACTTTCCATATCGAGAAAATCCGCCAGCATACGGTCATTCAGTTCCGGGGCCAGAATCTGCACGAAGCTGACGGCCCCGTACTTCTTTCCCATGCGGAACTGCTTGCCGGTGCGGAACTCAAAGCCGGACGGCGCAATAAAGTCTTTGGTGGAAAGGCCGCTGGGGGCCAGCCAATCCCACTCGAACTGGAAGGGCGCCTGCTCGTCCATGTGGAAGATGGCGTGGAGCTGGGCCAGCCGAGCTTTGCCGTCCAGGACCTCGGCGGCCACGCCCAGCCGCTTGAAGTTGTTCAGCACATCGGTCTCGATACGCTCCAGACGGGGCTTGGCGGAGCGGATGCTGTCGGCCTCGATGGAAAAGGTCAGGTACTTGGTCTTGATGAGGCCGTTGTTGCCCCGCGCCAGCTGGCTTTGCAGCATCTGCGTGTACTCCACCCGGATGGGGTCAAAGTCATCTCCCTGAGCCGGGATGGTGATGCTGTTGGCGAAGGTCTCCTGGGACGCTGCCAGGTTCAAAAAGGACAGCTGGAAACGGATGGAGCTGTCAAAGTAGTTGAGGAAATCGCACCAGCCCTCGAAGATGGCGGTCTTGTCCTCGTTCTGGCTCAGCTGGTAGTTGATGTCCTGGAACTGGATGGTTTTCGTGTAGCGGCCATCCGCCACCTTGCAGATGCCGTCCGGCCACATCCGTTCATAGGGAATGCTGTCCTGGGCGGACTGTTCCTTTTTGCCCGTGCGGTTGGCGCGGGCAATCGCTGCCTCGATCTGTTTGCGTTCGGCGCGGGACAGCTTACGCCGGGGTCTGGTCTGCGGCTCTGCCGGTTCGGCCTGCCGCTTTGTCTTTGCCGCGAACAATGTCATACACCTCCTTGTCGAGATTTGCCTGCCGCTCCAACACGGCATAGAAGTTGTTGGTGCGGTAGGGGCGCTGCTTGGGCCGGATGACGGCCACCTTGAGAATGTTGCCGATGATCTTTTCCAGGGGCTGGCCGTGTTTTTCATACATCGCCAGCATGAAGAAGGGCAGCATGACGAGCATCATGCACATGGCCGCCACGCTGTTGCCAGCAGGACCCCGGAGCAAAAAGAAAAGCGGCACGCCGATGAGCGCCCCGCAGCCGAAGCAGACAAGCTGCCTCTTGGTTAAGTTGAACGCGACCTTGGTTTTGACTTTCGTCAGGTCTTTGGGTACGGGTACATAAGCCATTGGTAAATTCCCTCCTTCCGGGTCAATGTGCGTTGAATACGGCTTTGGACAGGCTGCCGGTCTTGAACAGCGTAAAACACAGCAGCACGGTATAGCCCACACAGCTCCAGATCGCCATGATGATGTCCTCCTCGGTGGCGATGTTCTGCACCAGTACGGCGTAGATCGCCACGCAGACGATAATCAAAAATGCCTGGAAGCCCAGAGCCAGCAGGCTGCGCAGGTAGTTCTGGCCCATGCCGCCCCATTCCTTGCCCATCATGGTCGCCATCGGGATGGGGGCCACCGACGTGACAAGGTAAATTTCGATCATACGGCCATAAATGACGATGAAAATGCAGATATACAGCGCCCACATGGTAATGCCGATAAAGAGCGACTGGAACCACAGGCCGAACAACGGCCCCAGGTCCATATCCATCAGCCGGGACTCCATATCGGTCATGACGGTGGAGATGTCGATGGAAGCGTCCGAGCCGATGATGCCGGACGCCTGGGCCACCACGCTTTGGGCCATGTCGAACACGGCCATGACGAGGTTCCAGGTGTTGGTGACGAGCAAAATCGCGGCGGCGGATTTGAACACCCATTTGAAGATCATCCAGGTGTCCACGTCATGCAGGTTGTTGCGGTCGGTAATCATCTGGATCAGCTCCAGCGTCATCACGATGGCCAGGATCACGCCTGCAATCGGCACCATGATGGAGTTGGAGAGGCTCTGGATCATGTTGAAAATGTCGCCGTTCCAGCCCTGTGGGGTCTGGCCCACCTGTACGGATATATCCGCGACCTGCTGGTTCACGCTGTCGAACATCCCCGTTAAGTTTCCCATGATGCCGCCCACCAGCATTTCCTTCAGCCAGTTGGTCAGGGCATCCAATAAGAAATCCATACGGTGTCAAACCTCCTTTCCGCCCCTCCCGCTGTGCGCGGGAGGGGGCGAGGATTTCAGCGGGGTACGATCAGACGGTGAACAGGCCGGACAGCAGGGGCACCAGCACCATGCCGACGATGGCGACGCCCGCGCCGGCCATGAGCTGTTTCATGCCCTGCGACTTCGCGCCGGGGTTGTCGTTGCCGTAACCTTCCAGCAGGTTGATGACACCCCACACGCCGAGACCGGCACCGAGGGCGATAACGAGGGTCTGGAGAACGGTGATTGCCTGATTGAAAAATTCCATAAATAAAGTTGGCCGGAATCATTTGAAAAAGATTGATTTAGTCATGGTTCATAGGCATACAAAAGCCGGATGATCGCCGCCCGGTTTCCGGGCTGGCTGATTCCGGCCTTCCTCCTTTTTCATTATTTTTGATAGAGATCGTCCGCTTTGTACGCCGATGGCCCCAGCGGGGCGGTTGTGGCGGATAGATAGGACCCCTCCTTTCACAGCGGAGCATCATTCGTTGGCTGCGGCGTCGATCTCATACACGTCGCAGACCTGGTTGGGTTTGAGCTTCAACCTGGCCCGCAGGAAATCTTCAATGCTGAACGCATTTTTCGGGTCGGCGTCGGCGGTGTACTTGTAGTTGGGGTGCTGGGTGATGTCGTACTTGTCCGACAGAAACGGCCGCACCCCGCGCAGCTGGAGGATGCACTTGCCACCGTCCATGACGGCCAGCTCATCCTGGCTCATCAGCTCTTTGCCGAGCTTCTGGTAGTTGAGCGAGTGGGAAGTTTCCCGCCCACGGCTCTCGCCGGTGTTGTAGGTGTCGATGGTCTCCTTGCCCAGCACGGCGGCCAGCTCCTTCAATGTGGTCGGCTCCTTGCCGCCCAGGAAGATGGAACTGTCCATATTTCCGATGATGGTGTCGGCGTTGTCCTTGTAGATGGCCTTGAGCTGGCTCTGTGCCTGCAAGACCAGGCAGGCGGAAATCTCCCGGCTTCGGATGGTGGCCACCAGTTTTTCCAGCTTGGGGATCTGGCCGATGTTGGCGCACTCGTCGATGAGGCACCGCACATGGACCGGCAGCCGCCCGCCGTACACATCGTCGGCCTTTTCACAGAGCAGGTTGAATAGCTGGGTGTAACACATGGAGATTAAAAAATTAAAGGAATCGTCCGTGTCACTCATAATCAAAAACAGCGCCGTTCGGCGGTCGCCCAGCGTGTCCAGCTCCAACTCGTCGTAGGACGTGACCTCCCGCAGCTCGGCAATGTCGAACACCGCCAGCCGTGCGCCGCAGCTCACCAATATGCTCTTAGCGGTTTTGCCCGCGGCCAATTTATATTTGGCATATTGCCGCACCGCGAAGTGGTTGGGGTCCCGCTCTTTCAGCTCATCGAACATCAGGTCCACGGCGTTTTTGAACTCCTCATCGTCCTCCCGGACCTCCATGCTGTTGATCATCTCAATGAGGGTGGAGAAATTCTGTTCCTCCACCGGGGCCTCATAGTGGATGTAGCCGATCAGCGCGCAGTACAGCAGCGTTTCCGCCTTGACCCAGAAATCGTCCCCGGCCTTGCCCTCGCCCTTGGTGTTGGCGATCAGCGTTGTCACCAGCTTCAAAATGTCCTTTTCGGAGTGAATGTAGCTGAAGGGGTTATAGTGCATCGACTTCTTGAAGTTGATGGTGTTCAGCACCTTGATCTGGTACGGCTCGTACACGATTTTGCCGTTTTTGTCCTTCATCAGCTTGCCGTCCTTGCCCAGCTTGGGCGCGCCACGCTGAAGCATTTTGCCGCACTCCACCAGGATGGTGCCCTTGGGGTCCGTGACCACATAGGAGCTGTGCATCTGCATCAGATTGGGCTTCAACCAGAAGCGGGTCTTGCCGCTGCCGGAACCGCCGATGACCAGCACGTTCTTGTTGCGGGCATACTTGGGGTTCTTGGGGCGGCTGGACATGGTAAGCCGCTCGGTTTGGGTCAGAATGACGTTATTCTGGAACACCGGGTCGATGTAGGGGGCAATATCGTCATGGGTGCCCCAACGGGCCGAACCATACTCCACGTTGTGGCGGTACTTCTTGGCGTTCTTGCCTTTCAGGTACACCGCCAGCCGCAGGCCAGCGCCGCAGCAAAGCCCCACCAGCAAATCCAGTGGGTGCAGGCTGGGCCACCAGCTTGCCAGCGCCACCGGCAGGGTGGAGAAGAACGAGAGCATCTTGGCGGACGCATCCGCGCCGGTCGCCAGCCGCCAGGCTTCCCCCAGGTTGGTGGCAAACTGGCCCAGCAGGAAATAGGGCAGGTTCAGCAGCACCAGTTTTTTCGCATTCAGCTGCTTCATCGTTCCAGCTCCTTCCGGCGGCTGCGGTCCACCACGGTATTTTTGAGCAGCTCCTTGAACTGAGCCAGCTTCGCCAGCACGGACGGGCGCTCGCTGCGGTCGGCCTTCTTGACCTTTTTCTGGGTGTACTCCGAGAATGCCGCCGTCAGGGCGTCGGCGTCACGGGCTTTGAAGAAGATCAGGTACTTGGGCGGCGAAGTGCTGCGGTCCTTTTTCACCGCATAGTCCACGCCGTACTTGCGGGCGATGCGCTCAAAATCCTTGATGGACGGGTCGTTGATCTCGATGTTGGAGACGCCCTGGTTCTGCCCGATGAGCTGCTTCACCGTCTGTTTGCCCTTGGGTGTGACGGGGGAATCCCGGCCGCGCTGCTTTTCCAGCTTCTTCTCCCTGCGGTGGGCCATGTACTTGGATATGGCAGCCTTGAACAGCCGCCCGGTGAACTTGGTGCCGCTGACAACCAGCGTCAAGGTTCTGTTTTCTACTTCCTCCTGCATTTTTCTCGCCTCCCTTCGTCGGTTATGCAGTGGGTGGTCTTGAATCTAAGGCGGGACCACCAGCCGCCGCAGCAGATACCGGCCTGTCATACCGTCACCAGGATCAGCGGCCGCAGTTCTGCAAAGTGCAGCTTGCCCTTGGGCGTCACCAGCGTGTAAGAGCCAGTGTGGCCGTTGCGGCAAAAGTCCTTCACACAGAACAGACCCTCGTTACTGCCTTTGGCGTAGGGCAGCACGCAGCCGGAGGGAGCGCGGTAGACGTACCGGCGTTCCAGCAGGAAACGGACGAACCGCCGCTCCGGCACCTCCAGCTCCTTGGCGGTGGTGCGCAGGTTGGTGCTGTGCCGCAGGTCGATGAACAGGTCATAGTAGACGGCCTTGCCTTGCAGCCGGGCGTTGTCCGCTTGCAGCGCCGCGTTCTTTTCGCGCTCGGCCAGCAGGTCGGTGCAGAGCTTCAGCAGCGCCTCCGGTGAGGTGGCGACCTCCCACAGCTTGTCTCTTGTGAGGTAGGCCCCATGCTGGCGGATGCTGGGCAGCACCTCAGACGTAACCCACCGGCGGAACTGCTTTGCTTTTGGAAGTTTGCTGGACAGCACCAGGGAATACAGGCCAGATTCGTTGATGATGGGGAGCTTCTGCATCCCGCCAGGGGTGAGAATTTCGCTCACCCCTTTGTCCTCTGCGTCAACGTGGTTGCGAATCGCCTCTTGCGGGTTTTTGTACCCCAGCGCCAGCGCCACGTCCTTTCCAACCAGCCAAGGTTCGCCGTCAATCTCCACGGCGCGGATCGTCCCAAACTCCGGGTTTTTGAAAATTTCCATCTGGTTCATATCGTGCCTCCTTGGGCGGTGCAGCAGAAAAGCGGCCATTACCAGCCGCCTGCGTGCATATCGTGGTTGACCTGGGCCGTGTAGTGATTGTTCATGGTGGTAGGCGCGTTGAACAGCACGGTCAGCAGGTATTGCTTCATGTTGCGGATCTCGGTGGTGTTGTTGTGCAGGCACTCCATGACGAACTCGATGTGGGAGCTGTCCAGCTTCAGGAACCGGGACCGCACCACCTCGTGGGGGAAGTCCGCCCCGGCGATGCGGGTGGTCTTGCGTCTGGCACAGACCGTCTCCACGATCAGCTCCACGATCTCGTCCAGATCCTCCCGGTAGGTCTCAAACTCACGACACAGGTGGTCGTACTCGATGTTCTCCAGAATCAATTCCCGATAATCCTGCATTTCTTCCATCGACATCGCATCTCGTCCTTTCCGTTCCGGCGGCCTGGCCGCCGCAGTTCCCCGGAAGGGAATGGAATCGGTACTTGATCCCTGAGTATTTGATTTTTGGGTTCTTGATTTCTCTATATTTAATTCTGCGGGCTTTTCCGTATCCGGGTCAGCCAGATACGGGTTTTCCGTATCTGGTGAAGCCGTATCCGGTTGGGGCGTATCCGGCGCTTTGGGCTGGGGCTGCTCGTAAATGACATACTCAGTGTCGCTGATGCGGCCCTGCCGGTCCCGCAGCTGGTGACGGACAATGTAACCGGCGGCCTCCAGCTCCCGCAGCGCCCCGCCGATGGCGTCCACGCCTTCCTTGCAGATCTTCGCCAGGCCGCGTGTGGTGTAGTTCCAGTCCTCTGGCAGAGATAACATCATGGACAAAAGCCCCTTGGATTTCAGAGACAGCGCCTTATCACGCAGGTGGTGGTTGCTCATCACGGTATAATCACGGGTCCGTTCAATACGAAAAACGGCCATTTCATCACTCCTCTCGGCATTCATGGCATGAAAAAAGCCGCAATCTTCAAAGAGACTGCGGCGGTCAGGTGCGGTAGTTCCGGCTGCGCCAGGAATACGGCGGCTTCGGCACAGGGGGCCGGGTAAAAACGTCCTGCTCACTCACAAAGGGCAGGCGCTGCATCACCCGGTCGATCTCGGTGCTTTCCATGTCATGTTGGGATTGGCAGTGTTCACGGATGGCCTCTTGAATCTCTCTAACGGTACACATAATTCATTCCTTTCTTGGTAGATGGCAGGTTTACGGGTGACGGCGTTTCTTTCTCGGTTTGAAATCGAGGATATGGCCCTCTACAACGTGGGCATACCGCTTGATTTTGATTTGCTGGCTGCGCTGGGCGTCCAGGGCCTGCCGGTAGCCGTCCTCGGTGAGAAACAGGCGAACCTCATCGCCGGGGCTGCCGTAGGGGGTATGGGGCTTGCGGACCGCAAATTCAATCATCCATCGGGTGCTGTCCTGAAATCGCTCCACAGCCAAAATGTTATGTCCTTTCAGCTCACGGGCTGAAATATCCCTCATAGGCTCTCCTTTCTCAGCGGTCGTGCTGTTGCTGGCGCTTGCGCTGCCACTGTTCCAGCAGCTTGATGATGGTCTCCTGCATCCGCTGGGGCGTGTAGCTCCGGGGAAAATATTTGCGCAGGGTGTCGCTGGTGAAGGTGATCTTGTCCAGGTCACTTTTCTTTTCCTCGCCCATGATGACCCGCATCATGTCGAGGGTCAGGTGGCCCTCCTGACTGTACTTTTTCAGCCGCTGGGCTTGGGAGAGGGAGGGGGTGGCCTGCTCGCTGTCCATCGCGTCCAGCAGGTCCACCTGTTCCTCTTTTTTGAGGAAAGACAGCTCATAGGCCGGATTGAAGGCAATTTTCTTCTCGTCCACCATGTCCAGCAGTTCGGGGATGAGTTCGGTGAGACGGATGTAACGCTGAACCTGTCTGCCGCTGTCACCAGCTTTTTCACCAACTACATCGGCCATTTCCAACTTCCCGACGAGTTGTCGGGAAGTTAAATCTGTCCGTGCGCCTTGATGTTTTACAGCCTCCAGCTTCATCTTATAAGCAAAAGCCCGCTCACTAGGGAGCAGGCTTTCTCGCTGCAAATTGCTGTCAACCATAATAATGGTGGCCTGGTCGTCGTCCAGGTCCCGGACAATGACCGGCATGGTGTCCTTGCCCGCCAGCTCGCTGGCCCGGTGCCGCCGGTGTCCGGCCACCAGCTCATAGCCGCCGTTGGGGTCCGGGCGGGCGATGGCCGGGACCAGCACGCCGTACTGCCGGATGCTGTCTGCGGTCTCCATCATGGCCTCGTCATCCTTGACCTTGAAGGGGTGGTCCTTGAAAGGGTGCAGCTCCGACAAGGGAATTTCCAGAACCTTCTCCCGCTGGGCGTCGGCACGGCTTTCCTCGGTGGAAAACAGGTCATCGACCGATGCCAGCTCTACTTTTTTCGCGCTGCTTTTCAATTTTTATCACCTCCCGCGTCAAATTATGATAGGCTTCGGCCACCTTGCCGCCGGGGTCGTGAGCATAGATGCTCTTGCCCTCGGCGCTGGTCTCCTTGGCCCGGACCGAGTGGGGTATCTCGGTGCCGAACACCTTGATTTTGCTACCGTAGGTCTCCCGCAGCAGGGCGGCGATCTCTTTGGCAAAGTTGGTGCGGTTGTCCACCATCGTCAGCAGGATGCCGTCAATCTGGAGCTTGGGGTTCAGCTGCCGTTTGACCTTGCTGATGGTGGACAGCAGCTGCTCCAGGCCCTTGGCGGGCAGATACTCCGCCTGAACGGGGACTATGATCCTGTTGGCGGCGGCCAGCGCGTTGACCGTGAGCATACCCAGGGAGGGCTGACAGTCAATCAGGATATGGGAATACTGTCCCTTGAGCGTGTCCAGATACTGCCGCAGGATGGTCTCCCGGCTCATAGCGTTCACCAGCGACACTTCCATGCCGGACAGCTGAATGTCAGCAGGCATTAGGTCTACACCCTCCGGGTGGTGCAGGATGCCCTCGCCGGGTTTGATTGGCTCGTCCATCAGGATGCGGCCCATTGCGTCCGAGAGGGTGAAGGGCAGCTTGTCCGGCTGCGGGTTGCCCAGGCTGATGGTCAGGCTGGCCTGGGGGTCAGCATCCACCAGCAGCACTTTCTTTCCAGCCTGGGCCAGCCCGATGCCTAAGTTGGCGCAGGTAGTCGTTTTGCCGACGCCGCCCTTCTGGTTGGCGACGGCGATGATTTGTGGGTTCAATGACTTCACCTCATTTCTGATTGGGTGTTGTCATGTGCCTGCATAACAGCCCTGGAAGCAACAAAAGCCGCCACTTAAAACAAGTGACGGCTTCGCTTAAATCCAATATTCTGTTGTGTTTGGAATCAAAAGGTTTTGAGTTCCTTTCTGCTATTCATTTGTCGTTAATGAAACACCTCCTGCAATTCGACTTATTTCAGTATGATTTTTCGGTTTGGAAAAGGATGAAAAAATCAGACTGAAAACCTCAAAACCCTTGATCCTACGGGGCTTTTCCGGTTTGTCGTAATTATACCGTAAGGGCACAGTCATATAAGTTTGCTCATTGATATGGGCTTTTCAGCGGTGGCGATTGCAGACCGTGTGGGGCATGAAAGCATTGACATCACTTACCAGTACGCTCATCTGTTCCCGTCAAAACAGACGGAAATGGCAGATAGATTAGATGATTTAGGGAAAGGAGAGGTTGAAAATGTCAGCTAAGAACAGGGATAACAAAAATCGTTGGAGAAACATTACGGTAGGGTTTCGGGTATCTCCCGAAGAAAATGAACTTATTAACAAGGCGGTTGCCTTATCGGGATTGCCAAAACAGGAATACTGTTACCGCCGCTGTTTGAATCAGGATGTGGTGGTACAGGGCAATCCGAGAGTGTATAAGGCACTCAAACTAGAACTTGATTCTGTCCTTACAGAGTTAAAAAGGATTGAAGCGGGAAACAGCGTGGATGAGGAACTGATGAATGTAATTGAACTGATTTCCATTATTCTTGGCGGTCTGAAAGGAGAGGATGAGAATGGAAAATAAAAAAGAAATGACTGCCCCGAATGTATCTGTTGGCGCAGATACGGAGCAGCCGATTCAAAAAATCGCTGAAAATAGTATATACGAGTATGAAGAAAATATCAAGAGTTTTGAGGAAATGCAAAGAGAAATGCAGTTGAGTTTAGACCCCTCTTATCTCAAAGCAGTTTCCATGAATGAACTGTTTGACACCCAGTATCAGAGCAAGCCGCCGTTAATTGACGGTCTGCTCTACCCCGGCACTTATATTTTTGCAGGTTCTCCTAAATTGGGAAAGAGTTTTCTGATGGCACAGCTTGCCTACCATGTCAGCACAGGCACACCACTTTGGAATTATACCACCCGAAAAGGAACGGTATTGTATCTTGCCCTTGAAGATGATTACCGTCGCTTGCAGGAACGTTTGTACCGGATGTTTGGAACAGAGAGTGCAGACAACCTTTTCTTCTCTGTTTCGGCTGGTCAGCTGGGAAAAGGATTGGATGAACAGCTTGCAAGGTTTGTGGCAGAGCATACGGACACGAAATTGATTATCATTGATACCCTTCAGAAAGTGCGTGAAGTTGGCGGAGATAATTATAGTTATGCAAACGATTATCAGATTATGGCAAGATTGAAAAGTTTTGCAGACGCCCACGGTCTTTGTATCCTGCTTGTACACCACACAAGGAAACAGACGGCGGATGATAAGTTTGATATGATTTCGGGGACAAGTGGACTGCTTGGTGCGGCAGACGGAGCGTTTCTCCTTCAGAAAGAAAAACGGACAGGCAATGCAGCAACTTTGGAAGTATCAGGCAGGGATCAGCAAGACCAAAAACTATACCTTGTCCGTAATACGGAAACTTTGTTGTGGGAGCTGCAAAGGGCAGAAACCGAATTGTGGAAAGAGCCGCCTGAACCTTTACTGGATGAGATTGCCGAACTTGTTATGAAGGACATTTCTTCTTGGGAAGGTTCAGCAACGGAACTGGTTTCTCTGATAAAGGTAGAAATTCAGCCCCACGTTATTACAAGAAAACTGAACATTCTTTCAGGGAGATTGTATGCAGAACATGGCATTTATTATAAGAACAACCGTACCCATGATGGAAGAAAAATACGGTTTTGGAAAGACGATACGGAAACAGCGTGACAGTTGGTGACAGTTGTGACGGTATTTTTGACAACGGGGGCAGTATTAAAATAACCGTCACAACTGTCACATACCGTCACAGAGAGGATGGGATACGATGAGAAATGTGCAAATATCACAGGAATTATTTATGCAGCTGCTCCGCTTTCATTTGATTGAAGATGAGAGTTGCGAGAAAGAAATTAAGAAGGAGTTGGAGAAAAAATTGGACAAGATGGTCATGCGTGACCTGTTTGGAAAATCAAAAACTGCACCGACAAAGGAAGAACGGGAACGGGCAAGAAAAGAATATCTGGACAGACGTGGAACTGACAAAAGCAGAGGAAAAAACTCTGATCTGGCTTGCCGGATGGGAAGAAAGTACCGTAGATAATCTGCTGTCAGTCATAGAAAAAGCAGCCCGGATACGGGCAGAGAAAAAGGGCGGATACGCCCATAAATCTAAGCATGAGTCCGAGAAGTAATCGGATTTTGTTAAACAAAAACAAGCCCTCGGCGTTTGAGAGCGAAATACACCCATCGCACAAACTTCGTTTATGCTCGGCGTATTTCGCCCTTGCAGGGGGCAAGCCGCCGATAGGCGGATAAGTTCGTAAACAGGTGCCTATGCACCTACTCACAGTAAAGCCGGCGCAAGCCGAGAAAGGAGGATGCTTATAGGCAGACATTCATTTATCAGACAAAGTAAGCTGTCCGATGTGGCAGGGCGTATTGATTATATTTCCAATCCCAAAAGGCAGGAACATCTCTATGCTACCTATCAGACGGAAGGGGCAACACCTGAGTTTTGGAAAAATCTTGCAAGAGAAAATCAGTTGGATTTTAAGGCGAGAGGAACGGCAGGGAAATGTATCGAAGGGCGTGAGTTTATTATTGCACTTCCCGAAAGTTTTGTTCAGTATAGGGCAGATGATGTGGTAAGACTTTTTACGGAAACTTTCCATAAAAGATATGGCGTGGAGTGCAGCGCAGCCCTTCATCACAACAAGACAAAGACGAATTATCATATTCATCTGGTATTCAGTGAACGGAAAATGTTGGAGCAGCCCGAAGTGAAGATTGCCACCCGAAATATGTTTTATGATGAGCAGGGAAAGCATAGACGCACGAAAAAAGAGATTTTAGACGTGCAGGGAAATATCCGAGCTGGGTGCAGTATTATCCCTAAAGGGGAAGTATATGAAAGTCATATCTTCACAAAAAAAGAGGAATGGTTTAAGAACAAAGCCTTTACCAAAGAAGTTAAAGAACTGTTTACCGATACGATTAACTGTTATGTAAAAGAAGAATCAGAAAAACTTTCTGTATTCCAACAGGGCGGTGTTTATCTGGCAATGAAGAAAATCGGAAAGAACAATCCGAAAGCGGAGGAGATAAAGGCAGACAATGCGGCAAGGCAGGAATGGAATCGGACAGTTGATGTGGCATTGGTTGAGGGTGTTCCTGAAGAAGATATTTTGAAGATTAAGCAGGAAAAAATCACAGACGAAACGCTGCAATCTATCAGGACACACGGTTGGCTGCCGGATATGTTCCGTCAGATTATCCGAGGAGCAAAAGACTTTTTACAGGAGGTGATTTTCAAATTTAAGCTGCCGCCAAGAACTGTGCCAAAGATTGACTTGCAGGAATGGAAGGATATGCAGAAGCTCATGTATGAATTACAGGGACAGTCAAGGGAGATAAAACGCACACAACAGGATATTTCTTCTTTGAAAAAGCAACTGTCAGAGTTACGAGGACTATTTAAAGGCAAAGAACGAAAATCTCTGGAAGGGAAAATTGAGCTGTTAGAGGATTTGGAAAAGCGTTTGCACAGGAGTATGGGGCGGATCGTAAAACGGGAAGGTTATCCCAATGTGCAATCCTTTCAGAAGGTTTATAACAAGGCAGAAGAACTGATTATGGAATACAATGAAGAACTGAGAGCGTGGAAAAATCAGACGAAACCGAAGAAAGAGAATCCGTTAGAACAGCCCCAAAAAGCGAGTGTACTGGAAAAATTGCACCGCTATCAGCAGGAAGGCAGGCAGCAACCGAAACGGTCAGTTAAGAAAAAATCTATGGATAGAGAACGATAAGAAAGGTGGAAACGATTATGAAGAAAACAATATTTGAAGAAATGGGCGGCATTTATATCAGACACGGGGATTATCTTATCCCCTGTCTTACCTTGCCGGAGGAAGAAAAACAGAGATTTATCGGTGTATGGGGACAAAGGCATAAACGCTATTTGAAAGAACATAAGAGAGCGGCTTATATTACTCTGCTTACAAGTGGCAGGCTGAATAGTTATCTTGCAGATATAGAAGAACAGGCACAAGAACGCTTTGAAAGGATTGTAGAGCAGATGAAACAGGCGCAGGGGGCAGGGGATTACAGAATAGTTAAAGGCAGATGATACCTTAAAATGGATAGGGAGAATGAGTAATATACAAACGTGTGCGAGGGAGATTGTGGATAATGAGATGATTTATCAATAAGAAAAGGTGTATGGTGGAAAGCAAGTCTGAAAACAAAATGATAATATTAGCTCGTATAGGCAGGATAATATGGATAAATCAAATAATCAAAAGAACTATAAACACGATAACGAATAATATCTAAACAAAATTGATTAGGCGTTGTCAGATTCGAATAACAGACAGAAAACCTCGGATGCCCATTTTACAAGGGTTTCCGAGGTTTCTTTATGCCTGTTGGATCTATTTTTTTGACGGAGTATTATTTATGCGTTAATACCGAAAAACTTCTCCATATCCTCTTCCACGGTGCCAATTCCTGCAATGCCGAAGTTCTCGACCAAGACCTTTGCAACATTCGGGCTGAGAAATGCCGGAAGTGTAGGGCCAAGGTGGATATTCTTCACACCAAGATATAAAAGAGCCAGAAGAACGATAACAGCTTTTTGCTCGTACCATGCGATATTATAGATAATTGGCAGATCGTTAATATCGTCAAGCCCAAAGACCTCTTTGAGTTTCAAGGCGATTACAGCAAGGGAATAGGAATCATTGCATTGACCTGCATCCAGAATACGCGGGATGCCATTGATATCGCCTAAAGACAACTTGTTATATTTATATTTTGCACAACCGGCAGTAAGGATGACAGCGTCCTTCGGCAGAGCCTTAGCAAATTCTGTATAGTAGTCGCGGCTCTTTGCTCGACCATCACAGCCCGCCATAACCACAAACTTTTTGATTGCACCGCTTTTTACAGCTTCTACAACTTTATCTGCCAAAGCCAGAACCTGCGCATGGGCAAATCCGCCGATGATTTCACCGGTTTCGATTTCACTCGGAGCGACACATTTTTTTGCATGCTCAATAATCGCAGAAAAATTTTTTTGTTCGCCAATTTCTCCCGGAATATGTGTACATCCCGGATATCCCGCAGCGCCGGTAGTGTAAAGTCTGTTTTTGTAACTATCCTTAGGAGGAACAATGCAGTTGGTTGTCATTAGAATAGGACCGTTAAAGGATTCAAATTCTTCTTTTTGTTTCCACCAAGCATTCCCATAATTACCAACAAAGTTAGGATATTTTTTGAAAGCGGGATAATAATGAGCTGGCAACATCTCGGAATGCGTATACACATCCACTCCAGTTCCCTGTGTCTGTTCTAACAGCATTTCCAAATCGCGCAGGTCGTGGCCGGATACCAGAATGCCGGGGTTCTTTCTGACACCGATATTTACCTTTGTAATTTCGGGGTTTCCATAGCTGTCTGTGTTAGCCTTATCCAGCATTGCCATACCGGATACTCCGTATTTTCCTGTTTCCATTGTTAGAGCAATCAGATCTTCTACACTAAGGTTGTCATTCAGCGTGGCAGCCAGTGCTTTCTGAAGAAATGCGTCAACTTCATCGTTGTCCTTCAACAGCACATTTGCGTGCTTCGAGTAAGCGGAAAGTCCCTTCAAACCGTAGGTGATTAACTCGCGCAGAGAGCGAATATCCTCGTTTTCGGTAGAAAGAACACCGACAGTTCTGGCTTTTTCTTCCCAGTTTTCAGATCCGTTCCATTTTGCGGCTTCAGGCAGAACAGTCAGATTGGTAACTTGCTTTAGCAGAACTTCCTTTTCGGTCAGTGTAGCACGGATTCTTGATTCAATGCTCTCTTTATCAAAATTTGCGTTGGTAATGGTAGTGAACAGATTCAGAGTAATCAAGTGATTGATTTTGGCAGATACCTGCTTACCTTCCTGACGCAATGCAGTCGTAATAGCCGAAATTCCTTTTGTGACATAGACCAACAGATCCTGCATGGCCGCTACATCAGGTTTCTTTCCGCATACGCCGGACATGGTGCAGCCCTTGCACCCGGCGGTTTCCTGACACTGATAGCAAAACATTTTTTGTTCCATAATATACCTCCTAAAAACTATTAAAATTTGAAATAATGTGGTTTCTTCTCAATCAAAAAAGCATATAGACGCGTTTGAATTAATCTTCCCAGGCGATTGCAGACACAGGACACGAGTCGATGGCCTCCTGTACAGCACCTTGATTTTCAGCGTTTGCTGGTTGATACGCTTCCGCCTTTCCCTGCTCGTTCATACGGAAAACTTCGTCGCAGATCCCACAGCAAAGCCCACAGCCAATGCAGAGATCCTTATCTACTTTTGTTGCTTTCATAAAATCACCTTCCTTTGTCAATTTTGCGTTTGATTAAAATACAACTACTAAAAGCATCTTGAACGCTTCCTGCCCATATACCGCATGGGGATGGCCTGCTGGCATGACAATAGATTCTCCTTCGTGCAGCAGATATTCAACGCCATCAATCGTGATTTTTCCGATACCATCCAAGCAGGTGACGAAGGCGTCCCCACCCGATTCATGGGTGCTGATCTCTTCGCCCTTTGCGAATGAGAACAGGGTAATACTTACTGCCTGGTTTTGTGTCAAAGTTTTGCTGACAACCTGCCCCTCCTGATAAGAAATTTGTTCTCTCAGCGTCAGTACTTCTGATTGAGCAATGTTTTTCATTTTTTTACTCATAGTATCTCTCCTTTTATTCCAAAATTTTACCATCCAACGAAATCGTAACAATCTGCCAAGGAATGAATTTTCCGCTTGCCTGCAACGCTTTTTTGGCAGCTAATTCCAGTCCGCCGCAGCAGGGAACTTCCATGCGTACAACCGTCACACTTTGAATGTTGTTGTTTTGAATGATCTGCGTCAGCTTTTCGCTGTAGTCTATGCTGTCAAGCTTTGGACAGCCGATAATCGTAATTTTCCCACGCATGAAATCCTCGTGCATTCTGGCATAGGCGTATGCACTGCAATCCGCTGCAATTAACAATTTTGCGCCGTCAAAATATAGTGCATTAGTCGGTACCAGTTTGATTTGGCATGGCCATTGTCCCAACTGTGATTCTGTCTGTACCCGGGCAGAAGGAGTTGTTTCTTGTGAATGTTGAATACGCTGCATTCGACTGCCGGGGCAGCCTGTATGGGGAACAGCGGCATGATTGCTTTTCGCTTTTTTCCTCATATTTTCCTGCACAGCTTTTTCATCATAGGCGGCAGCTTCTCTCTCCACAAAGGAAATTGCACCTGTCGGGCAGGTTGGCAGACAATCTCCCAAACCATCACAATAATCATCTCGCAGAAGCGTTGCTTTGCCGTTTACCATGCCGATTGCACCCTCGTGACAAGCTTCGGCACACGCACCACATCCGTTACATTTTTCTTCATCTATTTGGATAATTCTTCGAATCATTTTATACCATCCTTTCTCTTGTCTTTCTGGGCATAGTATATTATAATTAAAAATAAAAATCTGTTGTTATAACAACGAAAGGGCAAAAAATATGAAATTATCCGATATGCAGCTATTCCGTGGGTTAGAAGAAGATGACATCTCCTCGCTTTTAAGCTGTTTGAATAGTGTAAAACGCAATTATAAAAAAGGAGAAGTAATTCTTTCAGAAGGGAGTATTATAGAGAATATCGGCATTGTGCTGTCAGGCATGGCAATGATATCTTGTAACGATATTTGGGGGAATACCGGCATTTTAGGAAGTGTTGCGCCTGGTTCTGTATTTGCTGAGGTATATGCCTGTATTCCGGGACAGCCGATGCTGGTTACAGTGTCTGCCGTGGAAGATACCTCTGTGTTGTTTATGAATGTGGGACGTGTTCTGACTACCTGCACAAACGCCTGCCCTTTTCATACAAACCTTGCACGAAATCTACTGACTGTCTGTGCTCATAAAAGTCTGCAACTTTCACAAAGGATTTTGCACACCAGTTCCAAATCCATACGAGGACGATTGATGTCTTATTTTTCAGAATGCGCAAAACATGCCGGAAGTAATTCTTTTCTGATTCCATATAACCGTCAGCAGTTAGCAGATTACTTGAATGTTGACCGCAGTACTATGTGCAACGAGCTTTCTAAAATGCAGAAAGATGGCATGATTGAATACAAAAAAAATCGTATTTTGCTCAAAGACTGAGATTTAAGGAATGGTATGAATTTGAATAGGGATTGATTTTTTAAGCAAAATCGCTTATGATCTGAAATAGAATATAGTGCTATTATCCACAGTTACAGAGCAAGTGTTATCAACACCGATAACAAAATGATAACATTAGCCTGTATAGGCAGGATAATATGGATAAATCAAATAATCAAAAGAACTGTAAACACGACAGAGAATAATCTCTAAACAAAATTGATTAGTAATTGTCGAGTTTGAATAACGGACAGAACCCCGGAAATGCTGATAAAATGGGCATTTCCGGGGTTGTTTTATGGTTTTTGGCCCTAAAATGGCTCTAATTCTAGTAAGAAAAAATGCTATAACTTTTTTGAGTTGAGTAACATAGGCTTCAGAGATACCTAACTGAAATGCAATGTCTTTTTGTTTCATTCCCTCTGCCAATGTTCATGTGCGGTAAAGTATCACACAAGAAATTGAAAGATAGACACCCCTCTATTTCGTAAAAATTTGGGGGAATTTAATTTTAGTAACCAGGCAGGATTTCCTGCCAGGAAACGATTGTATCTTAAAATGATTTTTGCTATGATATAAATAATAAATTTGTAACGCATTTTGCAACAATCAACAGAAAGCTTCTACTTTCACAGTACCCTATAAAAGGAAGAAACGGAGGAATGGGAATGATAGTGACAACGACAGTGTCTGTAGAAGGAAGAAGAATTACGGAATATAAGGGAATTGTATTTGGAGAAGTCATATCTGGCGTAAATTTCGTGCGCGATGTTGCGGCTTCTTTCAGCAACTTTTTCGGCGGAAGATCAGGAAGCTATGAGGAAGAGCTTGTTTAGGCGAGACAGAACGCCCTGAAGGAGATGGAACAGCGTGCGGCAGATTTGGGGGCCAATGCGGTTGTAGGCGTTGATATCGATTATGAGGTGCTCGGTGCAGGTAACGGAATGCTTATGGTAACGGCAAGCGGAACGGCAGTGGTTGCCGAATAGCTTCGGGTGTGAACAGAAAGGGTGAGAGGGAAATTTGATGGACAGATTTATAAGGGAAATCGCAATTACAGAGATAGATGGCGTATCCATAGGACATGCGCAGGATAATGAAGCAAAGACAGGCGCAAGCGTATTGTACTTTAAACGGGGCGCACAGGCAGGCTGCGACATCAGCGGGGGAGGTCCGGCGTCGAGAGAAACGCCGCTTACAGACAGCATGACGGCAGATAATCCGCTGAACGCTGTCGTGTTGTCAGGAGGAAGCGCATATGGTCTGGCGGCTTCGGACGGTGTGATGCGCTGTCTGGAGGAGCAGGGGATTGGATACGACACGGGATTTTCCAAAATACCTCTTGTATGTCAGTCCTGCATTTTTGACTTGGGATACGGAAGAAGCGATATCCGTCCGGATGCGGATATGGGATATGAGGCCTGTAGAAAGGCGATGGAAGGCTGCGATGTATCGATGGGAAATGTCGGAGCAGGAACGGGAGCCAGCGTAGGAAAGCTGTTTGGAATGGAACGGGCGACAAAGTCCGGTCTGGGTATCTATGCGCTTCAGGCAGGGGAGCTGAAAATAGCGGCTGTCGTAGTCGTTAATGCATTCGGAGATGTTTTTGATCCGGAGAACGGACAAAAGATAGCAGGCCTTATGGATGCGGAAAGAACGAAATTTGTGGATTTGGAAGAGGCGTTTGTAGAAATGATGACGACGCCTCAGGATTTATTTCATACAAATACGACGATCGGCTGCATCGTGTGCAATGCACGTTTTGATAAGGCAAAGCTGAATAAAATTGCTTCTATGGCAAGAAATGCGTATGCGAGATGCATCAATCCGGTTGGAACTATGGCTGACGGAGACAGCATCTATGCCTGCAGTGTGGGAGAGGTAGAAAGCGATGTAAATGTAGCCGGAACACTGGCGGCAAGGGCGATGCAGCAGGCGATAAAAAGAGCTGTGACAGCGTCCGCAGTGGATGATAGAGAATATTTGAAATATTGCTTGCGAAACTAAAGGAAAATCAGTAAAATAAAAATGTTGGAAATAATCTGACCAGTTAAAAGGAGAGACAAATGAAGCAGGATATGATTGTTATTTTGGATCTGGGAAGTACAGAGAATACGGTACTCGCCCGGGAGATTCGTGAACTTGGCGTATACAGCGAGATTCATCCTCATGATATTACAGAGGAAGAAATAAAGGCTCTTGACAATGTAAAAGGAATTATTTTAAATGGCGGAGAAAACCGTGTGGTAGATGGAAAAGAAGTGGAAGTAAGACCAGAGCTTTATACATGGGGCTATCCGGTAATTTCCGTAGACTATCCTGCATCCAGATGCGACGTTCGTTTTGACAGCCTGCCGGATCAGGAGACGTTGAAAAAGTTCGTATTTGATGAATGTAAGGCAGAAGCAAACTGGAACATGAAGAACTTTATTGAAGATCAGGTAGAGCTGATCCGCAGACAGGTAGGAGACAGAAAGGTTCTTTTGGCGCTGTCAGGCGGCGTAGATTCTTCCGTAGTTGCAGCGATGCTGATTAAGGCGATAGGACAGCAGCTCGTCTGCGTACATGTAAATCATGGTCTGATGCGGAAAAATGAATCTGAAAGCGTTGTAGAGGTATTCCGCAACCAGCTTCATGCAAATCTGATTTATGTAGACGCTACAGAGCGTTTCCTTGGAAAGCTGGAAAATGTATCTGATCCGGAAGAGAAGAGAAAGATTATCGGCGGAGAATTTATCCGTGTTTTCGAGGAAGAAGCGAGAAAACTGGAAGGAATCGATTTCCTTGGACAGGGAACGATTTATCCGGACATTATCGAGAGCGGAACCAAGACTGCAAAGATGGTAAAATCTCACCACAATGTGGGAGGACTTCCGGAAGATTTGCAGTTTGAATTGGTAGAGCCGTTAAAGCAGCTCTTCAAGGACGAAGTTCGTGCCTGCGGTATTGAGCTTGGCCTGCCTGCTGAAATGGTTTACCGTCAGCCGTTCCCGGGTCCGGGACTTGGTGTTCGCTGCCTCGGCGCTATCACAAGAGATCGCCTGGAAGCTGTCCGTGAGTCAGATGCTATCCTGCGCGAGGAGTTCGCAAAGGCAGGACTGGACAAGAAAGTATGGCAGTATTTTACGGTAGTACCCGATTTCAAGTCTGTGGGAATGAAGAATCATGCAAGATGCTTTGAGTACATGGTAATCATCCGTGCAATCAATACCATCGACGCGATGACAGCCAGCATCGAGCACGTAGACTGGGAGATTCTCGACAGAATCACTAACAGAATCCTGGCAGAGGTCGAGAACGTAAACCGCGTGTGCTATGATATGAGCCCGAAGCCCCCGGCGACGATTGAATTCGAATAATATATTAGAGCCAAGAAATGCCTATTTTGCGGGCTTTCTTGGCTCTCTATGTCTAGTGACAATCAAATGACAATAATTTTGAAATTCTTCATCCGACATACGTTCATTTGAACGATGTTCAAACAGGAATTTTAGATATTATCCATTGCTCTTTTCTCCACGTCGCCGGCAGGATTAGAAACCGAATCTACAATAATCTTAATAATCCCATATTTCCAACGCCGTATAAGCGTGACTGTAATGATACCCTAATTTTTCTGCCAGTGCGGCGGATGCTTTGTTATGTGCATCCCAACTGGGATATAAGTTCCGCTTTAAGCATTCTAAGATCAGTTTTGCGGCGCATATGCAGGCAAAGCCGTTTCTCCGGTATTCTTTTCGTGTGTCAATTTCGATTTCGATGCCGTTTTGATATCTGGAGTAGGATGAAGCACCGGATATGATCAGCCCGTCTTTGGATATTACAACGCCTATTCCGAGACGGCGGTATTTTTCGTAAGTTGAAAATTGTGATACGAGATCTTTGCTCCATGCTTCTGATTTGCATAATTTGTAAAAGTGCGAGTCGATCATGGAAAGTGTATATTGTTTTGGCAGGGAAGCGACGATTTTTTCTAAATGATGTTTATTGAAAATAGGAGGTTCCTTTTTTGTTGCGTAGCGAGAAATTATTTTTGCTTTTTTACCGTAAAATTGAGTGAGCATGTTTTCCCAAAGTTTATTTTGAGGAACGGCGATCATAAAGTTTTGAGTACAGTGGGGCGGTCTATAAGCGATCAGTTCCGGGCATGGTTCGCCTGCGAAAAAGGTGAAATCCCCGATCACGGCCATAGCCGCAGTAGGGGCGGTGAGGTCGTTTGCATATATTTTCCCCATGATTCCCTGCAGGCATGACCAGATAAGGGTTTCTTCCCAGTGTCCAAATAAAGGTGAAATTTTGTTTGTGTCTTTTATTTCGTATATCATTGTTTCCTCTTGTTTCTCATTATTATAAGGAGCGGATCATTATAAGGTGTGGGCAGACTGTCAGGTGGAACAGTGGTATTAGGAGCTGTTTGCTGGAACGGTGGCTTTTCACAATACTGAAATGTGTCGTTTAGTGCTTCCGGTAATTATGTAGTGGCAGGTTTGAGTATAGTTTAATATGTTTGGTGTAAATAAGCAAACAGGAACGGAGGAAGAGAGTTCTTTTCCTTGAATTTCCTCAGACAGTATACTACAATTTAAAAAGAAGATCTGCTGCTGTGTTATATGACGGCAGAGAGTGCAGGAGTGTATGACATGAGAGATTTTGAGCAAAGTATTATAATAAATGAAAAAATAAAGCTTGAAGAAAGATTCGAGTTCCGAACTATATTCTCTGAGGAAGCTGTGCAGGCTGCGTCTGTCGAAAGAGTATGTTTCCCTCCTAACGAGGCGTGTACCGAAGAGATGATGAAGCAGCGGGCTCTTAAGATTCGGGAATTGTTTTTTGTGGCGGTTGACAGAAAAAGCGGTGAAGTGGCAGGTTTTTTGAATGGTCTGGCAACGGACGGGGATTGTTTGAAAGATGAATTTTTCAGGAATGCAGACTTGCATGATCCGACAGGTGATAACGTGATGATACTCGGTCTTGCAGTTTTGCCGAAGTACCGGGGAATCGGAGTGGCATCAGAACTGATGCGGCGGTATTCCGGGATACAAAGGCAGCAGGGGAGATGTGCGTTGATCCTGACATGTCTTGACGCAAAAGTCGAGATGTACAAAAAGATGGGCTTTGAAGATGAAGGGATATCGGATTCATCTTGGGGCGGAGAACAATGGCATCAAATGCGGAAGGGATTATAAAATAAATGAATTAAAATGGTAACAGTTCAGCCCGCGCTATTCGTAAAACCGCACTGTGTGCTTATCGTGGCTGATGCCACTGTTTTACTCATAGACGGACGCTGTATGGCTGAACTATTTACCTAAAATGCGGAAAATACCGCAAAATCAGATCGGGGAGATAAAATGTATATTGCAGATTTTCATATCCATTCCCGCTATTCTTATGCGACGAGCAAGACATGTACGCTGGAATATCTTGATTTATGGGCAAGGAGAAAAGGAATTCATATTGTTGGGACAGGTGATTTTACACATCCGGCATGGCGGGCGGAGTTAAAAGAAAAGCTGGCTCCTGCGGAAGATGGATTATATATATTGAAAGAAGAATACAGACTTTATGATGAAGCGGACGGGAAAAAAATCGACGCATACGGGCGTGGACAAAAAGAGATGATTCCGCGTTTTATTATAAGTGGGGAAATCAGTTCGGTGTATAAAAAAGAAGGACGTTCCCGGAAGGTGCACAGTCTACTTCTCCTTCCGGATTTTGAGGCGGCAGAGCGGATCGCGGATCGTCTTTCACAGATTGGAAATATCTGTTCGGACGGTCGGCCGACACTTCGGCTTGACTGTCGGGACCTTCTTGAACTGGCGCTTGACGAGTGTGGGAATTCGATTTATATTCCGGCTCATATATGGACGCCGCATTTTTCGGTATTCGGAGAGTTTTCGGGATTTGAAACGCCCGATGAGTGTTTCGGCGATATGACTTCCTATGTATATGCTATGGAGACGGGACTTTCGTCAGATCCGTTGATGAACCGAAGAGTATCTGTATTGGATGATTATCGGCTTATTTCTAATTCGGACGCTCATTCTCCGGGAAATTTAGGTCGGGAAGCGACTCTTTTTGATGTGGAACTTTCTTACAGAGGCATTGCAGAGGCGATTCGGACGGGAAACGGTTTGTGCGGAACGATTGAATTTTTCCCTCAGGAAGGAAAGTATCATTTGGATGGACATCGAAAATGCGGAGTTTGTTTTACTCCTGCGGAGACGAAAGCACATGGAGGAGTATGTCCTGTATGCGGGCGCGCGGTGACGGTAGGAGTGGCTCACAGAATCGAGGAGATGGCAGACAGATCGGAAGAGGAGGCGAAGTCTGCGGCGGGGAAAGAACCGTTTGAGAGTCTGATCCCGCTTAAGGAAGTGATTGCCATGGCAAATGGATTTGCTGTGAAAGGGAAACGTACAGAACGAGAGTATATGCGGCTTCTTGTGCAGCTTGGCCCTGAATTTGAAGTGCTGCGAAAGATACCTGTAGAACAGATCAGCCGGACGGCAGGGGAACAGACGGGATGTCTGGTTGACAAACTTCGGAAAGGGAAGATAAAATGGAACTCCGGATTTGACGGAGAGTATGGAACAATCGATCCGGGTGTGATACAATAAATAGAAAGTTTTGTTTCAGAACAATAAAGGAGAAAATGTATGAAACTGGGAGAAAAACAAGTTCTGACTGTTGTGAAGATCGTTGATTTCGGCGTATATCTGGGCAACGACGAAGAGAGGGTGCTTCTGCCTAAAAAGCAGGTGCCGCAAGGGATAGAAGTCGGAGATCCGATAGAGGTGTTTTTATATAAAGATTCATCAGATCGTATGATAGCAACTACGAATGAACCGAAGCTTACGATCGGAAAGACGGCTGTGCTTGAAGTGACGGATGTTGGAAGGATCGGAGCATTTTTGGATTGGGGATTGGAAAAAGAACTTCTGCTTCCGTTCAAAGAACAGACGGAAAGAGTAGAAAAAGGCGATCGATGTCTCGTTAGTCTTTATATAGATAAGAGCGGCAGACTGTGTGCGACGATGAAAGTGTATCAGCTTCTTCGTACTGATTCACCGTACAAAAAAGACGATATGGTCAGCGGAACAGTGTATGAATTAAGTCGGGATTTCGGCGTGTTTGTCGCTGTGGACGATCAGTATTCGGCGATGATCCCGAAGCGGGAAGTTTACGGGAAGATGTATATCGGTCAGCGCATTGAAGCGAGGGTGACGGCTGTGAAGCCGGACGGAAAGCTTGATCTGAGCATACGCGGGAAGATACCGGAACAGATGGATGCGGATGCGGATAAGGTGTTTGGACGTATTGAAAAGAATGGCGGCATGCTTCCGTTTACAGATAAGGCGGATCCGGAGAGGATTAAGTCGGAGATGGGGATGAGTAAAGCGGCGTTTAAACGTGCGGTCGGAAGACTTCTGAAACAAGGAAAGATACAGATCGACAACGAGGTGGGAAAGATTTTTGCGGTAAACAAGAACAGATAGACCTTTTGCGGGTCGGCTTACGAGGTGAAAGATGAGTTTTGCACATTTGCATGTCCATACAGAATACAGTCTTCTGGATGGTTCTAACAAGATAAAAGAATATGTTGCAAGAGTGAAAGAGCTTGGGATGAACAGTGCGGCGATCACCGATCACGGAGTAATGTACGGAGTGATTGATTTTTACAGAGAGGCGAAAAGTCAGGGAATTAATCCGATCTTGGGGTGTGAAGTTTATGTCGCGCCGAATTCCCGTTTTGACAGAGAAGTGACCGGAGGAGAAGACAGGTATTATCACCTTGTACTTCTTGCGGAAAATAACGAAGGTTATGCCAATCTTATGAAAATCGTATCAAAAGGCTTTGTCGAGGGATACTATTACAAACCCCGTGTAGATAAAGAACTTCTCAGAAAATATCACAGCGGCATTATCGCGCTGAGCGCCTGCCTGGCAGGCGAGGTGTCGAGATATCTGATGAAAGGCTTATATGACGAAGCGAAGAAAGCTGCGTTGGAGTACAGAGATATCTTTGGAAAAGATCATTTTTATTTAGAACTGCAGGATCACGGTCTGCCTGATCAGGGTCTTGTAAATCAACAGCTTTTGAAAATGTCCCGGGAAACGGGGATCGAACTTGTGGCGACGAATGATGTGCATTATACTTATGCGAAAGACGAAAAAGCGCATGATATCCTTTTGTGTATCCAGACAGGGAAAAGGCTGGCGGATGAGAACAGGATGAGATATGAAGGCGGACAGTATTACATCAAGTCTGAAGAAGAGATGAAAAGTCTTTTTCCGTATGCGCTTCAGGCGCTTGAAAATACGCAGAAGATTGCGGACCGCTGTTTAGTGGAGATTGAGTTCGGGGTAACAAAGCTTCCCAAATATGACGTCCCGGACGGATATACATCGTGGGAATACTTACGGAAACTGTGTTACGAAGGACTTGAGAAACGCTATGCAGAACGGGCGGATGAACTTCGGGAACGGCTTGATTATGAATTGGGCACGATCAAAAATATGGGGTATGTAGACTATTTCCTGATCGTGTGGGATTTTATAAAATATGCGAAAGATCATGGGATCGCAGTCGGACCGGGCCGGGGGTCTGCAGCGGGAAGTATTGTTTCCTACTGCCTGGGAATTACGACGATCGATCCGATCAGATATCAGCTTTTGTTCGAGCGTTTTTTGAATCCCGAACGTGTTTCCATGCCCGATATCGACGTTGACTTTTGTTATGAACGCAGACAGGAAGTGATCGACTATGTTGTGAGAAAATACGGAAAAGACAGAGTTGTTCAGATCGTGACATTCGGAACGCTGGCGGCAAGAGGTGTGATTCGAGATGTGGGGCGTGTGATGGATATGCCGTATGCTTTTGTCGATTCGATTGCGAAGATGATACCGCAGGAGCCGAAGATGACGATTGAAAAAGCGTTGAAGGTAAATCCTGAACTGCGCAAGATGTGTGAAGATGATGAGGAAGTAAAATATCTTATCGAGATGGCGAAAAGACTGGAAGGACTTCCGAGACATAGTTCTATGCATGCGGCCGGAGTCGTGATCAGTCAGAAGTCTGTTGACGAATATGTGCCGTTGTCGAGAGCGGCGGACGGCTCGGTGACGACCCAGTTTACGATGACGACACTGGAACAGCTCGGACTTTTGAAAATGGATTTTCTGGGACTTCGTACGTTGACGGTTATACAAAATGCGGTTCTTATGGCGAGAAAAAAAGATCCTTCGGTAAATATGGACACGCTGGATTATGATGATAAAAAAGTGCTTGAATATATCGGGACCGGAAAAACAGACGGCATCTTCCAGTTGGAAAGCGCGGGAATGAAAAGCTTTATGAAAGAGCTGAAACCGAACAGTCTGGAAGATATGATCGCCGGAATCTCTCTATATCGCCCCGGTCCGATGGATTTTATTCCGCAGTACATCAAAGGGAAAAACGACGCCTCTTCAATTTCATATGACTGCCCGCAGTTAGAGCCGATCCTGAATTCGACATACGGCTGTATCGTTTATCAGGAACAGGTTATGCAGATCGTTCGCGACCTTGCGGGATATTCCCTCGGAAGAAGCGATCTTTTGAGGCGAGCCATGTCAAAGAAAAAAGGCGAAGAGATGAAACGGGAACGGCAGATTTTCCTGTACGGTGACGAGGCTTCCGGTATTCCGGGATGTGTAAAAAACGGAATTGACGAGCAGGTTGCGAATAAGATTTATGATGAGATGCTTGACTTTGCAAACTATGCGTTTAATAAGTCGCATGCGGCCGCATATGCGGTTGTGGCATATCAGACTGCGTGGCTGAAATATTATTATCCTGTTGAATATATGGCGGCTCTTATGACATCGGTGATAGACAATCCGTCGAAAGTAGCTGAATATATTTATGCAAGCCGGCAGATGGGCATTCAGATCCTTCCTCCTGACATTAATAACGGAGAAGCGGATTTTTCGGTTGACGAAGGGAATATAAGATACGGGCTGTCTGCGATCAAAAGTGTCGGGAGACCGGTTGTTAGGGCGATGCTCGAAGAACGCAGGACATTTGGTCCATATAAAAATCTTGAAGATTTTATTACCCGTGTTTCATCGAAAGAAGGACTGAACAAGCGAACTATTGAAAATCTGATCAAAGCAGGGGCGTTGGATACTTTAGGCGGAACCCGAAAACAATTCATGAGTATTTATATTCAGATCATGGATCATGTGAATCAGGAGAAAAAATATTCCATGTCCGGTCAAATGAGTTTGTTTGATCTTGTGGGAGAAGAAGAAAAGGCGGATTTTCAGATCAGAATGCCTGATGTAGGCGAGTATTCAAAAGAAAATAAGCTTGCGTTTGAAAAAGAGGTGCTCGGCGTTTATATAAGCGGTCATCCGCTTGAGGAGCACGAGGAGAGATGGCGGCGGATGATTTCGGCTACAACGGCAGATTTTCAGTTTGACGAGGAACTGAATAGAACGAAGGTGCATGACGGAGAAAAGTCGGTTGTCGGAGGGATGATCGTTGACAAGACGGTCAAGTACACAAAGACGAATCAGGTGATGGCGTTCCTTACGCTGGAAGATTTGCTCGGCACTGTGGAAGTTGTTATTTTTCCGAGAGATTACGAGAAAAATCGTCAATGGCTTGAAATAAACGAGAAAGTGTTTATCAGCGGAAGGGTTTCGGAAGAAGACGAGAAGGCAAGTAAGCTGATCTGTGAGAAAGTGATCCCCTTTGAGAGGACAAAACGAGAATTGTGGATTCAATTTCCGGATAAAGAGACGTTTCTTGATGAAGAACAGATCGTTTACGGATACCTGGCAGATTCGGAAGGCGAAGACGAGGTTATTATATATTGCGCAAAAGAACGGGCAGTGAAACGACTGCCGAAAAACCGGAATATTCAGATCAATGAGCAGGTTTTAAGCAGGTTAATGAACCATTTCGGTGAAAGTCGGGTAAAAGTGGTTGAAAAAGCTATTGAAAACCACTTCTAAATAATGTAGAATAATTTTCGACTATTGTTAAAAAAATTACAATGAATAAATATTATTAATAGCGACACTTTGCAGAAAGGTGGAAAAATCATGGCAGAGAATCAAAAAGAAAAGTACTTAGAGGAGATTGAAGATCAGATCCGTACAATCGGAGTTCTTACAAGCGGCGGTGATGCGCCGGGTATGAACGCGGCTATTCGTGCAGTCGTAAGAACGGCGCTTTCAAGAGGACTGAAAGTGCGTGGTATCAGAAGAGGATTTCACGGACTTTTGAAGGAGGAGATCATTGATCTTTCAGCGCGCGATGTGTCTGAGAAGATCCAGCGCGGAGGTACGTTCCTTCAGACAGCGCGTTGTAAATCTATGCGTACGGAAGAAGGACAGCAGAAAGCGGCTGCAATCTGTAAAAAATACGGTATCGACGGACTTGTAGTTATCGGAGGAGACGGTTCTTTTGCCGGAGCTCAGAAACTTGCGAACCTCGGCGTAAATACGATCGGCATTCCGGGAACGATCGATCTTGATATTGCCTGCACAGATTACACGATCGGATTTGATACTGCTGTAAATACGGCGATGGAAGCGATCGATAAAGTACGTGATACTTCGACGTCTCATGAAAGATGCAGCATCATCGAAGTTATGGGGCGTGACGCGGGATATCTTGCTTTGTGGTGCGGTATTGCCAATGGAGCAGAACGTATCCTTATGCCGGAAGAGCATGACTTTGACGAGCAGGAGATCATTGATGATATTTTGAAAAATAAAAAACGCGGTAAGAAAAATTACATTATCATCAATGCGGAAGGTATCGGCGATTCGATCAACATGGCAAAGAGAATCGAGGCGGCGACGGGTATTGAGACGAGAGCGACTATTCTCGGACATATGCAGCGTGGAGGAAGCCCGACATGTAAAGACAGAGTATATGCTTCGATCATGGGATCTATGGCAGTTGATCTTCTTTGTCAGGGAAAAACAAACCGTGTAGTAGGATATAAGAACGGCGAGTATGTAGACTATGATATCGAAGAAGCTCTGGCTATGAAAAAAACAGTATCCGAGTATCAGTACGAAGTGGCAAAAACACTTGCACTGTAAGAAAAAACAGACATATATTTCTAAAAACATGCCGGTATAAATTTATACCGGCTGTTTGCACGATGGAGGGAATCATGCAAATGGACTGCAAAAAGACCGCGCCTGTCGGAGTTTTTGATTCCGGAGTGGGCGGACTTACGGTTGCGAGGGAGATTTCCCGGCAGCTTCCGAATGAAAATATCGTATACTTTGGAGACACGGCAAGAGTTCCGTACGGAAGTAAGTCGCAGAATACAATCATCCGTTTTTCAGAGCAGATTATACGCTTTTTGAAAACAAAGCAGGTAAAAGCGATCGTTATTGCCTGTAATACGGCGAGCGCTTTGGCGCTGGATGCCGTGAGAGATGAATTTGATATCCCTATCATGGGTGTTGTGATCCCGGGCGCAAGAGCGGCTGTAGAGACAACCCGGAATCAGAAAGTCGGAGTTATAGGAACGGATGCGACTGTACAGAGCGGAATGTACACGAAAGTCATCCAAAGCATGGCTCCGGATATTGAAGTGATCGAAAAGGCATGTCCGCTGTTTGTTCCGCTGGTGGAAGAAGGGTTTAAGGAACATGTTGTTACAGAAGAAGTGATCGAATATTATTTGGAGTCAATGCGGCACACACAGATTGACGCTATGATTTTGGGGTGCACCCACTACCCTCTTCTTAGATCTAAGATCCGCGATTATCTCGGAGAGGAGATCAAGATTGTGAATCCGGCATATGAAACGGCTATGGATCTGAAAAAGCTTTTGTATGAAAAAGAAATGGCAAATGACGGGACAGATGCACAGCACAGTGTATACTCCTTTTATGTAAGTGATGCGGCGGAAAAATTCCGCAGATTCGCAAATACAGTAATGCCGTTTGACGTGCCGACAACGAATGTAGTGAATATTGAGGAGTATTAGATTGATGACAAAAGATGTATTAGTCAGCATTTCGGGGAAACATATCGATATTATGGACGATCCTGCAAGGGGATATGAAGTCGGAGAAGATGGGATTGAAGTTGTGACTCCGGCAAATTATTACTGCCGGAATGGAAAACATTATATTCTCTATGATGAAGTTCTTGAAGGAATGGCAGGCACGATTAAAAATAAGATCAAGATCACGGGAACGGACTGTCTTGAAATTATGAAAAGCGGAGTTACTTCCTCTCATATGGTATTTGAAAAAAATAAAAAAAATCTGACATATTATAAGACGCCTTATGGTCAGATGCTGGTAGGCGTAAATACAAAAAATATGGAGATCAGCGTAGACGAAGATCAGATCGGCGTTAAAGTCGCTTATGAATTAGATGTAAATCACGAACCTATGGCAGACTGTCGCATTAATATGAGCATTGTGCCGCGAAACAGTAAAGGGGTCTCCATGCAGCTGGATATCCGGTAGGAAAGAAAAATAACAAAAAACAGACGCAGCAGAAAAGGAATATTCCTTCGTGACGTCTGTTTTTTTGCTTTTTAATTATTTTTTGAAAAATCCTTTTTTCTTTTCAGGCTGTTCGATAGAACCGCCGCGTACGCTTTTGATCTCTGTTATGTAGAGTCCGCTTACAACCGCTTTGACTTCTTTTTTCACCGGAAGAACTTCAAACACTTTGTTCTCGCACATAAGAGTCATGATCTTTGCGCCGATCTTTGCTTTTACGACCGGAACTTTTGTACGGCGAAGATACTTCGGCGTATTGTCTACGACCATCTGCGGAAGTCCCGCTTCTTTTAATCTTAGTTTCTTTTTATCGATGATGAGCATGCTGACAACTTGTGCCGCCGCTGCCATCTGCTCCTGCTGTTCCGCCTGTTTTTTCTCGGCCTTCTTTCCGAAAATGTAAAGACCGACGAGCACCCCGATCAATATCACGAGAATGACGATCATCACAATGGTGAATGTACTCATGACAACTCCTCCTAAATCCTACTGTATAATGTTATTTTCCGCATTTACGCAAATATCATTGTAACATTGTTTTTTGTGTAGTGCAAGTAAAAAGGGGTTTACTTTTGAGTAGGTGAACGAGTATACTGTTATAGTACATGAAAGTACATAAAAAGGAGTTATATTATTTATGGCAGAAATGATTTGGAACGCAGCGGTGAGTGTCTATAATTTTATTATGGATAATATTGTTCTGATCAATATTTTCCTTGCGCTGGTCATCGTCTTTTTTCAGCGCAGATCCCCGCAGACTGTTTGGACATGGCTGCTTTTGCTTTATTTTATACCGATCCTCGGATTTGTTATGTATTTGATCATCGGACAGGATTTCCACAAGAGCAGGATGTTTAAAGCAAAAGAGATCGAAGGTGAACTAAAATATGCAGTCCGGCGGCAGGAGGAGACGATTTATTATAAACGGCTTCGCATGGCGAATCCGGAGATGTCAAGGTTTAAAGATCTGATTCTTTATAATCTGGAAGCCGGGGAAGCGGTTCTGACAGATAATAACGATATTCGCGTTTATACGGACGGAAAAGAGAAGTTCCGTGCGCTTATAGAAGAGATGAAGCAGGCGAAGAGATATATCCACATGCAGTATTACATTATCCGCAACGATGAATTGTGGCAGGAAGTAGAGAAGGTACTTATTCAAAAAGCGAGAGAAGGCGTGGAAGTTCGTGTCCTTTTTGACAGTATGGGATGCAGAACGATGAAAAACCGTGACTGGGAGCGCCTCGAAAAAGAAGGAATTCAAGTTGCGGAATTCTTCCCGGCGCTGCTTGGGCAGCTGCAGCTTCGTGTGAATTACCGGAATCACAGAAAAATCGTTGTTATTGACGGAAGAGTCGGTTTTGTAGGAGGATTTAACGTCGGAAGAGAGTATCTCGGACGGGATAAGAAATTCGGTTATTGGCGGGATACCCATCTGTGTATCGAAGGCGCGGCGGTAACGTCGCTGGCAGTCCGGTTTGTTCTCGATTGGAATTATGCGGCGAAAGAAAACTTGTTTTTAGAAGATTCATTGTTTGAAATTCCGCAATATACGAGAAACGGAAGAGATCCGGTGCAGATCATATCAAGCGGACCGGACTCGAAAACGAAGATGATCCACGACAATTACTTACGACTTATTCATAGGGCACAGGATCATGTCTATATCCAGACGCCGTACTTTATACCGGACGATTCGATCTTGGACGCTTTGAAAATCGCCGCAAAATCAGGCGTTGATGTGCGGATCATGATACCGTGCAAGCCGGATCATCCGTTTGTTTACTGGGCGACTTACTCTTATATCGGAGAGATGGTTGCCGCCGGAGCAAAATGCTATGTGTACAACAACGGATTTCTTCACGCTAAGACATTGAGTATCGACGGCATGGTCGCATGTGTCGGAACGGCAAATATGGACTTTCGGAGTTTTGGGTTGAATTTTGAGGTGAACGCAGTGATTTACAGCGAGCGTACAGTACAAAGATTGGAACGTGCGTTTGAAAACGATATGACGCTGTGTACGCAGGTGACAAGGAAAGTATATGATGAAAGAGGACTTGTCATAAAAGCGAAAGAACAGTTTTCGCGCTTGCTTTCCCCGCTTTTGTAAAAGGATGATAAAGGAAAGATCAGGCGTATATAGATGGAACTCGTACGTGAAAATCAAAAAAAACGTACGGCAAATATGCATGCAGTAAAAATAAATATAAATAAAAGACGCGTATAAAACGCGGACAAAAAAGGAGATTATTATGAAAAAAAGAATTGTATCAATGATGCTTGCGGCAATGGTGGCTCTTTCCGTTGTAGGATGCGGAAGTAAAACATTGTCAAACGACTATGTAACGGTAAAGCAGTATAAAGGTCTTGAAGTTGCACAGGTAGAAAAGGTTGAAGTGACAGATGAGCAGGTTGAGCAGTCTGTTCAGGCAAACTTAAATGCGGCGGCAGAAAAAGAGCCGATCAAAGATCGTGCGGCGGAAAAAGGCGATTGGGTAAACATTGACTATACAGGATATATCGATGATGTGGCATTTGAAGGGGGAACAGCGACGGGATCCGATCTGGAGCTCGGAAGCGGAAGCTTTATCGGAGCAGAGGGCGGTTATGCCGGATTTGAAGATCAGATCATCGGACACAGTACAGGAGAAGAATTCGATATAGAAGTGAAGTTTTCGGATTCTTATCCGGGAACAGATGTGGCAGGAAAAGTTGCACGTTTCCACATCGTATTGAATGAAATTTACAAACAAAACATTCCGGAATTGACAGACGAGTGGGTGGCAAGCAACAGCAAGACGGCAAAAACAGCGGACGAATACCGCAAAGAAGTCCGTAAACAGATTGAAAGCAGCGCGGAGACAGCAAATGAGACAACATTAAAATCAGAGATCCAGGAAGCGCTTCTCGAAGAGATCGATGTGAAAAAATATCCGAAAGACGCTGTGGAAGAACAGAAAAAGCAGATGACAGATTACTATACACAGATGGCAGGATTATACGGAATTGAATTGTCTGAGTTCATCACGACATATCTGCAGATGACAGAAGATGAGTTTAATTCAAAAGTAAAAGAAAGCGCACAGCAGACAGCGGCGTTTGACGAGGCAATTAAACTGATCGCGGAAAAGCAGAAACTTGAGCCGTCAGAAAAAGAATACAAAGAAAAATTCAAAGAATATGCAGAGCAGGCGGGAGCCGATGTGGATGCTTATGTAGAACAGGTTGGAGAAGATGTGCTGAAAGCTGCGATTTTAAGAGACGCTGTGCTTGATTACCTTGTGGATAATTGTGTTCAGGTAGAAAATTCAGACAGTGATGCCGACAGTAATTCAAATAACAAGGAAGACAGCAGTAAATAAGATCTGTGCCGGATGCCGGTAAATGAGATATGTGAAGGCAGGACATGCGCTGCCTGAACCGGATGTGGATCGGGCAGTGTAAAAGCAAAAGAAAGTATTCAGGGAAAAGGAGACAGAGGCAATGAAAATGGAAAACGAACGGCTCTGTATTGAGATTTCAGAGCATGGGGCTGAGGTTACCCGTATATATGATAAAAAGAAAGAGACGGAACTTCTGTGGGAGGGAAATCCCACGTATTGGAAAAGACATTCCCCGATCCTTTTCCCGAACGTAGGAAAAACCTATAAAAATAAAGTAAAGATTAACGGAATATCTTATCCGACGTCAGGACACGGATTCGCAAGGGATAACGATTTTAAATGCATCTGTACAAAGCCCGATAAGGCAGCGTTTTTGTTCTCATCAGGGGAAGAAACAAAAGAAGTATATCCCTTTGATTTTGAACTGATCGTTACATATATTCTCAAAGAAAACAGCCTGATCGTGAAATGGGAAGTGCACAATACCGGAGACGACGATATGTATTTTACGATCGGTGGGCATCCGGCTTTCCGTTTTCAAAAAGCGGATGAGAAAAAGACGGATTATAAGTTGAGATTTCCGGATAAAAAGGCACTTGAATATATTCTGGTAGATCTCTCCGAATGTGTAGCCGATCCCGGCACAGTGTACAAGCTGGAGCTGGAAGATGGATTCTGCGCTTTGAATGAGGAAATGTTTGAACACGACGCACTGATTTTTGACGGCGGTCAGTTTGACGAAGTATGGCTCTGTCACAAAGGTGGAGAACCATATGTAGGCATGAAATGTAAAGGATTTCCGAATTTCGGCATTTGGTCTGTGAAAGACGCTCCTTTCGTCTGTCTTGAACCGTGGATGGGACGGTGCGACGATGTCGGCTTTGACAAAGAACTTTCGGAAAAACCATATATCAATAAAGTGAAGCCGGGAGAGAGCTTTGAACAAAGTTATGAAATATTGACGGCAGAATGTTGATCGGCCGATCAGATAAAATCGAAAATATATATTGAATATATTTTTGGAAAATACCGATGAAAAGATTCGGTACAGCGGGAGGAAGAAGACAATGCTTCTTACGATTGATATAGGAAATACAAATATTACAATGGGTGTGTTCGAGGAAGAGTTCCTGCTCGGTATGTTCCGTATGACGACAAAACGGGCGAGGACATCAGACGAATACGGATTCACCATATGCGGAATACTGGAGCACAGAGGAATCGACTCAAAGCAGATCGATTCGGTGATCGTTGCGTCGGTTGTCCCCGACATTATGCACTCTTTTACAAGCGGTATTATCAAATATTTAGGAACGGAACCGATGATCGTATCTTCTCAGACAGATACAGGAGTTCGTGTTGTGACTGAAAATCCGACGCGGACAGGACCGGACAGAATCGTCAATGCGGCAGCGGGGTATGCTATTGCAGGAGGACCTGCGATCGTGGTTGATTTCGGAACGGCTACGACGTATGATTTGATAGGTCCTGAATGTACGCTTGAAGCATGTGTGATCGCCCCGGGCATTGAAACGGCAGGACGTTCTCTGTGGGACGGAGCGGCGATGCTTCCGGCGATTCAGATCCGAAGACCGGAATCCGTGCTTGCATCGGAGACGATTAGCGGAATGCAGGCAGGACTTGTATACGGAGCGATCGGACAGACGGAATATATAGTAAAAAAAATGAAAGAAGAGTCGGGATATAAAAATGCCTATGTGATTGCCACAGGCGGGCTGGGTAAAATTATCGCCGATGAAACAGAATGCATAGATCTGTATGATCCACAGCTTACACTGAACGGCTTGCGAATGATTCATGAGAAAGTGCAGAAAAAAAGATGAAGAAGCTGAAAATAGGAAATGTAGAATTGGAAAACCGATACCTATTAGGACCTATGGCAGGGGTGACAGACCTGCCTTTTCGTTTGCTGTGCAAGGAACAGGGAGCGGGTCTTTTAGGGATGGAAATGGTTAGTGCAAAAGCAATTTTGTATCAAAATAAAAATACAGAGAAACTCATGGAAATACATCCAGAAGAGCAGCCGGTATCTTTGCAGTTGTTTGGTTCTGATCCGAAGATTATGAGCGAGATGGCGAAAAGAATTGAAGAACGTCCTTTTGCGATTCTCGATATCAATATGGGGTGTCCGGTACCGAAAGTTGTAAAAAACGGGGAGGGGTCTGCTTTGATGAAAAACCCCTCTCTTGTTTATGAGATTGTAAACGCGATCGTTAAAGCAATAGAGAAGCCCGTTACGGTAAAAATCCGAAAAGGGTTCGACGATGCGCATGTAAATGCAGTCGAAGTCGCAAGAGCGGCGGAAGAAGCGGGAGCGTCGGCGGTTGCGGTTCACGGAAGGACGAGAGAGCAGTATTATAGCGGAGAGGCGGACTGGGACATTATCAGGCAGGTGAAAGAGGCGGTTTCCATTCCTGTAATCGGAAACGGCGATGTCACTACACCGGAAAAAGCAGAAGAACTTGTTCAAACGACAGGATGCGACGGAATTATGATCGCAAGAGGCGCACAGGGAAACCCGTGGATCTTTTCGGAAATGATCGGCAAGGAAAAAAACGGAGTAACTCCGCCCAGACCTGATAAAGAGGCAATACGGAATATGATCCTCAGGCATTCAAAGCTTCAGATTCAGTATCGCGGAGAATTTGCGGGAATGCGGGAGATGCGCAAACATGTAGCCTGGTACACGAAAGGACTGACAGGAGCGGCAGATCTCCGGCGCAGAGTAAATGAGACAGAGACATTAGATGAACTGATGATGTTATTGGAAGAACTATGAAAATCTGCACAAAAAATATCCTTTAATATGTGAAGCGGCAAGATAAAAATAGTAAAAATGCCAAAAAGCAAAAACGACCTTACAAAAATGTTACGGTAATCTATACAAAATAAACAAAGTTTTGTATAATTTATATATTACGCATAGTAACATGGAGAAAAAGGTCGTTTTTCTTTATTTCGTTTCATGGAATATGCGTGAAAATTCAGAACGAAGGAGTGCTCCGGAACTATAGGGGCGAAAAAGTTTATGAAAAATCTCAAGTGGAAGAAAGCAGGTTCGGCAGTTCTTGCTACAGCTTTGGCAGGAAGCATGGTGTTGCCGGCAACAGCCTACGCACAGGGTGAGATCGTTCAACTGGAAGGGGGAACTTCGACGCAGACAAACACAGCGCCGGAGCAGGTGTTCCTTAACAAATACAGCGGAACGGTCAGAACGCAGAACTTCAACGATAACTGGAAGTTCTATTTAGGAGACGCAAGCGGAGCGCAGACTCCGGCATTTGACGACTCCTCATGGGATCAGGTGAACCTGCCGCATGATTACAGTATCGACCAGAAATATAACCGTTCAATGGATGGAGAGAGTGGATATCTTCCGGGCGGTACAGGATGGTACAGGAAAAGCTTTACTGTAGATAAGAGCCTTGAGGGCAAACGTATCAGTATCGACTTCGGCGGCGTGTACATGAATGCAACTATTTATGTAAACGGTAAAAAGCTCGGTACACATCCGTATGGATACACACCATTCTCTTTCGATATTACAGATAATGTGAAGTTCGGAAAAGAAAACGTGATTGCCGTTAAAGTAGATCACCAGACACCGTCAAGCCGTTTTTACTCAGGAAGCGGTATTTACAGAGACGTAGACTTTGTTGTAACCGATACAGTTCATGTAGATAAGAACGGAACAAAGATTGAGACACCGGATCTGAAAGAGCATGTAGATGGAAACAATGTTGCGGTGAAAGTAAAAACAACTGTTGTAAATGAATCCGAGAGGGATGCATCTGTAAAAGTAAAACATACGATCTATCCGAAAAACGGAACGGCAGAGCAGGCAGTTGCTACGTTTGAGTCACAAGAGGCAGTTGCTGTAGAAAAAGGTAAGTCAAAAGACGTATCTGCAGATTTTACAGCATCAGGCGTACAGCTTTGGAGTACAACAACTCCAAATCTCTATACTGTGAAAACAGAAGTCCTTATGGACGGTGCTACAGTTGATACATACGAGACAGATTATGGTTTCCGCTACTTTGCATTTGATAAAAACAATGGATTCACTCTGAATGGTCAGAAGATGAAACTTCAGGGAGTATGTATGCATCATGATCAGGGCGCGCTTGGTTCGGTTGCAAATGACCGCTCTACAGAGCGTCAGGTAGAGATCCTGAAAATGATGGGATGTAACTCTATCCGTGTGACACATAATCCGGCGTCAGACGAATTGATCGATGCATGTAATAAGCATGGAATCTTAGTGATCGACGAGGCATTTGACGGATGGGTAGCTCCGAAAAACGGCAATTCAAACGATTATGCAAAATGGTTTAATAAAGAAATTGAATCTGATAATGAAATCATGGGCGCTGCGGACAATATGACATGGGCGCAGTTTGATCTTACAGCAATGATCGAGCGTGGACAGAATGATCCGGCGATTATTATGTGGTCGCTCGGTAACGAGATGTGGGAAGGAACAGGCGGATATAGTGCTGCTTATAAGACTGCTCAGGACAATCTTGTGAAATGGGCACAGGCGGCGGATACTACACGACCGGTAACAACCGGAGATAATAAGCTAAAAGGCGAAGAGGAAGGCTCAATTACTCTCGCTAATGGCTTACAGGAAGCGTCGGGAATCCATGGAATGAATTATGCAAGCGGCGCGGAGTATGACAAAATTCACAAAAAATATTCAGAATGGCCGTTATATGGTTCGGAAACGGCATCAGCAGTTAACAGCCGAGGAATTTATAAAGGCATGAATAGTCAGCATAATTATGGAAATCATGATTTGACGTCTTATGATACATCGGCAGTAGGCTGGGGAGCTACGGCAAGCAGCGCTTGGTATGAAGTAATTAAAAGAGATTTCCTTGCCGGTGAATATGTATGGACAGGATTTGACTATATCGGAGAACCGACTCCGTGGAATGATCCATATGGAAGTTTAGGACAAGGTGGCACATGGCCGCTTCCGAAAAATTCTTATTTTGGAATTGTTGATACGGCAGGACTTCCGAAGGACAGCTATTACTTCTACCAGAGTCAGTGGAATGACAGTGTGAATACACTGCATATTCTTCCGGCATGGAATGAAGATGTTGTGTACAAAAAAGAAGGAAATAAAGTTCCGGTAGTTGTATACAGCGATGCAAAAAAAGTAGAATTGTTCTTCACTCCGGCAAATGGCGGTGAGAAGAGATCGCTTGGCGAAAAGGAATTTGCACAAAAAACGACGACTGCAGGATATACATATCAGATGTATGAAGGCGAAGGAAAGAGCAGTAAAGAACATGAGAATTTGTACATGACATGGATGGTTCCATATGAAGCCGGAACAATTACTGCAAAAGCGTGGGATAAAGACGGTCAAGAAATAACAGAAAATATCCAAGGACGCACATCGGTAACTACGACAGGAGCGGCGGCGAAACTTCAAGTAAAAGCCGACAGAGAAACGATTAAAGCAAACGGTGAAGATCTTTCTTATCTTACAGTGAATGTTACAGATGAAAACGGAAATATTGTGCCGAATGCGGAAAATAAGGTGACATTTGAAGTGAGCGGCGATGGTGTGCTTGCAGGTATAGATAACGGAAGACCTATAGATCATCAGTCCTACAGAGATGACAATAGAAAAGCATTCAGCGGACAGCTTGTAGGTATCGTTCGTTCCACAAAATCGGCAGGAACAATCACTGTGAAAGTCAAAGCGGATGGAATGGAAGATCAGACGGTGCAGATTAAAACAGAGGCATCATCAGATGGAACAACTGAAGAAAAAGCAATCAGCAGCGTTGAGATGTCCAAAAACTACTATGTAAAAGTGGGTAATCGTCCACAGCTTCCGGCAGAACTGGATGTTATTCTTAATGATAAGTCAGAAGCAAAAGGAAAGGTAACATGGGAGGACGTTGCAGAAGATCAGGTCAATCAGTCAGGTACATTCAGCGTGACAGGAACAATTACAGTTGAAGGTGTCGATAAAGCAGAAACGGTTTCCGTTAATGTAAATATGATTGATACAGTAGCAGCGTTGTTAAATTATTCAACAACAACAAGTGTTGGAGTAGAACCGATTCTTCCGACATCAAGACCTGCTGTCATGGAAGATGGAACAATACTTACGGCATCATTCCCGGTGACATGGGAAAAACCAAAAGACGGTTATAATACAGCCGGAATTGTACAAGTAAAAGGAACGGCTGATGTGTTCGGGGAATCAATGGATGTTACGGCATCTGTGAGAGTTCAGGAAGCGGAAGTTACAGTTGGTGCTAATATCGCAAAAGATGCACTGACTTTGAAACAGGACCTCACAGTTACTTCAGATACACTTGAAGCAATCCGCGACGGCAGCCGAGAAGTTTCCAGCAATACAAGCGGTGGAGCAAATACGACGCTTTGGAGTAATTATGATAATTCTAATCAAAACAGAGATGATAAAGATGCAGAGATTACGTTTGAATATGCAACAAAGATGAACTTTAATCAGATCAAGATTTTCTTTAGACAGGATAGTTACTCAGCAACATATCCGGATGCGAAGACAACACAGATTTTCGTATCAGATACAGGTGCAGCAGATACGTGGACATTAGTTGATACTACAGAGACTATTGCACAACAAGATAATAACGGAGTAAAAGAGTATAAATATGATTTTGCGCCGACAAGCGGTGTGTTTGTTAAGATTCGTGTGGTGAATTCTAATGCAACCGGTAAACCGGCAGGATTTACATGTACAGCGATTGCTGAGGCGGAATTGTATAAAGCAGAAACCGCAGATTTTGCAACAAACACAACAGCGGAACTGCAGAGCCTGACTGTAGATGGTAAAGCGGCTCCGGCAGAAGCGCTTACAGCAGGATCATGGAATGTTTCGGCAAAAGAAGTGAAAGAAATCGCAGCAGTAGGAAAAGACAATGCGGCTGTAACAATACTTCCGGCAAAGAATAATGCTGTAAAAATATTGATCGAATCAGAAGATCATAAAACACAGAATACATTTGTGATCAACCTCGGCGTGGCAGATCCGGCAGATGACAGCAAGGATTACACAGGAGTTATCACTCCGTCGGCGGGAAGCACTCAGCCTAATAACGGAACTGATATTGACAAAGCATTTGATAAAAAGAATGATACGTTCTGGCATTCAAGTTGGAATCCGTCAACAACAAACGAAAACCTTTATGTAACTATGGAACTTGCAGAGGCACAGAAGATTGATGCAATCCGTTATTTGCCGAAGGGTGGTAATCTTACAGGAGGAGATCAGAACGGTCGTGTGAAGACATATACTGTAGAAGTAAGCATGACAGGTGCTGATGATTCATGGACAAAGGTAGAGATTACTCCTTCAACACAAGAGTGGGCAAACGGAACAGATTGGAAAATCGCTCAGTTTGTACAGCCGGTTGAGGCGAAGTTTATCCGCTTTACAGGTGTTGAAACTTATGGTGACGGAGGTCAGGAGAACAAGTTTATGAGCGCGGCTGAGATTCGTGTGAAATTAGCAGAGGACGAACCGGTAGTACCGGAGCCAAAGCCGACAGAACTTGTAATCCAGAATCAGCCGACGAAGACAACTTATACAGAAGGTGAAAAATTCGATCCGACAGGACTTAAAGTCGGAGTTAAATATGATAATGGTGAAGTGAAAGATGTAGCAGAATATAACGCTGAAACAGCAGGACAGTTCACATTTGATCCGGCATTGAATACAGCGCTTACTACAAATAATACGAAGGTAACTGTTACATATAAAGGTAAAACAGCAGACATTATCATTCAGGTTAATCCAAAAGAGGAAGAGCCGAAAGTAACAGGAATTGAAGTTAAGACATTACCGAAGACAAAATATACAGAAGGCGATAAATTCGATCCGACAGGACTTGTGCTTACAGTGAAATATGACAAAGGCGAAGATAAAGAAGTAGCTTACGGCGATGCAACAAAAGCAGACTTCACATTCAGCCCAAGCCTTGACACAGCACTGAAAACAAGTGATGAGAAAGTAACAGTAACATATGCAGGCAAGACGGCAGAAATCGGTATTGAAGTGAAAGCTGACACACCGGTAGAGCCGGAAAAACCGACGGTAGACAAAATTGCCGTTAAAAAAGTGCCAGCTAAGACAACTTACAAAGTAGGGGAGAAATTCGACCCGGCAGGACTTGTGCTTACAGTGAAATATAACAAAGGCGAGGACAAAGAAGTAGCTTACAGTGATGCAACAAAGGCAGACTTCGCATTTAATCCGTCACTTGATACAGCGCTTACAGAAGGTGTGAGCAAAGTTGATGTAACATATGCGGGCAAGACGGTAGAAATCGGTATTGAAGTGAAAGCTGACACGCCGGTAGAGCCGGAGACGCCAACGGTAGACAAAGTTGAAATTAAAGCAAATCCTGCTAAGACAGAGTACAAAGAAGGGGAGAAATTCGATCCGAAAGGACTTGTGCTTACAGTAACGATGTCAGACGGAACAACAAAAGTTGTTGCATACGGACCGGAGACGGCAAAAGATTTCTCCTTTAATCCGAGTCTTAATACAAAACTGACAGCGGATACGAAGAAAGTAACAGTAACATACGGCGGACAGTCGGCAGACGTAGCTGTATCGGTGAAAGCAGATCCGTCAGAGGATAAGAAACCGAATACAGAGAAACCGGACAAAGGCGGAGCGGTTCAGACAGGAGATAACTTTAACGTAACGCTGCTGATCGGACTTGTAGTTCTTGCAGGTGCGGTTGCAGGCGGAGCGGCTCTGACAATCTTCAAAAGAAACAAAAGAAAATAAGCCTTATCCGTAAATAGTACGGAAAAATGCAGGGCTGCCACTTAGTGGCGGCCCTGTTTGCATTGGAGCGGCAATGAACGAAAGACAGAAGGATCAAGACCTTGGAAAGCCGCCTGTAATCCAAGAATGTGTCTTTGGGAACTTACGGTAATTCCGGCATAACGCTGTATTGTTAATAAGCGCTATATTTTCTGCGCAATATCATGTAAAAGCTGTCTTGTTTACGCCAAAAACCTTGACATTAATGGGGTTGATGGTTATAATATTGAAATTGTGAAATAAACTAAAAGAGACAGCGTGCAGGGACAAGTTTTCCTGTCGGGAATAGACAAAAAACAGTGAAAAAGAATGACAGAAAAGGAGCGTTATCAATGGCGGAGGCAAAGAAAAGATTACTTACTTATGCCGGATTAAAGGCACTTGAAGATGAACTTGAAACTCTTAAAGTTGTCAAACGGAAAGAAGTTGCAGCTAAGATCAAAGAGGCAAGAGAGCAGGGAGATCTTTCCGAGAATGCAGAGTATGATGCGGCAAAAGATGAACAAAGAGATATCGAAGCGCGTATCGAAGAACTTGAAGGCATTCTGAAAAACGCAGAAGTGGTTGTTGAAGATGAAGTTGACTTTGATAAGATCAATGTCGGATGTACGGTAAAGGTATTTGACATAACATTCGATGAAGAGATGGAATTTAAAATTGTGGGATCAACAGAGGCAAACAGCTTGGTAGGAAAGATTTCAAACGAGTCTCCGGTTGGTCAGGCATTGATCGGAAAAAAAGTGGGAGATACGGTAAGCGTAGAAACACAGGCGGGAGAAATCAAGTACAAAGTGCTTGAGATCAGCCGTTCAATGTAAACAGATGATTATAAACAGACCTCTTTTTAAGAGGTCTGAATTCGCATGTATGGGAATGTTTTAAAGAGGCGAAAAAGGCAGATAAAGAGAAAAAAGCGTAACGGAATAATAAGAGATAAAGCAAAACAGAGAAAAGTTATCCGGGAAAGGAGATAAGAAAGTGGCACAGGAGCAGAAGAATGTACAGGAACAGGATCTGAATCAGTTGAGAAAGGTACGCCGTGAGAAACTTGCAGAGCTGCAAGGAAGCGGAAAAGATCCGTTCGTGATTACAAAATATGATCAGACACATCACAGTGTAGAAGTAAAAGAAAATTACGAGGAGCTTGAAGGAAAGCAGGTTTCCATCGCAGGACGTATGATGTCAAAGCGAGTAATGGGAAAAGCATCTTTTTGTAATGTTCAGGATTTAAAAGGAAATATTCAGTCTTATGTAGCAAGAGACAGCATCGGTGAGGAAAATTATAAAGAATTTAAGAAACTTGATGTCGGTGATGTGATCGGAATCGAAGGAGAGGTATTCAAGACAAAAACAGGAGAGATTTCCATTCATGCATCTCATGTAACACTTCTTTCCAAGAGTCTTCAGATTCTTCCGGAGAAGTTCCATGGACTGACGAATACAGATATGCGTTATCGTCAGAGATATGTGGATCTTATCATGAATCCGGAAGCGAAAGATACATTTATCAAACGTTCTAAGATCATCAGCGCGATCCGCAGATATTTGGACGGCGAAGGATTTATGGAAGTGGAGACTCCGATGCTTGTTGCAAATGCCGGGGGAGCTGCGGCAAGACCGTTTGAGACACATTTCAATGCTTTAAATGAAGACTTGAAACTGAGAATTTCTCTTGAACTTTATCTGAAACGTCTGATCGTCGGAGGTCTTGAAAGAGTGTACGAGATCGGTCGTGTATTCAGAAACGAAGGACTTGATACGAGACATAATCCGGAATTTACATTGATGGAGCTTTATCAGGCATATACAGATTATAACGGAATGATGGATCTTACAGAAAATCTTTACCGCCATGTGGCACAGGAAGTTCTCGGCACAACGAAGATCGTTTACAATGGCGTTGAGATGGATCTCGGAAAACCGTTTGAACGTATTACAATGGTAGATGCCGTGAAGAAATATGCAGGCGTTGACTGGAATGAAGTTAAGACTTTGGAAGAGGCTCGCAAGCTTGCAGACGAGCATCATGTAGAATATGAAGAGCATCATAAGAAAGGTGATATCTTGTCATTGTTCTTTGAAGAGTTTGCAGAAGAACATTTGATTCAGCCGACGTTCGTAATGGATCATCCGATCGAGATTTCACCGCTTACGAAAAAGAAACCGGAGAATCCGGAATATACAGAGCGCTTCGAGTTCTTTATGAACGGATGGGAAATGGCGAATGCATATTCAGAGCTGAATGACCCGATCGATCAGAGAGAACGTTTCAAAGCTCAGGAAGAACTTTTGGCACAAGGTGACGAAGAGGCAAATACAACAGATGAAGATTTCCTGAATGCGCTTGAGATCGGTATGCCGCCGACAGGAGGTATCGGATTCGGTATTGACAGAATGTGTATGCTTTTAACAGACAGCGCCGCTATCAGAGACGTACTGCTTTTCCCGACAATGAAAACACAGGGCGGAGTTAAGAATGAAGCAAACAATTCAGTACAGGCAAAAACAGAGGAAAAACCGGCAGAAAAAATTGATTTTTCCAAAGTTGAGATCGAGCCGTTATTTAAAGACGATGTAGATTTTGAGACATTTTCTAAATCAGATTTCAGAGCGGTAAAAGTAAAAGAGTGTACGGCAGTGCCGAAATCTAAGAAACTTCTGCAGTTCACATTGGATGACGGAACAGGAGAGGATCGTACGATCCTGAGCGGAATCCATGAATATTATGAGCCGGAAGAATTGGTTGGCAAGACATGTATCGCTATTACAAATCTGCCGCCGAGAAAGATGATGGGAATTGACTCCTGTGGTATGTTGATTTCAGCGGTTCATAATGAAGAAGGGAAAGAAAAACTTCATCTTCTGATGGTTGATGAGCATATTCCGGCAGGCGCAAAATTGTACTAATTAATGTGAAATAAAATAAAAAATGATTTTTATATCAATTTTGTACCATAATGAAAACAGATTTAAAACGTTATAAAGAGATATAAAGAGATAGGCTCATGGAATGTATTTTCTATGAGCCTGTTTGTGTTATGTAAAGGCAGATGACAGTAGATGAAAGATTATCGAACCATGATTATTATTATGAGTGGAAGAAAAACAGGATTATATTTTGAAAATTACGAAAAAGAGTGGGTACTTGACGGAGCAACTGTTCTCTACGGAAGCGCCTCGGAACTAAGAGCAACTCTTGAATATGATTTTTTGCAGGAAAAAACTTTATTTACAAAGGGTTTTCGATGGAGGAAATCATTCATCATCTTGCAGTCTTTGTTTCAAGATTATGGCAAATCCATATCTTTGGTGAGGAAAATACAAGAGCGACGGCAGTATTTTTAATCAAGTATTTGAGAACGCTCGGATTTTCTGCCACAAATGATATTTTTGCGAAAAATGCTTGGTATTTTAGAAATGCACTTGCCCCGGCAAATTATACGAACCTGCAAAAGGGTATCCACGAAACAACCGAGTATTTGGAGGTATTCTTGAGGAACTTGCTGAGGTTATACATAAGAAGGACTGGCTCAAATAGCAAATGTATCAGTTCAGACAATTACACAAGTGCAGTAAAAAAAGAATTGCAACAGTTAAGCACGTTCTCTCAAATTAAAGAAATTAGAGACAAAGAACTAAATTCAGTAATTCTCTCGCATCTTGAAATGAGTGAAGATTTAGTTGAGGGAATCAAGAGCGAGTGGGAACAGAAGAAAATATTCAAAAAACAGATAAAGGGTGATGATGGCACTACATTAATCGAAGATAGCTATTGTACGAGAAGTTATGTTAGGGAAATAATTCTAAGATATTGTCAAAACAGAACGTTCTTTAGAACAAAATTTAACATTAAGGATGGAAATTTGTTTTGATAAATAGACTGCGAGGTATTAGCAAATTGCGATACCTCAATTTTTGTCAATAAGATAAAATTTGATTACATACAGTTATAAAAGATGGGTTATAAAAGATGTATAGAGAGTACCTTTTGTTTTTAGAGGAATTACGTTATAATAAAATCGAAACAATCTGTTATATGTTATAATCAGAGGAGTATGAAAGAAATGTGTACACGAAATGAATTGAACTTAATATTGCAGGCGATGACTCAGGCGTATCAAGCGGTATATGGAGCAAATGTTGTGAAAATTATTTTGTATGGCTCTTATGCTAGAGGCGATTATCAAAAGGATTCAGATATAGATATAGTCGCTATTGTACAGGGAGATAGAGAAAAACTTCAACAAGGCTTGAAAAGTGTGTGGGATATTTCTTCAGACTTGGAATTAGAGTATGGTACGATAGTGTCCCCAACGGTTATTCCTTTTGCTGAATATGAGAAGTATAAAAATGATTTACCTTATTATAGAAATATCGAAAGTGAGGGGGTAGAAATCGTTGCCTGATAATAGAGAAGAATTAAAAGTATATCGCTTGGAAATGGCAAAAGAGCGACTGCATTCCTCGAAAATACTATTAGAGGCTGGAAGTTATAAAGATTCTATAGGTCGTTCCTATTATGCAATGTTTACAGCGGTGCGTGCATTGCTGGCGGTAGAAGGACAAGACTTTTCAAAGCATGCCGGAGTTATTGCATATTTTCAGAAAGAATATGTGAAGACAGGAAAGTTTGACAAGAAATATTCAAAATATATCAGTCAGGCATTTCAAATTCGAAACAATACCGATTATGCGGATTTTTTTCTTGTGTCTCTGCAAGATGCAAAGGAACAGTATGATAGAGCTGAAGAATTTGTAAAAGTGATTGAAGAGTTCTTGAAAATGGAATAGAGATTCCTACATTAGCACTACACTAAATTTACATCAATTTCAAAGAAACTTATGAAGGAGTGCAAAGGTTTTTGTGTGTTACTTAATATCAACTCTCGATAAAAATTCAGCAAGTGATATCGGAAAACGAATCCCTTTATCATGAAAATACTGAAGGATATAATCTTCAGATAAAAAATATTTTCCTATCAATTCATGAGTTATTCTTAAACATTCTGCCGGAAAGAGGACAGCGGGATATGTGAGAGTATTTATGAATCCTCTGTCGTTATAAAACAGAAACGGCTTGGAATGTTCAAAAGCTGTCATAAAGATTTCCCCGTAGAGCCTCTTTTCGATTGTTTTGACAGAGTGCTTGAATTCCGAAAAGTAGTCTCTGTCGGTTTTTAAAGATGTATATTGCTCAGGGAAGGCGTGAGAAGCCTTCCTGACGTTGTTTTTGAAAGTCAGGATCGTTTGTGAAAAAGAATTGGCAAATGTTGTAAGGGCATCTGTAAGCAGACAACATCTGTAATTCAAGTTTTCTTGATCAAGTTCTAATTGTCCGTTAGAGAGAGCGTGACTGACAGCGGGGGCGTTTGTTATATTGAGATAGAATGTTGTGATTTTTTCTTTTTCTTTCTCAATCTGCTGTTCTATGTCGTTTATGATCTTAGTGCATCCGTTGAAAAAGGTTTCGTAGTCTTTCGCCGAGATATGGTAAATGGAATGGTCATCTAAAGTTTCTTCTGCAAGAGAAAATATTTTTGCAGAAAAGGAAGACAGAGAATGTTTTATGCTCTGCATCAGTTCGTTTTCACCTATAATAGTCCACGGCTTTTTGTGTGGATATAAGGTCGTTAAATCTAGTTTTTTATTTTCTGAACAGGTCTGTTCATATAATTTTTCCCTGAAAGTATTTAACAGAATATATGCGTTTGAAACAACCGGAGCAGCGGAATAATTTTTGAGGCGGCTGTTTTGCAAAATTGCGGTTAATGTTTCGGTTAAATGAAAAATACAATGCCGGAGCGCCTCTTTTTGGGAATCGTTTTTTGAGAAAGTATTATAAATTTCTTCCGTAGTACAAAAATATTTACGGCAAAGAATTTCATCAGTTAAAATCCGATATTCTGTTTGGGTAAGATCGTTTTGAAATTTTTCTGTCTTTGTAAATGTCTCGTCAAGTTCATGGAAAAACGAAGTGACAGGGGCATTTTTTTTGAATTTACTGGCGGCTTTGATATAGCAGATTAAAAAAGGCGTAATGGGAGCGGGAACATTCCATTTGATCGCTGTGCGATCGTATTCGGATGCAAGATCGGTATATGGAGGAAACTGCAAAAAGCAGGGGGTTCTCAGGCAGAGAAACTGATACATCAACTTATGAATATATAAAAATTCATAAGGATATTGCTCGCTCTTTTTAACTGCATTGTAAGTTAAAGAAAGAAACATAGGATTAGAATAATCGGAAGAGGCGTAATACATACATTTTTTGAAAAAATTAATCCATTTGTGTAAAGTGCGTTCGTCATAAGAAGAAGTCAGATTTCTGAAAGCGCATAAAATATCGGATTCTGAAGTGATGGGAATTGTGTTTTTGTTTGCTGCTTTCATTTTTGAATCCTCCTTCGGTATAAAAGGCTGCAAAAAAAATCGGAAATTTTTTGCGGCTTCATGCTGTTTGATAAAGATGGTTTAATTATAGTGTCAGGCAATAAAATAATCTGTTTATATTGTAATGCAAAGTGAAAGAAATAGAAATAGGAGAATGAGTATGTTTCAAAAGCCGAAAGAATCAAAAAAGAACAGCTCGGCAGATAAGACTGAAAAGATAAGAGAGATTTATCGCTTCTTACTGTCTGAAACCGATTATTTGAAGGAAATTGGGAAAGAGATTGACGAAGAGACGGAGAGGCTGTTGAAAGAAAATAGAGTGAATTTGGAGAAAAAGACGTATGAAGAGGTTCGCGATGAGTTATTTGCATTAACGGAGGCTGCAAAAGAAAAAGGATTCATACAAGGTTTTCGATATGCCGTAATGTTAATGAGAGAAATTACTGTAAAGCTTTGACAATTTTCAAAATCTGCTCTTTTGTTTCATTATTGCAGGAGTGTAACTCATGGAGAATTTCCTGTTCGATGGCAGAGGATGAGTCGTTATATTCATCGGAAAGAATATAGTCAACAGTAGTATCTAACGCATTACATATCTGCACTAAAACAGAAAGAGAAACTTTGACACGGTTATTTTCGATATTACTGATATGACTTGTATTCACATCAGCAGCATTAGCGATATATTCTTGTGTTAAGTTTTTGGAAAGGCGGATTTTCTTTAATTTTTCGCCTATTTGTTCAAAGTTTAAAGTGTCCATGCAGTAACCTCCAAAAAAATATTGATTTAATTGTAATATTTACTTAGTTATAGTATAATTATCTACAGCTATAAAAATATTAGTTATAAAGGAAGTGCAAAAAGGAATGAAGTGCGAAAATTGTGGAAATGAAGTTAGGGAGGGGGCGAAATTTTGCTCAAAATGTGGAAGCAATATATTGGAGCAGCAGGAAGATCACAGCGGTAAACATAATGTTCATGAGACGAAAACGGAGAAAAGGTGTGTGAATTGTGGGAATGTACTTAGAGAAGAGTCAAAATTTTGCCCTAAATGTGGGAGCAGTACAGTGGAACAAAAAGAGGATGTAAGTACATTAAAAGATGAAGAAAAGGATAAAGCGGAACAAAGTAAAGGAACATTTTATTTTGAAAAAGTAAAAATGATCGGAAGATTACGATACAAAATTATCCGAACAGAAGTAAGTAATAATGAAGAGCGTTTGGAGATAAGTCAAAAGATACATAGATTTTTAAGGAAAGAAAAAGAAAACCATTTGGAGATAAAATTATCAGAAATCGGTTCAATGGAATTAAAAACAAAAATGGATTTTTGGGATACATTGTATGCAGCGCTATTTGGGGTAATGTTTCTGATGAATATAACAGATGTAGCATGGCTTTTATTGATAGCAGTCTTTCTTTATACAGGTTATGGAAAGGTTTTAAATTTAAAAATGAAAAATGGACTGAATTTTGAAATTCCTGTAAATGGAATGACTGAAGATGTGGAACAGTTTCGGTTATTGATCGGAAAAGAATAAGGAGTGTGCGAGATGAAATATTGCAAAAATTGTGGAAAAGAATTAAATTCAGATGTTCAATATTGTCCGAATTGCGGCGCTTCTGTAAGTGAGGAACAATCAGGGGAAAATGAGAATTCATATCAGGAAAGTAACGCGGATGGATCGCTTTGGGAATCTCTTGTCGAATTTTTTAAAGCGCTGATTGAATATATGAAAGAAGCGGGGCTTCATATTATCGATGCGATTGACAAAATCATTCAGATGCCGCCGAATATACCGAAAGATTCTATATGCCCGTATTGTAACAGCGAGGATACGTTTCCGATTGTTAAGAACGAGACAGAGATTAAAACAAAAGGATACAGTATGGGGCGCGGGTGCTGTGGAATGTGTTTGCTCGGTCCGTTTGGATTATTGTGCGGAGCGCTTTTCACGGGCTCTAAAGTAAAGAGCAGATCTATCACCTGGTGGGGATGTAAAAATTGCGGAAGACAACATTTAGCGCAGCATGACGCTGTTGAAATGTTAAGTTCGTTGATGGATAAAATGACAGTAAATTGTCTTTGCTATGGCGCGCTAGGTTCTCTTTTGCTTTACCCGATACTGGATGAATTAGTGCATGGATTTTTAAGAACGGTCATCGTTGTTTTGATCGCTGTCATAGTGGGAGTTTCCTTGCCGTTATATTTTTGCTATCAGTTATGCGAGGATATAGACAAACAGTTAGGGTATAGTATTTGGGATATTTTAGAAGTAGAAAAGAAACAGGAAATTTGGAGTTGTATAAAATTTTCAATGCTTTCTTTAGCCGGTACACTGATTTTTGTCTGTCCGATCTTAGTACATTTTGCAGAGTAAGATGATGATGGATAAAAGAAAAATATATAAGAAACTTATGGTGATAGGAAGAGCGACGGGATGTCATCAATTACCGGAACGAAGCTTTTCCTTTCGCGGAAAACAATTTCCGGTATGCGCAAGATGTACGGGGGTGTTTATAGGAGAAGTTTTGGGAATCTTCTTATTCGAGGTCGGCGAGATTTCCAATATAATTGCGGTCGTGTTTTCTCTGATCATGTTTGCAGATTGGTTCGTACAATATAAATTTCATTACGAATCAAATAATATACGGAGATTAATAACCGGTCTTCTGTGCGGATATGCGTTCGGAAATATCATTATGAAATATTTAAGATATTTTATGTGATTGAAAACATTAAAAGAGAATGTAGGAGGAATTTGCCATGTTTTGCGAAAAGTGTGGAAAAGAAATAAAAGATGGGGATAAGTTTTGTCCGTATTGCGGAGCGGAAAATAAAATAAATAAGGAAGAACCGAGTCATGATATACCGCCGGATTTTAGCGTCAAAGGCGCAGGAAAAAAGAAAAAAGGAGCGGTTATCGCGATCGCTGTTTTAGTTATTATTGTGGCGATCGGTATTTTTAAATGCAGTTCAAAGGATGAAATATTAAGATATAATGTGCATGTAATTAATAATACCGGTTTTGATATTTATGCTCTTTATGCTTCAGAACCTGATGTGGATAACTGGGAAGAAGATTTGCTTGAGGATGGTATAGTGTATGATGGTGAAAGGGTAGATATAGAGTTTGTGATCACAGAGGAGGATCTTGACTGGGATTTTGCGATAGAAGATTTTGAAGGAAATGTTCTTGAATTTTATGGTTTGAGTTTTGCAGAGTGTGATGTAGAAGGAGCGACGTTGATTTTGGAATATGACGGTTATAAGGGAACTGCATCGTTATATTAAAGGTAAAATAAGATAAAGGATGTAAAAAAATGTTTTGTGAAAATTGTGGAAAAGAAATAAAAGATGAGAATAAGTTCTGTCCGTATTGCGGAGCGTCTGTACAGCCTGAACAGAATGGCGAACAGCCAGAGCAGTCGGCACAGCCGGAACAGAAGAGCGAACAGCCAGAACAGTCGGCACAGCCGGAACAGAAAAATGAACAGCCAAAGCAGTCGGCACAGCCGGAACAGAAGAGTGAACAACCAAAGCAATCGGCACAGTCAGACCAGCGGTTGACATAAAAAGAGACAACAGGTAATTCAAGTGCAGATGTTAAAAACAAGGGTGTGTCTCATCCTGCGCCGAAAAAGAAAAAAACAGCGGTAGTAATTGGAATTATCGCGATGGCAGCAGTCATAATAATCGGAATTATTGCAGCAGTGAAAATGTTTGGAAGTTCCGATGCGAAAGAAACTGCAAAAGATTCGACATATAAAGAGGTTAAAGAGAATGCAGCTGAAAAAGAATCGAAGCCGGCGAAAAAGGAAAATGTAAAACCTAAAAAAGAAACTGATGGGGAAATGAAAAAAGATTCCGGGCAAGAAGAAAAAGATAACAGTAAAAGGGAAGCTGTATTGACAGACCCGGTCACAATGGGATGGGCAGGTACATATAAAGACGATGATTCGGGAGACAGGCTTGTGATTGCATCAATCGGATATGAATGGTCTTATGTTATCTATACGTCGAGCGGGCAGATTTTTGAGAAAGAATCAGAATGTGGTGCATTCGGAGATTATTTAGAAGGGCAATATTATACGTTCTATAAAAATGAGAACGGATTGTTAAGCGTAACTTCAGGTGCAGGCAAAGGCTGGGGAAACTATCGCAGGATCAGCGGTACATATACGCCGGATCTGGAGATTGAAGGTACTTATGAAAATGATACTACTACGATGATCGTGTACGATCAAATGGCAGAGGCAAGTACAAAGTATGTTCCGACAGGATCTGATATCGCGGCAGTCCGGGTAGAGTATAATAACGGGCTGGTTATAGACGGAAGATTATATACGCAGGGAGACGGCGGGCTTTCGATCATAGACAGCGTTTCCAAAGAAATATACGGAATTGCTACTTTTGAAAACGGAGAGGTAAAAGTGACTGGAAGTGGATTTGACGGTATTTTAAAATCGAAGTAAAGGACGTATAAAACGTTGACAATTACATATAAGAAGAGCAGAAGGTGTTCTTTTGCAGAGTGGATTTGGTTGATCTTTAAATATGCTTCTCCTAACAAGTATGAGATTTCGGCAGTGTAGGCGTGCGAAGGCTGAAGGATCGTTTTCCGAATGCTGAGACATTTCAAATAGTTTTCAATCGCTTCTTCGTATTCTCCTTGATAAAAATGCCATAATCCGATGCTTTGGTAAGACCATGCCGTGTCAGGATGTGTTTCTCCCAACGTGAGCTTTCGGATTTCCAAGCCTTTTGCGAAATATTCAAAGGCATCGTTAAAGTGATAAGAAGAATCGTTTTTTGCCGCCTGTGTATAGTCATTGCCGATCATCGTTAATGACGCGGCAATGATCGGTTCGTTATCAGGGTATATTTCCTGACGGATCTCTAACGCTTTTTTATGCCATGTGATTGCATCTGCGTACTTTTTCTGCCGCTGATATACTGTTCCGATATTGTGATAAGAATAGGCGATCTGTTCGAGATCGGGATTTTCAACCGACTCCCGGATCTCGCGGGCTTTTTGATAATTCGCCAAAGCTTTATCGAAGATATCAAGGTTAATATAGATCACGCCCATATCATTATAAATGTCGGATGTTAATTCCGGATTTTTTATATGGTTGATATCAATAATATTTTGAGCTTTCGTAAAATAATCCAAAGCCTGTTCATATTTTGACGCTTTTCGCATAACTCCCCCTAGTTTGTCATATATCGTGGCAAGCCTTTCGGAAAAATCTTGTCCTGAATTTTCGATTGTCGTGATTGCCGACTGATAGTGAGTAATTGCTTTTTCGTAATCGGCAAGTCTGACGGCAACTTTTCCTGCGGTTTCGTAGTAAGACAGTTGTAATTCGATATCGTCAGATGATTCTTTGTTTAATAGTTCCAACCCTTTTGTTAAGTATGAATAAGATTCATGATACATAAGGCTGCGCCATAAGATTAAGGCGATGTCGTACATTAAGCCGAGATGTTCGGAAGTATATTTGAACATGAGACCTGCGTTTGCAAGAACGTCGCATAAATCATTCGACATACTGTCTTCGATCACATCTGCGGAAGCCGCTTTCAGAAATTCAATTATTTTGTTGATAAAAACTGAACATTTTTCTAAGGAAGGTTCCGTATTATTTATTACAGCAGCTTTAATGACCGGATGCAGATGAATCTGTGATGAGGCCGGACCGTTGGGTCTGTTTTGTATGATCCAGCTTTGACGGATCAAAGCGTTGATATCTGAATTATTATAATCTAAAAATTGTTTGAATAAGCGCTGTCTTATGCCGCTTATCGACGTAAGAGAGAGGTTCATCAATATTTCTTTTTGGACATCGGTAAGATTGCTTGTGTCAAAAAGTTTAGATATAAAGTTGTTCATTTTTTCCTGCTGATAAGTATTGTCTTTTTCAATGACCACTTTGCTTATATCGTCATATTCAGGACTGTACAAAATATCTGTCATTTCTTCAGGCGTTAATGTTTCGGCAGTCATTGTTTTTGCGATCAGTTCTAAAAGAAGAGTATGACCTTCTACCATATTGAATATTTTAAAATAGTTGCCGTATTCATCTTCGGGGATCGTAAACCGTCCGTAGTGCATAAATAATTGAAGCTGTTCTTGCTTGGAAAGCGGATGGATCGGCAAGAGAAACTTTTCTGAATCGAGATCGGTCTCTCTTGAAGTGAAGAGAATATGTATCGGTAATTCTTTTAACCGCACATAATTTTCCCGATCAGCCGGGTGAGTATCCATATTATCGATGATAAGCAGAGTATCTTCACCGTAAGAAGCGAGAATGGAAAGTCGTTTCTCAAATTTTTCGTCTTCTGAAAAGTGAGATTCATCCAATCCTGTAAATTTTATTTTTAAAATTGTGTTTTTTATATCGCCTGTAAAAATGATCTGCTGGATTTGTGTATAGGAATCTTCATATTCAGCGGCATATTTAAGCGAACAGTAGGACTTCCCTAAACCGCCGATACCGTAGATGATACAAGTTCCCAAACTGCATAAAACAGAGCGTATTTTCTCAAACATATCCTGTCGTCCGAAGAAAGTATTGTTTTGTATCGGGTTATGAAACGGCTCAAAAGCAATGGCATCGGAAGGGGAACGGTGAGTGGATTTTGACGCAGATTTCGATGACACAGCATCTTTTTCATATTTGACTTCTTTTAGTAAAGTGAGCAGAAAAGTTTCAGCGTTTTCAACTGATCTGTGTTCTTTATAGTGTGAGTATGCCATGTCTATTACTTCATTCGAGCAGTCCTTGTCCTGAAGGTATGTGTAAAGGCTGTGAACACTTTGAAAATCAGTTCCGATTTCGGCTTGGCAAAAGACGTCTCTGTAAAAAACATCATAGGAAATGTCTTTTTGCATTTTTCGTTTATTGTTTTTGATATTGCTGATAATAGAAGGATCAAGGTTAAGCCATTCTGCGATCCTTACGTTGGGAATATTCAGTTGTTGAGTTAAATATTGAATGATGACAGCGTAATTTAACATATTTACCTCCGATCAATAATGATAATTGTCATTGTGTTGTCAATTTTTTGTCATTTGACAAAGAATAATCTTGTCAAAAAGATGTCAACTTGCAGTTATTCATGATAACGGGAAAGGGTGATACGATAAGCTTACAAACAAGAGAGGTGTAACAGTTCAGCTTGAACCATCCGTAAAACCGCACTCGTGCTTCTTATGGCTGAATAGTTACATTATATCATAAAATGAGGAGGATAACTTATGGATCACATGATTAAGGAAAAGTTTATTGTAACAGATGGAGAAAAAGTGACGGACGAAATATACAGAGTGACGGGACTGGATATTGAAATAGATCAGATTATAGAGAATATTTCGTCAGAAGAGTCAAATATATATTTTTTTGATAAAGATTTATCGGAAAAACCGGAAAATGAAAAAGACGTTATTCTGGCATGGATTGATACAGGAATCAAGGTGAACGGAAATGAGCCGCTGATGATCTCGCTCTTAAAACGATCTGATTATTTCTCAGGATATTATGTCGGAACGCCGTCTTATTTAGTAAATGGGATGTGCAGGAAAACTCTGTATTCTGAAAAAAAACTTCGATCAAATTTATTGAAATTTTGTCATCGATACAGGGAAGAACATGCGGAGCGTATTTGTAAGGTTGAGACGGAAGTAAAAGACAGAAGTGAGGGATATTGCGAAAAAACGATTTTTATAAAAAATGAAGAAGTACTTTCTAATGTTACAGAAGCGATCTATGGCAGATTATTGTTTCCGAACTGGAAGTCAATGAAAGGGCTTGACAGATATATCAAAATCATAGGAGCAAGGATAACGCAGCTTGTCGATGCCGGAAGGACAGAATATTTTGTCGCGAATAAAACGAAATCGGCAATCGTAAATACCGGAATGATGGATTTATTCGGAAATGATTTTTTAGTTCTATATCGATATTATGAAAAGTACAAGACGTATATCGCGGAGCGTGTAATCGAGAGTAAACAGGATTATTTGAATTATGGATTTACAAAAGAACAGTCAATGATGCAGATTGAGCCAATCAGTTTTTTCGATGAAAAAGAAGAAGTGTTTAATCCGAAGAAGGAAGATTTCGACATTAATCAAAACTGTCTGATCCACATCATACAGGAAAGGCGGGAACGTTTTCCGGAAAGCATACGCAGTCAGAGCGACAGCAAGATCGCAGGTCAGATCATGAATGCTCTTGAGCGGGGGATTAAAATGCAGCGCCGCGACAGATCGTTTGCAAAAGCTTCTTATTCAGGGAAAAGCGGAACTATTTCATGGTTCATGCCTCTGCATATAGATGCTCCGTTAAGTGAAGATCCGGAACTTGTCATGGTAGTAAGAAGATCGGGAGACTTCTATGAGATAAAAACAATTTTGTCTTATGACGATGAATTGAAAGACCGCATTACTGCTTTATCTTTATACAGCAAACTCTGGTGAAAAGGAGGGATGCCGAAAGTGTATGAATTTTAGAATGACGTTTGGATCAGTGAAAAGGAGTATGTCAAGGCAGGAGGCGGCTTTGGTAAAGGGACAAAATGAAACAAGAATCAGATGAAGCATGTGGAAAGAAACAACAGAGGAGGAAGAAAAATGAATGAAAACAAAGAAAAAACAGCAGGAAATTTAGCAAACAGTGTGGTAGAAGGGTATGACTATTCTGTAGCAGTGAGAATGTCAGGAAGGGCAGGGGCATATTCGCCGACCGGCGGAAAAGGAAATGCTTTTGAGGTGATGTATTCTGATAAGAAGAATCTCTCTAATCTGCTGAAGCCGGACACGACAACAACGCTTACGAATTCGTCAACTGCCCGTCAGGTAGATTTGGTTACGAAGAAGGGAAATCGCATTATAGAGAGGATTCAGTGCAAGGATACTCCGAGTGCAAAAGGAACGATGGATACGATCAAACGGGTGCAAAACGGTCAATATCGAACAACGCAGTTAGTAGGAACGTCTGAAAGTGCGGCGGCATTTAATGCAAAGGCGCCTTCTCAAGGTGTGACTAAAGTAATGAAAGACAGCGGAATCTCAACGAAAGATACAACCCGTGTAAGCAATAAGTTTAACGGAGTCCAGTCATCAACCGGGATTGCCAATGCGGCAAAATCGTCGGCAAAACTCGGAGGAGCTTTCGGAGGAGGAATGGCTGCGGTGGAATCAATCGTGAACGGAGACGATCTGTCAACGACGACAGGAAATGTTGCGTCCGGCGCTTTGAAAGGATCTGTTTCCGGGGCGGCGGGAACAGCCGCATCAGAGGCGACGATGGCGGCTCTTGCGGCCGCACCGATTCCGTTAGCCGCAAAAGTTGTTATCGGGATCGGCGCGGGAATGTTTGCGGGAAGTGTGGCATCGGATGTTATCAGCGATGTGTGCGACGGAGTCGGCGATATTGTGTCAGGTATTGTAGACGGCATCGGTGACTTTTTCGGAAGTCTTTTCTTATAAGTAACAGTTCGGTTGAAATGCACATTGCCGTTTGTGATATAATGAGGTACACTATATAGAAAGATCTTGTACGTAAGCGATTTGTGTATTTAAGGAAAAGAAATCTCGATACAAAAGTTGAAGTCGTGCACATGGAGGTGCAAAGCAGAAGATGAGATTGACTTTACAAAATCATATTGTATGTGCGGATTATGGACAGGTGCATTTAGATGCCCGGGTGGTAGGACAGATCATAAACTATACGGCGGAAACTTGGCAGCCGGACAGACCGAAGAAAGAGCGGGAATGTAATATAGAACAGGGGAAGATCGCGGAGGAGATCACCGAACAATTTATTCGTCAGTATTATTCTCAGGAGTTGTCTTTGAAAACTTACGATGAGATCAGAAACGATGATTTTAAAAAACATGCCCCGTTTGATTTTCTGCTCTGGAAAACCGGAACGGTCAACATTGCTTTTATAGAAGAAGCAATCAGGCAGGATATTGCAAGAACACCTAATAAATTTGTGAAACTGAGCAATGTTACAAGGCGGTTATGCAGGACATTAGGCGTGAAGATCGTAGAAGTAAAATCTACGAATATAAGAAACGATTTGAAAGTAGAAAGTGATTTCACAGGGGATTATGATAATGTGAAGTCAGTGCAAAAACTGTTGGAGACGATCCGGCGTAAAGATGATGTATTCTGTTATCCGAAGTTGAAACGGCGGGAAAGTGATCCTGGATATTGTCTGGATGATTACTGCAGGGAAGTTCAGGAAAGGTTTTCGGAATTTGACGGATGTAAGGGCGAAAACCTGCGGCGCAGAGTGATCGCATGGGAGTGCGAAAATCAGTGCTGTGATATCTTTGTGAGAGTTTACCTGGATCGTCCGGCAAAAAAAGGATTTGTGATCGGATGGATGCAGAAAGAGGAATTGCTCGATGATACGGTTCAATTTAAGCGTATGAGACAGAAAAATAAATCAGAACTTGCCTTGTATTTTGCAAAGAACTTAGGAGAGACAAAAGGTATTGACTGTTTGGCGCAGGCGTTTGGAAAGCCGAAGCAAAGAGTGTATGCAAACCCATATACGCCGACAAATTTTTATCATAAAACAGATGACTGCAAGTTTATAAGAAGAGTGCTGAAAGAGGAGCTGCTCATTTTTGACAGTGAAGAAGCGGCGATTCAAAACGGAAGATTTATAAACCGATGCAGAGAATGTTTTTCAAAAGACGGATGAAGTATGGCAGAGCAGGAAATAGTTGAGGAAAGACATAGATGGAAAAGATGAGATTTGAATCTGTTGACGGTTTTCAGGAAAATATCCGCAGGCTTGCGGATATTTTCCCGTCATGCGTAAAAGAACAAAAAGATAACGATGGGAAGACAATCCGAAAAGTCGATATCAATACGTTGCAGCTTCTTTTGGGAATCAATCAAAAGGAAAGCGAAACATGCGAATTTTCATGGGTCGGAAAGCGGGAAGCCGTAAAAGAAGTTTATAAACCGATCAGAAAAACGCTGCGTCCCGTAGTGCAAGACTCTGTTGAGTGGGATTCGACAGGCAATCTCTATATAGAAGGCGATAATCTGGATGTGCTGAAACTTCTTCAGGAAAGTTATTTGGATTCGGTAAAAGTAATCTATATCGATCCGCCTTATAATACGGGAAATGATTTTATTTATGCGGATGATTTTCGGATCAGAGCGAGAGAATATGTGAATGCAGGCGGAGCTTCTCAAGATGATAAAAACCGGATGTATCAGAATTTGGATTACAGCGGAAGGTATCATTCGGATTGGTGCAGCATGATTTATGCACGGCTTCTTGCCGCCAGAAACCTTCTCTGTGATGACGGAGTAATTTTTATCAGTATAGACGATAACGAGCAGGCAAATTTAAAAAAAATATGTGACGAGGTTTTCGGCGAACGAAATTTTGTCAACTGCTTTATATGGAATTGCTCTACGGCAGGCGGTATCCGGCCGAAATTTGCGAGTAAGACACATGAATATATATTGTGTTATGCAAAAAATAAAACTTGTCTGGATATGTTTTTTGCGCCGTTGTCAGGGGAAGCGATCAAGATGTATCGGGAAAAAGACGAGCGGGGATTATACAGAGATAAAGATTTTGTGTTTAAAAATAAATCGACAAATGCAAACCAAAAATACGAGATCATCTGTCCGGACGGGGAGAGAGTGCGTCCGAAAGACGGATATATTTACCGGTTCGTGCGGGAAAGGTTTGAGCAGGCAAAGGAAGAAGGTCTTGTGACATTTAAAAGAACGAAGACAGGTCCGCTTGTCGATCAAAACGGAGATCAGGCACATTGGAACATCTATATTAAAAAATATTTGGGAGACGCGATGGGTGCTCCGTCCACTTTGATTCCGAAAGAGGCAGTCAGCATATACAATGCAGGTACGCAGTGCGTACAGGAACTGTTTGACGGAAAAAGAGTGTTTGAGAATGTAAAGCCGGTCAACGTCATACAATATTTTATCAATATGGCGGCAAAAGACGGCGATATCGTAATGGATTTCTTTTCAGGATCGGCGACAACGGCTCATGCGGTGATGCAGACTGAGGCGGATAAAAACATAGATCTGCACTATATTTTAGTTCAGATACCGCAGGAATGTGATAAAAAAAGTGAAGCGTATAAGGCAGGATATAAGACAATCTGTGAGATCGGAAAAGAACGGATCCGCCGGGCAGCAGAAAAAATAAAACGGGAAAACGGATGCGAAAACAGAGATTTTGGATTTCGTGTGCTGCGGCTTGATGAAAGTAATATGGAGGATGTTTATTACATGCCTGAAGAGTATACGCAGGAAATGCTTTACGGACTTGAGACAAATATTAAGCCTGATCGTACAGACTTAGATCTTTTGTTCGCCTGTCTGACGGAATGGGGACTTTTATTGTCAAAGCCGTACTCTTCGGAGAAAATCAGTGGTTATACAGTGCATTATTATGACGGAAAAGAGTTAGCCGCCTGCTTTAATGAAAATATATCCGAGACTGTGATCAGAAAGATTGCCGGACAGCATCCGCGCCGGGCAGTATTTTGTGACGCAAGTTTTTCGGACAGTGCTGCGAAGATCAATATGAGCGAGCTTTTTCGTACGATCTCACCGGAGACACAGATAAAAGTAATATGAAAGAGTCCTGGAGCAAAGTTATAGTCGGCAACTAAAGTCATAGTCTGCGGAAAAACTATAGTCTGTAGTCAAAGTTATAGTCAGCAGCCCAAGTTATCGTTTGCGGCCCAAATGGGAGTGATATGTCCGCATATACAAAACAAAGCTGCAGTTAGATCAAAGAGAAAAAGTGTAAGTGTCCTCCGTGGAATGAGAGGGAGAAAAACGATATCCCAGTTCTTTGAATTCACGGATGTCCGAAACGCTTTCGATTTTCTGATCTGCCATCCAGCGTACCATTTCGCCTCGGGCAATCTTAGCCTGAGTGCCCTTGACTTTTATTTTTCCGTTTACCTCTTCGCCGAAAATACATGTAATGCAGCGGATATTTTTGTAGGGAAGGATTACTTTACTGTATTCTGCGGAAGCGAGATTGACAAGTTCGGTCATCCCTTCTGCGAGGAGACTTTGGTACAGCGTATCGCTCCAGTATTCATAAAGGTCGTTCTTTTTAGCAGCTTCTAACTTTGCCTGCATTTCCAAACGATAGGGAATAACTTTGTCTGTCGGTTTTAAGATTCCGTAAAATCCGGATAAAATGCGAAGGTGAACATTTACATAATGCCACTGGGCATCTGTAAAAACGGAAGGAGCAATGTGTTGATATTGAATTCCTTCATAGGCAAGAAGCGCCGGTGTTACCGCCTGATCGGGAGAAAAGGCATGAAGTCTTTGATAATTCTGTTCGGCAAGTTTATCACTGCATTTCCAAAGTGTTTTCAGTTCCTGTATATTTTTATTTTTTAAAATCCCGTGAAGCACATCTGCCCGGTCAGAAAAGACCGGGACAGTGGCGTTACAGGGGAATTCATCTGTGATATTCATCTTTTTTGCCGGTGAAATGACAATTTTCAGCATGGTAATTATTCCTCTGTTCTTTCTTTTTGTTTTTTCAGTGTGTTTTAGCAGTTTTCTCTGTCATTCGTAAGTTTTAGCTTATCGAAGAGGAAGAACATCAATCCCATGATCATTCCGACAACACATGCCAGTACCATACCTGTAAGCTGAATACTTCCAAACTGTACTTTGATACCGGATAGTCCGGTTACGAAAATAATAGAGGTCATTGCCATATTTCTTGATCTTGCGTAGTCAACTTGAGAATCGACAAGGATGCGGATACCTGACGTGCCGATCATTCCGTACAGAAGGAATGAAATTCCGCCGATAACAGGGCCGGGGATAGTGCTGATCAAAGTCGTCATTTTCCCAATGAAAGAACAGATGATCGACAGTACTGCGGCGCCTGCGATAACGTATACGCTGTAAACTTTTGTCATAGCCATAACTCCGATGTTTTCGCCGTATGTTGTTGTCGGTACGGAGCCGATAAATCCTGAGATCATCGTGGAAAAATTATCTGCAAAGAGGGAACGGTGCAGGCCCGGATCTTTCAGAAGGTCGCGTCCGACGATTTTGCTTGTTACGATCTGATGTCCGATATGTTCAGAGGCGATAACAAGGATAACAGGCAGAATGATCACGATTGCTTCCCATTTGAATTTTGGCGTGGAGAAGTTCGGAAGCGCAAAAAATGATGCTGAAGCAACTTTACTGAAATCAACGATTCCACATAAAAGAGCCGCGATATATCCGGCAATGATAGCGATCAGGATCGGAATCACGGCAAAAAATTTGCGGAACAATACAGATCCAAGGACAGCGGTTAAAAGTGTGACAAGAAATACGATCACATTTTTCGGATCGATGGAAGATGCCGTAAGACCTGCATTGGAAGCGGCTGTTCCGGCAAGTTCAAGTCCGATCAGTGCGACAACCGGTCCCATAGCGGCAGGGGGAAGTACAACGTCGATCCATTTGGAACCGAATTTGCGGATGATCAAAGCAAGGACACATCCTAAGAATCCGACTGCCACAAATCCGCCGAGTGCATAGCTGTAACCCCATTTTTCAATTACAATTCCCGCCGGTGCAAGAAATGCAAAACTGGAGCCGAGGTATGCAGGCGCTTTTCCTTTTGTAATCAGGATGAACAATAATGTTCCGATTCCGTTCATAAATAAAACAACGGCCGGATTCAGTCCGAATACGAACGGAACAAGTACGGACGCACCGAACATTGCAAACATATGTTGTATGCTTAGCGGTACGAGCAGCTTGAAAGGTACTTTTTCTTCTACTTGGATAATTTTTTTGTTTTCCAAAGTTTAAATCCTCCTCATTTTCATATTTCTCATATGTTTTTCTCATAATCTTTTACATTTTAGCATAGTAAAGGGAAGGCTGTCATTATAAATTTAGCCTCAAAGAGCTGCTTACAGTATAAATCGTCGGAAGTGCCAAAAGGCACATCATGAGATTGTAAGCAGTAGATGGGGTTTGGGCAACTTTGGACTTTTTCCTTTTTAATCATACAAAAGCATATAAGATTAATTTAGATGAAATTGCTTGATCAAATGAGAAATATTTTCTTCCGTATCTTCAAGATCATTTGCAATTTCGGAAACTGTTTTTCCTTTTTCAAGTTTTTTCTGAATGAGAGAGCAGATTTTTTGGAGAAATTCTTTTCGTTCCTCTTCTCGTCCCTGCATTCTTCCCTCTTCTCTTCCCAGTTTTCTTCCTTCTTCTCTTGCCTCTTCTCTTTGTACTTCAATATCTGTCTCATAGTCGTATTCGTCTAATAACATATTGACAACCTCGCTTCCTTTTCGCATTAAATAATCAGCAAGAATCCCTTTT